>Ga0079224_100012767_pt1 | contig 11655 bp, 7 predicted proteins | sample Stecom2015_FD_80414 | JGI IMG/M metagenome (GOLD analysis project Ga0079224, IMG submission 80414) | Agricultural soil microbial communities from Utah to study Nitrogen management - Steer compost 2015 | ecosystem: Environmental > Terrestrial > Soil > Agricultural land | place: USA: Utah...
AAAATGCTGGTGGAGGAGTTTGACAATGAAATACCCTCCACCGTCAATGAACTGGTGAAATTGCCCGGGGTAGGTAGAAAAACCGCCAATGTCATTACTTCCGTTGTGTGGAACCAGCCCAACATGCCGGTGGATACCCATGTGTTTAGGGTTTCCAAAAGAATAGGTTTGGTGCCCATGGCAGCCAAGACACCCTTGGAAGTCGAAAAGCACTTGATCAAACATCTCCCCGCCGAGGTTGTCAGCAAAGCGCATCATTGGCTGATTCTTCATGGGAGGTATGTGTGTGTGGCACGAAGGCCTAAGTGCGAGATTTGCCCCATCACTCATTTTTGCAAATACTTTGAAAAGAACAAAATGACCATGCAGCTGGAAAGGGATGTCGTCGGGAACAAGGGGAAATAAGCATGTGTGGGATTAATTTGGTCTTGAACGATGAAGGAGGAGAAGCCGCTATCCAGAGGATGATGGCTGCCACCGCCCACCGGGGTCCGGATCATTCGGCTTGGCTTAAACTGGCCGAAGGGGTCTTTATGGCGGGGAACCGCCTCAAAACACACGATCTGGGGACGGCCGGAAACCAGCCCATTGTTTTGGAGGACGGTACAGCAGCATTGGTCTGGAATGGCGCTTTATACAACTATGATGAGCTGAGGAACCAGTTGCTGGGGCAGGGGGTGCTTTTTAATAGCACGGCTGATGCGGAAGTGCTGATCCATTGGCTGAGAATCTATAAGGAAGAGGGAATCAAGCAGTTGGAAGGAATGTTTGCCTTAATTTTTATTGATAGAAGGGCGGGAAAAATAATTGTAGCAAGGGATTCCCATGGCAAAAAGCCGCTTTACTATTCCCGCCGTCATTCGCAGTGGCTCTTTTCATCAGAAGCAAGAGGCGTTGTCGCTTCCGGAATGTTTAAAAAGAAATTCAATAGCAGCCAGTATGTACCTTATTTTTATTCCAGACATTCCTTTCCAGATGAATCTTTTTTTCAAGGCGTGAAACAGGTGCGGCCCGGGGAAATTATGACCATCGATTTATCGGGGAATTTGATTTCTTCTTCCAGCATGGGGGCTGAACATGTACCGGTGGAATTGCCTTCTTTGCCACAATTTCAAGAGATGGTGGTAGATGCGGTAATAAAGAACTTTCAGGCAGATGTGCCTGTCGGTTTGATCCTAAGCGGGGGAGTGGACAGTACCTTGTTGCTTCATAGTTGGTATCAGGAGACAGGACAGCCCTTACACACCTTTACGGCTGTATTTGAATCCTCTTACCGATCAAAATACAATGATCCGATCTTTGCAGCCGAAGTTGCCAAGAAGCACCGTTGTGCCCATCATGAAGTATTGATCACTCCCGAACTGGTGCTCAGGCATTGGGATGACTATATTGCTTCTCTCGATCAGCCCGTTGGGGATAGTGCAAGTTTTTTGACTTGGATGATTGCCCGGGAGGCCAAGCAATATGTGAAGATATTAGTTAGTGGGGCCGGGGCGGATGAACTGTTTAGTGGATACGACAGGCATAAGGCTTTCCGCTGGTATCTTAAGCATAGGGATAAAATCAGCAGGTTTTCTTTTGTAGGTAATCTAAACGGGGTTCTACCGAGGAGGGTGAAGAAATTGTTGACGGCAGTGGCTGCTTCTCCTGAAGAAACTTACCTGAACTTCTCTTCCCTTCAGGCCATTCCACCGGAGCTGAGGAGTCAGTTTCTCCCCTATTTCCCCCCAGGTGAATCACCGTACAAGGCAGCTTTGCTTTGGGACAAATCGTATTATTTGGTCAATGATATCTTAAAGATACACGACAATGCCACCATGGCACATGGGGTAGAGGGTCGGGCACCTTATTTGGATAGGGCTTTGGTAGCGCTAAGCCAGAATATGCCGGAAGAGCAGCATTTGTCTATAGAAGGAAAATATTGGATGAAGGAAGTTCTCCGGGAAGCCGGTTGGGGGAAAATTGCTTCCCGTAGGAAATTGGGCTTCGGACTTCCGCTTCAAGAGTGGTTGCAGGAGGATTCGGATTTTAGTAGAAAAGTGTTTTCAACCGTCAAGGGTTTCGGAGCTCCTTCCGGCTCGGAAATGCCAGAAGAAATGAGGAAGCTGGCTCTGCAACCGGAAAAGGAGAAAAAAACGGCTTTTCTGCAAATCTGGAACCTGTTTGTTTTAGCCACCTGGAAACAACAGCAAGGTCTATGAGAGTAATTTATGTCCACCAGTATTTCCAAACCCCTGAAGAAGGAGGGGCCATCCGGTCCTACCACTTGGCCACGGGGCTGGTGGATGCAGGGATTGAGGTGGAGATGATCACCGCACACAATAAGGACTACTATGATTTCCGCAAAGTGGAGGGCATCAAGGTACATTACCTGCCGGTGGCTTATCAGCATACCTTTGGAACGTTCAAAAGAATGTGGTCATTTTTACGCTTTGTATCTCAGGCAAAAAAGCTGATCAAAAAGTTGCCCCGTCCTGATTTGTTGTACATTACCTCCACGCCCCTCACCGTGGGTTCGATAGGCTTGTGGGCGAAGAGAACGCTTGCCATTCCATACATTTTCGAAGCAAGAGACCTTTGGCCAGAGGCGCCTATCCAGGTAGGAGTCATCCGAAACAGATGGCTAAAGAAGGCCTTGTACCGATGGGAAGAGAAAATCTACCATCAGGCCTTTCAAATCGTGGCCTTATCGCCGGGGATCAGAAATTATATTATCAAGAAGAAGCCTTTGGCGAAGCCTGTGCTGATTCCCAACTTTTCGGATACTGCCTTTTTTTCTCCTGCTAAAAAGAGTCCTTTGCTACTTGCCCAATGGGATTTACAAGACACATTCACCCTTACCTACACCGGTGCTTTAGGTAAAGTAAATGCGCTTCAGAATTTCCTGTTCTTGGCCAAAGAAGCACAGGATCAGGGAAAGGATTGGCAATTTGTAATCATGGGTCAGGGAGCAAAAGAAAAGGAACTGAAGCAGCTTGCCCAAGATTTGCAGCTGGCGAATGTGAGGTTTTTTCCTTTTGGGAACAAAGAAAAGGTACGGGAGCTCTTGTCGCTGACGGATATGGCGTATATTTCCTTTGATAAGCTCCCCGTTCTCCGTACCAATAGTCCAAATAAGTTTTTTGATGCCCTGGCTGCAGGTAAAGCCATCATGACCAACCACCAAGGCTGGGTGACCAACCTGGTAAAAGAACACCAATTGGGATGCTGCCATCATCCGGATGCCCACCGGGAAGCCATACAAAAGATTACTGCCTTTGCTGATGATCCCACTTTACTTCAATCTGCGCAAAACAGCGCCCGGGCTTTGGCCGAGAATCATTTTTCTAAAGAAAGAGCAGTGAAAATTCTTCTAAACACAATTGACCCCGATCAGTTTAAAATCGATCCTATCGACGGGGTCTATACCCTGACTGCCTGAAGACCTTGTCGGCGTCTTTTTCTTCCATCAGTTCGTTGATCGAGAGTGAGTTATTGAACCGGTAGTCATCCACGATATTCCACCCAACCCAACGGCCGAGTCTGCCAGGCGCATCCATGCTGATTTCGTCCGTAAAGGGGGCTTCACCCGTGTATTTTCTGATCACAAACGCATTGGTTTCAAAGAGCAGTTGGTTTTCTATAAAGTGTGACCAAATAAATTCTTCATTGGCGTAGCTGTCGGCGATTTCCTTCTCCGTATAGCCGATGATGTATTCATCCGAGGTACAAGGCATCATGGTTTTGACAAAGTGGTAGGCCTTGCCATAGTAAATCATTTCCGCTAAAAGTGTTTTGTCTTGGGGGTCCGTGGCATTGTAGCGCTGGGAAAGCGCCATCAATATCGTGGGTACAACATAGTCTTTCTGGTAGCGCTTGGCGATGTAACGGGGGAGATCTCCCGGTTGGAATCGGTGGTCTTCGGGCAAGAAATAATCCAATCCAATGACGATGATGTCTTCGCTGATATACAAGTCTGAATTGAAGCCGCTGACCATGGTGTACACTTTTGGCGCTTCAAAGTCGGGAAAATAGTAACGCACATATTTAAACGCATTCTCCAGTTCCTGTTCCACATCTGATAAATCTGGAAAATGTTTTACCACCTCGGTATAGAGTTCCTGCATCGCGGTGTCCTGATGAACCCGGATCAGTTCCTTCGCCAGTTCTTCCCGGCTGTCATAGAGCCTCTCCTGGAGGTATTGCTCCGTAAATTCCGGGTATTCTTCCAAAACCCAAAGGATTTCGTTCAGCTCATCCGTTTCAAATAATTTGGTGTCCAGCCTTTGTATTTCCACCTCTACGGGTACCTGAAGAATTTCCTCGGAAAGCTTACATTCCGTCTGCTTGTTACAGGCGGACAGAAGCAGCAGGGCAAAAAAGCAAATAAGGGCTTGTCTTCTCATAATATAGGAAACGTCCAGGACGACATTTTTGTGTATGGATAAAATTCAACAGCTCAAATTTACCATTTAACCCTGACATAGCCTTCCCTGCTCTTCAATTGCCGGGGTTTTTAATTCCCAAGAATCACCCTCAAAAGAATGGAATAATTATCTTTGCACTGGATTTTCCCATAATTTGGGCTTTTTATCCACTCTCCCCGCATTCTTCCTCAATAATGGGATTGAAGTGGCGAAGCTATCCGTAATTTGCAGCAACATTTAACGTATTTCATGTTTCTCTCCTATAATAAATTACTGATCCTGGCTGTCGGTCTATTCTGCATTTTGGCCGCCATGGGAAACCCTCCGTCCCTTCATGCGCAGGGAATGCCCGATATCTCCACTATCAAGGTAGATGACCTCTCTGATGCCCAACTTCAGGAATTGGTCAGGCGAGCCTCTTCATCGGGACTGTCAGAGGCGGAACTGCTTCAAATGGCACAGGCGAGGGGTGTACCCTCTGCAGAGATTGAGAAACTGAGAAAGCGTTTGGAGGATTTGGATATTACGGGAGCCGGAACAGGGGCAGTACGAAGCGGTGAAGCCTCCAAACGGGAGCCCCGACGCCAGATGGATTTTCACGAGATCACGCAAGGCCTTTTTACCTACCAACAGGAATTCGAGCTGGGGGAGAATGGATCCAATATTTTCGGGGTGAACCTGTTTTATAACAAGGACCGGAAACTGAGTTTTGCCCCCAATCTTAACCTTGCCACGCCCCAGTCCTATGTGCTGGGGCCAGGGGATATGCTCTATGTGGATATTTATGGCCAATCGGAGCGGTATTATGAAGCCAATGTGACGCCGGAAGGAACTCTGATTTTGGAAAATATTGGCCCGATCAACGTCTCGGGTTTGACCATAGAGGAGGCTACGCAGGTGATCAAAAACAGGCTTTCGCGGTTCTTTACCGGCATCTCTGGGAGCAATCCAAATACTTTTGTACAGGTCTCTTTGGGCAATATCAGGACGATTCAGGTTCATTTGGTGGGTGAACTGAGGCTTCCAGGCACTTTTACACTCAGTGCTTTTAGCACTGTCTTCAACGCTTTGTATGCAGCTGGAGGTCCGAACGAAAACGGAACCATGAGAAACGTCAAGCTGATCCGGAACAATAGGCAGATAGCGGTCATCGATATATATGATTTTCTCGTCAGCGGGCAGGCTGAATTAAACCAAAGGCTACAGGATCAGGATATCATTCTGGTAGAGCCTTATTCCGCAAGGGTACAGATCCAGGGAGAAGTAAAGCGGCCCATGTTGTTTGAAGTTAAAGAAGGAGAAAGTTTCCAGGAGCTACTGCAATATGCCGGAGGTTTTACCGAGCAGGCTTATAAAGACCGGGTGGCGGTGATTCGTAACACGGGCAAGGAAAGGGCGGTATCGGATATTTTTCAGGATCAGTTTTCTCTTTTTACCGTCAAAGGAGGCGATCAATACACGGTCGGGCGGATTTTGAACCGCTATAACAATAGGGTGCAGATCAAAGGTGCGGTGTTTAGAGAGGGTAACTATGCTTTATCGGAGGGGTTGACGCTTTTGGGATTGATAGAAAAGTCAGAAGGGCTGAGAGGGGAGGCACATCTGGAGAGCGCCTCTATATTGCGGACTAGGGAGGATTTGTCTACCGAGCTCCTTCAGGTCAACCTAAGGGCCATTATGGCAGGGACGGAAAGGGACATTCCGCTTCGTGCAGAAGATATTGTGCGCATTTCGTCCATTTACGATCTGAACGAAGAATTTTATGTGAAAATCACCGGCGAAGTACAGCAGCCTGGGATTTATCCCTTTTCCAGCAATATGACCGTCGAAGATCTGATTGTGGCTGCGGGAGGCTTTCGTGAGTCTGCCTCTGCTTCGAATGTGGAAATCGCCCGGCGGGCACAAAACACAGAAACGGGGGAGATCTCCGAGATCATTCCGGTGCAGATCAATACGGATTTAAGCTTTAATGCAGGATCGCCCACTTTGGAGCCTTTTGACAATGTACTGATCAGAAGGAAACCCAATTTTGCTTTGGAAAAGCTGGTACAGGTAGATGGGCAGGTCAATTCCCCCGGACAATATGCCGTGCAGAATGCCAACGAGCGGATTTCGGATGTGATCCGTAGGGCTGGAGGATTGACCCAATTTGCCTATCCGGAAGGAGCCACTTTGATACGAAGAACGGAATTTTACCAGACCGAATCCGATAAAATTAGGAAGGAGAAAGACCTGCTTAATCTTTACGAACGGCTGGCCACAGAGGCAGTAGATCCCAACGAGTCGCAGGCGATGATTATGCAAAGGTTGAACAGGCCGTTGTCAGACTCTGCCGTAGCCAATAATGAAGCAGGAGATGATATCCTTGCCCGGACGCGGGCCGAGGTATTGACCGATATCAGCCGGAACAGATCCGGACTGAATGATATCAAGATCAGGGAGACGGAGGCCATTGCGATAGACCTGGCTGCCATCATGGCCAATCCAGGATCAGGCTACGATCTGATATTGGAAGAGGGGGATATCATCAGTATTCCAAAGCAACTCCAGACGGTACGGCTAAGGGGAGAAGTTATCTATCCCACTACGGTGAGGCATGAACCTGCTCGTCCCATGAGCTTTTATATTAACCGGGCTGGAGGATTTGACAACCGGGCCAAGAAAAGAAGGACCTATGTGGTCTATGCCAATGGGGAAGTGGCAAGAACCAAAAACTTCCTGTTTTTCAAATCCTATCCTTCCGTAGAGCCAGGCGCAGAAATCATTGTCCCCTCTAAAGGACCTAAAATTCCTTTTATGCCGGGTGAAATCATAGGTATCACCACCGGCTTGGCCACCTTGGCATTGATTCTTACCCAAATAGATTTTAACAAGTAGTCCTAAATGGCGGATCAAAAACATATCATTGACGATAAAATTACATTGAGGGAACTTCTTGTCCGCACGGCGTCGTGGGTCGAGGTCTTCAAAGTGAAATGGAAAATCATGCTAGCTGCTATTCTTGTTGGAGCTATTTTGGGAGTCTTGGCATCCGTTATCAAAAAGCCGGTTTACACGGCGGAGACAAGTTTTGTTCTGGAGGAGACCAGCATGAGCGGGATGGGGAGTATGTCCGGCATCGCTTCCTTGCTCGGGGTAAATCTCGGTTCTTTGGGATCCGGTAGTGGATTGTTTCAAGGAGACAATATCATGGAATTGTACAGATCCGAAAATATGCTATCCAAAACCCTGCTAAGTCCATTCGAAGAGGGTGACTCAAGTTACAGGTTGATTGACCGGTATATCCAGTTCAACAAATTGGATAAGAAATGGGCGGATGAAGTGGATTTTACAAAGTTGGACTTTAACCTTCCCAGAGAAGATTTCTCCATTCAGCAAGACAGCGTCGTCCGTGAGATTGTAAAGGAAATCAAAAAAAGGAATTTGTCGGTGGACAAACCAGATAGAAAGTTGAGCATTATCAAGGTGGTCATCAAGTCCAAGGATGAACCGTTTTCAAAGGTTTTCAACGAGACCTTGGTGACCAATGTGAACGAGTTTTACCACCTGACCAAGACCAAAAAAACCGGGGAAAACCTGGCGATATTGCAGAACCAGTCGGACAGTGTGAGGCGCGTGCTGGATGAGAGCATTAAAAGATATGCCAGGGTACAGGATCAGGTACCTAACCCCAACCCCTTGCTGCAGAGCGGGACGGTGGAATCGAGAAGCAGTCAGGTGGATGTGCAGGCTTCCATAGCCGTGTTTGAAGAAATCGTGAAGAACCTGGAAATCGCCAAGATCAATCATCGTAACAATTCCCCGCTGATTCAGATCATAGACAGCCCCCGTTATCCTCTCGAAGAATCGAAGATCAAGCTCGGGGTGGGAATAGCCGCAGGCGCCTTTATCGGCTTTATCGTCGCCTTATTTTATATCTATTTTACCACTTTACTACGGACGCATCTTCGTGAAGAACAACAATTGTGACGTTTAGTTGACCATGCGTAGCCTATCCATGTCCTCCCATTTTTTTTCATTGCTGAGGCATAAATCTTTTCAGAACTTTATTTTTCTATTATTTATCCAATCTTCGAATGTGGTGATCTCGTTGGTCACAATACCCTTGCTGATTCAAAGCTTAGGGGTCGCCCAGTTCGGGCTGGTCAATCTCGCGCTATCCGTCATTTTCTTTGCCAATGTAGCCGTCACTTTTGGCTATAACCTTAGCGGGCCCAGGGAAATTGCCGTCAATCAGGGCAACACCGGATCCATGTCCGAGGTGGCCTCTAAAATTTTTTTCAGCAAACTTCTATTTGCTTTTGCGGCTTGTCTCATTCTTGTACTGCTGATTTTTGTAGGCGGGTTTTTCAGGGGTTACCAAGTCATCCTCCTGTTTTCCTTGTTCCTGCTATTTTCTGAAGCCACACAATCTGTTTGGTTTTTTCAGGGCCTGGAAAAAATGAAAGCGGTGTCTGTGGTCAATCTATTGGCTAAGCTAGCATATTTACTCGGGCTCATTTTTCTGATTAAATCACCAGAGGATGCCAAATGGGTGAATTTTTTGTTGGGGACTACCGCTTTGGGAGTCAATATTTATTTGTGGACATACATCCACTTTGGACTTAAGGTTAAACTGTCTCTTCCAAAATGGCAGCCCCTTCTCAAGTCTTGGAAGGAAAACTTTTCCTTGTTTTTATCAGGGCTGGCGTCCCATTTTTCAGTAAGTGGTGGATTGATTATTTTAAGCTTCTTCGCCAGCGCCTCCGTCTTGGGGATGTTTAGCATGGCGGAAAAAATTACCGTGATACTTCGAATGGTTCCTACTTTAATCACCCAAGCGATTTATCCGAATGCCAGTAAACTATTTGCCGCCAATCATCAGAAATTTTATGTTTTTTTGAAAAAGGTGTACCTAGGGGCCTTGGTCCTGTCGCTGGGTATTTCCGTGGTCGTTTTTCTAGGCGCCCCTCACATTATATGGTTTCTTTCTAAAGAAGAGTTGGAAGCGTCTGTTTCCTTTCTAAAATTGCTCAGCTTTGTGCCTTTTCTTGCCAGCCTCAATATCGCCAATATGATCATCATTTTGGTGGGAGGATTTAACAGGTTGTTGTTTGACGCCACTTGGAGTTTCTGCTGCTTTATGATTATATCTTGCTCTATTTTGGGCTTTTATTTTGGTGGTGTAGGATTGGCTTACGGCCTTTTAGCCACCGAGCTGTTTATTTTTATATCCTGTTCGTTTTTATTGAAAGTAAAAAACACCTTGCATTTTGATGCCTTCTATAAAAGACTCTTCAGTAGCCATTATTTTGCTTAATTGGAATGGCCTTGACTACACCAAGGCCTGTATGGAATCCCTTCGGAAAATCACCTATCCGCACTGGCAAGTGATTCTCGTAGATAATGGATCCACAGACGGTTCTTTGGAGAAATTAGAGGCACTTTTCCCAGAATTGATTTTTTTGGCTTCTTCGGAAAATGTAGGGTTTACAGGAGGGAATAACCTGGGAATAACTTATGCTATGGAAGGGGGTTATCCTTATATCCTTCTGTTGAACAATGACACCCTAGTGGATGCGGCATTTTTAGAGCCATTGGTGGAACATTTAGCGGATTCTCCAACTGTTGCGGCCGTGCAGCCCCTGATTTATTATGTCCACGATAGGAATAAACTGTGGAATGCTGGAGGAAATTACCGGAAATGGCTGGGGGAGTCCCAAACTTCTTACCATGTAAAAGATGCTCGCTGGCCCTATATTACCGATTGGATTACAGGATGTGCCATTTTAGTAAGAGCCTCAACAATCCAACAAATTGGTCTGTTAGATCAGGCCTACTTCGCTTACCATGAGGATGTGGATTGGTCGTTAAGGATGAGAAAGGCCAATATGGATTTAGCAGTGGTTCCGCAATCCACAATCTATCACGTAGCTGGAGCTTCATCCACTCGCAAAGAAAAAGGGAAGGAAGGCACCCTCGATCCTAAGGTACACTATCTAAATGTCCGAAACCAGCTTTTCCAGCTTCGGAAATATGTGAGATTCCCCTACGCTGTCAGCGCTTGGTCTTATCACCTTACAAAGATATTGGGTTATATAGGATACTTTGTAGTCAAAAGACGTTGGGGCAAATTAAGAGTGGTAATGAAAGGGGTGAGAGACGGCATGCTAAAAGATATAGTTCGATAATGGTTTTGTTTCTGTTGGTCACCCTATACGTTATGGGGTTGACTTTTTATGTTTTTGATAAAATTGCGTTTAAAGGACAATGGGAATATGTCGTTTTCTTTATGTGCCTTTACCTGCCGTTCTATACCACCTTTTTGAGCATCGTTTATCAGGTAACCGGCTCTCCCATTGCGGTGGCTGTTTTTCAATATTTGAAGGAACTGGTATTATTGCTGGGTCTAGTATCTTTTGTGTTGTTCCAAAAAGACCTGTTTACTTACGGGTTTAAGCTCAACGTCGTGGACAAGCTCGTTGTGGGCTTTTTATCGTTGGCCGCGATCTATATATTTTTACCCTTAGGAGATGCCACTTTCATCAACAAATTGCTTTATCTGAAAAACACCCTGTTGATAGGTGCGTTTTATTTTTTAGGACGGAATACATTTTTTGATAAAGAACAGATCGGGGCATTGTTCAAATGCATCATGGTTATTGCGCTTTTAGCAGTTGGGCTGAATATCCTTGAGAAGATCATCGGGATACATTTTCAGCAGTTTACCGGCTACGCTTTGTTCAACTATGCCATCAATGGCATTGAGCCCTCGGGGAACTATGGTCTGACCTGGACGTTCGAGACCCAGACCACCGGAATGAGGCTGGCCTCCTTCTTTTCGGATCCCTTGGAGCTGGCGAGTTCCTGTCTTATGGCCTTTGCCGTGGGGTTGATTTGGTATCTGACCACCAAAAGAGAAGAGGGCGGATTTTATATGTTGGTCATGGCGGCTGCTGTGGGAAGTTTGGCTTTTTCTTCTTCTAGGGCTGCCTTTGCCGCTTTCTTTATCATGGTCGCGTTTATTGCTGTGGTGTTCAGATTGTACCGGTTGTTGGCACTAGGTACATCCGCTTTTATTCTGTTTGTGTTGTATGTACTATTTTTGGCAAGTGATGATTTCTATTATTTTGTTTACGATACGATCACTTTTCAGAATGCTTCGAGTGTCGGACACGTTTTGGAATGGCTCATCGGCTTGGAGTCCATGATCTCCAATCCCTTGGGTATTGGCTTGGCCATGAGCGGCAACAGCGCCGGCGTGGAGGAA
>Ga0079224_100012768_pt1 | contig 11655 bp, 11 predicted proteins | sample Stecom2015_FD_80414 | JGI IMG/M metagenome (GOLD analysis project Ga0079224, IMG submission 80414) | Agricultural soil microbial communities from Utah to study Nitrogen management - Steer compost 2015 | ecosystem: Environmental > Terrestrial > Soil > Agricultural land | place: USA: Utah...
CCGGCTTCAAGGTTCCATTGAGCCAGTGCGGCAGGAAGACATGTCACGAGAATCAGAAAGGAAGTGATGGTTCTGGCAGGCATTGGCGGATTCTATCATGATGAACACAACAGAATGCTGCCTCTCCCTGGATTGCTCTGATCTGCTGTGCAATCACTTCAAGATAACCACTCAAATGTCCTTTTTCATTGCATTTTCCCTTGCTTCCCACATAAGATAACCGGCGCACAGTTTGTTAGGCTTCTTCTTATGAGGATAGATGTAACGGCCATCTACCCCGGATCCTTCGATCCGGTAACGAACGGCCATTTGGATATTATCGAGCGAGGCAGTTCAATTTTCACCCGTGTCGTCGTGGCTGTCCTTCTCAATGAGAAGAAGAAGCCATTGTTCAGTGTGGAAGAGCGGCTGGCGATGCTGAATCAAGTAACTGCTAAGTGGGCAAATGTGGAAGTCGACCGGTTCGAAGGACTGCTGGTGAATTACGCTGTGCAAAAAGAAGCTCGGGTTATCTTGCGTGGGATACGAGCAGTTACAGATTTTGATTATGAGTTTCAGATGGCTCTCATGAATCGGCGTATGCAGCCTGATTTGGAAACAGTCTTCTTGATGCCGGCCGAGGCTTATTCCTATCTCAGTTCGAGTTTGGTCAAGGAAGTTTATCAACTGGGTGGCTCAGTGAAAGGCCTCGTGCCGATTGAAGTCGAGAAGGCTCTGAGGGAGAAGCTAAGGGGAGCACCTGGATCCGTTGAAGGAAGGTGACGCCATATTGAGTAGGGAGGAGAAACATGAAATTTAGGGGACGGCTTTGGCCGGCTACTCTATTTTCATTGGCTGGAGTTCTTGCCGTTGGCAGCTTTATTCATTTTTACGACCGTTCAACGGATGTGAGCACGGTTTTAGCGCCGGGCATCGAAGCTGACAGTCAGGCCGTTACAGCTGTTCAGGGTCCGGAAGTCCCACTGGAGTTGCGGGTGGATCGCTTTGAGGACCAGTTTCCCACCAATTCGACGCTTCAGGATGTACTTTCTAATTTTGGATTCACTCCGCTTGATATTCACAATTTAATCCAAGACACGCGAGAAGTTTATAACCTTAACCAGATCAAGGCCGGCAATCGTTTCGTGATTTACACGTACGGGGATGGACGTTTCCGAAGTCTTGAGTACGACATCGACGATCAGAAGTATGTAGTGGTATCCCTCGACAATGCAGAATCACAATATAGGGCAGAGCTAAAAGAACGGCAATTTGATACGGTCGTTGAAGAGTTTGCCGGCTCTATTACCGACAACCTGTGGAATACCCTCATCAGAATGGGCGAGAGCGGAAAGCTGATCAGCAAGATGATTGAGATCCTTCAGTGGGATATCGCGTTTACCGCAATTCAGCCGCAAGATTCCTTTAAGGTTATTGTCGAGAAGAAGTTTTATAAGGATCAGTTTATTGACTACGGGGATATTCTTTCGCTCCAGTTCAGCAACAGCGGCAAGAGGTTTTACGCTTTTCTTTACACCCATCCCGAGACGGGAAAGAAGGGTTATTTTGATCTGGACGGTAAGTCCGTAAAAAAGGCATTTCTTAAGATCCCTTTCAAGTACGATTATCGAATTTCTTCAGGGTTCTCTCATTCGCGCTTTCATCCTGTGCTAAAGACTCGCCGGCCTCATCTGGGAGTGGATTATGCAGCTCCCCATGGAACACCGGTTTTGGCTTCGGGTAGCGGAAAGGTTATCTTTGCCGGACGGGCAGGTGGCAACGGAAACCTCGTCAAGATTCGGCACCCAAATCGGTATGTCAGCTACTACCTCCATCTTTCTCGGATTCACGTCCGCCAGGGTCAATACGTGTCCCAAGGAGATGTCATAGGACGAGTCGGCGCGACGGGTCTGGCCACGGGTCCCCATCTCGATTATCGGATTCAAAGAGACGACGGAAAATTCATCAATCCCGCAAAGCTGGTCACCATGCCTTCCGAAGAACGGGTCGATTCCAAGTATCTGGAGGAGTTTCAGGAGATGAGAGACCGATACCTGCAACACCTGGAATCGATTCCGGAGCCTGTGCCTGATGTCGACCGATTTTCAGTAGCCGGATAATCCGGCAACCAGCCCGTCAGTCTCCCCTGCAGCGAACAGGGGGGCATGCCCTTCTGGAATGACTGTGGATGCGCTGCTTTATTGGAACCCGCAGGCGGGGCGAGGTCGCGTTTCCAGGGGGCGAGTCGAGCGTTTTCGTCAAAGTCTAAGAGTTCGGGGAATCGAGACAGAACTCTCTATGACTCCGGTTGCTTCGCAGCGAGAAGCCGTGTTGCCTCTGGAGGGCAAAGAGATATTGTTCGTCTGGGGAGGTGACGGCACACTCCATGATCTGCTCGGCACCGTCGTTCGACACTCGGTGCCTGTCGTTCTCATTCCCAGCGGTACCGTCAATGTCCTGGCTCTCGAGCTGGGACTCCCGACCTCAGAAGACCAACTTCTGCCTCTACTTGAAAACCCGCGCTGGAGGGAACTCGCGCTGGGAAAGGCAGGGGACGAGTACTTCCATCTCATGACAGGCGTAGGATTTGACGCTTACCTGGTGAGTCGAGTCGAGGGCAGGCTAAAGAACTGGTTGGGTGTTGCTGCCTACTGGGGTTTGGGGTTAACCAGTTTTTTCCGTTATCCGCTGGAAACCTTTTCCGTGAAGGCTGATGAGCGTCGCGTTGAGGCGACATTTGTCGTAATTTCAAATGTTCGCCATTACGGCGGAGACTTTGTAATGGCGCCGGAGGCAGACCCCTGGAAAGCAGAGTTGGATGTTTGCGTCTTCACTTCGCGAAGTCATCTTCGATATTTCTACTACTTGTGGAAAGTGCGAGATGGTGGTCACGTTCGACTGCCTGACGTGATCTATTACAAGACTCGCCGGATTGTGCTGGAAGGCCCTGCGGGAATCAATTATCAGCTGGATGGAGAAGTTCGGGGACATCTGCCCCAGGTAGTCGAAGCCAGCGATAAGAAGCTCAAAATCCTGGTTGGCCACTGACGCGTGAGGCGAACCCGGAACCAGGCTGGTTCAAAACCGAGGGCGGGCTACCCGGCGTCCCATTAGCTGGATCTGGAGAACAGCATAGTCCTCGCGGACATCCGGACTGTCAAAGTTCACTTGATTGATGCGTTCTGCAATTCCTTCGAAGTCAAGACAGTCCACTGCTTGCAGTTCGAAACGGCTGTCACCGAGATCGATGTAAACTCGCTGTAGCTCCCCAAAATTCTGAAAATCGCCTTCCAGATCCAGACCGATAAAACTATCCCCCTGGACCTTCAGGTAAGGAGTTAAATAAGGTTCGTCCTCAATACCGGTGTCCATCGAGAATCTCTTAATTTCTGCCTCCTGACCTGAAGGATTTTGGAGGTGAATTTGATCGGGTCTCAGGTCCCAGGTGCCTTCCTCGAAGGTGATGATATTGAGAATGGGAACATTGCTTTGGGAAGGGCTCTGAACCATTTCCAATGTCCAGATGAAGTTGTAGTCGATGAAGACGTGACAGCGCGAAGGCGCGCCATCCTGAGCCAAAGCTGAGCTCCAGGAGAAGAAAAGAGCGATCAACCAGGAAACATGCCTCATTTATCGAGTAATTCTAGCACGGTCGATTTCGTCAAGTATGAAGCGAGCTGCCGAAGCAGGATCCGGAGCCGTCGTAATCGGCCGGCCCACCACAAGATACGAAGCTCCCTGCTCAATTGCTCTAGAGGCGGGAAGGGTGCGGCGCTGATCATCGGCCGGTGCGTTCTCTGGTCGAATTCCCGGTGTCACGAGGGAGAGTTCCTCGCCCACGCCGCTTTTTTTCAACAATTCCAATTCGTGAGGGGAGCAGACAATTCCGTCCAGACCAGAATCTTTCGAAAGGCGAGCGAGTCGGACCACTAGATCGTCGAGGGGTCGCTGGTAGCCAATATGTTCAATTCCGGCCTGATCGAGGCTGGTCAGGACGGTGACCCCCAGAAGCAAGGGAGGAGGTAATCCACTGCGCTCACTCTTCTCGAGAACCGTCTCCCGCGCTTTCCTGAGCATGTCGGGTCCGCCCTGGGCATGCAACGTCAGCATATGAACGCCCAGTTGGGCAATCTCTTGAATGGCTTTGCTTACAGTATTTGGAATGTCATGCAGTTTCAGATCAAGAAATACTCGTCCTCCACGATCCAGAATGCGGGTGACGATACTGGGTCCATTACCGCAAAAGAGTTGCAGTCCGACTTTAAAGTAGCCGACGTGCGATTTCAGCTGGTCGACCAGACTGAGAGCTTGATTTGGCCCTGGTACGTCAAGCGCTACGATCAATCTGTCTCGACTTGAAATTAAAGAGTCCATTTTGACCATCCTGTATTCAAGCTCACGATGGAGGTTTCCCGGTCAAATTCTTACAAGTCGGGCCGCTAAATCTTTCGATCCACTCAATAGTAGTGCAGGGCGCCTTCCTTGACGGGCTCGAGTGTACCGACCAGCTCGTTGATATCGGAAATCTTGTTCTTGGTACAAAACGCCTGAAGACCATCAATTACACGGATGGCACAGGTCGGGTCGACGAAATTGGCGGTGCCGACCTGGATGGCTCGAGCGCCGGCAATCAGAAATTCAAGGGCATCTCTGGCCGAAGCTATGCCCCCGATTCCAACCACCGGAATCTCTACAGTCTCCACCACCTGTCTCACCAGCCTGACGGCCAGCGGCCGAATCGCCGGACCTGAGAGGCCGCCCGTTGTATGAGACAGCATCGGGCGTCTGCGGTCGACGTCCACAGCCATTCCGACGAAAGTGTTCACCAGAGAGAGAGCATCGGCTCCGGCCCTTTCGCAGGCCCGGGCGAAGATACGAATGTCAGTGACGTTGGGAGACAGCTTTACCCAGACCGGCTTTCGACTGACTTCTACCACCGCCTGCGTCACTCGGAAGGCCATTTTCGGATCATGACCGAATTGAACGCCCCCTTCTTTAATGTTGGGACATGAAATATTCAGCTCGAGGGAGGCGACCTGTTCCTGTCCGTTCAATTTTTCGGCGATACTCACAAACTCATCAATCGTTTTGCCAAAAATGTTCGCTACAATGACGCAGTCGTACTGGCGTAGTTGGGGAAGGCGTTCGGCGATGAAGCGATCGACGCCGATGTTTTCTAGCCCAATGGCATTGAGCATACCGGACGGTGTCTCGGAAATTCTGCCTGGGGGATTTCCTTCCATCGGATAAAGGGAGAGGCCCTTTGTACAGAAGCCACCCAGTCGGGAAATGTCAAAGAATTCAGCAAACTCCAGGCCATATCCAAAGGTGCCGGATGCCGTCAGCACTGGATTCTTAAAGCGAACTCCGGCAATTTCAACCTCGAGATTGACATTCTCGTTCATAATCTCACCGGTTCTATAGCCAGTTCGTTGTCTTCCCAGACGAATTCAGCTGCGTCAAAAACTGGGCCGTGGGTACAGGCCAGGCGGTAGGCTGACTGGGTCTTGACTGTGCAGCCCAGGCACACTCCGAAGCCACAGGCCATCTTTGCCTCTACTGAGATATGGCAGCTTCCCCCGGCTGCCAGGGCAAGCTTGGCGACGGCCTTCATCATTGGGTTGGGTCCACAGGTAACCACATGGAGATGGCGGCCCGAAATCCTCTCCAACTGGTCTGTCAAGCCGTCGGTAACCATTCCTGCGATTCCGGCGCTTCCATCCTCTGTGGTGATGATGATCGGTATATTCAAGGATTCAAAATCCTTGATTCCCACCAGATCTTCATGGCTCCTTCCACCATAAATTAGAAGCACTTCTTCGCCATTCCTGAGAAGTTCTCTTGCAAGCAGGTACACTGAGGCAATCCCAGTGCCCCCCGCGACCAGGATGGTTAGCTTTCCTTTTGAGGCACTGATGTCGAAGCCATTGCCCAGAGGGCCCACCAGTTCGAGGCGATCCCCTGGCCTGAGGCGTGCGAGGCGATGGGTGCCGTCGCCTACAACCCTCAACAGGAGGGTAATCAGGCGACCGAAATGACCCCCATCTTCGATCGTGTAAACAGCAAGAGCGCGCTTCAGCAAGGGGCTGGGCAAGATCGGGTGCAATGCCTCGGCGGCCATCACAAACTGGCCTGGACGGACTTGGTCAGCAATTTCCGGAGCTCTTACCGCGAGTACGTAGTTGTCGTTGGGGTACTTGCGGTTTTCAATCACAGGAGCTTCAATTACCAGGGGCATGGCGCAAGGATAGCACAGGATCCGTTGGGTGAAACTTGGTCTCGCCCATAGTCTGAACTCTTATTTTCTCCATTTCGAAAACAGAGACGTTGCCACTGCTCTAACGGGTCGAGGATTCTCTGTAACGGCCGAGTTATGAAGCTCTGCCGGGCTGTGACGATGGACCGCTATGCCCCAAAATTGCTATGATTTGCCCTCGGAAGACAGGAGATGACGCAAAAATACTTGAGACAGGTGATGTCTGGTCGAGAAGTGGATCTCGCTCTGTCGAGGATCGCATCTGAAATTGTTGAAGACCACCCGGTTCTCTCAAACCTGGTGCTGGTCGGAATTCGCCGGAGAGGCGTACCGCTGGCCAAAGAACTTCAGAAAAAGATCGAATCGATTTCGGGTCACAAGATTCCTCTGGGAGTACTTGATATTACCTTTTACCGGGACGACCTGAGTCTCGTGGATACGCAGCCTGTGGTGGAAGGCTCACACCTTGATTTCGATGTGGCTTCACGAATTGTTCTTCTGGTAGACGATGTTCTTTACACGGGGCGCACCACGCGCGCTGCGCTGGAGAGTATCATCGACTACGGCAGACCACAGAAGGTCGAGCTGGTTGTTCTGGTCGACCGAGGTCACCGAGAGCTGCCGATTCAAGCCGACTATGTCGGCCGTTACATAGAAACTGCTGAGAATGAAGTGGTTGAAGTTCGAATTCCCTGGATCGATGAGGGAGAGGAAGGGGTCTATCTGACGACCGCGGAGCTCTTGCGGTCGGCTCTTAAGAATACTGCCGAAAAGAACGGAGAATAGGTCGAAACCGGCGTGCCTCTTATACCGCGGCACGGTGACCTCGTCCGAAAGAAAGCTTTCATTTCAATTTATAGAACTATGCCCCTATCGACTAAACATCTGCTCGGTATCGCTGAACTGTCCCCTGCAGATATCGAGCTGATCCTGAATACGGCTCGGAGCTTTCGTGAAATCTTCTCGCGTCCTATCAAGAAGGTGCCGACACTAAGGGGACGGACGGTAATCAATCTTTTTTTTGAGCCTTCTACTCGCACCCGTTCATCATTCGAGATTGCGGCGAAGCGACTGAGTGCCGACACAATCAATTTCAATGTCTCCAGCAGCAGTGTCGTCAAGGGTGAATCTCTGATTGATACCGGAAAGAACCTGCAATCGATGAATCCTGACATTATCGTAGTGCGGCACCATGCCGCCGGTGCACCCCAGTTGCTGGCTAAGCATTGTCGAAACTGCGCCATTGTCAATGCAGGTGACGGGATGCATGAGCACCCGACACAAGCACTTCTGGATGCCCTCACGATTCAGGATCATAAAGGTCGTTTTGAAGGGCTTAAGGTTGCGATTATTGGCGATATAGCTCACAGCCGTGTCGCGCGATCCGACTGCCTACTGCTGGTAAAGATGGGGGCTCAGGTGGTTGTCTGCGCGCCCCAGACGCTTATACCGTTGGATTTTGCCAGCTACGGAGTTTCCGTGACTAACGATATTGATGTGGCGTTGGACGGTGCTGATGTCGTTATCATGCTTCGAACTCAGCGGGAAAGGCAACGGGAGGTCTTTTATCCCTCAGTCAAGGAATACTTCGCCTTCTATGGACTCAACAAGAGACGTCTTGCTATGGCAAAGAAAGACGCGATCGTGATGCATCCCGGACCGATCAACCGTGGAATTGAAATTGACCCTGAAATCGCCGATTGCAGGCAGTCCGTGATTTTAGAGCAGGTGCAGAACGGAGTCGCTACCCGAATGGCTATCCTTTACCTGCTTTTGGGAGGGCGACAGACGCCGGCCGAGGAGATAATCGCATGACATTGTTGTTGCAAGGGGGACATTTAATTGACCCGTCTCAAGGATTGAACGAGCCCGGGGATCTTCTGATAAAGGACGGAAGGATTGAAGGAGTTGGCCAGTTTAAGACTCAGGATTCCGGGAAAAGAATCGATGTGTCAGGGTGCATCGTAGCACCCGGATTCATCGACATGCATGTCCATCTTCGCGAACCCGGCAGGGAAGATAAGGAGACCATTGAAACCGGTAGTCGGGCAGCTGTCGCAGGTGGTTTCACGAGTGTCCTTTGCATGCCCAACACCACTCCCGTGAATGATTCCGAGTCGATTACGAGATTCATTACGAGTCGAGCCCGCGAGGTTGGCCTCGCCAATGTATTTCCGGCCGGCGCAGTGACAAAGGGTTCGCTTGGCAAAGAACTGGCAGAGATCGGTGAAATGGTCAAAGCCGGTATCGTGGCGATCAGCGATGACGGCCGCCCGGTGCAGAATAACCAGGTTATGAGGCGAGCGATGGAATATGCAAGGAGGTTTGACATCCCGGTTCTGGACCACTGCGAGGACCTGGACCTAGCCGCCGGTGGATCGGTCAACGAGGGAACGATGTCGACTCGGTTGGGATTAAGGGGCCTGAATGCTATCGCCGAAGAAATGCATGTCGCACGCGATCTGATGCTCTCACGGATCACCGGGGCACGTGTTCACATCTGTCATATTTCCAGTCGCTACTCCCTGGATTGGGTTCGCATGGCTCGGAAACAGGGCATCAGTATGACCTGTGAAGTAACTCCGCACCATTTCATTTTGTCTGAGGATCTCCTAATTGACTACGATACAAACCTCAAGATGAATCCGCCGCTTCGTTCGAAGGCTGACGTTGAAGCAATGCTGGAGGGCCTGGCGGACGGGACCATCGACTGCATAGCCACTGATCATGCCCCTCACACTACGCTTGAAAAGGATGTGACATTCGAAGAAGCTGCGAATGGAATTATCGGCATGGAGACAGCCGTTCCACTGGTGTGGAATTTTCTCGTTCATAAAGGAGTCATTTCAGTGACTCGGGCTGTCGAATTGCTCAGTACCAATCCAGCGCGGATTTTGAGACTCGATCGAGGAACTCTCCGCAAGGGTGCTGTTGCTGACGTTACGGTGGTCGATCCTGACGCGGAGGTGACGGTCGATGTCAACCAGTTCCGGTCCAAAGCGAGGAACTGCCCGTTTAACGGGTGGAAGCTGAAGGGAAAGCCTCGGTTCACGATTGTCGAAGGAAGACTGGTTTGGGAAGGTTAGCGTTCTGAGCTAAAACACCGTTCCTTCGAAGAGGCTGGTATAATCTAGGCTATAGGCCAAAGTTATCGAGACCGATGGTGACTTTCCGGCAGACACCGGAGGGGGTAATCTCGATAACAGGAGTAAATCCGGAACCTTACAGCTCAAATCCTCGTCCTAGACAAATGATGAGTCGCGTAGTCCGACATATCTACATATTGTTGATCGTCGTCCTACTGTCCTCGTTTAGCTATGCCCAGAATGAAGTTCAACTGGAGCTCCGCGTCGAGCAAGCGGAGGTGGGTGTAGGAGATAGGTTCGATGCAATCGTCCAGGCCACGATTGGAGAGGGATGGCATCTCTATTCAATGGACGTCCCTCCCGGTGGGCCTATCCCGACTACGATCAGTGTGGTTGAGAACGATATCTTTGCCGGTGCCGGTTCGCCGACACAGCCCGAGCCGATCCCCTGGTTTGATCAGAACTTCGGGATGGAAACCAATTACTTTGAAGACTCGGTTGATTTCACGGTGCCGGTTCGCGTCAAAGAAATGGCAGGGCCAGGCAACCATGAACTGACCATCCAGGTCAGATACATGGTCTGTAACGATAATACATGTCTGCCGCCACAGACTCGAAGTTTGAGCAGCTATCTTTCCATTATTCCGGGATCCGGAATCATTTCGCCGCAAAGCGATGGCTCTGGGGCGGCCGTGTCCGCAGCATCCCAGGGAGAGGAGGCCCCGACTGCGACGCTCCCGACTGAAGCGGAGGAGCCAGCCGTGGCGGCTCTTACTGAAGATGCCGTCGGTTCCACCGGATCGGCGGAAGGTTTAGCTACACAGGGATCGGGTCTGCCCGTCGGTACCATGGCCTATATCTGGTTTGCCATGACCATGGCGGGGTTGGCGTTGTTGACTCCATGCGTTTTTCCCATGATTCCTATCACGGTCTCCTATTTTACGAAGAGAGGTACTGGAAGCCGCAGTCGGGCTGTCTTCGAGGCCGGTTTGTATTCGGTTGGAATTATCCTTACCTTTACCTTACTCGGTTTTCTGCTGACGTTTCTTTTTGGTGCCGGCGGGATCAATCGTCTTGCTGCCAGCCCGTTTGTCAATCTAATCATTGCCGGAATCTTTGTCTTTTTCGCCCTGAGTCTTTTCGGTGTGGTGGAGATTGCTGTCCCCAATCGCTTGCTGAATGCTGTCAACCGAAAGTCTTCCAGCTCCACGGGAGTGACGGGAATTTTGTTGATGGCACTCACCTTCTCACTCACTTCTTTTACCTGCACTGTGCCGTTTGTTGGTACGGTAATGGTGGCGGCGTTACAGGGTGATGTCCTCTGGTCACTACTGGGAGTCACGGCATTTGCTGCGGTCTTTTCCATGCCGTTTTTCCTATTGGCCCTGTTCCCGTCCTGGCTACAGGCGCTTCCCAAAAGCGGTAACTGGATGGATTCGGTGAAGATCACCATGGGTTTTCTTGAGCTGGCTGCGGCTCTAAAATTTATTAGCAACATAGATCTTGTCTATCAGTGGGAGATCATCACTCGACCGGTTTTCATCGCCGTCTGGTTGGCGATTGCTCTGGTGGCGACAGGCTATTTGCTGGGCTGGTTCCGCTTTCCCCATGAAACTGTTTCCGAGTCGGTTAGTGTATTTCGCGTCTTATTTGCTACGGCCTTCCTGGCTGTTTCGTTTTATCTGCTAAGAGGATTGTTCGGATTTCCCTTGGGTGAGTTAGACGCCTTTCTTCCTCCGCGTGACTACGGGGAAGTGCAGGTAGCGTCATTTGGGCAGACATCGGGAGGGGAGACCGCGCAGAGCTGGCTGTCCAGCTATGATGAAGCGTTGGAGCGTGCTCGAATCGAAGACAGGCCTGTCTTTATCGACTTCACCGGCTACACCTGCACCAACTGCCGTTGGATGGAGGCAAACATATTCCCGCTGCCCGAGGTACAAGCACTCTTATCGGATTTTGTTCTGGTTCGACTTTATACGGATGGAACGCAACCGGAGCATGCAGCCAATCAGCAGCTGGAAAGAGAGCGATTTGGAACCATCGCTCTGCCTTTCTATGCCATTATCTCTCCCCGTGAAGAAACACTTGCAACGTTTCCCGGTCTCACTCGGGACCGCTCCAAGTTTGTGAATTTCTTGCGGGAAGGGGCAATGGGATACTCACGCCTGGCCCTGGCAGAAACGGGCGGTAGCTAAGGGGGGCTTAAAGGGAGGCGGGCCCCTCAATTCGAATGGCCAGCCAAATGTCCTTTGGCAGGATAGCCGACCTGTGAGTCTCTGGTATCGTCCTCACGCCCGGGGCTCAGTCTCCTTCCGGGATGTTGATGATAATGTC
>Ga0079224_100012769_pt1 | contig 11655 bp, 6 predicted proteins | sample Stecom2015_FD_80414 | JGI IMG/M metagenome (GOLD analysis project Ga0079224, IMG submission 80414) | Agricultural soil microbial communities from Utah to study Nitrogen management - Steer compost 2015 | ecosystem: Environmental > Terrestrial > Soil > Agricultural land | place: USA: Utah...
GCGCCGCGACGGTGGACAGGGCGCTCATGCGACCCCCCGGCGGAGTCGGCGCAGCCGGGCGGCGGCGCACAGCAGGTCTGCGGCTTCCGCCTCGGCCTCTCCGGGGGCGGCGACGCCGTCCAGGTAGTCGAGCGCGGTGCGGGTGGAGGCGATGCCCGGCAGGTCGTTGCGCACGCCGCTGCCGAAGCGGGCCGGTGAGGCGCAGCCGTTTGCCTCGTCGCGGCAGTAGCGCGCCATCTCGCAGAAGGACAGGCAGGAGGGCGTGTACGACGCGTCCAACGCCTTTATGGATGACGAGAGTTCGTCCGCGTCTCGGGCCGTGTCCAGCGTCGCCGTCTCGGGGAGCCGGGCTGCGAGGTCCTCGGCGCGCCGCAGCCGCGAGAGCTGGAACTGGAGGGCGTCGAGTTCCTGCCGGAGGTCGACGAGGCGGGCGTAGGGGCGGTTGGAGAAGTCCTTGGGGCAGACGAGCAGGAACTCGTGGGCGAGTTGGTCGGTGGGCAGACCGGCGGTCTCGAAAGCGCGGCGCAGGGCCAGGACGTACACCGCGGCCTGCTTGGCCGTCTCGGCGACGGCGGTCGGGTTGGCCTGGCCGTCGATCGCCGCGAAGGAGCGGATCAGGACGACGTGGAACTTCCCGTCGATGCGGTGGGTGAGCGCGTCCGGTTCCAAGTACGCGGTCTGACCGGCGACTTCGAGGGTGAGCACCGGGCGGTCGAGGATCAGCCGTACGTCCTGGCCGGAGGCTACGTGCGCGATGAGGCGGCGGGTCTCCCGCTCGCGCACGTGCAGGTCCGTGTTGCCTCCCACCTCGTTGAGGTCGGTGACATGGGCTTCCGCCACGGGGACGGAGAGCTGCTCGCGCAGCAGTTGGATGAGCTCGGCGTAGCCACCCCACTTCACGAGAGCGTGGAACGCCTGTTCGCGGGCGAGGGCGAAGGGCGACTGGCCGAAACGCGGCTCGTATCCGACCTGCTGGGCGAGTAGCGCCTTGTCCACTCCGGCGGCGTCGAGGACCGCGCGGCGGGCGCAGGCGGGGTTGGCGGTCAGCGCGGTGATCTTGCGGGCGGTGTACGGCTGAGGGGGCTGCGGTCCACGCAGCCGCGCGAGTCGGCCGTCGGGAGGTTCGGACTGCTGCGAGGGCATCGTCTCTGCTTCGGGTACGTCTTCGGGGGCTTACCCGCCTGCGAGGCGTCTGGCACGCCGTCGCTGTCGGGGAACGGGTCGTCAGGACAGGGTCCCACTCGCGTCGCGCAGGGCGTCGCGCATCGGGGCGGCGCCGAACAGCTGCTGTACGTCGGCCAGTTGACCACGGGCGCGCTGCGCGGCCGCTTGCCGTTGCTGGTCGTCCTCCTGCTGATGCACGGCGGATTCGGCGTGGGCTGCGGCGATCACACGGGCGGGATCGGGCTCCTGGGCCGAGCCGTCGTAGGCGCCGGGGATGGTGAGGGCGAAGCGGCGCAGCAGCCGCCACGCCGCGTCCGGGGCCGGGTGCCCCGCGGTGGCGAGCCGCTGGATCTGCTCGGCGGTCCCCACCGCGTGGGTGAGGAAGTCGGCGCGCGGGCTGAGCGGGCCGATGATCCGCCGCTCCACGGGCCAGGTGGACAGGGCCAGCAGCCCGCGCGCGGGGACGAGGCGGTCATGGGTCAGTGCCGCGCAGATGTAGTACGGGCGGGCGTAGCCCTGTGCCGTAAAGGAGCGCTCCTCGTCGCGGCGGAGTGACGCGAGTTTGGTGGCGACCAGGGGTTCGGTGAAGAACGCCTCGTACGTGGAGGAGATGAGCTTGGGGGAGGCAGGGGCCCCCAGCAGGGTGAGCGCCTGGTGGACCTGTTCGCGGATCGGGATCGAGCCGTGCACCGGGCGCTCCTTGCGGCGTGCTTCACCCGCGGTTACCGATGTCGGTGAGGCCTGAGGCTCGGTCGGGAGCGCGCCGTCGTCCGTTGCGGACTGGGATTCGGCCTCGACTTCGAGGGCGTGCTCCCACGCGGTTTCGGCCTCGCGCAGTGCGCGACGGATGCGCGCGGTTTCGGCCTTGTCTCGTGCGCGCACGGCACCGCGCAGCTCGGTGCGCAGCTGGGACAGGCGCTGCTCGAGATCCTCCAGTGATGCCGCCATGCGGGGCAGCTTAGCGCAGGATCCAACCTGTGCCAATAACTTCCAATGAGTTCCAAGATTCCTGCTACGGTCGATAGCGACGGCGCACCCGGCCGGCCCGAAGGGTGCCGTGTGCCCGAGATCAAGAAGGGGGAGGCAATGAGCCTTGAGCACACCACTGCATGGCGCAGGCCGCACTGGCTGACGGGGGACGACAGCCTCGTCCGCGTGGGGCCGGGGACGGGTGGGAGCGAGGAACACACCTGCCCCTCGCATGCCGCGGCCAAGGCCCGGCCCGGTCTCTGGCCCGCCCGGCGACTCCGGCTGCCGAAGCCGGAGCTCGAGACGTTCACCCTCGGGCCGGTCATGGACGCCGTCGACCGGATCGAGTTCCACGAGGAGACACCCGACCAGGCCCTGGCAGGGTTACGTTCGCGGACTCCCGTCCTCCACCCCGGTCACCTGACGTACGCCGAGCACGCCCTCCGTACCTACCTGGGAGCGTGCGCCGACGACACCGGGCAGGGGCTCCAGCCGGTTCGTCCGTACTGGGTGGCTCAGCGGGAGAACGGCAAGTTTTGGGAGTTGTACGCCTGGTGGCGCAGGTACGAGGCGGCCGGGGGACGACTGCGTGAGTACCGGCGGCTGCGGCACGGCGAGGCCAAGGACTCCGAGCCAGGGGAGATCGCCATCGCCGTGTACGTGGCCGTTCACGGGCGCCAGGCGGCCTGGCCCCGGAAGTGGGCTCGCCCGTTCGAGCCGTACGGGCCCGCCGTCCGGCCGGAGCGAGTGCGTGTCGTCGAAGTCGGGCTCGCCGACGGGCGACCGCGCGTGCAGTTCGACGGGACGGCCGAGGAGGCCGAGGCGTACTACGCCGAGCACGGGCATGCGCACGTGGCCCGAATCGTGGCGGGCGGCCGGCCGGCACCCGGCTCGTCCTGCGTCGACTGCAAGCAGTTTGCGGGCTGCGAGGCCGTGCCGCGCAGGCCCGGCGTACTCGGACTCCCCTCGCGGGTGGCACCGCTGCGGAAGGTGTCGATCAGCGATCTGCGCTATCACGCGGCCTGCCCCGCGCAGGGATTCCTCCGCGCCCTGCACCTGCCCAAGTCCGATGAGTACGGCAGCGCGGCCAGACTCGGCCAGGCGGTGCACGGCTGGGTCGAGAAGCTGCACCGTCGCCCGGGGTGGCCACCTTGCGCGGCCAGTGACATGCCCCCGGAGGGCGAGAACTGGACAGAGGGTCGCTGGCGGGTCTCCGACGAGGACGCCGCCACCGGCCGGGACATGCTGCTCCACCACGTCGACGCCTGCCCCTTCCAGGACGCCACCCTCATCCAGCGGGTGGAGCCCGAAGCCCTGCGCGTCGTCCACGACACCGCGGCGCAAGCCGTCGTCATCGCCAAACCGGACTTGCTCTACCAGGAAGACGGCTCGTGGGTATGGCGGGAGCTCAAGACGACACGGAAGCGGCGCCGCCGGCACGAGGACCCTCTCGAGACGTACCCCCAACTCGCCCTCGCCGTCACGCTCCTGGCGCAGGGCGCACTGGGCGGCGACCCGGACGGCTCGCGCGTCGAGGTGGAGATCCTCCGGCCGGACGGGTCCGATCCGCACGTGATCGACCCGACGGACCCGGAACAGCGGCGGAAGGCACTGGCGGTGCTTCGGCGGTACGCCGGTCCCTGGCGGGAGGACGAGGCCTGGGATGCCCGACCCGGACCGCATTGCCAGTCCTGCCCGGTATCACGGTGGTGTCCGAGCGGCGCGTCTGACGGCGCCGTCGCGGCAGAGGGGGAGTGATGACCACGACCGAGCTGAGAGACTCACGGTCCGAGGGCGCTGCCGACACGGACGAGGCGCTGCTTCGCCAGATCGCCAGCGCCCTGGCGTGCCTGTCCCGGCAGCAGACCGTGCCCAACCCGGTGTACCCGGCGAAGGTGCAGAACGCGTACAACCGCCTCGTCCTGCACTGCCTGCGCCGGGGTGAGGAGCCGCCGGGCAGCGTGCCGCACATGGTCCGGTGGGCCTGCGAACGGCCGTTGGCCGAGTGGCCGTTGAAGCTGCCTTCCGACAATGTCCCCGGAGCGGCCCTGCTCGTCGACCCGGAGACCCGGCTCCCGCACCAGCTCTGCCTGGAGTGGGAGGTGAGCGCGGCCGACCCGGCCGCCGAGCTCTTCGAGAACGAGCGCATCCGGGAAGCGCTCGCCCTCTGCCGAGCGGCCAAAGCCCCGCAGGCGTACACCGCGTTCCGGGCCCTGCTCACCTCCAGGCCCGTGCTGACCGGTGCCGAGCTGGCGCTGCTCGGCGGCGATCCGGACTGCGGCATGCTGCTGCACGACGTGATCAAGCGCTGTTACGAGCCCGTGCCCGCCTCCTACCTGCGGCGCGGCACGTACCGGCAGTGTGCTCGTTGCCGCTGCCTGATGGTGCCGTTACTGCACGGGGGCCATCGCTGCGAGCTGGACCGGTGCCGCCGCGACGGGACCCCGGACGAAGGCACGCCGCTTCGCGCCGACAAAGGCGGGGTCTTCCAGCTCAGCCGCCCCCTGCGGATGTTCATCACCAGCCCCGGTCTCGCGGAGACCGATCTACAGACCGCACTGAGGAAGAAGTTCGGAGTCACCGCCGAGATGTGGCCCAACTACGACGCCTACGACCTGCGCGTCCCCCTTCCGGGACGACGGCACTGGGCGGTGGACGTCAAGGACCGGGTGAACCCCGTTCTTCTGGCGCGATCCCTCACGCCGTTCAGGAACGAGCCCTCCTACGACCGCGCCTTCCTCGTCGTGCCCCGATACCGCTTCCGCGAGAACGAGGCGTATGGGAGGCAGTTCCGCCGCAACCTGCCGGAGGACCTGGCCGACCAGGTCACCCTCCTCGACGACCAGGCCTTTCTTCGGCTGGTCGCCGACGAGCTCTCCGCCCAGCGCGACAAGACAGGAAGCCCGCGTATCGAAGGAGGCCGCAGTGCGTGACCGAAGGGGATGGCACCGGCGCTGCTCCCCTCGGCAGCTCAACGAAGTGTGGCCGGCGAATCTCGGGAGCTTCCGCCCCGGCGACCTTCTCGACGTCGAACTGGGCCTGTACCTCCTGCAGGACGTGACGCCCACCCGTACAGCAGCGGATGTCTGGCCGCTGCTGGGCGGTTACCCGTACAGCGAGGTGTTCGGAGACGTCCATACCGAACAACAGCGGCTGCGTGTTCTGCGCGCCCGCCACTACCTGTGGGACATGCGGCGCCGACACGCCTGGGCGGAGGCACTGGCCGAGTACGTGAACGTCCCCCAGCACCTGCGCGGATACGACATCGAAGGGCCCGGCTCCGTGCCGCGGCGCCGTCAGCCCTCGCGCGCCGGACGCCGTTTCGAGATCTTCGAGGAACTGCTCAGCAGCGCTCCGCGGTTCGCCACACGGTCCGTTCCGTTCGCGGAGGAGGGTGAGCACACCTTCAGGGTGCAGGACCGTACCCACTCCGTGGTGTTCGACGAGGAACTGCTGGTGGACACCCTGCCGCGAGCCCACGCGCTCGACGCGCCCCCGCCCGGACACGGAGAGCCCGTGGACGTCACCTGGGAAGAGCTCGAAAAGGCCGCCGCCGAGATGGACGTCATCGAGGCGAATGCGTCGGAGGGCCCGCACAACGGCTGGGCCGCGCGGCTCCAGCGAGTGAAACTGCTCGTGCGCGACACGGAACTCGGCCGCTTCACCGAACAGGGACGGCTGAGGATCGACCGGCTGCTGCACCTCGTGGGGATGGTGGGAGCCGGCAAGTCCACACTGCGAGACATCCTGACCTACCACGTCGTCACCCGGACGCCGCGCCGGGTCACCATCGTCGTCGGCGACGTGGCCGAGACGCTCGCCGTGGTGGAGCAGTTCAGCCGGCTCGGTGTACGGGCGGCGCCGATCCTCGGGCACTCCACCAGGGAGCGCAATATCAACCGGCTGCACCGCCGCACCGCCACGGCCGGCGCCGCGAACATGCTCGGCCACGACCACGCGGGTTTCGCCTACCTCAGCAGCGCCTGCCCCGTCGATGTGCTGCGCGGCCTGGAAGCCCGCCGCCCGCTCGGCGTCCGTGAAGCTCCGTGCATCACGCTGCACACCATCCCCGAACACGAGACCACGGACGGCGATCCCCTCCTCGACGACGAGGGCGGCATCCAGCGCGACGCACCAGGCCCGAAGCCGCAGCGCAGACTGTGCCCGTTGTGGAACCGGTGTCCGCGCCACCGCGGGGCGCGTGACCTGGTCGACGCGCAGGTGTGGGTCGCCACCCCGGCCGGTCTGGTGCACAGCTCGGTTCCCCTGCACCAGCACGAGGAACAGCTCCGCTACCTCGAACTCGCCTGCCGACTCAGTGACCTGATCATCGTCGACGAGGCGGACCGGGTGCAGATGCAGCTCGACACGGCCTTCGCGCCGGCCAGCACGCTGGTGGGCAAGGCCCCGAACTCCTGGTTCGACGAGGTCGCCGTCCACAAGTTCCAGCAGATGGCCCGGGACGGGCGGCTCCAGCTGTCCGCCCGTGACGTCGACGACTGGACCAACGCCGTCAACACGGTCAGCGCCGCAACCGACCGCCTCTTCGCCCTGCTCGTCAAGGACGACAAGCTCCGGCGGTGGATCAGCGTCGACTACTTCAGCGCCTTCACCCTCCACAACTTGCTGCTGGACAGCTGGTTCCCAGGGCGGAAGGAAGGCGAACGCCCTCCTGCGGCGGCCCGGACACTCGACGGTGCGCTCAGCCGGTTCCGCGACGACCCGCTGCACGAGCAGCAGAGCACGGGTGACGACGACGAAGTGACACCCCTGGTGAACACTTTCGTCCACCTGGCCCTGGAACTCCTGCACGCGCCCCAGGGAGCACGGACGCGCGAGAGGCTGCGCGACACGCTCACCGACATCGTCGGAGACGACAGCACGGTACTCGCCGACGCCGATCTCCAGGCCCGACGCTTCGAGTTCACCCTGCTCCTCTCCGCCCTGCACAGCCGTCTCGACTTCATGACCACGCTGTGGCCGCGCGTCGAGGCCGCCCTCAATCTCGAGAGCGCCTCGAACGTACTCTCCCGCAGGCCTCCCAAGGACTACGAGGCGGTCATCCCCGAGTCGCCCATGGGTAACGTGCTCGGCTTCCAGTTCCGCCACGACGACCGTGAGCGCGACGGCGACCGCAGCGGCGAACTCCGCTTCTTCCACTGCAACGGCGTGGGCCGCGAACTGCTCATGCGACTCGGTGACCTGTGCGCCGTGGACGGCCGTCCCGGCCCGCACGTCCTGCTCATGTCCGCGACGAGCTGGGCAGGCACATCGAGCAGGTACCACGTGCACGCCGAGGTCGGTGCCGTTCTGTGTCCTCATGACGAGGAAGTCGAAGCCGTCATGGGCAGCGAGTTCCGCAAGGAGTTCCTGTACTGGCCCGGAAACGACCTGCCCAGGCCGCTGCGCCTGTCCGGCTGCGATCCCGAAGAACGGCCGCAGGCCCTTCTGCACATGCTGCACCAGCTCGCGGTGCCCGACCGGAGCCTGCCCGACGCCGAGAGCATGCTGGACGCCGAGTTGAAGGAGATCGACGATCCGGACCGCCGCCGCATCCTGCTGCTCGTCGGCAGCTACGACGAGGCACGTCGGGCCGCCGAGTACCTCAACCAGATCCCCGAGTGGAACGGACGCGTCACCCGGCTCGTGTCCGACGACGCGGACTCAGACACCGCCTGGACCCGGCTGCCCGGGGACTCCGCCGCGCGGACCCTGCCCCGTGGTGACGTGAAGGCCTTCCCCTCAGTCGGCGGCGACCTTCTCGTCGCGCCACTGCTCGCCGTGGAACGAGGACACAACATCGTGTTGCGCGGCGGCAAGGCGGCCATCGGCACGGTGTACTTCCTGGCACGCCCCCACCCTCGGCCCGACGACATCTCACTCGCCATCCAGTCCATCAACGACTGGGCTGTCCGCCAACTCCGGGACGTTGACGGGTCCTTCAGGCAGAGCGCGCTCGCCGCTGCCACACCCGACCTGGCGGCCGTGGCCTTCCGCAGCCGCGCACGCCGTCAGTGGAACCGCTTCCTCACCCGGCGACTGGCCTGGTCCAGCCTGCGAAACGATGAAAAGACGGCGTTCACCTGGGATCAGCTCGTCGTCATGTGGCAGGTCATCGGTCGCCTGGTGCGCGGCGGCGTGCCGGCCCGGGTGGTCTTCGTCGACGCGGCTTTCTCCCCCAGGGAAGCCGGATTCCAGGACGCGGACACCCCCGACACCAGCCTGCTGGCGAGCATGCGTGAGGTGCTCGCCCCCTACTTCGAGGACGGGAACGCGGCGGAGCGAGACCCCGCCCCGATCGACAAGTCACTTGTCCGTGAGCTCTACGCGCCGCTCTACCACGCCCTGGTGGACATGGGCTGACGGCATCCGTCCACACCGCATCCGCGACGTACCTGCGATGTGTCCGCGTCGCGTCCGAACACTTCATGCCCTGTCTCAAGGAGAACGGCACCATGGCCTACCAGTACAACCGCCCGGCGGCGTACCTGCCCGACCCGGCACAGGGACCCTTCACCGTCCCGTTGCACACGCTCTCCCTGCCCGCCCGCTGGGAGGAACCGCTCCTGCGCCTCTACCACGGCGGAACGATCGAGAGGCAGGCCGAGCGACGGCGCCGCGTACCCACGGCGGCGATCAACCAGCTGATGCGCGCCACCGCACCGGACATCGTCGCGATCGACTCCACGGCACGTTTCGGCTCGGAAAACCCCTGGCTGTACTGCCAGGACGCGTACCCGGCAGCGGTGACGAACCTCTATATCGCCACCTGGCTCAAGAGTCTCCCGCGCGAGCCCGACGATCCGGAGACCCAGGCCCTGCTGCTGGACTGCTTCCGCGATCTGAACACCGCGGTCCTCAGCTGGCGGCCCGGCAGAGTCGACCTCCTCGAACAGAAGATGTCACCCGGAGGAACCGCTCTGCCCGCGCCCCACGTGTACCGGTTGCTTCCCGACGTCCTTGCCGAACGGATCGCGCGCCAGGAACCGTACGAACACCACGGGCAGCAGCTGTCGTTCCGGCAGATTGCCGGGCACACGGGTGCCCGAGGTCAGGGAAGCGGGGGCGCCGAGCTGATGTCGAATCTGATCGAGTACGTACCCAGGCGGCGCGGTGGAGGCGACGGCAAGCCGGCCTATTACGCGGCGACCCTCCGCATCACCGTGCGTACAGTTCCCTTCTCACCCGTCCCGCGCATCCATGTGGCCGCCGGCGTGCGCCGGTTCGTCACCGGCAAGGTCTACATGCCGTACGGCAAGGGCGTGTCCGCCTACCTGCTCCCGGACGACTCCCTCGTCCACGACGGCCCGCAGCCGCAGCGCTTCGCAGTAGCCATGCTGGAGTGGAAGAACGGCACCACGGACTGGCGCCAGGGCGGAGCAGCAGGAATGCTCACCCAGGTCAGCGCACTTGACGCGCTGCCGTCTCCGGAACGGTTGGTGAAGGAGGCTGATCACTGGATCCACGGCCGGGACGGCATCCGGATCGCGATCGGGCATCAGGCCGCCATGGGCAGGCACACGATCGGCACCGGGCTGATGTCCAGTGAACGCCGACGGCTGATCGAGTGGGCGGAGCAGGCGATCGCTCCCGAGTTCGTACCCGTCCCGAAGCTCGAACGCAGTACATACACGCGACCGCCGAGGAAGCAGCTCAAGAAGCTGCCGTCCATCCCCAAGAACATGGAGAAGAAGGACCCCGAAGACCTCGCTGTCATCCTGGACCAGCGTGAGCTGAACACGGCCCACAACGCTCAGGTCCTGCGGGCACGCTTGGCCGAAACCCTCGAAGGGGCAGACCTCACCGCGGTCGTGCTCCACCAGAACGACGTCATCCGCGATCAGATGATCGCCGCGGCGGAAACGGGGCTGGGGCTGGCCGAGCACCGGCGTCTGCAGGGCCCCGAGACCTGGGTGTGGGAGGCGGAGGAGCTGACCGTCCGGCTGCACGCACGGCCCCTGGGTGCGCTCGGTGCACCGCTGGGAGGTGACAGCGTGCCGCGTCGGGGGAAGGAACACGACAAGGCCATCGAGGAGCGCCGTACCGGTGTCGCGCGCGCGATGGCCGCATTGCGTGACGCCGCCTCCGGGGTGCGACTGGCCTTCGTGGAGCTCGACGGACAGGACGCCTTCCGCCACGCCAAGCGACGGAGCGACCCCAAGCACGCGATTCGTCTCGGCTGCGCGGACGCAGGTCTGGTGACCCAGTTCATCCGTCCACCGGACCCGGAGGCGGAGAGGGAAGAGGCTCTCGCCGACGCAGGGCTGCGGGCAGCCGCAGCCTGGTCGGACGGTCTGCGTCAAACCGGTATGCGGCTGGTGCCCCAGCACACGCTCGGCGACACCCTCATCCCCGCCAACCTGAACCAGGTGGCCTTCCACCTCGTGGAACGCCGTCTGGACGGGCCCACCGGCAAGCAGCAGTTCACACCGATCGCTGTGCTCATCCGACCAGGCGCGAGGTGCGTACTGGGCAAGTCGGCCGACATGCACGAATGGGTGCCGTACCCCGAACTTCTCAAGTCGTTGACGGGACGGGTCGAAGGCAAGAGAAGCAGCGCGGAGCAGTCGGCACTCACGGCGGCGTTCGTCAAGAAGACCCTCGCGCAGCTGCGCAGCACCCCGACTCTGGTCCTGGCCCACGCCCAGGATGTCCGGAAGCGCTGGCCGTGGCTGAGAAACGACGGTCTGGAGCGGGACAGGCTCGGCCTCGACGGAGGTCCCACCCAGCGGGTCGGGCTGTACGGCAAGCACCTTCGTGTCGTCCGGATCGCCGACGGCAGCCGGGATGAGACGGCACAGTGCTGGGCCGAGGCAGAGGAACTTTCTCCTGAGTTGGAAGGCAAGCAGAGCGGGGGTATCGCGATGGGGTTGTGGCGGCCGGGCGTGCGGGAAGACTCGGACCGCGTCTTCTACAGCACCATCGGTAAGTCCGGTACGCAGTCGAAGCTGACCAACGATGATGCCAAGCTGACTGCACACACCAACGCCTCGGGGACAAACGTCTACCGCCCGACAGCGAACGCCTGGAATCCAGATCTGCTCGAACTGACCGTGGCGTGTCTGCAACCCCACGATGATGCTGAGGCATGGGCGGCGTTCGTCCACCAGCAACGTTTCAGCGAGGATTACCGCGCAGGCCGTGAAGGGTTGGCGATGCCCTTGATCCTGCACCTGGCACGATTGGCGGACGCCTATGCCCTGCCTCACGAGATCGAGGACGCGTTGGCTCCCGTGGAACCACAGTGCACGGTGTCACGGGGCGACGTAGCGGATCAGTTGACGTTCGACTTCGTTCTCGATGAGTAGGGTGCCAGCCAAGCCCGGTGAGGGACCGGATCCACGTGCCGAAGCAGCGATATTGAGGTGCGGTCAAACACCCGCTCTGGCAGTGTTCTTGCTGTTCGAAGAGGGGGAACAACGCCGTGACCAAGCTCAATCAGATCATCGCCGTCGAAAAGGGCGTCAAGAGCAAGGCGCTCCAGGACATCAACGCCGCCCACGCCAAGGTGCAGAAGCCCGC
>Ga0079224_100012770_pt1 | contig 11654 bp, 14 predicted proteins | sample Stecom2015_FD_80414 | JGI IMG/M metagenome (GOLD analysis project Ga0079224, IMG submission 80414) | Agricultural soil microbial communities from Utah to study Nitrogen management - Steer compost 2015 | ecosystem: Environmental > Terrestrial > Soil > Agricultural land | place: USA: Utah...
ACTTCCCGCAGGGTGTCGCGATCGGTGACCTTCTCGCCTTCCCGAACACTGCCGGGTACCTGATGCACATCCTCGAGAGCGCGTCCCACCAGATCCCGCTGGCCTCGAACGTCGTCCTCGGTCCTCAGGGCCCCCGCCGCGACGCCATCGACGCCGTCTCCCCACTGCGGCCATGGGCGCAGGAGTCCGCCCCCGCGGCCGAGCGGGCATACGGAACCGCCGCGGCCATCTGACTCGTCATGCGGCGCGGCTCAGCGGCCGGCCCGTGACTCCTCGCGGCGGCCGCCGGAAAGGATGCCGTTCTCGCAGGTGAGCGCGGCGCTGACGCAAGGACGCTCGAGCAGCCCACCTGGCGGACTACGCCTCCTGCTCGTCCCGCGCAGGCTGCGGGACCTGCTGCGACGCCGCCCAGCTGGCGAGCAGACGCAGTCTCTCGGCGCTGGTCGAGCCGGGCTCGGCGGTGTAGACGAGCATGACCCGGCCGGGCTCGGCGGTCACCGCGAGCTCCTCGTAGGCGAGCTCGACCTCCCCGACCACGGGGTGGACGAAGCGCTTGGTGCCGGAGCCGTGGGTGCGGACGTCGTGCGCGCCCCAGAGCCGACGGAAGGTCTCCGAGCAGGTGGACAGCTCTCCCACCAGCTCCTGCATCACCGGGTCGTGGGGGTCGCGCCCGGCCTCGGCGCGCATGATCCCCACGCACATCTCGGCGAACCGCTCCCAGTCCGGGTAGAAGTCGCGCGAGGCGGGATCGAGGAACTGGAAGCGGGCGAGGTTGGGCACCCGCCCGCCGGCACCCTCCTCCCCCAGCAGCGGGGAGTAGAAGGCGCGGCCCAGCGCGTTGACCGCGACCATGTTCTGGTGCTGATCGCGCACGAAGGCGATCGCACCGGTCAGCGAGTCCATCATCCAGCGGGTGCTCTCGCGCACGGGTGCGACCCCGCAGCTGCGGGGTCTGCGGGTCCGGCCCGAGGTGGGGATCCCGTCGGCCGCGCGGGCGAGGTCGAGCAGGTGACGGCGTTCGGTCTCGTCCATCCGCAGCGCGGTGGCGAGGGCGTCGAGCACCGCGGCGGAGGCGCCGGCGATCGCGCCGCGCTCGAGCTTGGCGTAGTACTCGACGCTCACCCCGGCGAGCTCCGCGACCTCGCTGCGGCGCAGCCCCGGCACGCGGCGGGACCCGCCCGCCGGCAGCCCCGTCTCCTGCGGCGTGACCTTCGCGCGGCGCGACATGAGGAACTCGCGCACCTCGGCTCTGTTGTCCATGGCGTCACGATAGGCCGCCGCCCCCCCGCCGCGCCCGTCGTGGAGGGCGCCCTGTCGATACACCCCTCGCCAGGGACTCCCCCGCCTCTCGCGACGGGCGTGGACTGGTCCACGTCCCCGAACCGAAGGAGCACCCCAATGCGCGCAGTCATCATGCACGCCCCCGGCGACGTCCGCGTCGAGGAGCGCGAGGAACCGCGGATCGTCGACCCCACCGACGCCGTCATCCGCCTCGCCGCCACCTGCATCTGCGGCTCCGACCTGTGGCCGTACCGCGGCGCCGACACCCCCGACCATCAGCACATGGGCCACGAGTACGTGGGCGTCGTCGAGGAGGTCGGAGACGAGGTGAGCACCCTCGAGGTGGGCGACTTCGTGGTCGGCTCCTTCGTGATCTCCTGCGGGAAGTGCGAGATCTGCCGCGAGGGCCATCCCTCCCGCTGCGTGCGCGCGATCTTCGTCGACGGGCAGATCGGCACCCAGGCCGAGAGGGCCCGGATCCCCTTCGCCGACGGCACCCTGGTCAAGACCCCCGGCATGCCCGACCCGGACCTGATCCCCTCGCTGCTGGCCGCCTCCGACGTGCTGGGCACCGGCTGGTTCGCGGCCGACGCCGCCGGCGCCGGGCCGGGCCGGACCGTCGCCGTGGTCGGCGACGGCGCGGTGGGCCTGATGGGCGTGCTGGCCGCCCGGCAGATGGGCGCCGAGCGGATCATCGTCTTCAGCCGTCACCCCGAGCGGCAGGCCCTGGCCCGCGAGTACGGCGCCACCGACATCATCGAGGCCCGCGGCGACGAGGGCGTCGCGGCGCTGAAGGAGCTCACCGGCGGGCTCGGCGCGCACTCCACGATCGAGGCCGTCGGCACCCAGGAGTCGATGATGCAGGCGATCCGCGCCACGCGCCCCGGCGGCGCGGTGGGCTTCGTGGGCGTCTCCCACGACGTGCAGATCCCTGGGGACGAGCTGTTCTTCTCTGCGGTCCATCTCCACGGCGGGCCCGCCCCGGTGCGCCGCTACCTGCCCGAGCTGATCGACCTGATCTGGCGTCGCGAGATCGATCCGGGGAAGGTCTTCGACCTCGCCCTCCCGCTGGCCGAGGCGGCCGAGGGCTACGCCGCGATGGACGAGCGGCGGGCGACGAAGGTGCTGCTCACGCTCTGAGCGGCAGGGCGGTGGAGCGGCGACGGGGCGACCTCCCGTCGCCGCTCCCGGCCGTCGCGCGGCCCCGGCCATCGCACGGCCATCGCCCCTGGGCCTCCTCCGCCCCGGGCCTCGCTCAGCCCTGCGGGGCGAGCGCGGCGACCGCCGCGTCGGCGTCGGCCATGACGAGCGCGCCGTGCAGGTGCGCGCCGGCGAGCGCCCCGGCCGCGGCGGACGCCCCAACCTGCGCGGTGGGGTCCGCGGCGTTCCCGGCGACCCACACGCCGGGCACCTCGGTGGTGCCGGCCTGGCCGGTGGCGACCTTCTGCCCCATCCCGGCGGGCAGCTCCTCGAGGGCGAGCCCGAGGCCGTCCAGCCCGTCCAGGCGCGGGGTCATCCGGGTGCCGGCGGCGAGCACGGAGCGCGCGACCACTTCGCCGCTCGCGAGGCGGACCCCGGTGATCCCGCCGTCGGGCCCGGCGAGGACCTCCTGGATCTCGGTCTCGTGCACGGTGACGCCGAGCGCGGTGAAGCGCTCGCGGGCGGCGGGGTCGAACTCGACGCCTGCGGCGAAGACCTCGACGTCCTCGCTCAGCGCGCGGAACATGAGGGCGAGATGGGCATGGAAGGGCAGGCTCGCGATCACGCCGATCGCCCGGTCGCGCACCTCGTAGCCGTGGCAGAAGGGGCAGTGGACGAGGTCGTGGCCCCAGTGCTCGGCGAGGCCGGGGATCTCCGGCAGCTCGTCGCGGATGCCGGTGGCGACCAGGACCCGGCGCGCGGTGAGGGCGCGCCCGTCGGCCAGGGTGATCTCGAAGCGCAGGTCCCCGTCGGCCGACGGGTCGACGGCGCGGGCGGAGGCGACCTCGCCGTGGACGACGAGCCCTCCGTACTGCCGCACCTCGGCCCGGCCCCGGGCGAGGAACTCCCCGGGCGCCGTGCCCTCGTTGCCGAGCAGGCCGTGGATCCCCTCGGCGGGGGCGTTGCGCGGGTGGCCTGCGTCGAGGACGACGACGCTGCGGCGGGAGCGGGCGAGCATGAGCGCGCCGTTCAGCCCGGCGGCGCCCCCGCCGATCACGACGGCGTCGACGAGCGTCTTGGGCAGCGGGTCGGAGTGCGCCGGGTCGGCGGCGAGCGGGCTGGTCTCCGTCGTCTCGGGCAGGGACGGGGCGGAGTGCTGGTCATGGCCGGTCATGGCAGGGGTCCTCTCGGTCGGGTGCTGCGCCCCTCGGCGGGCGATGCCTCCACCCTGGACCTACTTGCCTCGTCTGCATACACTCTTGCTCATGTCGCAAGGTACGACGGAGCTCGACGACCTGGTGCGCAAGAGGCTGCGTGCGCTGCGTCTCGCCCAGGGGCTCACGCTCGACGATCTCGCCGGCCGCACCCACCTGAGTGCCTCGACGCTCTCGCGGATCGAGAGCGGCGGGCGGCGCCTGGCCCTGGACCAGCTGGTGGACCTCTCGCGCGCTCTGGACACGAGCCTCGACGAGCTCGTGGCGATGCAGGGCGAGCAGGTGGTCTCGAACCCGGTGAAGGACCACGGCATGGACGCGCTGCGCTGGCAGATGCGCCGCTCCCCCGACACCGTGATCCTGCGTCGAAGGGTCGTGGACCCGCCTCCGGATCCCGCGCGGATGCGCGCCCACACCGGCCAGGAGTGGCTGGTGGTGCTCTCGGGGACGCTGATCCTGCAGCTCGGCGCTCAACGCCATCGCATCACCCAGGACCAGTCCGCCGAGTTCGACACCCTGGTCCCCCACGCCTTCGGCGCCGAGGGCGGTCCGGCCGACGTGCTGCTGGTCGTGGATCGGGCCGCCGGACGCGGCCACCACGACGAGGACGGCGGGTGACCCGAAGGCCACCCGCCGTCATGCTCAGCCGTCGAGCAGCTCAGACCGCTGCGACGAAGTACGTGCCGGAGGTCAGGAAGCCCTCGACGCTGAACGTACCCGAGCCGACCGCCTCCTCGGGGATGAGGAAGGCCATGGTGCCCTCGGCGGTGCCGCCGTCGTAGAGGTCGCCGACGTCCATGAAGTCGCCCTCGAGGACCACGGAGGCCTCGTCGTAGGACCGCCCGTCCTCGGCGACGTAGGAGATGTGGAGCTCGATCCACGGGGTGATCGACTCCGGTCCGGTGTACTGCACCGTCACCGGGACGGTGATGTAGACCTGCCCTTCGGGCGCCTCCTCGTTGAACATGTTGGCCTCGGCGATGGCGCTGTTCGCATCCCAGGTGACGTTGCCGAGGGTGACGGACATGGCCCCCCCGCTGGTCTCGATCGCGATCGCGTCGGTGACCGGCTGTGCGGGATTGTCGCGCGAGGTGCCGACCTCGGGGGCCGACGCGGGCTCGGAGGTGTCCTCCTCCGCGGCGTCCTCCTCGACAGCCTCCTCCGCCTCGGCGTCCTCGACGGCGGTCGCGGTCGCCACCGGATCGCCGGCGCGCACGCCGTCGTCGCTCGACCCGGACGACGCGACCAGGGCGACGCATCCGCCGAGGCCGAGCAGACCGATCAGCAGGAGGACACCGCAGCCGACGACGAACCAGATCCAGGTCCGCTTCTTCCGCGGGGGCTCGGGGTGGCCGCCGGGACCGCCCACCGGACGGAACTGCCCGTCACCGTACGATCCCGCCGGATTCGCCGAGGCAGGGTACGGAGATCCCTGGGCGGGATACGGGGAGCTCGCCCAGCTCGGCGATCCACCGGCCGGCGTCGCGCCGAAGCGCGGCTGTCCCTGAGGGTGGGAGTTCGGCGACCCCGGCATCGGCTGCTGCGGGTCACCCGGGAACTGCGGGGGCATGGACACTGTCATCACCTGTGCCGCGCGGCGCACGGCACCCTTTCGTATTGAGGCCCCGACACTCCGAGGCAGATGGATGAATCTTCGCCCATCTCACCGACAGTCGAGCTCGAAAAGACCCCGCACCACGGAGTGCCGTCTGTGCAGTCGCTCACCACATCGGCCCGCCGCCCCACTGCCACGGAATAAACCCCTGGACATCCCCGTTGACCACCCCGTAGCGTGCATAGCTCCGGATGATGGCCCCAGCCGTCGCCGGATGTGCGAGCCTCCCGGCCGGACCCGCCATGACGGCGGCGCCCCGGCCCTCGCACCGCGTGCAGCGCGAGCAGCCTGCCCCAGCGGGCGCCGCGAGCACCCCGCCATCTCGCAGCGGCATCGACAGCCCTGCGCGGCGGGACACGGATGCCTCGCTCCGCCTCGGCGGAGCTGCCGCACGCACACCCACCCGGCACCGTGCCGGACACAGACATCACGTCGGCCGCGCGCCGACATCGAAGGAGAATCACCATGACGAACACTCGACGCCAGCACCATCGACCTCAGCCCCATCTCGTCGTCTTCCGCGACCAGAGCGCCGGGCTGCGCTACCTCTCCCGCTCCACCCGCACCTCGGAGCACTCGACCACCTGGGAGGACGGGAAGATCTACCCCGTCATCGAGGTGGACCTCTCCTCCGCCGCGCACCTGGCGCGCACCGGAGGCCGTGCCGTGCAGGGGGAGCAGGCCCGACGCACTCTCGTCGGCGCCTCCGCCTGACCCTGCGAGACGCCCGTCGCCTCACGGCGGCGGGCGCCGCGAGCAGCCGCGAAAGCGGGCCCGGCCACGCGGGAATACGCGAACCCCCTGCGTCGTTGACCCTTCAGCCATCGACGCGGTGAGGAGATCGCCATGCAGAAGAACATCCACCCTCAGTACCGACCCGTCGTGTTCCGGGACCGGAGCGCCGGGGAATCCTTCCTGACCAACTCGACCCGCACCTCGGACAAGTCCGTGACCTGGGAGGACGGCCGGGAGTACCCGGTGATCGACGTCGAGGTCTCCTCGGCCTCGCATCCGTTCTGGACCGGTCGCGGCACGGTGCTGGACACCGCCGGGCGCGTCGAGCGCTTCCGCCGCCGCTACGCCGACAAGGTGCTCCCGGCGAGGACCGCGACCGCCTGAGATCCCCCCCCCGCCCCGACGGGCGGCGCACACGCTGAGAGCCGTGACCCGGCGCCGACGAGCAAGCTCGTCCGGCCCGGGTCACGGCTCTCATTCGTCGGCGGGACCGTGCGACCGGACTCGCCGCCAGCAGCGCGGGGTGCTGGTCCAGGCCAGGCACGTGGCCTGGACGGGTGCGGTGTGCACGGCGCTGCGGATCGTGGTGGCGGCGGTGAGCGTGGGAACGCTGCTCACCCTCGTGGTCCTCACCCACCGCAGCCGCGCCCGACGCACCGTCACGGCAGCCTGAGCACGCCCATGGGCCCTCTCACACCCTGGCGTCCCGCTCCCCGAGCCAGGGTGCGAGGGGGTCCTCGGCGCCGAGCCACGGTGCGAGACCTCGCGCCCATTCCTGCGGGGTGAGCAGGCTGCGGGCGAAGGCGTCCCGCACCCGCGGCAGGTCCTCGGGGTCCTGACCGGTGACGACGAGCCGCGTGGTGGGCAGCTCGGAGTCGGTCCGCCAGACGGCGCCGATGGAGACCTGGCCGCCCGCGCCGTCCCACTGACAGATGCTGTCCGGGCGGTCCGGCACCCAGAAGCGGCCGCGCCCGCGCAGGCGCCCGCCCCCGAGAGCCTCGATGTTCGCGAGCAGTCGGCCCGGATGGAAGGGCCGCTCGCAGAGCAGGTCGAGGGTCCAGGTGCCATGGTCGGTGGGGCCGCCGTAGGGCTCGACGTACCGCGCGTCGCGACGACGCAGGGCGGCGGCGTGGTCGAGCCGGCCGCCGAGCACGTCCGGCACGGCCACGGCGAAGGGGTCGTGGAGGAGACGCTGCTCGGAGGCGCGCAGGTGCTCGACGAGCTCGGCCCCGGGCCCGTCCGCCTCGCCGGAGAGCACGATGACGTCGGAGTACTCGAGCTGGGCGGCGAGCGCCTCGCCGACGGAGCGCGCGTCGCCGTCGGCCCAGCGCAGCCCGCGCTCGGCGAGGGTGGCGTCGCCCAGGAGGTCCTCGGAAGCGGTGCCGGCCGCGGCGAGGGCGACCGCGGAGGCGAGGTGCCAGGCGTCCTCGTGGGGGCGCAGCGTGCCCGCCACGATCGACGGGTCGGCGCTCAGCGGCGGGGCGAGCAGGATGCCGGTCACCTCGGGGAGCCCGGCGAGGCGGGCGAGGGTCGGCACGGCGTCCTCGCGCATGGCGCAGGAGACGCAGGGGTGGGCGAGGTCGACCAGCTCGTCCTCGCGCACCCCGTCGGCCGCGACGACGAGGCGACGCAGGGCGGAGGAGTCCTCGACGACCTCGTAGCGCAGGGCGAGGAGCCCCTCGCCGTCCAGGAGGAGGCTCGCCACCAGGGCGTCGCGCAGCACCTCGTCGAGCGCCGTGACGACGGCGACAGGGCGGGAACGCCGAGCCCCCGGGAGGGGTTCGGGGGAGACGGGCATCGAGGAGCGGCTCTCGGGCATGGGTCCTGCACTTCCTGCTTGACGATAATCATTCTCATTACTAGTATCGCTGCCCATGTCCCAGCGCTGTCAAGTCACCGGAGCGGCCCCCCGCTTCGGGAAGTCCGTGTCCCATTCGCACCGCCGCACCTCGCGACGCTTCGACCCCAACGTGCAGACGAAGAGGTTCTTCGTCCCCTCGCTCGGTCGGACCGTGCGCCTGCGCGTCTCCGCCCGGGGGCTGCGCACCATCGACCGCCGCGGGATCGAGGCGGTCGTCGCCGAGATCCGCGCCCGCGGAGAGAAGATCTGAGAGGAAACCCCTTATGGCCAGGAAGAACGACATCCGAGGCGTGATCAAGATGCGCTCCAGCGCCGGCACCGGATACACGTACATGACCACCAAGAACCGACGGAACACCCCCGACCGGCTTGTCGCGCGGAAGTTCGACCCCCGCGTGCGCGAGGTCGTCGAGTTCCGCGAGGAGCGCTGATGGCGAAGACTTCGAAGATCGCCGCGGATTGTCGTCGGCGCGAGACCGTCGCCCGGTTCGCCGAGCAGCGCGCCGCGCTCAAGCGCACGCTCAAGGACCCCGCGGCGACCACCTCGGAGAAGGTGATCGCCCGCCGCGCCCTGCAGCGCTTGCCGCGCGATGCGAGCCCCACCCGGCTGCGCAACCGCGATGCGATCGACGGCCGTCCGCGCGGGTTCCTGCGCACCTTCGGGCTCTCCCGGGTGCGCTTCCGCGAGGCCGCCCACCGCGGTGAGCTGCCGGGAGTGACGAAGTCCAGCTGGTGAGCTCCGGCTCGCCCCACCCCATCCTCTGAAGGAGGACATCCCATGAAGCCGTCCATCCATCCCGACTACCGGCCCGTCGTCTTCCGCGACGCGAGCGCCGACTTCTCCTTCCTCACCCGCTCCACAGCCACCTCGGAGCGCACCATCACCTGGACCGATGGCCAGGAGTACCCGGTCATCGACGTGGAGGTCTCCTCCGCCTCGCACCCCTTCTACACGGGGCAGTCCAAGGTGCTGGACACCGCCGGTCGCGTGGAGCGCTTCCGCCGCCGCTACGGGCAGGCGGCGCGATGAAGGTCCGCTCCTCGCTCCGCTCCCTCGCCGCCCGCCCCGGCGCCCAGGTGGTGCGCCGCCGCGGCCGGCTCTACGTCATCAACAAGACGGAGCCCCGCTTCAAAGGCCGGCAACGGGGCTGACGAGCGCCTCGGCCATCCGGGGCGCGAGCCGCTCCGCCATCACCCGGTAGCCCTCGGGCGTGGGGTGCAGCTGGTCGCCGAGCAGGTGCATCTCCTCGGCGGTGATGATCTCGGTCCCGTCGACGACCGTGAGCAGCGGGTCCTCGGTCGCGAGCAGCTCCGCGCCCTGATGGACGATCTCCCGCAGGCGGCGCTGGGTGAGCCCGGCGTCGTTCGGGGCGTCCTCGCGGTGCGGGCCCGAGGTGATGGTGCTCATGAGCACGATCGGCGCCGGGGACAGCGCTCGCACGTGGTCGACGAAGCCGATCAGCGCCGGCAGCAGGCTGCGCTCGGTGAAGGTGGAGGCGCCGTAGATGTTGGCGCCGATGCAGAGGGTGACCAGGTCCGGACGGGAGCGCCCGATCGTCTCGGCGACCGGCGGGTCCAGATGGCACTGCCCGGACAGGCCCAGCGCCGACAGCTCGTAGTCGTTCTGCGCCGCGACCAGGGCGGGCCAGGTGCCCAGCGGGCTCTCCGCCTCGTTGCACTGGGTGATGGAGCTGCCGTGCACGGTCCAGCGCGGGCCGCGCGGCGGGGCGGGGACGAGCACGCTCGCCTCGTGCAGCCGCGCCTGGTGCAGCACTGTCGGGGCCGTGTGCGGGAGCCACAGTTCGACGCGCGACAGGCTCCCGGGAAGGTCCACGTTCAGCTCCGTGCGGCCTCCCACCTCGACGGTCGCCGTGTGCTCGCCGTCGATCACGAGGTCCGCGCGGCGCGGGGCGTCCGCGTGGGACTCCTGCGTGGTGAGCGCGAGCTCGAGCCGGCGCGCATCGGTCTCGACCGCCAGGCGCACGCCGTACGGGATGCGGGCGAGCTCCTCGACCTCGGCGGAGCCGATCCGCGCCAGCTGCGCGGGCGCGAGGCGCCAGGGTTGGGCGCCTCCCGCGACGCCGGTCCAGGTCGCCGCTCCGGGCCATGCCTCGGGGAGGTCCTCGGGCAGGATGCGGCGGGTGGCGCGGGCGGCGGTCATACGGGCTCCTTCGACAGCACGGCTCCGGACGGAGCACGTGGGCACCGTACCGCCGAGCGGGGCCGCGGGCCGAGAGGTCTACGGTGGTGCCCACCGCTCCTGCGTCGAGACGAGGCCGCCATGGATGACGCTGCGCACACGACCGACACCGCGCCGAGCATCGATCTGCTGGTCGTCGGCGCCGGGCCGACGGGCCTGATGGCGGGGCTGGTCGCCCGCCGCCGCGGGCTGTCGGCCCTGGTCGTGGACCCGAAGCCGGGGCCGACGCGGGAGTCGCGGGCGATCGTGGTCCAGTCCCGCAGCATGGAGATCCTCGATCAGCTGGGCCTGGTCGCGCCGGTGCTGGAGGGGGCGCAGGCCGCGGGCAGGGTCCGGATCCGGCAGGGCGGTCCCGGAGTCGGCGCGGACTTCGCCGCCACGCAGCAGGGGGACACCCCGTTCCCGGGGGCGCGGGTCTTCGAGCAGAGCCGCACCGAGCGCCTCCTCGCGGACGCCCTCGCGACCGAGGGCGCACCCGTCCGCTACAGGGTCGGCCTCGTCTCCTTCACCGCGGACCCGTCGGCCGATGAGGGGGTCGAGGCGCTGCTGGAGGGGCCGGAGGGCCCGATCCGGGTCCGGGCGCGATGGCTGATCGGGGCCGACGGGGCGAGCTCGCCCGTGCGCCATCAGCTGGGGCTCCCCTTCGAGGGAGTGACCGACGAGGCGACGTTCTGCGTGGCGGACCTGCACGGGGTGCGGGGCATCGAGACCGGGGCGCTCACCGCACGCTTCGGCCGGCAGCGCTTCGCGATCCTGTTCCCGCTGGGCGAGGGCGGGCATGCCCGGCTGATCTGGCTGCACGGCGGGGCGGAGCCCGACCAGGAGGAGGCGCTCGCAGGTGCTCGCGAGGATCTCGGGATCCGGTACGAGCGCGTGGACTGGTTCTCCGCCTACCGGGTCCATCACCGCGTCGCCTCACGGTTCCGGCAGGGTCCGGTGTTCCTGGCGGGCGATGCCGCGCACGTCCACTCCCCCGTGGGCGGGCAGGGCATGAACACGGGCCTGCAGGACGCGCACCACCTGGTGAACCTGCTGGCCGACGTCGCCTCCGGGCTGCGGGAGCCCGGTCAGCTGGAGCGCTACGAGGCGGAGCGTCGCCCGGTCGCGCTGACCCTGGTGCGGATCGTGGACCGGGCCTTCGGGGTGATCGCCCGGCCTGGCCGCGGCACCGCCTTCGCGCGCCGGCGAGCCCGTGACCTGCTCGCCGTGCTCGCCCCGCGGCTGCTCGCCTCCCCCGTCGGGCGCCGGCTCGGCGGGTGGCTGGGCCAGTACCGCATCCACTACCACCCGGTCCCGGGCGGGGAGCCGCTGCCGCGCTGGGCGCGCGACCGCGCCGTCGGCCGGCGCCTTCTGCCGACCGACGGGAACCGCGAGGCGCTGCGCGCGATGACCTGGCAGCTGCATGTGGTCGGGGCCGACGAGGCCGTGAGACCGCAGGTCCCCTCGGCGGTGGAGGGACCGTTCTTCGGTGCAGGGCCGCGCCGCGGCGAGGCGCCGGGTCGCGAGACGAGGGCAGACCGCGGCACGGACGCTGGCCGCGGCCCGAGATCTGACCGCGACTCCGCAGCGCGGATGCTGCTGGTGCGGCCCGACGGCTTCATCGCCGCC
>Ga0079224_100012771_pt1 | contig 11654 bp, 8 predicted proteins | sample Stecom2015_FD_80414 | JGI IMG/M metagenome (GOLD analysis project Ga0079224, IMG submission 80414) | Agricultural soil microbial communities from Utah to study Nitrogen management - Steer compost 2015 | ecosystem: Environmental > Terrestrial > Soil > Agricultural land | place: USA: Utah...
ATCATGAGTGTGCTGACGGTCATTGTTCCCATATATAATGTCGAGAACTATATAGTCGATTGTGTGCGCTCATTGAACGAACAAAGTTTTACTGATTTTAAGGTCATCTTCGTAAATGATGAAACTAAAGATCGCTCTATGGAGGTCTTGAATCAGTATCTCCAAAATGAAGATATTGGGTTTCAGTGGCAGATATTGCATAATGAGCAGAACTCTGGTCTGTCTGCAAGTAGAAATAATGCCTTAGCTATTGTAGATACAGAATTTGTCATGTTCTTGGATAGTGATGATTTTATCGATAACTGTATGTTAGAGACTATCTTTGTAGCTAATGCTGACACCACAATTTCAGTTGATATACTTTGTTACGGGATGAAGTTATACAATGGTCAGCAATATTTGGACACAAAGAGGATTAAGGGGACGGAAGTTGCTTTCTTTTCCCCAAAGCAAGCGATATTGTCCTTGTTCGACCATGGAAATATTGACGCGAGTGCTTGTTCAAAGATTTTTAAGGTGTCGCTTTTTAAAGATGGTAATATCCGTTTTCCGGAAGGAGTCTATTTTGAAGATGTTCCTACTGTAGTGCGTTTGATGGATAAAGCAAAGCAGATTGCTCTGCTCCCACATAATTTTTATGCGTATCGTTATCAACGTACAGGCTCCATAATGAATACGGTATCAAAAAAGCATTTGTTGGACAATATCCGTTTGATGGATGATCTGGAAAGCTATTTTTCTGATAACAAGGAAATCCTTTTATCTAGGGAATTTAATACGGACAAGTTTTTTAATGTCGTATATGAACTTGTCAAGTTAACGAAAGTTCGCCATGGGTTAAGTAATCAAGGAGTGTCTATTTTTGCCGTGTTGCAAGATAGGCTGACTCTTTACTATTCCAGATTAAAACAGATAAAAGCCCTAAACCCAAAGATTATAATTCTATATCATTACTTTAGCGGTGGTGAGCAATATTTGAAATGGAATTACTTTAAACTTGGGGTGGTGGTTAGGTTGCTTAGCTTCTATAGAAAGCTAAAGAAATAGAAAGCACATGATCTTATACCTGGCGTTTTACTCTATATTTTTCTTCTTATGCTTGTTTGATTTTATTCGTATTAACAAGCATTATAAGACGCTTTTCTTCTTTGGTAGCTTTCTTCTGGCCTCTTTATTTTTAGGAGTGCGTGTTATCGGTCCTGATTACCATACATATCGGAGTTATTATGATATTATTCCAGGCATACCTGAGTTATTCTTAGATTTTCAGTTACATATGCTGATATCCCGTTTTGAGCCAGGTTTTCTTTTTCTTATAGGTATATTTCGGACTTTTGATATCCCATTTAGTATTTTCCATTTGGTTTTTACTACTGCTTTTGTAGCACTATTTTACGTGAGGATAGGCAGGTATACCCCTTATGTGTTTGTGGCTACCTTTATTTATATTTCCTTTGCATATCTGTCTGGATGGTCTGCTTTACGTCAATTTATGGCCACCTCCATCTTTTTTTATGCCTTGCAGTATTTGGTGGAAGGGAAGCGCCTGAAATATATTTTTGCTATTTTGGTGGCATGCCTTTTTCATGTATCGGCCATTGTCCTGTTGCCTATTGCGTTCTATGGAGCAAAGAAATTTCACAATTGGTTTATCTTAGTGTTGCTTCTTTTATTTTCATTTTTGAATCTCTCCAATATCCTTGAAAGATTTGCACGAGTTGCTTTTTCGCTCTTGCCTTTTTTTAATGCCGAAAAGATAGAGCTTTACTTGGCTGGTAGAACATCTTTTCTGAGCACTATTGTATTACTTTGGTTAATCATACAGTTTTTTCTAATGTACTTTAAAGATACTCTTCGGCTTCGGTATCAGAATTTTGATTTGTTTTTTAATATTTTCTGGATTAGCCTGATTGTGTATATTTTTGCTTCTTCATTTGGAAGTTTCAATCGGGTGCTGATGTATTTCAAGATACTTTATCCCATAGTAATACCTATGTGTATTTTTGTTATCAAGGAAAGGGCTGGTCGATTGTTGATGTTTGTTGGTATAGCGTTTATAAGTTATGTATTGTTTGTTCGCACTATTATGGAAATGGATGCAGCCCAGATTAATGATTTTGATAAATTTATACCTTATAGGACGTTGTTTACCGAAGGTTTGGACGGGGGAATAACTGATTAAGAGATGGATTATTATATTCTACATAGTTCCTTTGATAGGATTGCAGGAATCGAACGTGTGTTGTACAATAATATCGAGTACTTTCGGAGCCGGTCAGATACTAGAAATATACACTTGATCCTATGTGGTTCTGTACATGAACTGTCTTTGGACTTGAGTGCATTCGACGTGCAGGTCACTTTCTTAGATATTTCTATTGAAAAAGAAATGGGGGCAGCACGACTGGCATTGCAACATTTAAAGATAATCAAAGCGCTAAGAAAGCAATGCCGTGTTACTGAACAGGCTATTTTGCTTGGCACAAACCCTTTGTTTGCCTTTTGCTGGTATGCTGCTCTGGGGCGTAATAAAAAAGTACAGCAAATTATTTCAACCGAACATTTCTCCATTACAGAAGCTGGAGTGCTTTCAAAATGTATTAGGAAGTGTTTTTATAGGGGTTTTACCGTAGTTACATTAACAGATATCGATTTGGAGTATATTGTCAAGACATATCATCCCAAGAGAACTGTATGTATTCCGAATGCAATACCTTTCGAACCCAAAGGGTATGTGTTCGATGAGGATAAGAAAACCATCATAGCTTTGGGGCGTTTGACTCCTCAGAAGGGATTTGACCTCTTGATAGAATCTTTCTCATTGATTGCACACAAATATGAGGATTGGAATTTATTGATTGTAGGAAATGATTACGGTGAAAAAAGGAATCTTCAAGACTTGATTGAAGAAAGAGGATTGGTTAATGTGGCTATCTTGCCTGCAGTAACAGATGTACAACCCATCTATGAACAGGCTAGTTTCTATGTTATGAGTTCCCGTTTTGAAGGTTTTCCCATGGTATTATTGGAGGCATTAGGCTTTGGGTTGCCCATAGTGGCCTTCGATTGCCCTACTGGACCGAGACAGATGGTGGGTGAAACCAATGGTATATTGGTAGAAAACGGAAATATTACTAAATTAGCTTTAGCAATGGAAAGCCTAATGACGAATCAGGCATTATTATTGGGAAAAGCTAAAGGAGCGGAAGAAAAAGCCGTTTTATATACTAAAAATGTTATAAATAGATATTGGGATGAGATTATTTAAGATTGGAAGTGTTATTGGACTTTTTTTTATGACGTCCATAGTGACTGCTCAGACACAGGTGAATGTGAAAGATTTTGGAGCAAAGGGTGATGGTAAAAGTAATGATATCACTGCTATTAGGAGTGCTATTGCTAAGGTGAATAGATCAGGTGGGACTGTATATTTTCCTAAAGGGACGTATTTGACTTCAATTGTTGATATTCAGCCCGCTACATCAGCTATGATTTCTTTCGTAGGGGAAGATGGGGCCGTCTTGAAGAAAGACCCTAAAGATAAAATGAAAGTGGCCGTTATATTTTCCGAAAAACGGAACGCAAATCTAACGTTTAAGAATCTCATGATTGATGGAGACTATATGGCTGCTCCTCGAACTTGGAGGAAAGAGGGAAAAAATACGATCCTGTTAACAGAAGAAGTCAAGGGTATTTATATCTATAATGCCAACTCGGTTACCGTTGAAAACTGTAGAGCATATAATCTACATGGTGATGGTATCGCTGCGTTCAACACAAAAATTTTTCATGCTAACAATAATATAGTTGAGAATGTAAGTGGTAGTGGTATTATAGGACATAAAGTAGACTCGATGTATGTTCGTAACAATAAGGTCAAAAATGGAGGAGTTCTCACAGATGAATTCCATGTAGACGGAAAAGTAACGCAAGCAAAATCCAATCCTTACCTTACTAAATACGGCGATGGTATCAGTGCATATTCAAATTATACCATCATAGCCAACAACGTGGTAGATAACGGAGGAAGATGCGGGATCGTTCATGATATTGCAAAGGAACTGGGCTATAAACACAGTGCCGTTATAGTGGAAAATAATACGGTGACGGTCAACTCTAATAAGATCAGGAATAACAATCCTCCATCAGGTATGTGGTTTGAGCAGACAGGGGAGATAGAGGTCAAGAACAATACGGTTACTTTCGTGAATTCTAATTCCACATTAGTCTCTGGTATTAGATTTTACGATGTTTCAAGTATTAATATGATTAACAATACGTTAAATGCTGAAAATTATAATAAAACTAGTGACAATGCCATCGGGATTTTTGAATCTAACTTAACTTCATGTATAATAGAGGGAAATAAGATATCAGGGAAATTTAAAAGAGGCATTGCAATGTCGTATGAGAAGAGTGTATCAAAGGTGGGGGAGCTATCTATTGTGGGGAATGAGTTTAAAGGAAATCCTGACCTTGAGATTGGGATAAATGTACTCGTATATGGTAGGAATGAATTTCCAAAGAAAATGTTGGTAAGACAAAATAGATTTGATAGATCTGTTAAAAACCCTTTGGATATGAGTTATTTCGGGACAGTGTCCACTAAAAGATCGACAAGTGAGCTTATCATATATGATAGTAATGTTCAATTGAATAAATCACTTAGAGGTGTTAGAGTTGTCAGAAAGTAAATTTGATTACTCGGTAGTGATACCGATGTTCAACGCGAGGGAAACTATCAGGGAATGTCTCAACTCGGTTTTTACGCAATCTATACTACCTCGGGAGGTCATTATTATAGATGATGGTTCGAGAGATTATGGTGTGGAAGTCGTTAGTAGTTTTATAGCGAGTTTAAACACCAAACATGTAAAGGTTATATTGCTTGGTCAAGAGAATGCGGGTCCTTCCAAAGCAAGAAATAGGGGGGTCATGGAGGCAAGTTCCGATTTGATTGCTTTTCTAGATGCAGATGACTTTTGGCACCAAGACAAAATGCACGTCCAATTATGTTTTTTGAGGGCACATCCAAATTATAGATTGCTTGGTATTGATAGTATTTTAAATAGACCATTTCGGGAAGTTTCTTTTAAATCGTTGATATATAAAAACTACTTTCAAACATCGACTGTATTGGCGTTTAGGGAAGTTTTATTAGAATTTCCTTTCGATGAGACTCAAAAATATTCCGAGGATTACAAGGTGTGGCTTCAGGTTACAAAAAAATATCAGGCAGGACTTATTCAAGGAGAAAAAGCAAAGAACGTGAGGGGAAAAGACTTTTATGCTAATGGAGGATTGTCATCCAAGATGCGCGAAATGCTGATATTTGAGTTGGGGAATTTTCGATTCATGAAACAGCGTGGAGCTATGACTTTCTTTGAATTCATTACAGCCTCAATATTCTCTATGATTAAGTATATTAGACGCATCATTATTTTTTTGTTTTCTAAATTGACTTTTTGAAATGAGAGATAAGGGAAAGAGGCTGTTGCATGTCGTGAATGTAGCTTTTGTACTGCCCTATTTCATAGGGGATCAGATTGCCTTTTTACGAAATAAAGGATTTTATCAGGCAATAGTTGCGTCTTATTCGGAAGAATTGATTCGATATGGGGGTAAGCATGATGTGCCAATATTTCCGATTTCAATAACTAGGTCGTTTAGTGTATTAAAGGATATTAAAAGTGTAAACCTTTTAGTTCGTCTTATCAAAAAAGAAAAATTTAATATAGTTATAGGCCATACTCCCAAAGGTGCATTGTTATCAATGATTGCCGCTTATATTACAAAAGTTCCTCAAAGGGTTTATTTTCGACATGGTATAATGTATGAAACTTCTAAAGGACTGAAGCGTATTTTATTAAAGAACATAGAAAGGCTTACAGCACGTTTAGCGACGAAAGTGGTTTGTGTAAGCCCTTCTGTGATGGAGGTCAGTAAAAAGGATAGATTAAGCAAGTCTACTAAAAATATTCTTCTTAATAGAGGAACTTGTAATGGAATTGATCTTAATCGATTTACACCAAGTAATGCAATAGATCAAGAACTCCTTCGGCAGAAATTAGATATAAATGTTAAAGATTTTGTCGTAGGGTACGTAGGGCGACTTGTAAGAGATAAGGGTATTGTTGAGCTTGTTAAAAGTTGGCAACTCTTGATTGCTCGGTTTCCTAATGTGAGACTCTTATTGGTTGGACCTTTTGAAGAAAGAGATGCATTGCCTGAAGAGATTAAAGACTATATTCTTAACGAACCATCTGTCATATTTACTGGATTGGTAGAAGATACCGTTCCGTACTATAAAATCATGGATATGTTTATATTACCGTCTTATCGAGAAGGATTCCCGACAGTAGTATTAGAGGCATCAGCTATGGAAGTACCTGTTCTGACTACACGTGTCACAGGTTGTGTAGACTCGATTGTTGAAGGAGAGTCTGGAGAATACATTGAGTGTAGTCCACAAGCTATCTGTGAAAGGATAATGGAGTTGGGGATGGATAGGGAAAAATTGAGGAGATATGGTGCTTTTGGAAGAAAGTGGGTAAAGGAGAATTTTGACCAAAAGGTAATATGGGATCGAATATATGAAGAGGTACTGAGATCATAATAAGTGTCCAAATAGGAAGATTGACTAACTATAATCATGGAGTTTAAATTAATAAGAAGAATAATGTGGAGGAAAGTGGTTATGACTTTGGTCGTATTGATGATGAGCATTATAGTTGTCGGTCAAACACGACTATTTGACTACAATGCCGTAAAGGTAAATGTGTTGTCTATACCACTTAGAGGGGTGAATGTGATGTACGAAACATCATTTGGAGAGAGAACTACAATGACATTGGGGATTAATTCAAGAAGTATGTCTAAGACTCCTTTTTCCTCAAGAATTGAGTCCTATTATACCGACGGGGATATTTCTCTATCAAATCCAAGAATGTCTCATTTCTCAATAACACCCGAGTTTAAGTACTTTGTATTATCTTCATCTGATTTTCAAGGATTCTATGTTGGGGCATTTTATCAGTATGCCCAATATGATGCTCAATTAGGCATGAACTATATAGGGGGAGGCAATGCAGGAAATCCTGCTTCTTTTGCATTTGATGGAGCTGTCAAAACCCATTCTCTCGGGATCTCATTTGGACACCAATGGAGATTAGGGAATGCTTTTTATATAGATTGGTTGATTGCTGGACCTTTGTTCGGACTGAATAAAGGTAGTGCTATAGGAGTTAATACAAATGGAAGGCTATTGGATCGAGCGGAGCAATATGAAGTGAAACGAAAGTTAAATGAGTTCTATCTCCCTCTTGTAGATGTAGAGTTCACTACATCGGCATCAACAATTGATATGAAGACGTCTGGTTATTGGACTGGGGTACGTACTGCCCTTTCATTGGGTTATAGGTTTTAACTGTTACATTGCTTTGTTTGATTTTCTGCGTTAATTGCGAGTGTTGTGCTTTCTAGTTTTTTTTGCTTAGATTTACCCCTTGCCAAAAAATAAAATCTATGAATTGTAATGTACGAGTAATTGTTACTGCTTTAATTTGTTTTATTTCTTTTTCTGCCTGTAAGAAGGAGACAATAGATAATCCCCAAATACTTAAGATGTCCTTTAAGAGTATTGATAATCGAGATCTTTTAGCTAAGGATATTCCAGTAGATATAGAAGGAAGTACGTTGTCATTTTCGGTCCCCGAAGGATTAGATGTTAGTCAATTGATCGCCTCTTTTGAAATTTCAGGAGCCAAGCTTATGGTCGGCGGAGTTGAGCAGGAATCGAGAGTTACTATAAATGATTACAGTAAAAGTTTAACATTTGAAGTTCTTGGTTATAATGGTGGACAAACACAGTATACCATAGAGGTGATACGTCTGGAGAATGATGAACAACTCCGTGTTGCTTCTTTAATCCTTCCTAAAGAGGCTAATCCACATCTTTTAAATACGGTTAATTTTGAGGTGAAAGAAAATCGTATATTCGCAGTGTTGCCTAAATTATCTAATACTAAAGTCGAGGCGATATTAGAGACCAGTGCTCCTGAAGTTTTTTTGAATGCCGAAAAGGTTGTTGATGGAAAGTTGACGTTGGATTTGTCACAGACGAATGTGTTGATGCTTATTTCAGCCGAAGGGTTTAAGAAATACTACACAGTAATTGTTAGTTCGATAAATGATATCCCACATTTCTATATCGATACGGAAGGCCGTGCACCGGTTGTTGATAAGAGCAAATGGTTAAGGTCTACTATTATATTGGATGGGCAAGAAGTTACGGAGAATCTACAGTTAGAAGGACGTGTTCGAGGACGTGGAAACTCAACTTGGTTGTTGCCAAAGAAGCCATACCGTTTTAGATTAGATGAAGAAGCTTCCATTTTAGGCTTAGGAGAAGCTACGGATTGGGTTCTTTTAGCTAATTATCAGGATTATACGTCGCTACTGTCAGCTACAGCCTTTAAAGTGGGTGAGCTGCTTGAAGCTCCATATACGAATACCATGATTCCTGTGGAGTTGACTTTAAATGGTCGATATCAGGGGATTTATTTGTTGACTGAGCAAATTCAAGTTGGAGAACATCGGGTAAATATAGGTAATGATGGTGTATTGTTTGAATTGGATTCATACTTTGATGAGGATTATAAGTTTAGAAGTAAATATTATAATCTACCAGTGAATATTAAATCCCCTGATTTGAAATCTGATGCAGAGCTCATTCCTATTAGAAGTGAGTTTGAAAAAATGGAGGAGTTGGTGTTTGCATCTACGTTTCCTGAGAATGGTTATAGAGACTTGTTGGATATTAGTGAATTTGCAAATTGGTTTATTATAAATCACTTAACATATAATAGGGAAATAAACCACCCTAAAAGTACGTACGTGCATAAGGCAAAAGATGGTAAATATGTTTTTGGACCGATTTGGGATTTTGATTGGGGTTTTGGTTTTGATGGCAATCGGTATTATTTTAAGACACCGGAAGCAGATATTTTGAGAAATAATCCTATTGAGACCGGATCTCCATTTTTTAGAAGACTTCTTCAAGATCCTGAAACAAAAAAAATCTTAAAGGAAAAATGGCAAGCTTTCCGTTTAAATAAGCTACAACAACTGTATGCTTACATAGAGAATTATGGTTCGTGGTCTAAAGATGCTGTGTATCGCAATGATATTATATGGAATCGTATGCCAGGGTCACTGGATAATGATAAAGCTCGTTTAAAGGCTTGGTTACAGATTCGGGCCAATTACCTTGACAGATATTTTGCTTCGTTGTAGCCGAGCGTGCAGGTGAAACTTGAAGGCTTAACTGTAGCATTTATTCATTATTGTTGAGTTATATTTTACACGGATCTTCAAGACTCAAAATCTTGAAGATTCTCCTATAAAAGGATGTTTTTGCCCTAGTATATATGGCGAACATAGTTTTCTCATTTCTTTTTAGCTATAAAGGATGATAACCAAAGAGGTTATAGTCGCTGGGGAAGACAGAGTCTCTTGAGGTATTGTCGCTCTGCAGATTGAAAAATCTATACGACTGGATTCTTACGAAGCTAATAGTGTGTTATTTGGATTCTATAACGTTATGTAAGAATGTTATAAATTTATCTTCCTCCTCCCGAGCCATGGCTAATGAGCCGTATAGATTTAGATGGGAATGGTCATAGTATATAAGCGTATCCCGATAAAAGGGGCTATCGCTAAACACATTGCTTTTTGACAAGTTGTACACGAAGACATTTTTATGCCGCTGTGCTACCTCACGTATTATGTTTATATTCTTGCTAGAATCAAAAGTCTTTAAGTTTTTTGACAGTGATTCGTTGGTTTTTCTTATCCCTCGATTTAGCCGCAGAGGATTGGATTGGTAGACTGGGATAGTGATAAAGATAACTAACTTTTTATTTCGAGACTCTAAGCTTTCCGCTAATTTGTTCAAAGCTGCTTTGAAGGACGGTTTTCTTTGGAACCCTAGACTGTTGATAAAAACGATGTCGCTTTGGTTAATCAGGTCTGTTGTGGTATTTACAAACGTGCCATAGTGTTTTAACCGTTCACGCTCTTCATTGGTAAATTCGTCTTGTCGTATGCCGTCCAGAGCTGGATGACCGGATACGGTGATGGTTTGAAAAGAAAAATCATGACGTTTGCCCATATAATCCAAAAACGACTTGAGAATAAGTGCATGGCTATCCCCGATTAATGCTATTTTTTTACGGGTTGACTCTAAATCACCAAAAACTTCTACACTATCTTGGCTATGAGATGCCCGGCCAAATGTAGCTGTCGTAAACTCGTGAGGAACATAACCATTAAGATTGATTGTAGGAAGCTTTAGCGTCACAGCGCAGGCTACAAGAACTATCGGGGTAAATGACAGTGCAAAAACCTTATTGTTCTGTGTCCTAAATGTTTTCTCTACATATGTATAGGATAGCCAAGCGAAAGCAAAGGTCAGTATAGAAATAATGATAATCTCCGTTGCCGAAAATGTAGTTTTAGAAGGGTCGCTATATCGCATATAAGCCATTATTGGCCAATGCCACAAATATAGGGAATAAGATAGTTCGCCTATATAGACCATTGGTTTGGATGCTAAGAACCTGTAGACTAAATTTTCACCTGAGATCAGTAAAAACCCTACAGCGGTACAGGGAAGAAGTGCTAATACTCCAGGAAAAAGCGTTTCTTCATTGATTAGAAATGCTGTTAAAATTAGTATGGATAGTCCGAATATACTAAGTAGCGTACTGACCTTTTTTGAAGGGAGAGCTTTCTTACTGAAGAAAATGCTTAACACAACTCCAATGAAGAATTCTGGCATTCTACTGAATAGAGAAAAGTAGATCGCCGAGAAGTTGTCCGTGTAGTATAAGCCGTATGTACTATAACCTGTGAGTATAACTAATAGTCCTCCGATTGCATAGGGTAACCATTTGTTCCTGATAAAGATTAGCAAGAAAGGCAATATCAGATAGAACTGCATTTCTATAGCTAGTGACCATGTGTGAAGAAGAGGGTTTTCACTAAGTTTTGCGCCAAAATAAGACTCTCCACTAGCAAAAAACTGATTGGATAGAAATGCAATAGAACGGTATAATGCCGACCTTAATTTTATGGTATCTGCTTGAAGATAGAAATAACACCCTGCCATTGCTATAAATAGAATAGCAACATAATAAGCGGGTACTATTCGTTTAATCCGTTTCTCGTAGAACGAAAGGAAGCTAAATGTGCCTTTTTCTTTTTGGTGGAGGATAATACTGGTAATCAAGTAACCACTGATAACAAAAAACATATCCACCCCAATATATCCGCCGGGTAGCCAATGAGGATTTAGATGAAAGATATATACGAGGATAAAAGCTATTGCTCTCAGACCTTGAATGTCGTTTCTAAATTGCATGAACTAATTAGTTTTCTCCAAAGATAGAAAAAGAATGATTTTAATATGCAGATAAAAAAATTTACTTCTTTTCTTATTTTTGTCCTAACTTATAGGGGGATAGTAACAATGCTATTCCTAATAATTTTTAATACATGACCATCCAAATCACAGGAGCATCCGGTTTTGTCGGCCAGAATTTAACAGAATACTTCGCTCAACATGGAGTTGCAGTAACTGGTTTTTCGTTGCG
>Ga0079224_100012772_pt1 | contig 11654 bp, 7 predicted proteins | sample Stecom2015_FD_80414 | JGI IMG/M metagenome (GOLD analysis project Ga0079224, IMG submission 80414) | Agricultural soil microbial communities from Utah to study Nitrogen management - Steer compost 2015 | ecosystem: Environmental > Terrestrial > Soil > Agricultural land | place: USA: Utah...
TGCTGTGCCATGCACTTAATTCAGCGGGAATTCTGCGATATCCTGAACACCAAATGGATATGGTCCGACTGGGCATCGGGCTGTATGGGATTGAAGTGACAGGTCTGTACAAGGAATCACTCCGGCCGATCAGCACCTTAAAAACTACCATTTCCCAAATCAAAACACTTTCGAAGGGTGAGACAATCGGCTATGGAAGAAAAGGGAAGATGATGGATGATGGTAAGATTGCCACCATCCCCATTGGCTATGCGGACGGTTACGACCGGCGATTTAGCAACGGCAAGGGCTATGTGCTGATCCATGGACATAAGGCTCATGTCATTGGAAATGTATGCATGGACATGTGTATGGTGGACATCACGGGAATTGATGCGCGCGTGGGCGACGAGGTGATCGTCTACGGGGAAGAGCCCTCAGTAGTGGATTTGGCACAGGCTATAGACACTATCCCATATGAGCTACTGACCAATATCAGCGACCGAGTAAAGCGGGTGTATTATATGGATTGACAACGGCATGAAAATATTGCCCTGCCCTGCTGTGTTCAATTTTCGGAAGGGAAGGGCTTTCGCTTTCGAAGAAACAACGCGCCACCGGCCAGCAATATGATGATCGCCACTATCCAAAACCATCGGGATTTATTGTCGTACAGCGGGACTGGGTCGCCCACAAGACTGAGGCCTGCCCAGTAATAAGGGTGAGCCAACCGTTCATTGTCTGTGGCTAACAAATCCAGTTTGGCCATTCTAAGTGCTTTACTCTTGTCATAACCCTTAGACAAATACTTATAAAATTGTGCAATTACCTCGTTGCTGGCTTGCTCATCGACCTTCCATAAAGTCATCAGCACGCTGGGGCAGCCCGCATGCATAAAACCATGCGCTAAAGAGATTACTCCTTCACCATTTCGCCAATCTCCCGAGCCGGTTTCACAAGCCGTTAACACCGCCATTTCCGCACCTAACTGCATAGAATAGACCTCATAAGCATAAAGGTAGCCGTCATCTGTATTTGTCGGATCGTCAAACATGGCCTTAGCAAAATATAGCCGAGAATGTAAGGGAGAATAGTTATTGATCTCTGCATGCGTACCCAAATGCAGGATGCGGTAGTCGGAGGCTACTTGCTTGAAAAGACGTTCTTCCGCTTGTTGCCCAAAAAAAAGATCATGCGGAACCCAATTGGCAATCCGTTGAGCTGCCTGTAAGGCAAAGGGTTGCCGTAATAAATAAATGTAGTCCTCTCCTGTTGCATCCTGTGCCGGCAGGCTCAGGCGGTAGTTTTTCTTCATCTCATCGGTGAAAACCGGTGTCAGTATCAACGCTTTGTCCCTCTTTTGTTGATCATTGAGTACCTGCTTGAACTGCAAGGCGCTGGTCGCAGACAGCAGGTAAGAAATCTCATACCGGTGAATGAGGAAGGGCATTCTAGAGAATTTCTGCTTATGCGAGCCAGTGACTAGCGCTTCAAAATTGAGGTAGTATAAATCACCGTCGGGGACAATCAGCAAGCGTTTGCCCAGCGCGTATTTTTCGATAGGCTGGACAAGATTTTGGTACAGACGATATGCGGGCTCCGCAAATTCTTCCGGATTCAATCCATGGAACTCTCTGAGGTAGGCTACATCTTCCAGTACTTCCCGATTGGCACGGCACATACGCAAGGTATTTTCGCCCAAAACGAAAATTAAGACCGATCGGTCGGTGACTGCATATTCAAGAAGGGTTTCGCCGGTCGCCAATAAACCTGCTTCAATTTCCACAGGACTGGGGATATCCAAGCTGTATCGCATAGTATGCAGGCGGTTGTCCGCCTTTTTTAAGCTATCTTGGAATAGGCGGTAATCCTCCATCGTGGTCGAGAGCAAAGCCAGCAGGGAATCGCTACGGTTGCTATTGAGGTATTGGGCATTCAGGCTGCCGATGCGCTGTCGAAATGTTTGATCCTTTTGTTTATTATCTACCTCAGCATCATCCTTCCTTTCACTGTCCAGCAGCATGTTGTTGGCGGTCAATCTCATCAATAATGCCTTGCTCCGCTCGGCATATGAAAAAGCCAGTTCGTTATATTTTGTGGTTTTACCTTGGTTGGATAACTCCCATGCCGCATCCATGGCCAAGGAAAAAACCTGTTTATTGGCATCTGCTAAGTCGACCAAGGAAGCCTGGCTACGAAAGACATGAAGGTGGTCGGCTACAAACCTTGAATATTCCCTCACCAATTCCAACAAGTGTTCCAGCAACTCCCGGTCTTGCGAGTCTTCGAATAGTTGAAAGAGGATTTCAGCCCGTTGACCCACGTATAACGTGGTATGGTAGTGGAAGGGGAGGAGTGCAAACCATTCAGAATAATCCCGGGGTAATTCCTCTCGGAGCATCAGTTCACTAAATACGCGGTCAGACAGCGCATACGCCTGGCCTAGATCTCCCTTTTTCAGATAAATACCGCTGAAGCCACTCAATTTGTAAGCAATGGCATCGTTTCCTACAGGGTAAAGCGTCCTAAATCCGTCCAGAATAGGATCTTCCATTTCCACTGCTTCATCAAATCGGTTTAACCCTGCCAGGGCTTGGGCTAAACCAAACCTGGTCAATAATGCGTTCTCGCTACTCCCGGCCCCCGCTTGTATATACCTTTCTAATACAATATTGAATAAGGTCACAGCTTCTTCAAAGGCCTGTTGCCCCAGGAACATATCTGCCTGAAAACCTTCCACATAAGCCAATCCCTGCAAATCATCCGGCGCATGTTGCCGTTGTAAACGGAGCGCACGATCAAACAGGGCAGTGGCCTCCGCATGTTTACCGGCTTTGTATTTATGGACTGCCATATCCGCCAAGGGTTTGACCATCCCAAGGCCATCTGTGCCATAAGTTCGCTCCAAGAGACGGCTGCCTTTTTCCAGGTATTCCTGCGCGAGAAAGGGTTCATTAAGGTAACCGTAGAGATAACCGATATTTTGGTATGCGGAAGCCAAAGAGAAGCTGTCTCCTGAGAGGGAATACGCTTGGGAATGTATATCCACGGCCATTCTTCGGTGTACCATAGCTTCATCGTACTGGCGCAAGGTTTCATGGATCACTGCCAAGCTGTTGTGCATGGTTCCCATACGCGGGTGATTGGGCGGATAATGTAGCCTAGTCACCCGCTGGTATTCCTCCCCGTCCTGGAGGGCTTGTTTAAAGTCCTCGCTATACCGGCTGATAAAAAACCGGGTTTGTAGGATCATGGGCATGGTGGCTCCGTCCGGTCCCTCCACCTCCATATTCAGCGCATAGGCCCGGTCAATGTGCCGCCTGGCCGACGGATAATCTTCCTGCATAAGGGACATTACTGCCATGTGGTTGTATAGGGCGACGGTATGAGGATCTTTCTGCTGGGCTATCGCGTTTTCGGCATGATAAAAAAAATCAACGGCAGATCTGAATTCGTGGCGATACATGTGCAACTGACCCATGCGGCTGTAGGCAGCAACCCTGCCGGCATGCCTTACAGGAAGTTGTTCCGCCATTTTTAAGGTGCTATCCATCGATCGGAATGCGGCATCTAAGCCCTCGACTTCCCAAATGATCAATGCCTTTTGAACACGGGACAATACGATGCTGTCTGTTTTTCCCTCCGCTTGATAGTGTGCAATGGCACGATCTACATGAAACCGGGCGCTATCCAGTTTGTTTTCACGATAAGTCCGTATTGCAGCCTCGTAGTCGGTTGCAGGACTACCTAGGAAGACAGACAATCCGCTCAATATCAAAAGGAGTATAGGCCACATACCGGATCAAATTATTCCAATCTATTCAATAACTGTTGCGCGCGCTCATCATGAGGAATTTTATTCAGTTGTGCGATGGCTTCTTCCTTCTCACCTTGACGAAGGTGGGAAAGAGCGAGATACCAAAGGGCATCGGTATGAAATACTGAATGACGATCTGAAACCATTCCGCTGAGCAAGGAGGCTGCTGCTGAAAAATCACCCTGTCCCATGTGTGCCATCGCCCGATAATAACTGAGTGTGTCCGATGACATCACCTCGGCACCGAAGCCCTCCCATTTGGCCAGGGCATCAGCGTAATTTTCCTCTTTATAGCTGATCATTCCGTCATAGAAGCGGTATCGACCCTCCTCAGATACGCTCATTTCTACGGGTAAGCCAATATCAGGCTCATAGAATGCCTGATACAACTGTTCTGGCGTATCCGTTTTGGATCCAAAGATCCATAGGGAGCCCATCACCAGTAAGGCAACAGAGGCAGCCACCCACCACCAGCGGGACAGCAGGATGGATGGCTGGATAGGCGGTGTAAGTATTCGTTTATCTGAAAGCAAATCTGTCCTCCATTTTATCAATTCCCGGGCAAGGTTTGCTTCCCGGACACCCAGGATCAGGTATTTGACTTCCCCGATCTTGTCCCTCCATGCGGGATCGGTATCCATTCTCCGATCGAATGCTTCCCGGTCGGCTGGTGACAGTTCTTCGCACAGGTAGCCCTCTATCAACGCCATCTCATCCACCGACAGCTCATATCCTGGTTTTTTATCCATTTTCATTGTGTGCTTTCATAAAGTATTCCCTTAATTCCTTCAAACAACGGTATTTGTTGTTCTTCGCACTGGCCTCGGTCCACCCAAAATGGGCAGCAATCTCGCTTAGCCGCTGCTCACGGAAATAGAAACGCCCCAGCAAGTCCTGACACCGACCGCCAAGTTTTGCATAATACTTCTTCAGAATTTGAATATACTCATCGACTTCTTCGTTGTAAACCTCGGAGTCGTCATACCCTGGGCTTTTTTGCAGGCCTTCTCTACTTTTTTTCCGCCTCCGCAATTCGTCGATCCATTTGTTCTTTGCTATGCGAACCAGGTAGGCGATGAAAGCCTGACCATCCAAAGGGGAGAATCGCGACAACTGCACGTTTCTCCAAGTCGCCAGATATGCCTCTTGGTAAACGTCGTAGGCATCCTCCTCCGATCCACTGTTGTGCAACACGAATTGCTGTACGACACCAAAACCCTCTAAGTATAGAAGCTTCAGAAGATTTTCATTGTTGGAGCGTAAAGTGGTCAAAAAAGACTGTTCAAAAATTAGCCGATCTTCAGATTGATCCATTTTGGGTCCGCTAGTTCCCGACTAATTTAATGTTTTAAATCGAAGTTTCTCGTTCAGATCGTGCAAAAAACAACCATTAAATCTTTTATTTATTCATCCACCTTATTTAATCTCTCCCATTGTGTTTATTATTTCAAGCTGATCGGCTTGTGTCTCATTTCAAAGTAACAATCAGCACGCAGGTATCTTCACCGGAAAGCGTTCCAGTATTGTTGCACGAAGGTGTTGGTTGATCCGGATAATAAGGTCCTACACTCCAGCCACCCAATCCAGTACCTACTTTATAGGTACTCCCATCATAAGCTGGATAATTGTCACCATGCGAAAAACCATTGATCGAATCACCCGCATTCCATCTACCGCTTTCGGTATTGCCCCTGCCCCCCGCACTGTAAAACGTGATGATGTAAGAGGCATCTTCCGGATTCTGTTTAAATATCGCGCCCAGCACTTGATAGCACTGGTGCGTATAATAGGTATTGCCCCGTGTATCCCGGGCAGGGACGTCCCAAAGTATCGCATCCCCTTTCATCAGCTGGACCGGCAGGTGTACGATCCTTTTTTTCGGGTCATTGTTGATCGCAACGGATCCCCGAACCTCGTCAAATAGCAGAAAGGAGGCTTTGGGGTCGCTTTTGTCCCGCGAGTAGATCCGGGCGGTGATGGCTTCAGATCCGGTAATGGTTTGGTCGTCCGTGCATTCGTAGACCATGCTATGGCGGTCATAAGTTGTCACCGTGCTGAGTATCTCCCCTCCCCCGGGCGAGACCAATCCGCCGTGCTTGCCTTCCGTAGACCAGACGATCTTGTACTCCCGGCGGTCGTTTGGTGCTATCTCGGGAATGATGTTCCAGTTGACAGGCTTCAAAAACAGCTTGGCCTGAGTGCCATTAGTGCCTTTCTTTCCGGTTACAGTAATTCCGCCAGGTCGCATGACATAACCGCTTTTCTGCACGTTGATCTGCGTGGAATCACTGCCTAGCAATTCCCCCTTGAGGTAAACATCCACATAAACATACTCGATATTTTCATCACCCAGGTCGGAGGTGGAGGCGTTGCAGTTATAAGAAACCTGGGATAAGGCATTTTCAAAGGCGGCGCCCCGGTTGCCCTCTGTGTCGATCAGGTAACCGTATTTACCTGAGGTCCGCCATTGGTAGGTCAGGTCCTTTTTCTGGGACTCTTCCACGTCCTTGGCTATCGCGTCGAGTTTGATCTGGGAGAAAGGAACGGCATTGGACTCTTTAGGCTCCAGCCGAACCTGGCTCTTGCGCACAGTGACCTCCCAGCTTTCCAGTTGTTTGGAATTGATGATGTACCCGGCTATCAAGGCCAGGTCTGCTCCCTGCATGACGCCGTCGAAGACTTTAAGCACGGGGACATTTTTAGTCCGTGCCAAGAATTTCTCCTTTCCCGCATCATCCTTGATTTTTTCTGCCGCATGCTTGTAGAGCGCTGTGAGTAACCGTTCCAATAATTCGTTGCCGCGTTCCGTCTGAACCGTTTGCAGGAAGTCTGCGACTGCTCCTTTAAAGTCCCCTTCGTTCAGTTTTTCGAAGGCTCCTGGTGCATATTGGAGAAAATAATCCACTGCATCCACAAAATCCCCCCTCTGCTCGTCGCCCAATACGCCTATGCCCATTCCGACGATGGGAAGCACAAAATCAAGTGCAAAAGTCTCGACGATCAGCCTGTCTTTTTTGAGTTGTTCGGCTTTGGTTTTGGGATTGCCGCTTTTTCCCACCCCGACAATGTGCACACGGTAGATGGCTTCATCCTCATTTTCCAGCAATGCCATATCGATGGGTGCTGTTCTTTCCACGGCAAACTTCATCCCGGCTCCGTTCACCGCCTTCACCACCGTGCCCGTCACGCTCGTTGCCCCCGCGGTGGCACCGACGGCAATGTCCTTGTCCGCCTGGATGTCGCCTCCTATATCATTGTGAATGACAGTGTAATTTTTAACGCCTGTCGGCTTGTATTTAGTCTTGTAGAAAAACGCATGTGCCCTGCGGCGGTAATAGTTGGAGATGATGATCTTTCCAATCTCGCCCTGCGCCACTTGCAGACCACTTCGGATGTCATTGTTGTCCACGAGGATATCCGTCAACCGGTTGGTCTCGGCCACTCTGGCGTTGGGGATATACGGGTTGTCTTCGGGTTCGTCGAACAAGTCTTTGACCTTCGCCCGGAGCGCGTTGTTATAGCTTCCTGTCGACAGGATCTTCGGGTTGGATTTCCACATTTCGGTAAACTCGCCGATCCATTCCCCCACCCCGACTATCTCATGGGCCCGTTGGATAAAAGTAATGCCCACCGTATCCGGCATGAAAGCGGCCCCCGAAGCATAGTACAACAGCACCTTGGCGGTACTCTCCGCCGACAGGGTGGATGTGCTGTCTGTGATAAAGCCCGCCAATATAGGATTGTCCTGCTGGTCGAACAGGTAGGCGACGTTGACCGTCCCCTTGATGTCTGCGGCCTTGGTTTTGCCATCCTTTTCCACGGGTATCATTGCGCCATAAGCCATCAATTCATGTCCTGTCAGGTCGTAATTTGAACCCGCGGGAAGGGTGATCTTGGCATCCTTCAATGGGATGTCGACGGTGGCTGGTGGGGGGGGTTTCCTATCCGGGGTCTCCTCTGGGTTCTTTTCACAGGAAAAAATGGATAACAGCATCACCGCGATCAGTATTATGCGTTTCGTGCCTTGGATTTTTGTTGTGCTTTTGTTCATCACTTTGCTTTTAAAAAACTGTTCATGTACTACTAAAATTTTAACTGATGAATCCAACTTCAGGAGTTCATTAACCATTTGAAGGCAAATTGTGCGATCAAGAACATTACTTGAGTGTGATAATGATCTCCGCTCCGCCTTCTGTCCATGGATAGGTGTCCTCTACATGGAGACCGTCATAAGAAGTCCTCGAGCCGTAAACATGATAGACCGAATATTCAGTCTCTGTCATGCCTGGTACCCCCGCAATGGGGTTGGGCGGGTAGGGGGAAGGCTGGCCTGCTCGCCAGTAGTGGTGTGTGGGAGCACCTATTAGTCCAGGAGCGTCTATGAAGGTGAGACTGTATGAAACTGCTTCCGGATCCTGTTTAAATGTCACACCGCTATGCTTGATGCAAAGATGTAGCGTATGCCCGTGTGTCCAAGGTTGCTGTGAATCCCCATGGAAAAGCCTCATCGGCGCCCAGATGATTTTCTTTTTGGGATCGTTATTGATCTTGACAGATCCCTGGACTTCATCAAACAACCTGAAAGGAGCATCAACTGCGTTTTTGTCCCGTGCATAAATACGTGCCGTGATAGTCTCTACCCCCTCCTTGGTAATATCGTCCGTACAGCGATAGCTGATCCCATTGTCGTCGTAAGTCGTAACCGTGCTGAGGATTTCCCCTCCTCCTGTCGCTGTCAATCCCCCGTGCCTGCCGGCAGTGGACCAGACGACTTTGTATTCACGCTCGTTGTTCGTGGCAATTGGCGGGATAATTTTCGGGTCTTTGGGCTTAAGGCTGAGTTTTGCACTTGTGCGACCCTTTTCTCTGTTGCCCGTTAGCGTTATTCCCTCAGGCGTCATTTTGTAGCCGCTCTTCTGTACGTTGATCTGCGTGGAATCGCTGCCGAGCCATTCGCCCTTGAAGTACACATCTACATAGACGTGTTCGATGTTTTCATTCCCAAGACTGGAGGCAGGGGCGTTGCAGTTGTAAAAGAGCTCCTGATCGGTGCTTTCAAAGATACTGCCCTGGTTGCCCTTGGTATCGATCAGGTAGCCGTATTTACCGGAGGTACGCCACTTGTAGCGCAGGTTACTTTTTTGGGACTCTTCTACGTTTTGGGCTATCGCATTAAGCTTGACCTGGGAAAAAGGTACTGCAATGGCCTCTTTGGGCTCCAGCCTGACTTGGCTCTTGCGCAGGGTGAGCTCCCAGTTTTCCAATTGTTTGGAAGCAAGAATATAGCCGGTCACCAGACCCCAGTCCAGCCCCTGAAGGACGCCGTCGGTGACTTTTAGTACAGGAACACTCTTGGTTCTGTTAACGAATTTGTCCCGTTTCGCCTGGTCTTCGATCTGTTCTGCAGCTATATTGTACACGGCTTTTCCTAGCTCCTCCAGTAGCTTCGTACCGCCCTCCGATGCCAGGGCTTCTAATGTGGCCATTATTGCTTTTTCGAAGTTTCCCTCGTTCAGGGCATCATACACTACCGGTGAGGCTTTTACAAATTTATCTACAGCGTTCACAAAAGCCCCCTTTTGCGCCTCACCGACCGCACTGATGGTGGTGCCGATAAGCGGCAGGAGAAAATCGAAGGCAAAGGTTTCAATCAGCAACAGTTCCTTTTTATCGTGTTCGTCCTTTGTCTTGGGACTGCCGCTATTGCCTACGCCTACAATGTGGAGTTGGTAAACAGCCTCGTCTTCGTTTTCGAGCAGCTCCATCTTGATGGGACCTGTATTTTCCACGGCAAACTTCATCCCTTGTCCGCTAATCAGTTTGACCACCGTCCCGCTGGCGCTTGTAGCCCCGGAAGAACCGCCCACCCCCAGCTCCCTATCAGCCTTTGTTTCCCCGCTGACGTCGTGGTGGATAACCGTGAAGGTCGTATCCCCGGACGGCTTATACTTGGTCTTGTAAAGGAAGGCGTGTGCCCGACGGCGGTAATAATTGGAAATCGTGATCTCACCCGGCGCACTTTGGGCGACCTGAAGGCCACTGCGTATGTCGTTGTTGTCTACCAAAATGTCGGTGAGCGTCGTGGAAGCCAGCCGACGCCTGGAATAGCCATCCAGGCCTGCGTTTTCCGGTGGAGCTTCGGCGAACAAAGCCTGCACCCTGGCGCCAAGTGCCTGGTTATAGCTTCCGGTAGCCAGTGTTTTCGGATTAGCTTTCCAAAACTCTCTGAACTCGTCGATCCACTCATTCACGCCGTCCAGTTCCCTTGCGCGGGTGACAAAGGTGATGCCCACTGTGTCCCTCATGAAGGCGACACCGGAGGCATAGTAAAGAAGAACCATGGCCGTGCTTTCTGTCGACAAGGTGGAGGTGCTGTCTGTGATAAAACCTGCTAGGACCGGGTTGCTTTGATGGTCAAACAGGTAGGCAATATTCATCGTGCCTTTAATGTCTGATGTCTTGGTGCCACCGTTTTTGTCGACAGGCATCACTGCGCCAAAGGTCATCAGTTCATGGCCCGAAAGATCATAATCGGAGCCGGGTGGGAGGACGATTTGAGCGTCCTTTAAGGGGATGTCGGCACTAGGGAGTGGAGGCCCTCCCCCGTCAGGATTCTCGTCGATATCTTTTTGGCAGGAAAGGATCGCTAGTAATATAATGGCTAGCCATGCGAGGTAAATGGGTTTTCTTGTCATTGTTTTACAAAAAAGTTTTTGAGTATTTACCTCTATATCGCAGGTTTCAAAAAAGGTCATCAAAAAAAGATCAGCCTGTTTTCGTAATTGCATCAGAGAAAACCAAAAGCCTTAACATTAAATCAACCCCTAAAGAGATGAATCCTATTGGTTGGACGCATGAATATTCAGAACATTTTCTTGAGGGAACGCTACTGAAGGGGGTAGACACGCAGTCTTTTTTTTAAACTCTATTCTCAAGCTTGAGAAACTTGGTGATAAACTGTATCTCGCTCCAAGCCTTCAACTATATCTATGCTTTAACAATGACATCCTGGAAAGTTCCGCATCATCAGAATTGGTATTACTATTGGTTAAACAAGCATGAATACTGTGAGCGCTACCATGGAAGATATAAATCTCAAAGAGATAATTAATCAGACCGATATTACAGATGCTTACGAAGTGAAGTCTGTAGCAGAGCTGGAGTTTGTGGAAAAGAATCCCGAACTGATTGAGGTGCTTCCTTTCATTGAATTTATTGCGGGAAAAATATTCCGACAGCCAATGAAGTTTACCTTGGAGCTTTTGGATGAAGGAAAGAATGGCAAACCTTGTTCATCTCCGGTGAGGTGGAATCAGACCAAAGGCGCATTGATGATTTTTTTGATGTAGTGTTCAACTTTTTGTTTTTCAGGTATCCAGAAATTTCAAGCAAATTAAATTTAGACATAAGGTCGAGATGAGCTTTGATCCTGTAGAATTTTTAAAGATTTCAAATGAACTTTTAACTGGAAATACCGCGGCACATTATAGATCACTGATCAATAGGGCCTATTACGCTGCTTTTGGTCACGTTAGGAATAACTTATACATCTCGACAACAGGTGGTAGTATGCACCAGGAGGTAATCAAGCACTATCCACGAGTATTCGCTCCTATCCTGGCAAATCACTTGGATACACGGGCCGTCGGCCTATTATCTAACGAGCTTCCTCTATGGGTGGCGGATATCTGGTCAGAACTGTTGACCTATCAGGATCAAAGTATCCCCCTTAGTGTCCCCTGAAATGAAAAAAGCCTTAATACATGGAGTATCAAAGCTTTTTTGTAGCCTCGACAGGAATCGAACCTGTATCTAAAGTTTAGGAAACTTCTATTCTATCCATTGAACTACGAGGCCA
>Ga0079224_100012773_pt1 | contig 11654 bp, 13 predicted proteins | sample Stecom2015_FD_80414 | JGI IMG/M metagenome (GOLD analysis project Ga0079224, IMG submission 80414) | Agricultural soil microbial communities from Utah to study Nitrogen management - Steer compost 2015 | ecosystem: Environmental > Terrestrial > Soil > Agricultural land | place: USA: Utah...
ACCCCAACAGATCACTCTCTGGCGGAGTCAGCTGAGGAGGGTCGCGACGTGCGGGGCGAGGGCCCGGAAGGCCTTCCCGCGGTGCGAGATCGCGTCCTTCTGCTCCGGGGAGAGCTCGGCGGCGGTGTGCTCCTCGCCCTCGGGCAGGAACAGCGGGTCGTAGCCGAAGCCGCCCGTGCCGCGCCGCTCGCGCAGCAGGGTGCCGAGCATCTCGCCCCGCTCCACATGCTCCGCCCCGTCGGCCGCGACGAGCGCCGCCGCGCACACGAAGCGCGCACCGCGATGCTGATCAGGGACGTCGCTGACCTGGGCGAGCAGGAGGTCGTTGTTCGCCTCGTCGTCGCCGTGCCGCCCCGACCAGCGGGCGGAGAAGATGCCGGGGGCTCCGCCGAGCACGTCGACTGCGAGGCCAGAGTCGTCGGCGACGGCGAGCAGACCGGTCGCCGCCGCGGCGGAGCGGGCCTTCAGCAGGGCGTTGCCCTCGAAGCTCACCTCGTCCTCGACCACGTCCGGCAGGGAGATCCCCGCGGAGGAGATCACCTGCTCGGCCTCGAGACCCGGAACAGCAGCGACGAGGATGCGCTGCAGCTCACGGAGCTTGCCGAGGTTTTGGGAGGCGAGGATCACCTTCGCCCCGGCGGGCACACCGGAGGCCTGCACCGCCGTGCCCGAAGCATGCTCCGTCGCGCCGGCGCCCTGCGGGGTCGCGCCGCTCACCGGGCGGTGCCGAGCGCGTCGGCCTGGATCTGGGCGAGCTCGGTGCAGCCGGCCGCCGCCAGGTCCAGGAGGGAGTCGAGCTCCGTGCGGTCGAAGGGGACGCCCTCGGCGGTGCCCTGCACCTCGACGAAGCCGCCCGTGCCGGTGACCACGACGTTCATGTCGGTGTCGGCGCTGACGTCCTCGCGGTACTCGAGGTCCAGCAGCGGCCGCCCGTCGACGATGCCCACGCTGATGGCGCTGACGGTGTCGGTGAGCACGGTCGCGGCGGCGGGCAGGTCGGTATGCTGCTTCGCCCAGGAGATCGCGTCGGCCAGCGCCACGTAAGCGCCGGTGATCGCGGCGGTGCGGGTGCCGCCGTCGGCCTGGAGCACGTCGCAGTCCAGCTGTATGGTGTTCTCACCGAGCGCGTCGAGGTCGATCACGGCGCGCAGGGAGCGGCCGATGAGACGGGAGATCTCATGGGTGCGCCCGCCGATCTTGCCCTTCACGGACTCGCGCGGGGAACGGGTGCTGGTCGCGCGCGGGAGCATCGCGTACTCGGCGGTGACCCAGCCGGAGCCGGAGCCCTTCTTCCAGCGCGGCACGCCCTCGGTGAAGGAGGCGGTGCACAGCACGCGGGTGCGGCCGAACTCGATGAGGGCGCTGCCCTCGGCCTGGTCGCTCCAGCCGCGGGTGATGCGGACCTCGCGCAGTTGCTCGGGAGTGCGGCCGTCGACACGGTCGCCGGCAGGGGTGGGGGTGGACGAGCTCATGGAGCTCCTTCCTCAACGGGGTCGGGGGGTGACCTCGAGGATATCCATCGGCGCGACCATCGTGATCGGGCCATCGTGCACGGCACGCGCCTCGGCCAGCGGCACCTCAGGATCGGTCCAGGCCGGGATATGCGTGAGCGCGAGGTGGTGCACGCCCGCACGGGCCGCGCACTCCCCCGCCCGGCGGCCGGTGAGGTGCACGCCGGTGAAGCGGTCGTCACGCCCCTCGATGTAACCGGCCTCGCACAGGAACAGGTCCGCGCCGGCGGCCAGCTCGTCCAGTGCCTCGCAGGTGTCGCTGTCCCCGGAGTAGGCGAGCACGGCGTCCCCGCAGGTGATGCGGAAGCCGTAGGCCTCCACGGGGTGCAGGACGCTGCGCGTCTCGAAGGCGAAGGGGCCGATCGTGAAGCGGGCGCCGTCAGCGAGGATGTGATGCTCGAAGGGCGCACGGTCGACGCCGTCGGGGATGCAGCCCTCGCGGCTGAGGACGGCGTTGAGCCGCTCCGGCAGCGGGGCGGGGGCGTGGATCGGCAGCTGCCCCAGATCGGTGCGGGAGTGGTAGGCCCAGAAGACCTCGAGGCCGGTGAGGTCGAGGTAGTGGTCCGGGTGCAAGTGGGAGATGACGACCGCGTCGAGGTCCGCGGGGTCGATCACGCTCTGCAGGGGCCCGAAGGCGCCGGAGCCGAGGTCCATCAGGACCCGCCAGGTGCGGCCGGCCTCGTCCTCCGCCTCGAGCAGGTAGCTGGAGGCGGCGCTCTCGGGGCCGGCGAAGCTGCCGCTGCAGCCGATGATGTGGACCCTCATGCCGGCACCGCGGGAAGGGTTTCGGTCATGTCGAGGGTGGGGCCCAGGAAGCGGCGGGAGAGGCGGGCGAAGTTCTCGCTGCCGCGGCCCTCCGCGGTCTGGGAGAAGACGTGGCGCGGCGGGCGGGAGTCCTCGCGCAGCTGGTCGGTGCCGCGCAGCTGGCGGTAGACGTCCAGCGCCGTCTCCTCCGCGGAGGAGACGAGGGTGACGTCCGGGCCCATGAGGTAGCTGATGGGGCCGGCGAGCATCGGGTAGTGGGTGCAGCCCAGCACGAGCGTGTCCACACCGGCCTCGCGCACCGGCGCCAGGTACTTCTCCGCCTCGGCGACGACCTCCTCGCCGCTGACCACACCGTTCTCGACGAACTCGACGAAGCGCGGGCAGGCCTGCGTGGTGAGGGTCAGCGCGGGCGCGGCGGCGAAGGCGTCCTCGTAGGCGCGGGAGGTGACGGTGCCCTGCGTCGCGATCACGCCCACGCGGTGGTTGCGGGTCGCGGCGACGGCGCGGCGCACGGCCGGCTGGATCACCTCGACGACGGGGACGTCGTAGCGTTCGCGGGCGTCGCGCAGCACGGCGGCGGAGGCGGTGTTGCAGGCGATGACGAGCATCTTCACACCGTGGTCGACCAGACGATCCATGATCTGCAGGGCGAGGGAGCGCACCTCGGCGATGGGCCGGGGGCCGTAGGGGCCGTGCGCGGTGTCGCCGATGTAGACCAGCTCCTCCTGCGGCAGCTGGTCGAGGACAGCGCGGGCGACGGTGAGCCCGCCCACCCCGGAGTCGAAGATCCCGATCGGCGCGTTGTTCATCCCGGCAAGGGTAGTGCGGACGGGTGTCCAGGACAGTGATGGCACGCTCACTGCGTGCGGTCTCACATCTCGTTCACATTCCGCGCACGGCTCTCGCGCGCCACCGCACGGTCCGGGCCGACGGGCCTGCGGCCGCAGGCCCGGCTGTCAATCGAGGGCCCGCAGGAGGCTCTCCTGCAGCCAGCTCAGCAGCTCGTAGACGGCGATGACGATGTCGGAGCCCACGTGCTCCTCGTCGCCGGAGGGGCCGGCCTCCTCGACCCGCTCCCCGATCTGCTGGAGCATGCGGACGGTGTCGAAGTCGCCGTCGCGCTTCAGGCCCAGCCGGTCCGCGAGCACGATCCGCACATCGTTCAGGGCGCGCAGCACCACCAGTGCGTCCGCGTCGTCGAGGACCACCTCGCTGTGGCCGCCGCCGCTCGCGTCGAGGATCGCCATGACCCGGCGGAGGTCGGAGAGCTTGCCGTCGGCGAGGTCCTGCTGGCCCAGCCGCCGGAACTCGGCGGCGGCGCCGGGATCCTCGGAGGCGGCGGGGAACAGTCGCTGGACCGCGGAGTCGCTGGGCTCGCGGGCGTCGCGTCCGGCGAACTCGGCCTCCAGGCGGCGCAGCGGGTCCTCGCTCTGGGCGGCGCGGCGCAGCACCTCGCCCTCGGTGTCGAGGCCGAGGTCGGCGCGGATCAGGTCCGCGGTCTCCTGCGCGACCTGGGCGATGATCGCCTTCTCCTCGCCGTCCAGGCGGCACGCGAGGCTGCCGTCGGCGCGGCGGCGGAATGCGTGCGCCATCAGTCCTCCCCTGCCCGCTCGAGGGTGGCGTGCAGGCCGAAGGAGTGCATGGCCTGGACGTCCGTCTCGACCCGTTCGCGGGAGCCGCGCGAGACGATCGCGCGACCCTCCTCATGGACCTGCATCATCAGCTGCTCGGCGACGAGGCGGGAGTAGCCGAAGTAGCGGCGGAAGACGAAGACGACGTAGCTCATGAGGTTCACCGGGTCGTTCCAGACCACGGTGCACCAGGGACCGTCGGTCTCCGACCGCACCTGCACGCCGCTCGCGAGATCGGTGCGCGCCCCGGTGCCCGGGTCGACGCGCGGCAGATCCACCGGCATGCAGACTCCTCCTCGCTCCCCGCGCTCTCGAGGTCCGAGCGCGGCGGGATGAGTCTACGGGGCGCGCCCTGCACGCTGCCTGCTCGCCACGCACTACGGTGGACACCGTGACTTCTGCCCTGCTCACCGATCTCTACGAGCTGACGATGCTGGAGGCCGCCCGCGAGGCCGGCACCGCATCGCGCCGCTGCGTCTTCGAGGTGTTCACCCGTTCCCTGCCCGAGGGCCGCCGCTACGGCGCGCTCGCCGGCACCGCCCGCGTCCTCGACGCGATCATGGACTTCCGCTTCGACGACGCGGACCTGCGCTACCTGCGCAAGGCCGGCGTGCTGAAGGAGGAGACCCTGGAGCACCTCGCGGAGTACCGCTTCACCGGCGATGTGCACGGCTACGCGGAGGGCGAGCTGTACTTCCCCGGCTCGCCGGTGCTGCGCATCGAGGGGACCTTCGAGAACGCGGTGCTGCTGGAGACCGTGGTGCTCTCGATCCTGAACCACGACTCCGGCGTCGCTTCGGCCGGCTCCCGCATGGTCACGGCCGCGCGCGGGCGCCCCTGCATCGAGATGGGCGGGCGGCGCGTGCACGAGGACGCGGCGATCGCGGCGGCCCGTGCCGCGTACGTGGTGGGCTTCGGCTCGACCTCGAACCTCGCCGCCGGCGCGCACTACCGGGTCCCGGTCGCGGGCACCGCCGCGCACGCCTTCACCCTCCTGCACGACACGGAGGAGGAGGCCTTCCGCGCTCAGCTCTCCGCGCAGGGCGCAGGCACGACCGTGCTCGTGGATACCTATGACGTGGAGGCAGCTGTCCGCACCGCGGTCGAGATCGCGGGCCCCGAGCTCGGGGCGGTGCGGCTGGACTCCGGCGACCTCGGTGCGCAGGCCCATGAGGTGCGTGCCCTGCTGGACTCCCTCGGCGCGACCTCCACCCGCATCACCGCGACCGGCGACCTGGACGAGTACCGGGTCGAGGAGCTGAAGGACGCACCGCTGGACGGCTACGGGATCGGGACGCGCCTGGTCACCGGCGGTGGGCATCCCGCTCCCGGCTTCGTGTACAAGCTGGTCGAACGGGAAGCCGCCGACGGCACGATGCAGCCGGTCGGGAAGCGCTCGACCGCGAAGGCGACGCTCGGGGCGGGCAAGGCGGCGTTCCGCATGCTCGTGGGCGGGACCGCCTTCGCCGAGCTCGTGCTGCCGGGCGAGGAGGAGGTCGCGGAGTTCGAGCGGGAGCTGATCTCCGAGCTGACCTCCGGCACTTCGAGCCCGGACTGGAAGCGCACCTCGATGCGTCCCCTGCAGACCCCGCTGATGCGCGGCGGCGAGCTCGTCGAGGATCTGCGCGGCCCTGCCCGGGTGCAGGCGGCGCGGGAGCACCATGCCATGGCGCTCGCCGAACTCGGGATCCCGGCCGGCGACGGGCCCGATGGCCCGGTCGCGATCCCCACGGTCACCGACGGGGCCGAGGCCGCGCGCGTCCTGAGCTGAGTCGCGGCGACAGCCGACGGATCCGGCCGACGGGGCGCGCCCCGTCGGCCGCGTGCATTCTCAGCAGTTGCGCGCTCTCAGCGGCGGCCGACGAACCAGCCCCGCACGATCGAGATCCGCTCCTGGATCTGCTCGGCGCTCGCCTGGGCGACGGCCGGTCCTCCGCTGCGGGAGCGCAGCGTGTTGTGGACGGAGCCGTGCGGGGTGCCGGACTTCTTCGCCCACGCGGAGACCAGCGAGCTGAGCTCCTTGCGCAGGTCCATCAGCTGGCGGTGGTCCACTACGCCCGGGTTGACCGGCGAGTCCGCGGTGCCGTTCTTCTGCCGGCGCGCCTGCTGCTGGGCCTGCTGCTGCTGGAGGACCGTGCGCATCTGGTCCGCGTCCAGCAGACCCGGGATCCCGAGGAACTCCTGCTCATCCTCGGAGCCGACCACGCCGCCGGCCCCGTACTCGCCGCCGTCGAAGAGGACGCGGTCGAAGGACGCCTCGGACTCGAGCGCCTCGAAGCTCATCTCGAGCTGATCGGAGGCCTGCTCGGGCCGGTTCGCCTGCTCGATGAGGGACTCGTCCAGCCCCGTCTCCTCATCGCCGGTCTTCGGCCGCAGGTCCAGGACGTGGTCCCGCTCGGCCTCCATCTCCGCCGCATGCCCCATCAGGATCGGGACGGTGGGCAGGAAGACGCTCGCGGTCTCGCCACGGGTCCGCGAGCGCACGAAGCGCCCCACGGCCTGGGCGAAGAACATCGGGGTGGAGGTCGAGGTGGCGTACACGCCGACGGACAGGCGCGGCACATCCACGCCCTCGGACACCATGCGCACCGCGACCATCCAGCGGTCGGTGGAGGCGGAGAAGTCCTCGATCCGCTTGCCGGCGCCGACGTCGTCGGAGAGGACCACGGTGGGGGCCTCGCCGCAGATGTCGTGCAGGGTCGCGGCGTAGGAGCGGGCGGCCTTCTGATCGGTGGCGATGACGAGCCCGCCCGCATCTGGGACATGGCGGCGCACCTCGGTGAGCCGGCGGTCCGCGGCCGAGAGCACGGACTGGATCCACTCCCCCTTGGGATCCAGCGCCGTGCGCCAGGCCTGCTGGGTGATGTCCTTCGTCTCGAGCGCACCGAGCTGGGCGGAGACCTCATCGCCGCTCTTGGTGCGCCAGTGCATGCGGCCCGAGTAGGTCATGAACAGCACCGGGCGCACCACGTGGTCGCGCAGCGCGTCGCCGTAGCCGTAGGTGTAGTCCGCCTTCGAGCGGGCGAAGCCCTCGTCGTCCTGCTCGTAGGTGACGAAGGGGATCTGCGAGTCGTCCGAGCGGAAGGGCGTACCGGTCAGGGCCAGGCGCCGGGTCGCCGGATCGAAGGCCTCGCGCACGCCGTCGCCCCAGGTGCGGGAGTCGCCGGCGTGGTGGATCTCGTCGAGGATCACCAGGGTGCGCTCGGCCTCGGTGCGGGCGCGGTGCAGGGCCGGGTGCATGCCGATCTGCGCATAGGTGACGGCGACGCCCTGGTAGTGGCTGCCGTGGGTGCCCTGGGCGTTGGAGAAGTTCGGGTCCAGGGAGATGCCCACGCGCGCAGCGGCGTCAGCCCACTGGGTCTTCAGATGCTCGGTGGGGGCGACGACGGTCACCCGGCGCACCGTGCCCTCGGCGAGCAGTCCCGCTGCGATCTGGAGGGCGAAGGTGGTCTTTCCCGCGCCGGGCGTCGCGACGGCGAGGAAGTCCTTCGGGGCGCGGGTGCGGTACAGCTCGAGCGCCTCGGCCTGCCAGGCACGAAGCTTCGGGACGGTGCCCCAGGCGGCACGCTCGGGATAGGCGACAGGGAGCGTCCGCGCGGCGGCCTCGGAGGGCTGGCGGGGGTCGCTCTGAGAGAAGAGGGAAGGCGTCGTGTTCACAGCGTCCTCCACCGTACCGCCGCGGTGCGACGACCCGCCGTCGGCGCCGATGTGAGGAAGTCGCCGGGTGTGTCCGCGCGGGCGGGACCCTCCCTCGAGGATCCCGCCCGCGCGGACATGCTGGGAGGTCAGAGCCTCAGCATCAGTGCCTCAGCGGCGCCTGCCGGAGACTCAGCGGCGCCCGCCGAAGAAGCCGCGGAAGCCGCCGCCGCGGCCGCCTCCCTTGCCATCGCCGTCGTTCGGCTCGCGCATCCCGTCGTAGATCTCCTTGCACTCCGGGCACACCGGGTACTTGTCGGGGTCGCGGCCGGGCACCCACACCTTGCCGCACAGCGCGATCACCGGAGTGCCGCCGAGCGCGGCCTGGGTGATCTTGTCCTTGCGGACGTAGTGGGCGAACCGGTCGTGGTCACCATCGTCGGTGCGCTGATCCTGCTCCTGCAGCTGCCGGTCCAGGACAGCGGTCGCGCCGGGCGCGGCCCCGGGATCGTCGCTGTAGGGGTCCATGCGGGACGGGTCGGACGTGGAGGACATGGCTTGCTCCCTCGGTCGTTGTCTGATGGTGGGAGCCTAGCGGCCCCGCCTCCCGCCCGACAGCCGTGCGGGCTGGGACACTGCCGGTCATGGACGCTGTGGTCGACTTCCTGCGCCGCCTGCCCGCCCAGATCGTGGCGGCGGGCGGTTCCCTGCCTGCGCGGGCGGGGGTGCTGCTGCTCTCGCTCGTGCTGAACGTGGGCTTCTACCTGCCCTCGTTGCCGGAGGGCACGCCCGGTGAGGGCGTGCCGGGCTTCGACAAGGTCGTGCACGTGCTGGTCTTCGCGCTCACCGTGTGGGCGGCGGGCCGGCTCCTCGCGCCGATGCGCCGCTTCCCGATGGGCTGGGTGGTGATCGTCGCGCTCGCCCATGCGCTGCTGATCGAGCTGATCCAGCTGCTCGTGCTCCCGCAGCGCAGCGGCGACTGGGCGGATGTGCTCTTCGACGTGCTCGGCATCGCGCTCGGGACCGGACTGTGGATCCTCGAGCGCGGCCGAGCACGTCGCGCAGAGCTCGACGCGGACGGACTCGGCGAAGTCGAGGAGCTCAGCCCTCGAGCGTGATCTCGTCGGCGTAGACCGCGCTCATCGCCCCGGTGATGGTGTCCACGGTCCCGGCGTCCTCGCGCGCGACCTGCTCCACTGCGGAGGCGACCGCCTTCGTCACGCCGTCATGGAAGACGCTCGGGACGATGTAGGTCGGGTTCAGCTCCTCGGCGGTGACCACATCGGCCAGCGCGTTCGCGGCCGCCAGCAGCATCCGATCGGTGACCCGGGTGGCGTGCGCGTCCAGCAGGCCGCGGAACACGCCCGGGAAGGCGAGGACGTTGTTGATCTGGTTCGCGAAGTCGCTGCGGCCGGTCGCGACGACCTCGGCGTGCTTGACCGCCTCGGCCGGGTCGATCTCCGGGACCGGGTTCGCCATCGCGAAGACGATCGAGCGGTCCGCCATGGTGGCGACGTCCTCGGCGGTGAGGATGTCCCCAGCGCTGACGCCGATGAACACGTCGGCCCCGACCACGGCCTCCTCGAGCATGCCGGTGAGGCCGCGCGGGTTCGTGACCTCCGCGATCCAGGGCAGGCGGCCCTCGAGCGTCTCGCGGCCCTCGTGGACGATGCCGTCGATGTCGGTGACGATGATGTCGCGGGCACCGGCCGCGCGCAGCAGACGCAGGATCGCGGTGCCGGCCGCGCCCGCGCCGGAGAGCACGATCCGGGCGGTGGAGATGTCCTTCTCCACGACGCGCAGGGCGTTGCGCAGCGCGGCGACGACGACGATCGCGGTGCCGTGCTGGTCGTCGTGGAAGACAGGGATGTCCAGCTCCTCGCGCAGACGGTCCTCGATCTCGAAGCAGCGCGGGGCGGAGATGTCCTCGAGGTTGATGCCGGCGAAGACCGGGGCGATCGCCTTGACGTGGGCGACGATGTCCTCGACCGAGTGGGCGTCCAGGCAGATCGGGAACGCATCGATCCCGGCGAAGCGCTTGAACAGCGCCGCCTTGCCCTCCATGACGGGCATCGCGGCGAGCGGCCCCAGATCGCCGAGGCCCAGGATCGCGGAGCCGTCGGAGACGACCGCGACGGTGTTGCGCTTGATGGTCAGGCGGCGGGCGTCCTCGGGGTTCTCCGCGATCGCCTTGACCACGCGGGCCACGCCCGGGGTGTAGATCATCGAGAGGTCGTCGCGGTGGCGGATCGGGAGCTTCGACTCGACGGTGAGCTTGCCTCCCAGGTGCGCGAGGAAGGTGCGGTCGGAGACCTTGCCGAGCTCGACGCTATCGAGGCCGCGCAGGCCCTCGACGACCTGCATGGCGTGATCGTGGCCGGCGGTGAGCACGGTGATGTCCGCGCGCATGCGCTCCGGCCCGGAGGCGGAGACGTCCAGCGCGGTGACCGTCGCGCCGTGCTGCTCGATGCTGGTGGTGATGTCGCTGACCGCGGCGCTGCGGGCGGCGAACTCCAGGCGGACGGTGATGGAGTAGCTGACGGATGGCATCGGTGACATGCGGCACAGCCTAACGAGGTCGCAGCCCCGAAGAGAGCAGGTCGGAGCGCGCTTGGGGGCGTGAGCGTTCACGGCCCGACCAGTGCGGATCACTCCCCTGCCTCTGACGTGCGCAGGCCCTCGAAACAGGCGTATCCACAGTCCGGTATCTCGGAGTTGTCCGCGTCACGTCGTCGTGGGACGCTGGCACCGACTTCAGGGGAAGGGCATTTATGACGCTGTCGACGACGCACGTCACTGCGGCCGCAGCGACGGCCGAAGGCACCTCGATACGAACACTGATCCGCCGGGGCGGCTCAGCGTTCGCGCTCCTCGCTCTCACCGTGGGACTCCTCTCCGGCTGCGGCGGCTCGCCTGTGGCGGCGACGGAGGCGGTTTCGACCTATGACGCTCTCGCCGAGGACCTGCTCGCTGCGGCGGACACGGTGCGCCCGATGGACTGGGAGCTCCAGCGGAACTCCCGCAAGATCGAGGAGCCGGGAGCCGAGGACTGTCGCTACCGGCCCGGGAGCTGGGTGGCCGGGGAGGACCTCTACCCCGCGCCGGGACAAGGCATGGACTGGCAGCCCTGGCGGGACGCGCTGGACCCGGTGCTCGAGGAACACGGTTTCGACGCGTTCGGCCGTGAAAGGCGCAGAGGCGCGCAGTACTACGTCACGTCCGACGGTCCGCACGGCGCGACCGTCGAGCTGACAGTGCATGGGGACCTGCGCATCAGCGATGTCCGGGTGGACGCCACACCGTGCGAGGACGCGACTCTCGGGCTCTGAGTGCGCAATCCCCGCAGCGACGAGTCCGTCGGCTACCGAGGAGCTCAGTCGGTGTACGCGGCGACGTCCGAGTAGCGCTCCCAGAGGGTGCGCGCGGCCGGGACCTGCTCGCTGTAGCGCTCCGGATGGGCGGAGACCTGGACGGTCTGCGCGGCGGCGCCCGGCTCCCAGTTCTCGTAATCCGGGACGGCCTGCAGCAGCCCGGGTGCCTCCGAGTGGTCGCCCAGGCCCAGGAAGGCGTCGATCGCGCGCTTCTTGTGGCGGACATCGTCGTAGCTGCCCCAGCCCATCGAGGGGCGCTGCTGGAACATGCCCCCGGAGTCGAGATCGACGGCGGGCTCGTAGTTGCGCAGCCAGGACTCGACGATCGCGGTGGCGAGGGTGATCACAGCGGCCTGTTCGCCGAGCTCGTGCCCCTTGATGACGGCGATGATGAACTTCGCGTTCTCGATCTGCCAGTCATCCATGGCGTCCAGGAGGAAGCCCTCATGGGTCTCAGCGCGGGTCATGAACTCCTCGGTCCAGACCTCCTCGGCCCGGGCGGCGGGTGCGAGCGCGCCGAGTCCGGCGAGTGCCGTGGCGCCGAACGCGCCGGCGAGCAGGAGGTGGCGCCGGGTGGGAGCGGCGGTCGAGGTGGCAGACATCAGGGATCCTTCGGTGCGGAGAGCCCTGGGCAGTGCGGTCACCCGGGGCGGGGCCGTGCCAACGTAACGACGCCCCACCCCTCGGTGAAGAGCCGCAGATCACGCCCTGAGGCGCCCGGACCTGGGCTTTGATCAGCG
>Ga0079224_100012774_pt1 | contig 11653 bp, 10 predicted proteins | sample Stecom2015_FD_80414 | JGI IMG/M metagenome (GOLD analysis project Ga0079224, IMG submission 80414) | Agricultural soil microbial communities from Utah to study Nitrogen management - Steer compost 2015 | ecosystem: Environmental > Terrestrial > Soil > Agricultural land | place: USA: Utah...
CCATCGGTCATGCGCAGTCCGAGCGCCGGAGCGCGCTGTTCGAGCGTCACCACCGCAAGGCCGGCCGCGGCCAGCACGGCCCAGGTGCCCGGCCGGATCCGGGGACGCCCCAGGGTTCCGGACACCACGTCGAGCAGCGCGGAGGTGATGGTGACCGCCAGGACTCCGAGCAGCGCGGTCTCCAACCGGAACCACCACAGCGGCGCGCCGATCACCAGCACCTCGTCGTAGAGCGGACCGGGCAGGTACCCCAGGAAGTGGTTGAAGGCGTAGATCTGCGGTCCGGCGAGGAGGGGCCAGGCGGTGTGGATCCCGCTGAGCAGCAGCACCACGACCCAGGCCAGCACCGCGAGCCAGGCGCGGCGCAACCAGAAGCCCAGGAGGACCCCCACGCTCGCTGCGAGCCACGCGCTCGGCAGCACCAGCAGGGGGAGGAAACCGAAGAGCTCGAAAGGATTGCAGTCGGTGGTGATGAGCGCGCGGATGAGCGCCACCAGCACCGGCACGAGCACGCAGAGGGTCAGCAGGAAGCAGGCGGAGAACGTGGCCCGCAGGGTCGAGGCGAGCGCACCATCCAGGCGGGAGACCCCCTTGGGGCGATCCCCATGCCCCTGAAGCAGGCGCGCCTCCTGACGTCCGGCGGCGATGCCCACGCCGCCCCCGAAGACGCCCACCAGGATGCTCAGCAGCAGCGCGAGCTCATAGCCGGGAGTCTGGAAGGGGGGGAGCCAGGTGGCGGCCGTCCCGCCTCCCAGAATGACCAGCGCCACCAGCAGGATGAGGGGGCGACGGAGCAGATGAAGCGCGTGGAGGGGGACGTGGCGCATGGCGTCCCCTATATTGCCCGTTCATGACCGATTCGAAGGGGGGCCTTGAGATCCGCCAACACCCCCGGGCGCCCATCGAGCTCAAGGTCGATTACAAGAAGCTCAACTCTTTCTTCGCTGACTACACGAAGAACATCTCCAAGGGCGGCACCTTCATCAAGACGAAGAAGCCGCTGCCCATCGGGACGCGCTTCCTCTTCAAGCTGACGGTGCCGCAGCGGGAGGCTCCCTTCGAGCTGCTCGGCGAGGTCGTCTGGAGCAATGCCGAGGGCGAAGAGCCCGGGATGGGCATCCGCTTCATCTACGCCGATGAGCGGCAGCGCGACGAGTTCGAGAGCGTGGTGGAGGGCCTGATGGCCGACAGCCTGGGGCCGGATCTCACCCTCAGGCTGCTGCACAAGGTGCCCCAGGGATGAGGCGCTGGTTGTTGTTGCTCGTCCTCGGGTGCGTCAGCGCCTGTCCGGCCTCGACGAGTGCCACCCCTGCCGAGTCGAGACAGCCCGCTGCGGTGAACCGCCCCTCCCCGAACCCGCCGCGCTCGCCGACGCGCGACCCCAGCGCCCGTGACTGGGTGGGGCCCGAGCTGCCCCGCGCGAAGGTCATCCTCGTCGACGCCTATGGCGCGCCGCATGGGGTCCGGGTCGAGGTCGCGCACACCGCGGACAGCCGCGAGCGCGGGCTCATGTGGCGGGAGTCCCTGCCTGCCGGGGAGGGGATGCTCTTCCTCTTCCCCTTCGAGGTGGTGCAGTCCTTCTGGATGCGCAACACCCTCATCCCCCTCGACATCCTCTTCATCAATGAGGCCCTGGAGGTGGTGGGAATCGTGGAGAACGCCGAGCCGCTCACCCGCACCGGCCGCTCGGTCGGCATCCCCTCGCGCTACGTCCTGGAGGTGCCCGGGGGATGGACGCGAGCCAAGGGGATCGTGTCCGGCTCGAAGGTCCGCTTCGAAGGCGTCGCCGCAATCCCCATCCGCTGAACGGGCCGGCTCACGCGCCCGCGCCGGGGACGGGAGCGAGCGGAACCTCGGGCTCGGTTGCGCCGGCAACCATTTCTTCGCGAACCATCTCCGGGGCCGGGGCATTGGTCGCCACGTCCACGCCGCTCGGATCCAGTTGGGACAGCGCGCGCAGATGCCGTGAGGCCGAAGCGAGCGCCTCGGCGCGGTCCGCCGCCAATGCGTGCCGGGTCCGATGAAGTGCCAGTTCGCCCTGCTCCATGAGCGCGCAACCGGCGTGGAGCTGCGCCACGGTGCGCTCACCGGCGACGCGCAGTGACGCACGCTCCCGGGCCTCGTGTGCCATGGCTTCGAGTGCTTCGGCGAGCTGGGCGCGCGTGGCCGGGTCCTCCGTCCGCTCCAGACGCTGGCTGAGCGACTCCCGCTCCAGCCGTTGGCGACGCAGCGCCGCCCCATCAGGAGGCGGGAGCTGCGCGAGGTCCTCGGCGCGATCCACCAGACTCTCGAGCGCCCGGCGCAGGGTGCGCGCCCAGGCCTCTCGGGTGGTGGTCTCCGGCATGTGGACGAGCAGATTCTGCGCGGACCCATGCGAGCGCAGCGCCCGCTGCATGAGCTGGCCGGCCTCGTCCGACAGCCGCGGAAGGAGGTGGCGGACCCGGTTGAGGAGCGGGTCCTCCTCCCGCCCGATGTGGGCGACGAGCCTGCCGATGGACGCGAAGAGCGCGAGCGTTGCGCCGGCGAAGGCGCTGACCAGGAGCAGGGGCGCGCCACCGCTGGCGAGCCACGTGGCCAGCCGACCTCCGACGTGTCCGCCCCAGACCGTCAGGCCCGCAGTCGACAACGCGCTGACGCAGAAGTGGGCGCCACCGGGGAGGCGCGGGCTGAGGGGGACCTCGAAGCGCAGACGGCAGCGCTCGGCCTGAACCCACAGAACCCCGACGACGGCTCCGGCGGAAGCAAGCTGCCACGTGGGATGGGCCGGGAGCCAGCGAAGCGCAGGCAGGGCCAGTGCGGGAGCCGAGAGCAGCACGCGATCCAGCCGGTCTCCCGCGAAGGCGGTCACGCTGAGGGCAGACGCTGCCAGGATCGTGAGGGAGAGGGAGAGAGAGGGGACCGGCAGAAGCCCCAGGAGCAGCGCCGTGGCAGCACCGGCGAGAACGATCCGCGGGAGCGCTGCTTCGAACGCCTGTCGATCCTGGAGCTGGAGCAGCGCCTCGGTGGCAGCGAAGCGATCGTTCGTGGTGCTCATGGCGTCTCCCCCTGGATGCCGAAGCCCTGGCGCGCGGCGAGCCTCAGCGCCTTGACGGTCCCCGAGGCTTCGAGGCCACCGCCCGAGGCACCTGCGGCCTGAACCTGCGCCTGTTGGTCCCGGAGTTCTTCCTGTAGGCGGCGCAACGCATCCGCGCCGGGAGAGGGCAGGGCACCACGGGATGCGGCGAGCCCGTCGAGCAGCACCCGCGTCTCGTGGAGGGACGCTTCGGCCTCGGACGGTTGGTACGAGGCCAAGGCGTCGGCGGCGCGGGCCGTGTTCTGGGCGGCAAGCGCCCGGGCCACCGTCAGGGTGAGGGCGGGATCCCGATGGCTCGCGGCAACGGGCGGGCTGGAGGTGTGGCGTGCGCGGAGCATGGTCCGGGTCCGGTCCGTCCGACCGGCACCCGCTTCGTGAACCTCCAGCTCGACCTCCGCGACATCGAGGGCGTCCTCGGAGGGCTCCGCATGGATCCGCACCCGGGCGACGAGGTGGGACGACTCTCCTGCCGCGAGGCCCGCCAGACGCAGGCGTGAGGATGGCCCGCGCCGCTCGAGCGGATGCCCGAGCACCTCGAGAAGCTCCACGTTCGGGGCTGGGGTCAGGGTGAGCTCGAGGGCTTCGGCGACCGCATTCGACGCGCGCTCCCGGTGCTGGAGCAGGCGCTGGGGGAGCGCAGCCTCGTTTCGGAGGTATGCGTAAGTCCCGTCGCCGGCACGGGCGAGTGCGGCGAGAAGCTCTTCGTTGAAGTCCTCTCCCACACCCAGTGCGTCCAGCGTGAGGCCACGGCGCCGCATCGCCTCCACCATCGAGATCAAGGCGTCGGGCTCCACCTCGCCGACGGTGGGTTGACCGTCACTGACGAGAAGCACCCGGGTGAGCGCGGGTCGGTGCGAACCCAGCGCCTCGGCCGCCACCTGGAGTGCCTCCTCGAGATGGGTCCCGCCTTCGGCTTCGATGGCATCGACGAAGGCGAGCATCTGCGCCCGCCCTCCAGCGTCAGCGCGCAGGGACGGAAGTGCGACGGCTTCGGAGCCGTAGTGGATGATGGCGAGGTGATCGTGCTCCGAGAGGCTGTGAATCAACTGCCGTGCCGCTTCGCGGGCATGGCGTAAGCGCGGCCCGGCCATGGAGGCCGAACGGTCCAACACCAGGGCCAGGTCCACGGGAAGCCGCGTCTTCGGAAGCCCACCGAGGGCCTCCAGTGACACGACAAGGAACGCCTCGGTCGCGCCGGTGGTGACGTAGGGATGCGTCAGTTGCGTGCGCAACCGGATCCCGCTGACCTGCGCGATGTCGGAACCCGCCTTCGCTGGTGGCGGCGTGGTGGCACCGGTCGGGGGCGGGGCGGGTGTGTCGCCCGTATCGGCCATCCCGAAGAGGGCGGCGAGGACGGCCAGCAGCGCGACGAGACCGAGGACTGTGAGGGTGTGGTTCATGTCCGGGCGGGATCCTTGGAGGAGGTGTCTGCCCGGGCCCACACGCACGAGGCCCCTGAATGGATCTACGCCCTCGGAGACGAGGGGCTGAAAACGACAATGCGGCCCCACCCGCGCCGGATGGGACCGCATCGTGGATGCACTCAGCTGCGACGGGTCAGTTGCCGGGACCGTCCCCGCGGGCGCAATAGAAGGGCGTCGAGCCGTCGCCGAACAGCCGGCGGTACTGCTCGGGGTCATTGTCGCGGAAGTACGCAAGGAGCTCGGGATCCAGGGAGATCTCGCGGCACGAGAGGAACTCCGCAGACTCCGGATCCGCGTGGGACGAATTCGCCGGCACGCAGTTGTCCGGCGCGCCGGGAACGCAGTTGTTGGAGCAATACCCTGTCGCCGGCTCGTTCGGAGCGCCGTCACCCACGTCCATGTCCGCGTCGCGCACGCAGACGTAGTTGTCGCACTCGCCTCCGTGGGAGATGTACTCGAGCTTCGGGACGATCTCGGCGTTGGTGATGTAGATGAGGTTGCCCTCCGCGTCCTGACCCTTCACCAGCAGGCACTGAACGCCCAGATCGGTATAGGCGGGGCATCCGGTGAGGCCGAGGACCACGGCCACGATGCTCAGCGCGATGACTGCGAGACGGGACATCCATTCCTCCTGAAGAGTGCGGCGGCGATGCTTCCACAGGGGACCGGCCACCGCAATGCGTACCAACCGGCGCATGCGTCGAAGCGCTGCGCTGGTGGCTGCAAAGTCCGCGTTCGTCGAAATCGCGATGGGATCGGAGGCCTGAAACTCCGTGCGTTGAGATTGCCGGCGCGCTCCGGGCGTGGGTAGAGTCGGCCGCGCATTGTCAGTCGCCCCCACCCAACGGAGTCATGGATTGATTCGCCAAGCCGCCGTGGTGCTGGCGTTTCTCGTGTGTCCCCTGACGTCGCAGGCCCAGGATTTCGGCCTCGACCTCAGCGCGGATCCTGAGACGTCAGAGCAAGAGTCGCAGTCGCAGGACGCCGAGCAGCAGGCCTATGACGAGGCGCTGCAGTCGGAGTCACCTTCGGCCATCCAGGCCACGCCGGACCGGGAAGAGACCACCAGCGCGCGGCGCGGCGATGGGAACATCCGGGATCTCACCGACGTGGAGCGCGAGATCACGCGCGATGACCGCGTCAAGAGCGTCCAGCGGAAGGTCTATCTGAAGAAGGGCCGCTTCGACCTGACGCCGATGTTCCAGGTGTCGGTGAACGACCCGTACTACTTCAAGCTCGGTGGTTCGCTGCGGCTCGGCTACTACCTGGCGGACACGCTGGCCATCTCGGTGCGCGGCTCCCTCTTCCGGGTGCAGCCGGACGACTCGGCGCGCCTCGCCCGCCGCGTTTTCGGAAGCCAGCTCTTCTACTCGGTCCCGCAGTGGTCGGTGATGGGGAACGCGGAGTGGAGCCCGATCTACGGGAAGGTCGCCTTCCTCAACAGCATCCTCCACTTCGACGCCTACCTTCTGGGAGGTCTCGGCATCGTGAACACCGAGACGTCGAGCCTCCCGACGAGCGGCGGGGCGGTCCGCGGACCTTCGCCGGCAACCGACATCGGCCTCGGTGCGCGCTTCGTCGCCCGTGACTTCCTGGCGGTGAACGTGGCCCTCATCAACACCACCTACGTCGATCAGCCCCGCGGCACGACGAAGGGCGCCATCCAGAACCTCATGACCCTCAACGTCGGCGTTTCGCTCTTCATCCCGTTCAAGTCGACGGGCAGGGAGGCTGAGTGATGCGTCAGCTTCTCCAGGTGTGCATGTTGCTGCTCCCGGTGGTGGCCTTCGCGCAGACCGAAGGAACCCAGAGCACGGATTCTGCGGCCGCTCCCGAAGCCGCCCCTCCCGCCGCTGCCGAGCGGCCCCGTCGGGAGCCTGAGCCGGTCCGGGAGGACGCGGAGATCGAGGCCGGCGACGTCGCGGAGATCGACAAGGATGCGCGCAGCCCGCTGCGGGAGCGTATTCCCCCGGTGTCCGGCCAGCTCTACGTGCTCGAGGGGCGCTTCGAGATCGCGCCCACCGCTTCGGTCACCTTCCGAGACGCCTTCTACCGGAAGTACATCCTCGGCGGCTCGCTGACGTACTACCCGAAGCAGTGGCTCGGCATCAGCCTCAACGGCGGATACGCCATCCCCACCGTCGCCGGGACCGCGCAGATCTGTGACACCCAGACGGGTGGGGGCTGTGCGCCTCCGACGCTGGAGTCGCTCGAGGGAAGGGCTCCCGGCCACCTGCTGCTGCTCGGTGGGCTGGACGTCATGTGGTCGCCCATCTACGGGAAGCTCTCGCTGCTGTCCGAGGCCTTCGCCCACTTCGACCTCTACCTCATCGGGGGTGTCGCAGCGGTGCAGTACGGGGCGGCAAGGCAGACCGAGCCCACGCCGACCTTCACCGTGGGCGCGAACGTCGGTGTCGGCGGCCACGTCCACCTGAACCGGTTCATCGCCCTCCGCCTCGAGCTGCGTGACCTCATCTATGTGGAGGACACCGGCCCGACCGGCAACGTCCTGAACAACCAGTTCATGTTCAACCTCGGGCTGTCGTTCTTCCTGCCCACCTCCGTCGAGGCTCGCTGAGTGATGATCGCCTTCATGCGTCTCCTCCTGATGGCAGCGGTGGTCGCCGTCGCGCTGCCGCTGCCTGCCCAGGCCCAGTTCGAGGGGCTCGATCTCTCCGGTGACCAGGAAGAGAAGCCGAAGCCCCGGACCCGTCGCCGCCGCCCACGTCCGCGCCCGACCACGCCGCCTCCGGCCGCTACGGACACGGAATCCAAGAGCGAGGGCGAAGCTGCAGACGGACTCAACCTCTCGGTCGACACGCCCGCGGTGAGCACGCCCGGTGGCGGCATGACCTTCGAGGCGCTGGACGTCTCGGCCACCGCAGAGGAGCGCCAGCGGATGGACATCGCTGACGCGCTCTTCAAGAACGAGGAGTACGAGAAGGCGGCGATGGCCGGTGAGGAGATCCGCCAGGATCCCAACCTGGTGGCCCTCCACCAGGAGGCGCAGTACCTCATCGCCAAGTCGCTCTACCGCATGGGCCTGTACCACTCGGCGCTCGGCGAGTTCTCCGCGATCCTCGCGCAGGGCGAGAGCGGCCGGTTCTTCCGCAGCTCTCTCGAGTGGCTCTTCTTCATCAGCCGCAAGACGCGCAACGAGACGGTGATCCTGGATGAGATCGCCCGCTACGCGCACGTGGAGTTCCCGGACAAGTACCGCAACGAGTTCCGCTACCTGCTCGCGCGCTACCACTTCGTCCGCGGTCGCGCCCTGGACGACGTCGGTCGTCAGGAGGAGGCGAACGAGAGCTTCAGCGAGGTCAAGCGCCTCGCCCTGCTCATCCCCCGTGGGGATCAGTTCTACGCCCGGGCGAAGTACCTCGAGGGCCTGTCCTATTTCCGTGATGGCGCCGTCCAGGACAACCTGGACAGCGACGCCAGCCAGCGCGCCTACCTGACCGCGGTCGAGGTCATGAAGGAGGTCGTGCGGCTCACCCGCGGTGACATCAGCGAGCAGGAGAAGGGACTGCGTGAGCTCGCGTTCATGCAGCTGGCGCGCACCCACTACGGTCACCGCCAGAACCGCAACGCCATCTTCTATTACGATCGCGTCGAGCGCGGCGGGAACCAGTGGCTCGAGGCGGTCTTCGAGTCGAGCTGGGCGAGCTACCGCATCGGCGAGTACGAGCAGGCGCTCGGCAACCTCATCACGCTCTCGAGCCCCTTCTTCCGCGACGAGTACTTCCCGGAGTCGCTCATCCTCAAGGCGGTCATCTACTACGAGAACTGCCGCTACCAGGAGGGCGTGCGGATCGTCAGCGAGTTCGAGCGCATCTACGCGCCGGTGCATGACGAGCTGGGGCGGCTGGTTTCGCGCGATCTCCCGGCGTCCGAGTACTACGGGATCCTGGCCGACGTGCAGAAGAAGAACCGCCAGGGCGTGGACCGGACCGACACCGATCTCATCCTCGAGCGCATCCTGAATCTCGCCCTCACCGACAACGACCTCAAGCTCACCAACGACTCCATCCTGGAGCTCGAGGAGGAGATGGACGCGTTCGGTCGGCGCGGCGACACCTTCAAGTACTCGAACCTCACCAAGCGGCTGCTCGAGGGTCTCAAGACGCAGCGCACCTCGCTGGTCGAGAAGGCCGGCATCATGGCCAAGGGCAAGCTCCAGCGTGAGCACGCCTTCCTCCGCCAGCTCCTCGCCAACGGTGAGCGCATCAAGTTCGAGACGACCACCAAGGAGAAGGAGTTCCTGGAGCAGCAGCTGGTGGCCGGCGGTCAGCGGCAGATCGTCAAGCAGTACCGCTACTCGGTGGCGGTCGATGACGACGAGCTCTACTGGCCGTACGCCGGTGAGTACTGGCGCGATGAGCTGGGCACCTACCAGTACACCCTGACCAAGGGGTGCGTGGACCGGGACAGCGGGAACCGCGTGAGCACCGCCAGCCTGAGCCCCTGACGCGGGGCTTTCCGGACGGGGGGCCGGTCCTGACATGAAGCGGCCCTCCCGACGATACCGTCACGGATCCTCCGTAGCCGCAGGCGCGGCTGCCCCCTAGGATGGCCGACGCCATGAAACCCACCATCACCGTCGCCGTTGACGTCATGGGTTCCGACCACGGCCCGGCGGAGGTCGTCCGGGGCGCGGCGATGTTGTCGCTCGAGGCCCCGCACATCCACGTGCTCCTGGTGGGGGACCGGACGCTCATCGATGCCGAGCTCGACCGGACCCGCCACCACGCCGAGCGGATGTCGGTGCATCACGCGCCGGAGTTCGTGGGCATGGAGGAGTCTCCGGCGGAAGCGCTGGCGCGCAAGCCCAACGCCTCGATCGCGGTGGCCGCAGAGCTGGTGGCGCGGGGCGAGGCCGACGCCATGGTCTCGGCCGGGAGCACGGGGGCGGGGATCCTCTCCGCGTCGCGGGCCTTCCAGCTCATCCCCGGCGTGCGCAGGGCGGCCCTCGCGGCCGTCTATCCCACGCAGGCCTTTCACGGAGACAAGCAGGACCCCTTCAGCCTGGTCCTCGACGTGGGCGCAACGGTGGAGACGACCGCGGACGATCTGGTGGCCTTCGCGGTGATGGGCTCCGCCTACGCACGCATCATCAGCCGCAACGCGAACCCCAGCGTGGCCCTGCTCTCCAACGGGACCGAGTCGCTCAAGGGTCCCGCGCGGGTGGTCGAGGCGCATCACCGGTTGGGATCGGTGCCCGGGATCCACTTCATCGGGAACGTGGAGGGCATCGACATCCCCAAGGGGACGGCCGACGTCGTGGTCTGCGATGGGTTCGTCGGCAACGTGGTCCTCAAGATGCTGGAGGGGGTCGCCGAGACCGTGGTGGAGCTCGCCCGCTATGCCTACAAGGAGAAGCTGCGCTGGCGCGCGGGCATGGCCATGCTCTCCGGAGGGCTGCAGCGCCTCAAGGACGTGACCGACTGGGAGCAGTACGGCGGCGCGCCCGTGTTGGGCTTCGACAAGGTGTTCATCAAGGCGCACGGTCGCTCCCGGGCGCGCGCCATCGCCAATGCGGGCAAGGTCGCGGCGAAGGCCGCCGCCTCCGACCTGGGGCTTCAGATCCGCCGCCAGCTTGCACGCTGATTTCCGACCGTGAGCCTCCTCGTCGACCGCATTGATCCCCGGCCCCCGCGGCGCATCTACCGCTGGGACCTGGACAAGACCTACCTCCAGACCGACTTCGACACCTTCCGGCAGCTCGTCCGCACGGCCTTCCAGAAGGCGCACGAGAAGCGCGCGGTTCCGGGGGCCTCGGCGCTGATCCGCGAGCTCCACGCCCAGGGCGATGCCCGCCTCTCGATCATCTCGGGAAGCCCGCGGCAGATGCGGGCGGTGCTGGAGGAGAAGCTCAAGCTCGACGGCGTGGTCTTCGACGAGCTGGTCCTCAAGGACAACGTGGGCAACCTGCTGCGTGGCCGGTTCCGGGCCCTCCGGGGACAGGTGGGCTACAAGCTGCCGGCGCTGCTCGAGAGCCGCGAGCGCGCGCCCATTGAAGCCGAGGAGGTCCTCTTCGGCGACGACGCCGAGGCCGACGCCTTCATCTACTCGCTCTACGCGGACCTCCTGGCCGGTCGGGTCGATGAGCGGATCCTGGTCCAGGTGCTGGATCGCGCCGAGGTCTACCCGGATGAGCGGGAGCGGGTGCTCGAGATCTGGAAGCGCATGCCCACCGCGGATCCGGTGCGACGGATCTTCATCCACCTGGACCGGCTGACCCCTCCGGCCTCATTCCGGCGCTATGGCCCGCGTGTGGTGCCGATCTTCAATTACTTCCAGGCCGCGCTGGTGCTCATGGCCGACGGGATGCTCACCGCTCCCCAGGTCGCCAGGGTGGCGGTCGAGTTGGTCCAGACCGCCGGCTACAACCTGCTGTCCCTGGCGAACTCCTTCCAGGACCTCCTCCGTCGGGGCCTGCCGCTGCAGCAGGTGGGCGACAAGCTCGTGGAGGCGTTGAACGCGCCCCAGACCCTCTCCGTCCTGATGCGGCCGGGCGCCGAGATGCTGGGTGCGTTCGGCCGACGCCTCTCCGCGCTGGGGACGCCGCCCACCCCGCCGCCGGTGGTGTCGGTGGATTACCTCTCCCTCCTCGATCACGCGCTTCCGCGGAATCACAAGAAGCGTCGGCGGGACTAGCAGGTCCGGGGCCTCCCCTCGTCCCGTCGCTGCGCAAGCGAGGGGGCAGGGACGGGCCCGGGGGTGACGCCCGATGCATTTCCCTGGGTGACCTTTTCCCGCGGGCTGTATAGACCGGGGTTGAAGGGCCTCGAGGTCCCTCCCGGTGTGGGAGGACGACCGCGGGGCCCGTCTGGTTGTCATCACCCGATGCCCGTCGCAGGCCCTCCGCCCGAAGCACGCGCGGACCCGGTCGCGGGGCACGATTCACAAGGTTTCACCATGGCAGACACGCCGTCCGGCGCTCTTCGTGAGGAAGTTCCCACCTCTTCGTCTCAATCCTCCGCCAGCAATGACGAGGCCGCCGCGCAGGCCAAGAAGCCCCGCGCGCGGCGCACCCGCGCGACGACTGAAGGGGCTCAGGAAGCCGCCGCGGCCGAGCCGGACGTGGCTGAGGCGCCTCCGGCCCGCCGTCGCCGCTCCCGTTCACGCTCCGAGGTGAGTGGCGAGGCCGACGCCG
>Ga0079224_100012777_pt1 | contig 11651 bp, 13 predicted proteins | sample Stecom2015_FD_80414 | JGI IMG/M metagenome (GOLD analysis project Ga0079224, IMG submission 80414) | Agricultural soil microbial communities from Utah to study Nitrogen management - Steer compost 2015 | ecosystem: Environmental > Terrestrial > Soil > Agricultural land | place: USA: Utah...
AGGTCACTGCGCCTGAACCCCGTAAATGGGTGTCCTGGAGCCCCGCCCCTGCACATGGGCGGGGCTCCACCACGTGCTCCGCTTCCGCGTGGAACCAGCCGGTCGGCGCCAGTTTGGCTGTTTCGTACGAGAGGAGCGCCCGGCTCGCAGTTGGCGGCGATCAAGCAGCTGGCCCTGCTCCGCAGCCTTCACCCACCGCATCGACATTAGGAACGCTGCGGACGAGGACGCGGAGTAAGGCGTCTTCATGCCCGGCGGTTGCGGGGTGAGGCTGCGGCTGCCGGGTCAACCCAGGACGGGCCGATCGATGTGCCGGTTCTCAGTCTCGACGCCGTAGCCGACGGCCTGGAGGCGAGCGGCGAGCTCCTCCAGCCACGACCACCGACGATGCCGACCGCCGCCGCACAGAACATGCATGTCCACACGGAGCTGATCAGACAGTGCCAGAAGCGCCAGGGCGCGCCTGAAACTTCGTTCGATGAGCCGCTCGGCGCCCGGAGTGGCCAGGACGTAATCGCGTACGTGGGGGTCGAGGCCGTTGGTGCGCAGCACCTGCTCCCGGACTGCCGGGTCCTCCGGGGGGTTGCGCGGTGGCCGTGCATCGACGCGGAGTGCGCTGCCGGGCGGTGCGTCATGGTGGCCATCGCCATAGCTGGTTGTGACGGTCCGGGTCAGGGCAGCGGTGGGCTGGTACGTGAGGCTGTGAGAGGCATGAGCCATGTCTCTTCGCCACGGTAGGGCGCGGGAAGGAGGAACGGCTTGTTGCCCGTTGCCTCTTCACTGCCGCGGCTCGGGGAGGGGAACTGAGCGAGCGGGCCGGCGGAGAGAGCTACTGAGGCCGGCAGTCCAGCCGACGAGGGACGAGGGTTGGCACAAGAAGTGTAGGTTCTCGCCGCCAGTGTCATCTGCCGGGCCTTTGACCTGGGCGTTCCTCGGGCTTCTCACGCCTTGTCATCCGCTGGATTCTCATCCCCGTGTCATTTCCCGCCGCTTCGGGCGGCTCCGCCAGGGGCGGCAAGTCTCTGACCTGCGCTGTCTCACGGAGATGCCATAAATGCCATCCAGATGACACGGGGCCTGAGAAAATGACACGGGATTTGAGAACCTACAAGAAGAGAGACCAGCCATACCCGCACCCGCGAAGGCGCAGACTTACGAATGCCCAACTCGTCGGATGAGCCTGTGAGATGGCTGGTCTCGCAACCAGTTAAGCACACATCTCACGCCGACCGTCAAACCGCTGGCTCGCAACCTCTTCGTGAGTCGGGCCTGCCCATGCCGTTTCGGCCGCCGTGAGAGGCCCACTTCCCGCCGGGTGGGACGCAAGACGAAGTTTCCGCGCTCACCACACTCACCCCTTGGACCGCACCCCGGATTCGGCTTGTTCACCGATGGATCACGGCGCAGTCTGCCTGGAGTCCACCGTCCTCGTCCGAACGGAGCCGACCATGGCCGAGCCCGGCAACACCGCGGTCACCTGGGCCGAACGCATGGAGCTCCTGAAGGACTCGGCGCAGCAGCGCGTCTTGAACGCGCCGATGCCCCCCGCCGCGATGGAGCAACTGCTTGCGGACGGGAAAGCCGAGGCTCTCGGCCGGTTCGAGGGCAGCCCGGTGCGCTACATGGACCGGTGGTGGCGGGTGGATGACTCGTGCTGGGCGGCCCTCGACGCAGCCGCCTCCGCCCGACTCGACCTCCACGCCGAGCGCTACCGCGCCGCAACCGCCGCCATCGCCCCTGAAAAGGAGCCTCTCGAAGCGGACGTCGCACTACCGCCTGTCCAGCCCGAAGCGGGGGCCGCATGAACAACGATCAGTACGGGGCGCCACAACACGAACTCAACGTCCTCAGCAGTCTGCTCCGCGACGGCTCCGCGGTAAACCAGCTCGTCGACTGGAACCGGCCGGACCCCCAGTACTGGCTCAGGCCAGACCACTTCCAGACGGCCTGGCTCCAAGACGCCTACCAGGCACTTCTGGTTGGCGGGCTCAGCGAAATCGAGCAGAGACGACGGGCTTTCCCCAACGCCGATCCCGCCACAGTCACGGCCGATGCCGTCATGGCCCGCATGGCCCTCCCCTACCAGCAGCGGGCCGCTGTAGGCGATCCCAGCGCGCAAGCCGCACTGAACGACTCGGCGTACTGGGCAGCTGTCCACACCGCGGTCCGGCAGATGGCACATCCCAGCTGGCCGGCCAACGTGGAGCACACACGGCATGATGCCTATGTCACCGCGCGGGCCGCCCAGCACCCCTCCGCCACCACGAACGTCCCCTTCGAACTGTCCCGCGCCCGTGGCACCGACAGCGGCGTGGTGAGCAAGGAACTGGCGGTCATCGGCGCCATTCTCAACAACCCAGCCCGAGCGCGGCAGTTCCGGTACACACCGTCATCTCCCGACGCATCGCCCTACTGGCTTCAGCCCCAGGACTTCGCCGATCCCTCAACCGCCGAGATCTGGGACGCCCTGGTCACCGGGCCCGACCCCGCCATCGCGCTTCCTGCAGCCACAGACCCGCTCCTCACGCCCGAACAGCGAGCCGCGGCCATGATCCAGCACATCATCACGCGGCTGGATTACAACGATTATCACCGCTCCACCGGCAGCGAAGCGGCCAAGGCCCGCCTCGACGCCAATTCCAACCAGGTCATCGCGACCTTCCTCGCACGGGCGAGCGCGCCGGACTACAGCCCGAACCCCGACAACGCCGCCGAATACGCAGTCAGTTTTGTCCTCGAGCCGAGCATCCCCGCCGCCGTTGAGGACCTCGCCGGGCGGGTCCGCGATTACGGACTGTCCGACACCTCCTTGGGCCAGGTCGCACTTGAGCTCAGCACCACCGAGTACGCCTTGGATCAACTTGCCGAGCGACTCGACGCCGCACCCCGCTCCCTCGCCGACCACAGCGCGCAGCAACAGACCGCGACGGCCGCACCCGAACAGGCTGAAGGACAGCCGAGCTACACCTCCCGGCCCACCGAGCGCCGCGTCCTGATCTCCCTCATGCAGGATCCACGTCAGCTGCAGGACGGACCGACCCGCTCCCTGGCGGCACAGGACTTCACCCAACCCGAGCACGCGTACATCTTCAAGGCCATTCAGTCACTGCCGCACCACGCCGCTCAGGACCCCTGGTTGCTGACCAGCCAAGCGAACAAGCTGGCCCACTACGACGGCGCCCCGGCCCTGGACTTCAATGAGCTCAACAACATCGGCTACGCCGCGCGCACCCTGAAGGTTCCCCCCGCCGACCAAGCGGCCGGCCACCTCGTCACCATGACGGTCCGCCGCACTGCACGCGACGCCAGCACCGTGGTCCAGGCTGCCGCGCGGGAGACGCTCGACCCGCGCGTTCTTATTGACCAGGGCCGCGAGCACTTCCAGCAGGCCACCCGGGAGGCGCTCCGCTACCACGAACAGTCCGTTCCGGCGCCCACCCCTTACGGTGCGCAGCAGGCGAACGCCGCGTGATCCCGTCAGGCGCAACCAAGGGAGTGCCCTGTGGCTGCTGACGAGCCCGGTGCCGGGCTGCCGGGCGGCGACGCCGCCCAGCAGCCCGGGGACAATGTCCACAACGCCATCGAGTGGTTCACCGAGGACCGCTCCCATACGCGTCAGATCATCGAGCGCCCTGACGGTCCGATCGACGCCGGGCGGCTCCTTGGATTGGCCCGCTTCGACGTACAGGTCAACCGCCTCCTCAACGGTCAGCCCGCCGAACAGGCCCAAGCCCTCGTTCGCGCCCAGGCAGAGTGGCTCATCCGGTGGATGCCAAGCGACCACCAACCCTTGTCCCTCGACAGCGCCCAACAGGCCGGCCGCGCCTGGGGAGTGCTGATCACCTCCGACACCGAGACCCTGCCCGAGCAAGACGTCCTGACCGAGGTAGCCGCGCGCACTGGAATCTCCATGCGCGCCGCACACGACATCAGCAGCCAGGCCCTAAAAACCAGCGCCGCGTACAACCGAGCCGACCTGCTCATCCCGTACGACGACGCTCCGGAGGAGGTCCTGATCGCCGACTGGAACCGGCTCGCCGCCTGCGGCCCCGAACTGCCCGAGGCCGCCGAACGAGCCCAGGACGTGCTGGAACTGCTCACCGCCCGCGTCGCCGGCACCGAAGACCACGGCTGGATGGACGCCGCCGCCCAGCACGCCGCGCAGGTCTACGCCAGCGTCATCCGCGCACAGCCCCTCCTGGCCTCCGCCGCTGCGGCGATCCCCAACCGGACTCACCCCGACGCCGAAGCCGACCAGGCGCGTCTGGTCGAACTCGCTCAGCAAGGCCATCTCGCCACCGCCGCCACCGCGGCCGCCCGGGCACGAGCGGTGCAGGATTGGGCCGCCCCGGACAGCACGGCGACGCCCGACCGGACCAGAACCGTCGAGGCGGCAGCCCCCGGGACCCGCACCCTGCTTGTCCTGAACCAGGCCCTGGCCACCTTCGACCCGGCACAGGGCCCGTCCGCCTTCACGGCACTGGACCCCCAGCGCGTCGCCCAGGTTGTCGAGGCGATCGGCCAGCTCTCCGCCAAGATGACCACGGTCATGCACGCAGCCAGCTCTCGTCCCGCGGCATCACGAGAGCAGCCCATCCCGCAACGCCCCCAGCACCAGCAGGCGTCTGACCCAGGCCAGAGCCCCGGAGGCACCGGCCCCAGGGCCACCTTCTGAAACGGCTGGAGCCTCCCACATTAGAGGGCCGACTCGGTGGACGAGGGCCTCAGACGGTTAGGAATCCGTCGGACATTTCGCGAGCGGTGAGGCCAGATCCAGTCCAGGGCGCTGGCCCGCCACGCCGAGCGCGATCTCCCCCCGGGAGCGCCCCGTCAGCCAGGCGTTCCAGCAGGTGATGATCAAGCCGAGCTAGTGCGCCGAGGCCAGCCTCCCGCGCGCCGCGGTGCCCCGAGCTAGGAACCAGGCATGTACGTCCCCCAGCGTGGAGCAACGGGACACCCCTCGACCCCTCGATATCGCTTGGGTCGACGAGCTGCGCGACGCGATCGGATCAGATTGGGGCGCGTACGAGTACTCCAAGTCACTCGGCTTCAACGCCTGGCTGCTGGCCGCCCCTGACTGACAAGGACCTTGCGCCATGCTCCTCACCCGCATCAGGGCCCACGCGACGGCACGGAACCTTGCCCCTCAGATATCCGACCGCCTAGGTGTGCTGTCCCGGGACGTTGGTGACATGCGTGCTGGGTGCTTGAACGGGTGAGGGCCTTCTGGGTTCGGTGTGGATTGCGACATTCACGCCCGACCGCAGGAGGCCCTCGTGTCCCACCGTAATGCCCCGCTGACGCCGACCGGCAGGCTGCGTCTGGCCCGGTGTGTCGTGGACGAAGGCTGGCCGTTGCGGCGGGCCGCGGAACGTTTCCAGGTCAGCCACCGCCGCCCGCTGGGCAAGTCGGTACCGGAAGCTGGGTCCCCGGGATGCACGACCGCTTCAGCCGCCCGCACCACAGCCCGCGCCGGACACCCGCCCCGGTCGAACAGCAGGTGGTGCGGCTGCGGCGCGAGCACCGCATCGGCCCCGTGCGGCTGGCGGCCCGCACCGGTATCGCCGCCTCCACCGCCCACCGCATCCTCGTCCGCCACGGCCTGCCGGGGCTCGCCGCCTGCGATCACGATCCGAACTGGCCCACCGAAGCCGAGGGCGTGGCCGTTCGAGCTCTTCGCGGCTTCCGGGACGCCCTTATCCGCACCATTCCCGCCCCCGAACCGGAAGCCGACCAGCAGACCACCCTCCACGCCCGCCAGGACACCAGCTGCACGGTGCGCCTCGACACCCTCTGAACTTCCGGTGTGCACCGGCCCCGCACCTCTGCGAGGCCGGTGCACACCGTCTTGCCAGTGGCAGCCGGCGACATTGCGACGGCGGGAAGGGGCCGCGGCGTCCCCTGGCCGAAGGCATCGACTTCCGCCACCCGTCCGGAACCGGAGCCACCACCTTGCTCATGTACACCCCTCAAGGTGACCTACTGGCCGACCCAGGCGACTGGCTCGTACGCCCTGACGGACGGGGTCGGCTTCGGACCTACCGGGCCGCCTCGAACAGGCCAGGGAAGCGGCCCCGCGCCCAACTTGCACTGACACGCTCGTGGTGTGCTCCCGCAGCGCGGGAGCACACCACGAGACGGTGATCCAACGGCTGGGATGCACCGGGCCACCGCCCGCTGAGGGCGTGTCCCCGGTGCTTGTGTGGCGCCATGACAGCTACGCGCTGGGGTGGCGACGCGGGCCCACCCCATACCCTTTCCGCCGGAATCGCTGGGCGCCCGCCGTTGCCCCGGTCGTCGCGGCACCGCGCCGCGCACTCCGAGGCCGCGCATGAGGCAGGCGCCTCGCGATCCGGCAGCCGTCACCGTGTACAGGTGTTGCCAGGCACGGAGGTAGCCAGATGACGACAACTGTCGTTGCCTCAACGCCAGCCCCGGTGCGACCGGTCTCCTCCCGCCGACTACTCAGCGGCATCTTCGCGCTGCTGGGTGTGGTCATGGCCGTGTGGGGCGCGCGCATGCCGGCAGTCCAGGCCGCCGCCCAACTCGGCCCCGGCCGGCTCGCCATCGTCCTCCTGGCGGCAGCGGCAGGCATGGTCCTCGGCCTTCAGCTGGGCGGTCGACTCGCTCACCGCTACGGTCCGGCTCGTCTTCTCGCCGGCCCTGCCATCATTTTCGGGTTGTCCCTGGCTCTGCTGGGCACGTGCCGAACACTGACCTCGTTGTCCCTGGTGGCCATCGTCTTCGGCCTCGGCCACGGCCTCCTGGACGTGGGGGCCAACGCAGCGGCCGTGAATCTCGAGCGGGCCTACCAGCGCAGGATTATGTCCAGTCTCCACTGCGCGTACAGTCTGGGCGCGCTGGCCGGCGCCGGCCTGGCCGCCATCACCGCATGGGCGCCCTACCAGGTCCTGTTCGCCGCTGTCGGAATCCTGACGGCGATGGCAGCCGCCGCTGCCATCCCCCTGATCCGGTCAGCACAGCACCTCGATGCACCCGCCCACCAGAGTCCGGCAAAGCGAGACGACGCCCCCCAACTTCCGCTTCGCGCGGTGTGGCTGCTCGGCTTCCTGGCCGCAGCCTGCCTCCTGGGCGAGGGCGCCGCAGCGGACTGGTCCGCGGTCCATCTCCACACCCTCCACACGTCCGAAGCGCTCGCCGCCGCCGCCTACGCCGCCTACAGCGCCGCCATGGTCGCAGGCCGCCTCTTCGGTGACCGCCTGAACGCCCGCTTCGGCCCGACCGCCGTCGTCCGCGCCGGCGCCGCCCTCGCCGCAACCGGACTCGGCGCCGGCCTGCTCATCGGCTCCGCCCCGGCGGCCCTGATCGGCTGGATGGCGCTCGGCCTCGGCCTGTCCACCGCGGTGCCCTCCCTGATCAGCGCGGCAGGACGGGGAGGCCCCCGAGCCGTCGGTGCCGTCGCCGCCACCGGCTACCTCGGCCTGCTGCTGGGGCCTGCCGCCATCGGAGCGCTCGCCTCGCTCACCAGCCTGCCCATAGCCCTCGCCCTGCCCGTCCTGCTGGCGGCAGTCGTCGCCCTTTCCGCCCACCGAGCATTGGACCCCAAATGACCACGCCCCCCACCTCCGCCCCGAAACTCGACACCCTGCTCCTCGACTACAACGGCGTCATCGGACTGCAGCCCAACCCCCACATGAGGGCACGACTGGCCGCACTCTCCGGATGGCCCGCCGACCAGACCACCGACTTCGAAACCGCGTTCTGGGCACGGCGCGCGCCCTACGACGCCGGCGAGATCAGCACCCACGCCTTCTGGAGCGGCCTGCTGCACGGCCAACTGGCCGCCCCCCAGGGCAGCGCCCTGCTCGACGCACTGCGCAGTACCGACGCCGAGATGTGGACCCACACCGACGAGGCCGTCGTCCAGGTTCTGCAAGCAGCACACGCGACCGGACTTCGCATGATCATCCTGTCGAACGCCCCGCACCCCCTGGCGGACGCACTCGATCGCGCTCCCTGGTGCAGCACCCTGATCTCCAAGACCGTCTACTCCGCCCGGCTCGGCGTCAACAAACCGGACCCGCGCGCCTACGAGGCCGCCCTCGCGGCCGCCGGATGGCCCGACCCGGCCACCACGCTCTTCGTCGACGACCGGCGCGAGAACTGTGTTGCCGCGGCCCAACTCGACCTGCACACACTCCATTTCAGCGGCGACAGCCAGACACTCGCGTCCCACATCCCGCAGCTCGTCCCTGCGGCGGGGGTCCGCGGAAACTGACCGGGTACACGGCGCTGCTCGTGCGTGGCCGGCCTTCCCTCTCGGCCGGGTCGACATCGACCGGGCCGCACACGCCCTCACCGCGATGCCGCTTGGCGTCGAGTACATCCGCGAGCCGGTGGGCACACGCTGCCACCTGTTCTGCCGGCGTCATCACAGCGGTGACCCCGAAAGGTGCGGCTGGTTCACGCACGCCTGCGGCCCCTGCCAGGCAGCGGGACGCGAAACGGCCCGCGTGCTGCTGAACGGCTTCGCCGGCCCCGCCCCCGCCGGACGACGGCAACGAGCGGAACCAACTCCTGCCCGCCAACGCGCACGCCTGGAGCGACCACGCCTGGCAGCCCACCGTCGCCGTGTGGCCAGCCCGCCACGTCGTCTGTGCGGCGCCCGCTTCCGGCGCCTGACCTCCGACCACCAAGGCCCCTGGCACCCGCCCCGCGCCGGATGCCGGGGGCCGTCGCGTCCTCTCGGACCGCCGCGCAACGCCAACTGCTCGGTGCTCGCTACCGGTGACGGCTCGTTGGAGGCCCGTGGTTTGCGGGCCTAACCCGCTTTTCCACCAGGGTTCATCCCGCCCGACCAGTTCCTGCTCCGCGATCGAACGGGAGATCTCTGTGACTCTTGCTGACCTGCGTGCCCGCCTCGCCGAACTCGCCGAGCTCCCCGGAGACACCCCCGTGATCCTCGCCAAGGATGCCGAGGGGAACGGCTACTCGCCGCTCGGTGAAGCCGAACTCGCGATGTACTGCGCCGAGACGGATTACAGCGGCGAGTACTACAACACCGAAGACCCGCGGCCGGACGACGCCGTGCTCGCAGTCTTCCTCTGGCCCACCCACTAGCGCACCCACCCCGCCCGGCCCCTTTGGCACCAGCCCCGCAGCACCCCAAGGAGGCCTTCCCGCCTCCTGCTCACCTGTGGTTGCGGCGCTAGCCGTGCGGTCGGCCATGGTCGCCATCGGGCCCGCCGCTTCGGCGGGCCCGTGAAGCCGAGGGGGATGAACATGACCAAGCCGCCTGAGAACACGTGGACGGAACTGACCCACGAGCGGCGTGCCGCCATCAACGCCCGTGTGACCTGTCCCGCTGGACGCTGCGGCAGGTGCGCGCCGAAATCAGCCGCCGAAAACCCTACGCCCATCAGGAGCCCGTCGCGTACTGGTTGCAACGGCTCACCACACGCGCGGCCGAACTCAGAGCTGAACACGAGCTGCGTAGTCTGCCGCGGCATCCGGGCCTGCGCGTGGTGCCGAACCGCACCCGTTCGCCGTGGACGTACGTGATCACACTCCGCGAGAACGGGCAGCTCCTGATCGGTCTGGACTACCCCGAGCCGAACATGGCCCATGAGGCGGCGGACCGGCTGGTGGCCACCTGCGACGGGAAAGTCCCCGCAGCTGAGCACACGCCGGAGCACCGGGCCGCCGCGGCAGCCGAGTGCGCGCGGTTGGAGGACCGGTTGGAATTCTCATCGTGGCCGCAGCCTCCCGACAGTCCTGAAGGCATCTGAGTACAAGCCTCTGCCGACCCGCTTTCGTGCGCGGTGTCGAGGGCCGCGTCGAGTCCGTCGACCGGCCCGCCGCGCCCACGGCCCTTCCGCATGTGGGTGCGGGGCTAACCGCTCCGGATCCGACTGTGCCGTCACAGCCCGGCCGGCCCCGGCCCGGCGGCATTTCCTGACCCGCCCCGCTTGAGACAGGAGCACCTTTGCCCCCGTACAGCTACACCGACCCGCAGAACCACCGCGTGCGGCTTCTCGCCACCACCCGCCCTCGCGGGCCTTACGTGTCCTGCGAGGCCGAGAACCTGGCCCGGGGCGGCGACACGGTGACCGTGTGCCTGCCCGCAGTCAAGGCGCGCGCCCTGGCCGACCACCTCGACAGGCGGGACCGGTACGAGTTCATCGACGTGTCCGGCAACATGCTCAGCGTCGAGACCGCAGACGGCTGGACCCGGTTCACGTTCGTCCGTGACTCGCGCCATGAGAACGAGCCGTCGGGCACGGTACCGGTCGTCGTTCTCACCGGCCGTCTCCCAGAAGTAGCCCACGCACTGAGGGCCGAAGCCGAGTGCGCAGAGCACAAGCAGCACGCCGCTGAGGACCGGGCACAATACTGCCTCGGCGCCGCGATCGACCACGACGAGACCGGCGTGTGCAACCACGGCCCCGCCGAGCAGCCGGGGGTCCAAGCGGGCTCCTGCGGCCCGCCCCTCGCGGACGCCGCCGCCCGGTTCGCCACCGTGTGGAGCCTCCAGGACACCGGGCACGAGGCGGCGCCCGCCCTGCAGTGCACCGAGATCGACGCGCTGGTCGACCTGCTTCGCGCTGCCGGCGCGCCGGACACGGTCACTGCTTACTGGCTGGAGGTCCACGCCATCAGCGAGCGAGAGTGCCAAGGCCACAGCGCAGGCTGAACGACATCATCCCGACTGTTCCTGGCCCCCGGCTCCGCCCCGCGCGGTGCCGGGGGCCTTCCTGCACGCTAGGGCGCCCATGTCCGGGTGCCCGGCCCTCCTCAGGGTTGCGGCTCTTACCGGCCGCCACGCCACGGTACGGACACCGGCAGGGGAGCGGTGACCACCTTCCCGCGTTCCCGGTCTTGCCGGTCGCGCCGCCCGGGTGCGGTCCAGCTCCGGCCGAGGAACACCCCTGCCCATGCCGTTTCAACCGCACACCCGCCGTTCTCACCTCTGGAGTGATCGATGAGCCCCTCGTGGCGAAGTATCCCCATGCCACCCTCTGTCGCCCGCTTGCCCCGCAACAGCGCCGGACGCCCGGTCCCCGGCAACATCACCTGGTACGAGCCCGACGACAATGGCGCGATCCTCGTGACCCGGGACACCGAGCTGGGCGGGCACATCACCTGCCCATGCACACCGGGAAGCGGCACACCAAAGTTCGGGGAACAATGCCCTGTACGGCAGCGGCAGTTCATGACCCAGCGGCAGTGCGGCCTATGCACTCAGGAAATCGAACCCAGAGCCCAGCTGGTCTTCATCGGTGAGGCCGCCGCCCAGTACTACCTGGAACCCCCGCTCCACCCGCTCTGCGCCGTCTACGCTCTGCAGGCCTGCCCGGTGCTGCACGCGGCAGGCGAGCGCATCGAGGTCGCGCTCACGCATTCGTACGTACTGGCTGAAGACCGGATCACCGGAGTTTTGGCCGATGGCACACTGCGACGCTCTGTGTTTCCCTTCGGCGACCCGGTGGCCCACCACCTTGCGGTTCTGGAGTTTTATCTCGCCTTCCCGGACACTCCCGAACGACTCACCGGTCCGAAGTGGCTGGCTCAGCGCGCGCCGGAGCTGATCTCCTGAGGATCCCCTGACCACTCCGACAGACTCCGCCACCCTCTTGCGGCCGTAACCCTCTCCGCGGCGGATGGTGAGTCCAGCCGGCGAAGTCCCCGCA
>Ga0079224_100012779_pt1 | contig 11650 bp, 8 predicted proteins | sample Stecom2015_FD_80414 | JGI IMG/M metagenome (GOLD analysis project Ga0079224, IMG submission 80414) | Agricultural soil microbial communities from Utah to study Nitrogen management - Steer compost 2015 | ecosystem: Environmental > Terrestrial > Soil > Agricultural land | place: USA: Utah...
CTCTCTCCGTTCACTGTGGGCAGTCCGAGAGTGACGCTCACCGCCTCGTCGGTGACCTCCGCCGCCACCGCCCCGGCCCGGGTCGCCAGGGTCATGCGGGGCGTCTCCACCAGCCCGGCCGCCACCAGGTAGCGGGCGAAGACCCGGGCCCCGTTGCCGCAGATCTCCGCTAGCGAGCCGTCCGCGTTGCGGTAGTCCATGAACCATTCGGCGCCCTCGGCGGCGGGCAACGGCTCACCGGCCGCCGCGGTACGCACCACCCGCAACACGCCGTCGCCGCCGATGCCGAAGCGCCGGTCGCACAACCCGGCCACCAGCTTCGGGGTGAGCACCAGCTCCCCGGCCGGATCCGGCAGGATCACAAAGTCGTTCCCGGTGCCGTGCCCCTTGCTGAACCGCCACGACTGCCCCGTCACGACCATCCCTCTCCGTCACCCGGGCCGCCGCCCGGCCGGGTCTTGATTCTCCCCCACCGCCGCCGGTTCCCCCACCTCCGGGGCCGCCCCGACCGGCGGTGCCTCCCCCGCCGGCGGTGCCTCCGCGCCGGCCGGCTCGGCCGTGGCCAGCGTGGCGTCCGCCCGGCGGATCACGGCCAGCGCCGCCTCGACCAGGTCCTCGCGGCTCGCGTCCAGCCACACCGGTCGCGGGTCGCGGCGGAACCAGGTCCGTTGCCGGCGCGCGAACCGGCGGGTGGCCCGCACCGTCTCGGCGTACGCCTGCTCCTCGGTGAGCTCTCCCGCGAGGTACGCCAGCACCTGCTGGTACCCCAGCGCCGCCCTCGCGGTGCGCCCCTGCCGCAGCCCTCGCGCCGCCAGCGCGCGGACCTCCGCCACCAGGCCCTGCCGCCACATCTGCGCCACCCGGGCCTCGATCCGGGCGTCCAGGTCGGGGTGGTCCACCGCTACCTGCACCGACCGGTATGCCGGTCGGGGCCCGGGCAGGCGCGCCGTGAACGGCCGCCCGGTGAGCGCGATCACCTCCAGCGCGCGTACGATCCGCCGCCCGTTGCTGGGCAGGATCGCCGCCGCCGCCGCCGGATCGGCCGCGCGCAACCGCTCGTACAGCGGTCCGGGCCCCACCCGGGCCAGCTCGGCCTCCAGCTCCGCCCGCAGCCGGGGATCGGTGCCGGGGAACTCCAGGTCGTCCAAGACCGCCCGGACGTACAGCCCGGACCCACCCACCAGTAGCGGCACCCGGCCGCGGGCCAGGATGTCATCCACTGCGCGGCGGGCCAGGCGCTGGTACTCGGCCACGCTCGCGGGGTGGGTGACCTCCCAGATGTCGAGCAGGTGGTGCGGCACCCCGCCGCGCTCCGCCGGGCGGAGCTTAGCGGTGCCGATGTCCATCCCGCGATAGAGCTGCATCGAATCGGCGTTGACCACCTCACCGCCCAGTTCCCGGGCGAGCGCTAGGCTCAACGCCGACTTGCCGGCCGCGGTCGGGCCGACTACCGCCACGATCAGCCCGGCTGCGCCGGGCGTACCTCCTACCTGGGCCGACACCAGGTCTAGGCTAGTCGTGAGTCACCCACGGTGAGGGCGCCGGCGCACCCGGGCCGATGCGGGAGTCCGGTTCGCCACCGCCTAGGACAACATATGGGTTACGGTCTGCCACGAGTACTCGACTTCCCCAGGGGGGAACCTGTGAGAATGCCTGGGGAGGGTCGGCTCGCGGGCGGCGGTCGACCCGACGGGCTCCGGACGGGATGGACCGGTGCCGGAAGGACAGGACGGGCACATGAACGACTGGACCAGCTACGGTCGGATCGACGCCGATGGGACCGTGTATGTCAAGACAGCCGAGGGTGAGCGGGTGGTGGGCTCGTGGCAAGCCGGCCCGCCAGAGGAGGGGTTAGCCCACTTCGCCCGCCGCTTCGCCGACCTCGTCACCGAGGTCGACCTGATCGAGAGCCGGTTGGCCAGCGGCGTCGCCGACCCGAGCCAGGCCCTGGCGAGCGTACGGCGGCTGCGGGACTCGCTCGCCGACGCGAACGTGGTGGGCGACCTGGACGGGCTCGCCGCCCGGCTGGACAAGCTCGCACAGGTCGCCGACGAGAAGGCGGTCGCGGCCCGCGCCGCCCGGGAGGAGGCCCGGGCCCAGGCCATCGCGCGTAAGACCGCGCTGGTCGAGGAGGCCGAGCAGATCGCCACCACCTCGTCGGGTTGGAAGGCCGCTGGTGACCGGCTGCGGGCCATCTTGGACGAATGGCGCACCATCCGGGGCATCGACAAGAAGACCGACGGGGAGCTGTGGAAGCGGTACGCCGCCGCGCGGGACTCCTTCAACCGCCGCCGCGGGGCCCACTTCGCCGCCCTCGACGCCCAGCGGAAGGAGGCACAGGCGATCAAGGAGGAGTTGGTCGCCGAGGCCGAAGCGCTGGCCGACTCCACCGACTGGACTACCACGGCGAACCAGCTCAAGGAGCTGATGGCGCGGTGGAAGGCGGCACCGCGCGCCTCCAAGGAAGCCGAGCAGCGCCTGTGGACCCGGTTCCGCGCCGCCCAGGACAACTACTTCACCCGCCGCAGCGAGGCGTTCGCGGCACGCGACGCCGAGCAGAAGGAGAACCTGCGCCGCCGCCAGGCGCTGGTGGCCGAGGCCGAAGCCCTGGACGTGGACGCCGACCCCCGAGCCGCACAGGCCGCCCTGCGAGACATCCAGGCCCGGTGGGCAGAGACCGGGCGGGTACGCCGGGAGGCGGTCGCCCCGCTGGAGCGGCGGCTGCGGGCGGTGGAGGACAAGGTCCGCCAGGCCATGGACACCGCCTGGCGCCGCACCACGCCCTCGGCGAACCCGCTGCTGGAGCAGATGCGCGAACAGGTCTCCGAGGCGGAGGAGCGGCTGGCCCGGGCGCGCGCCGCCGGTGACCACAAGCGGATCCAGGAGGCGGAGGCGGCGCTCGCCAACAAGCGCCAGTTCCTCGACCTGGCCGAGCGCAGCGGCTAGCGCGACCCCCGGGCCGGCGGCTAGGCGGGTGCGCCGACCGTGGGCAGGCCCAGCATCACCCCGGGCGTACGCGGTGACCGCCCGGCCTCGTGGGCGTCACCGGCCCGGGTGCGGCGGTGCGCGACCAGCGGTCCGTCGGCGATCAGGTGGTGCGGCGCCGCCTGGGTGATCGTCGTGTGCACCACGTCACCGGGGCGCACCTGCGCGGGGTCGGCCCGCAAGTGCACCAGCCGGCCGTCGCGGGCCCGGCCGGAGAGCCGGCCGGTGGCGTCGTCCTTGCGGCCCTCACCGACCGCCACGAGCACCTCGACCGTGGAGCCGACCAGGCGCTCGTTCTCCGCCAGGGAGATCTCCTCCACCAGCGCGACCAGCCGCTCGTACCGCTCCTGCACCACCGGCTTGGGCACCTGGTCGGGCATCTCGGCCGCGGGCGTGCCCGGCCGGGTGGAGTACTGGAACGTGAACGCGCCGGCGAACCGGGCCGCGCGCACCACGTCCAGCGTGGCTTGGAAGTCCGCCTCGGTCTCGCCCGGGAAGCCGACGATGATGTCGGTGGTGATCGCGGCGTCCGGCATGGCCGCGCGGACCTTCTCCAGGATGCCCAGGTAGCGCTGGGACCGGTAGGAGCGGCGCATCCGCTTGAGCACCGCGTCCGAGCCGGACTGCAGCGGCATGTGGAGCTGGTGGCAGACGCTCGGAGTCTCCGCCATCGCCTCGATCACGTCGTCGGTGAAGTCCTTCGGGTGCGGGCTGGTGAACCGGACCCGCTCCAGCCCCTCGATCTCCCCGCAGGCGCGCAGCAGCTTGCCGAACGCGTACCGGTCGCCGAACTCCACCCCGTAGGAGTTGACGTTCTGGCCGAGCAGCGTGACCTCCAGCACCCCCTCGGCCACCAGCGCCTGCACCTCGGCGAGTACCTCGCCCGGGCGCCGGTCCCGCTCCTTGCCGCGCAGGCTCGGCACGATGCAGAAGGTGCAGGTGTTGTTGCACCCCACCGAGATCGACACCCAGCCGGAGTACGCGGAGTCGCGGCGCGTGGGCAGCGTGGAGGGGAAGACCTCCAGCGCCTCTTTGATCTCCACCTGGGCGGCCTGGTTGTGCCGGGCTCGCTCCAACAGCACCGGCAGGGCACCGAGGTTGTGGGTGCCGAAGACCACGTCCACCCACGGAGCGCGGGCCACGATCTCGCCCCGGTCCTTCTGCGCCAGGCAGCCGCCGACCGCGATCTGCATCCGCGGATGCTTCCGCTTGACCGGCCGCAGCTGGCCCAGGTTTCCGTACAGCCGGTTGTCGGCGTTCTCCCGGACCGCGCAGGTGTTGAAGACCACGACGTCCGGGGTCGCGTCGCCCTCCTGCCGCACGTAGCCGGCCTGTTCCAGCAGCCCGGCGATCCGCTCCGAGTCGTGCACGTTCATCTGGCAGCCGTGCGTGCGGATCTGGTAGGTGCGGGGCGGCGCGGTGGCGCGGTCGGTAGTCATCTCCGCTCCAGGGTACTCAGCGCGCCGCGCCGGTCGGGGACGGCGGGGCACTCAGCGGGCGATCTCGGTGGCCCGAACCTCCCGGATCACGGTGACCCGGATCTGACCCGGGTAGGTCAGCTCCTCCTCCACCTGCTTGGCCACGTCGCGGGCCAGCACCGCCGCGCCGATGTCGTCCACGTGGTCCGGGCTGACCATCACCCGCACCTCCCGGCCGGCCTGCATGGCGAAGACCTTGTCCACCCCCGGCTTGCCCGCGGCGATCTCCTCGATCCGCTGCAACCGCTTCACGTACGACTCCAGACCTTCCCGGCGGGCACCCGGCCGCCCGCCGGAGCAGGCGTCCGCAGCCTGGGTGAGCACCGCTTCGATGGTCTGCGGCGTCACCTCGTTGTGGTGGGCCTCGATCGCGTGCACCACCTCCGGCGGCTCGCCGTACCGGCGGGCCAGGTCCGCGCCCACCTTGGCGTGCGACCCCTCCATCTCGTGGGTGAGCGCCTTACCGATGTCGTGCAGGAACGCGCCGCGCTTGACCAGCGCCGTCTGCTGCGACCCCAGCCCGAGCTCGGCCGCCATCCCCGCGGCGATGTGGGCGCTCTCGATCAGGTGCCGCAGCACGTTCTGGCCGTAGCTGGTGCGGAAGCGCAGCCGGCCCAGCAGCGTCACCAGCTCCGGATGCAGTTCGGTGATGCCGACCTCCACCAGCGCGTCTTCCGCGGCCCGCTGGCACAGCCCGGCGACCTCCCGCTGCGCGGCTTGGAAGACCTCCTCGATCCGGTGGGGGTGGATCCGCCCGTCGGCGACCAGCTTCTCCAGGGTGACCCGGCCCACCTCCCGGCGTACCGGGTCGAAACAGGAGAGCAGCACCGCCTCCGGGGTGTCGTCCACCACCAGGTTGACGCCGGTGACGGACTCGAAGGCCCGGATGTTGCGGCCCTCCCGGCCGATGATGCGCCCCTTCATCTCGTCCGAAGGCAGGTGCAGCACGCTGACCACGCTCTCGGCGGTCTGCTCGCTGGCGACCCGCTGGATGGCGTCCACCACGATGTGCCGGGCCCGCTGCTCACCGGTGCGGCGCGCCTCCGCTTCCAGGTCGCGCACCAGCACCGCCGCCTCCCGCTTGGCCTGGGTCTCGATCGCGGCCACCAGCTCGGCCCGGGCCGCCTCCGCGGTCAGTCCGGCGATCCGCTCCAACTCCTTGAGCCGCAGCTCCTCTGCCTCCACCAGGGCGGCCTGCTGCTCGGCGAGCGCCGTGCCCTGGGCGGCCAGCTCCGCCTCCACCGCCCGGATCTGCTTCTCCCGCTCGGCCAGCCGGTCCGCCTCCTCCGCGAGCCGCCGCTCGCGCTCATCCAGCCGCCGCTGCCGGCGCTGGATCTCGGCGGCGTGCTCGCGGGCGGCGGCGGTCAGCAGCGCGATCTCCCGCTCGCCGCTGCGCCGGGCCGCCGCCTTGAGCTGCTCGGCGTCCTGCTCGGCGTCCTGCTCGGCCTGCCGGTGGGTGCGCTCCAGCAGCGCCTCGGCCTCGGCCTGGGCCGCGTCCAGCACCCGCCGGGCCTCCGCCCGCGCGGCGTTCGCCTCGGCCTGGGCGGTGGCGACGTCGGTCCGGGCGGCGGAGAGGCTCGCCCGGGTCTGCTCGACCGTGGCGTTGGCCTGATCGACCTCGGCCCGCAGCCCGGCCAGAGTGCGCTCGTGGCGCTCCTGCTCATGCTGGTGGACCGGGTCTACCCGGGCCGCGTCCGCCGCGGCCCGGGGCGCGCCGAGCCGCGCCTCCAGGCGCTGGATGCTCCGGGAAAACCAGGCCAGCGCCGCCGCCACGGTGACCGCGAGGGCCGCTACTACTCCCATTAGCGCCCACACCACGCCGGCCATGGCCGTCTCCCTTCGCCCGTGGCGCGCGCAGCGCCGCTCAGTTGTGGGAGCTGCCCGACCGCGGGGCGACGGCAACATCCGCCGCGGCGCTCCGGGTTGCCCGCCGCCGCTCGAGGACGCGGACCGGGACCGCGGGGCACGGCCTCGCGATTACGGGGCGTCGCGGCGCCACCCGGTGCCGAGAAGCCGCCGGAAAACAACACCGTCGTCGGCACCCGGCCGGCGACGGTTAGTCCTGTCAGTGGTCACCTGCGAGACAGATGACGTCTGCTGTCAAGTGTTGCGGGACTGTTATCCTTCGGATCTTGCGCGTTATCCCTAACTGTGGCCGGAGCTACTCCTTGTACTGGCGAGGCTAAGCGTAGATAACGGTTTGGTCAAGAGGAGTTGATCTCCGGCTCCTCGGCGGCGTCGGCGAGCGCCTCGACATCGAGCCGTTCAGCCAGCTCGGCGGTGCGCTCGTCCTCGGCGAGCACCTCCTTCACCACCCGATACGCCAGCCCGGCCGGGTACCCCTTGCGGGCCAGCATCCCCACCAGGCGGCGCAGCACCGCCTCCGGCGAGCCGGTGGTCGTCCGCAGCCTCCGCTCGACCAGGGCGCGCGCGGTCGCGGCCTCGGTCTCCGGATCCAGCTCGCCGAGCGCCTCCCCCACGGTCTCGTCGGCTACCCCGCGCCGGCGTAGCTCGCTGCCCAGGGCCCGGCGGGCCAGCCCTTTGCTGTGGTGGCGACTGGAGACCCAGGCCCGGGCGAACGCAGCGTCATCGATCATGCCGACCTCGTGGTAGCGCTCGAGCACCTCGGCCGCCACCCGGTCGTCGATGCCGCGCCGGCGCAGCGCGGCCGCCAGCTCCGCCCTCGTCCGCGGCCGCACGGCGAGCAGCCGCAGGCAGATCTCACGGGCCAGTTCCGCTGGGCTGCGCTCGGTCTTCTCCCCGCCGGCGGCGACCTCGCCATCGGCGGCTGGCGCCGGGCCAGCCCGGGACCCGGTGACCCGGCGCCCACCGCCGGAGCGGCGGGCACGGGGCGGGGCCGCGTCCCAGCCCCGGCCGGTCCGCCCGCGCCGTCGTCCGGTCAACTATCGCACCCCGATCAGAAGTCCACCGGCGGCAGCTGCGGCCCTCCGGCCTCGTCGGCGGGCTTGCCCACCCCCAGCTTCTCCAGGATCTTCTTCTCGATCTCGGCGGCGACGTCCGGATTGTCCCGGAGGAACGCCCGGACGTTCTCCTTGCCCTGCCCGAGCTGATCGCCGTCGTAGGTGTACCAGGCCCCGGACTTGCGTACGATCCCCTGCTCCACCCCCACGTCGATCAGCGACCCTTCGCGGGAGATGCCCCGGCCGTAGATCACGTCCATCTCGGCCTGCTTGAAGGGGGCGGAGACCTTGTTCTTCACGACCTTGACCCGGGTCCGGTTACCGACCACCTCGCCGCCGTCCTTGAGCGCCTCGATGCGGCGCACATCCAGCCGCACCGACGCGTAGAACTTCAGCGCTCGCCCACCGCTGGTGGTCTCCGGGCTACCGAACATGACGCCGACCTTCTCGCGGAGCTGGTTGATGAAGATGGCGGTAGTGCCGGAGTTGTTCAGCGCGCCGGTGATCTTCCGCAGCGCCTGGCTCATCAGCCGGGCCTGCAGGCCGACGTGGCTGTCGCCCATCTCGCCCTCGATCTCCGCCCGGGGGACCAGTGCGGCGACCGAGTCGATGACGATGATGTCCAGCGCGCCGGAGCGGATCAGCATGTCTGCGATCTCCAGCGCCTGCTCACCGGTGTCGGGCTGGGAGACCAGCAGCGCGTCGGTATCCACCCCGATCGCCTTGGCGTACTCCGGGTCGAGCGCGTGCTCGGCGTCGATGAACGCGGCGATGCCGCCGGCCTGCTGGGCGTTGGCGACCGCGTGCAGGGCGAGGGTGGTCTTCCCGCCGGCCTCCGGCCCGTAGATCTCCACGATCCGCCCCCGCGGCAGCCCGCCCACCCCCAGGGCGATGTCGAGGGCGATGGAACCGGTGGGGATCACCGGCATCTCCATCGTCGGGCGCTCGCCCAGGCGCATGACGGAGCCCTTGCCGTATTGCTTGTCGATCTGCGCGAGCGCGAGCTCTAGCGCCTTCTCCTTGTCCGGCACTGCTGCCATGGTCGCCGCTCCTGCACTCTTGGTCGTCGTCGGTTTCTTCGCCACCCGGACACGGTATGCGCTCGGTACGACAGCCGGTGCTCCCCGGTCGCCGACCTGTGGACAAGCGCCGTCCTTGTGGACAATAACCGAACGGGCGTACGAGTCAAGCGCGGCGCGCCGCGCCGGCGGAAGCGCTCCTCACCGCAGCCGCTCCGGGACCCGGTCGGGGTAGGCGGCGACCACCGCCCGCCACACGTCCGCCGCCTTCTCCCCGGCCTCCAGCGCCTCGCTGATCGTGCGTCCGCCCAGTTGGGCGAAGACCTGGTCGCGGGCGACGCTCGCCGCGTAGCCGGCGCCGAAGACCTGTTCCAGCCGGTGCCAGAAGTCGCTCAACCGCACCCGTACACCCTCTCACGGGCGGGTGCGCGTCGGCACCGTGCCTACGCGCACCGGGCGCAGCACCAGCGCCACCAGCGGGACCGTCGCCAGCGCCGCCAGCAGGGTCAACGTGGCGTAGCCGGACCAGGCCACGACCAGCCCGGAGATCGCCCCGGCCAGCGCGCCGGCGAGCAGCATGAGCAGGTCCGCCAGCCCTTGCGCGGACGGTCGCACCGGGGCGGGCACCGACTCGCTGAGCAGCGTGGAGCCGGACACCATCGTCGCCGACCAGCCGAGCCCGAGCAGGAACAGCCCGACCGAGAGCCGGACCGGCTCGTGTCCGGCGGTGCCGGCCACCGCGCAGGCGGCCACCAGCAGCAGGGCGCCGCCGAGGATCACCGGCCGTCGGCCGGCGCGGTCGGTGAGCCAACCCATCAGCGGCGCGAACGCGAACATGCCGGCGATGTGGATACTCAGCACGATCCCCACCAGGCGGAGCGTGTCGGCGTCATCGTGCCCGGCGCCCTGGATGTGCACCGGGGTCATCACCATCACCGCCACCATCACCAGGTAGCCGACCGCCCCGGCGGCCACGCCCAGCCGGGCGGCCGGCCGGGCCGCCACCGCGGCGAGGGCCGCCCGCATCCCCGGCGCCGCGGCCGGCTCGGCCTGCGCGGCGTCGGCTGCCCGGCGGGCCAGCAGCAGCGGATCCGGCCGCAGCAGCCCCAGCAGGACCACGGCGGCGAGCGCGAACAGCAGCCCGGAGAAGACGAACGGGCTGGCCAGCGTCGGTACCCCGGTACCCGAGAGCGTGGTGCCGGCCAGCGGGGCGAGGTTGGGCCCGGCCACCGACCCCACCGTGGTCGCCCACACGATCAGTGACAGGTGCCGGCCACGCCGGGCGGCCGGCGCCAGGTCCACCGCGGCGTAACGGGCCTGCAGATTCGCGGTGGTGCCACCACCGAACAGGAACAACCCCACGAACAGCAGCGGGACCGACCGGGTCAGCGCGGCGACCACCACCAGGACCCCGCCCACGCCGGCGGTCAGGTACACGGCGGCGAGCTCAGGTCGCCGCCCGTACTGCCGCATGATGCGGGCCACCGGCACCGCCAGCAGCGCCGCACCCACCACCGCCACGCTCTGCGCCAGCCCGGAGAGGTTGACGCCGGCCACGTCGGCGGCGAGCAGCGCGCCCACGGACAGGCCGATCGCGACTCCGACGCCGCCTACCACCTGGGTGGCGAAGAGCAGGACGAGCGTACGCCGCTGCACCGCCGCCACGCCGGCGGCCGGCTGCGGCGGCGCGACTGCGACCGGCCCGCCGGTCGGATCTGTGGTCACCCGGTCCCCCATACGTACCCGGCTCCGGCCCGTAAGGAGCCGAAGCCGCCCTCCATCCTTGCCCACTCCCACCGCCACCAGGATGTGACTTCGCTCTCTATGGGCTATTGACAAGCTGCTCGCCCTTGACACACGATGAGACGCACGGCTCCTGGGAACGCTCCCACAACTCGCCCATATGAGAGAGGACCCCCGTCGTGCACCGCTCGCACCTCGCCCGACATCGACTGACCGCGCTGGTCGCGGCGACCCTCGTGGCGCTCGTCACGGCGGCCATGACCATGGTCGCGATGATGGTGACCTCCCCCGGGCCGGCCCACGCCCAGGCCGGCGGGACCGGGGTCGGTTACCTGAGCACCAACGGCAACCGGATCGTCGACTCCACCGGGGCCACGGTCCGGCTGACCGGCATCAACTGGTTCGGCATGGAGACCGGCAACCACACCTTCCACGGCCTCTGGGCCAGCGCGCCGGCCACCTGGCGAGGCCAGATCGACCGCATGGCCGACCTGGGCTTCAACACCATCCGGATCCCGTTTGTCGGTGAGTCCCTGGAGCCGGGAGCCCAGGCCTCCGGCATCAACGACTTCACCAACCCGGATCTGGTGGGCCTGCACCCGCTGGAGATCCTGGACCTGGTGATCGAACACGCCGGCAGCCGTGGCATGCGGGTCATCCTGGACCGGCACGGGACCGTGGCGGACGGCATTCCCCCGCTCTGGTACAACAACCAGGTCACCGAGCAGGACATCATCGACGACTGGATCCTGCTCGCCCAGCGGTACGCCGGTAACCCCACCGTGATCGGCGCGGACCTGTTCAACGAGCCGCACGCCGAGGGGACCCTGCCCAACGCCACCGGGGCCTGCTGGGGCTGCGGCGACCCCAACCGGGACTGGCGGCTGGCGGCCGAGCGGATCGGCAACGCCATCCTGGCGGTCCAGCCGAACTGGCTGATCATCGTGGAGGGTGTGAGCTGCCTCAGCGGCGGCCTGCCGAACCCGTGGTCCAACCCGCCGATCGATGACCACTGCAGCTGGTGGGGTGGCAACCTAGCGGGTGCCGCCGAGTTTCCGGTCCGCCTGAACGTCCCCAACAAGCTGGTCTACTCCGCCCACGACTACGCCACCTCGGTGTTCGAGCAGGACTGGTTCAACGACCCCAACTTCCCGAACAACCTGGAGCCGGAGATCTGGGACCCGAACTGGGGCTACCTGCACAAGCAGAACATCGCCCCGGTGCTGGTCGGCGAGTTCGGCACCACCCTGGCCGACCCGCGGGACCAGCAGTGGCTCTCCACGCTTCTGAACTACATGACCGCCAACAACATGTCGTTCACCTACTGGTCATGGAACCCGAACTCCGGCGACACCGGCGGGATCGTCCAGAACGACTGGTGGACGGTGGAGCAGGCGAAGTACAACATCCTGCAGCCCCACCTGAACGGCGTCATCTCCCCCACCAGCCCGCCGCCGACCACCACCCCGCCCCCGACCACCACCCCGCCCCCGCCCACCCGCCC
>Ga0079224_100012780_pt1 | contig 11649 bp, 9 predicted proteins | sample Stecom2015_FD_80414 | JGI IMG/M metagenome (GOLD analysis project Ga0079224, IMG submission 80414) | Agricultural soil microbial communities from Utah to study Nitrogen management - Steer compost 2015 | ecosystem: Environmental > Terrestrial > Soil > Agricultural land | place: USA: Utah...
GTACTTCAAGAAGTCCACGTCGTGTGACAACAGGACTGTGCGAGCACGCAAACTCTCCGGGACGTGAGATAGGTACAGCATCATCGACGAGTGCTCCAGGGCGACGACGTCAGGCTCGCCCGCTGCTATCTCTGCCTCGACCGCGGCGGCCAGCTCCGAAGACGCGAATCGTCGTAGGTCGATGGGAACGCCGCTCATGGCGAACCTCATCGCTCTGAACGGCTCCTCGAGAGCGCCCAGGTCTCGGCTCGGGAAGGCCCTGATCCGGCGACACAGTTCGGATAGGCCGGCGATCGCGTCGTCGAGCTCTTGCCCTCGCTTCTCGGTCAAGGAGAGCATCACGATCTCGTTGGCCGGTGCCAACCAGCGCAGGAGGTGGTAACCGCGGACAGCGGCGCCCCGGTCGGGCGGGTACGGCAGCTCGCTGGTGACGTATAGGATGCGCACGGCTATGTGGCGCCCGTCGAGACCTTTGCCTTGCGGCCGCTGGCCACCCTGGCGAACTCGCGCCTGGCCGCCCTCAGGTCATCAGGCGTGATGACCCCGAAGGCGAGGGCGGCACCGGCGTACACGACTAGCAGGCCGAGCTTGGCCAGGAGTCCGAGTGGGCCTACAACCAAGGCGACCGCCGCGAAAGCTGCGTAGACGGCGAAGGGGCGCACGACGGCGAGCCACCTAACCGAGAGCCCTCTCCGACGCAAGAACACGACGTTCAACGGCATCACGAGCATGACGCTGAGGATCGAACCAGCCGCCGCACCTTGAAGCCCCCAGCGCTCGATGAACAGGAAGTAGAGCATGAACGCGGCGGCGGCCCTGATGCTGTTGAAGATGGGGATCTTGCCTCCCTGGCCCGCGGCGATGAGCCCGTACCCCAGCGTGCTGTCGACGAGGTAGGCGGCGAGGCTGACGCACAGGAGGTAGAACGCAGCCACGCTCGGGACATAGGTCGCGGTGAACAGGAGCACGATGATGTCGTATCCGAACAGGGTCGCACCAAGAGCCACGAAGAGGGCTCCGAACGCGATCCAACGCGCCGACGTCGTCATCATCTCTGTGGCGCCGCCTAGGTCGCCGCTCTCTATGCGTTGCGCCACCGACGGGAAGTAGACCTGCACGAAGGCCTCGTAGGCATCACTGACGCTGTCGGGTATACGCCGTGCGATCTCGTAGAAAGCGACCTGTGCAGGCCCGAGCAGCACGCTGATCAGGAACGTGTCGGCCCGGGAGAACACGAAGCTGAGCACGAAGTTGAGCTGGAGGGGGAACCCGAACCGCAGCAGCTCCTGCAACACTTGACGGTCGAATCGCGGAGTGGGCCTTACCCTAGCGGCCCAGAGGCAGTAGACCAGGGCGATGAGTCTACTGAGCAGCTTCGCGAGCAGCAGCCCGAGCAGCCCGAGCTGGAGAACGACTACGAACAGGACGATGCTCGAGAAGCTGGCCACGCTCCCGATGATGCCGGCGAGACCGATCGCCTTGAACCGGAACTTCCCTTCCAGAACAGACGTCGACAGCTTGGCCAGGCTCTCGATGACGACGAGTACCGGCAGGTATGCCAGCGCCTGAGCTATGTCATCTGAAGCCCCTCCGAAGAGGGTGAAGAGGGGACCGGAGGCGAAGTACGCCGTCAGGCCCACTGCCGCCGACGAAACGAGGCGGAAGGTGAATGCCGTGCCGACGACGTTGCGCTCTTCGGGGGCCGAGAGGCCCTTGACGAGTCTTTGGGCAACGGCCAAGCCGATACCGCCGGCGCTGAACTCGGTGAGGAAGACGACGGCCGCTAGCAGCAGGACGTAGATGCCTAGGTCGGCGGGCGACACGGCGCGCGTGGCGACCATCAGCCCCGCAAGGCCCAGGACTACGACGAAGGCCTTCCCGATCGACGTAGACACGAGGCCGCCCAGGAACCTGCCGAGCGGTGTCATGGCGCGGTCCCCCACCTGGCGTGTGCGCCCGCTGTCCGGTCCCCGACGTCCCCGTGCGCGCTACGTGCCGTGGTGGTGCGTCCCACGATCTGGTCTAGCGCCCCTGCAAGTACCCCGAACAGCGGGGCCCATGCAAGCTCGGCCAGGATGGGATCGACGATCGAACTTAGCAGCACCGCCAGGACGACGAGAGGGACGCCGAGAGCGGCACCTCTGAGTTCCGATGGCGCTCGCCGCCAGACTCGAAGGCCCCGCGCCACCGTGAGCACCATCGCACCGACCAACGTGAGGTAACCGAGTACTCCCGTCTTGAGCAAGATCCACAGGTGGCCGTTGTGTATGTAGCCCCTGCCATCGAACTGCTCCCAGTCGAGGGCAGGCAGCGTCGGCCTGTACTGTGCTCCGACGCCGAGGCCCAACAGGCCGGGAGGCTGCAGATGCCGTAGGGCGTACTCGGTTTCGATCTTGCGGAAGTTCAGGCTGCTAACCGCGAGGTTCTGGTCGTTCGTAGACGTGTAGGTCGAAGGGCTGACGATCGAGCCGATGCGCTCGGATAGCGAGAAGGCTAGGTCGGCGACGCGCGTATCGGGGAACAGGATCGCGGCGCCAGCGGTGACGGTCCCGCCGAGAAGCACGGCCGAGGTGACCAGCGTGAGCAGCCTGCGGCGCTCGGCGCTTCGCGCGACGGCGGCGTACACGAGGAGCGCAACGCCCGAGCTCAACCAGAAGTTGCGGTTGAAAGTCAACAGGACAGCCACACCAAGGGTCAGCCAGGCCACGAGCGTGAACGTGTCGCGCCGTGTGACCTGCTTGAGGGAGAGGGCGACTGTCAGTGCGATGAAACCGGCAAGCACCAAATATCGTCCGGGCGGTAGTATCCTCGCCACCTCGGCTACCAGCGCGCCGTCCTGTGCGAACTGTTCGATCCGGCCCGCGAGGATCGGCACGCTCGGACCCACGACGAACTGCACGATCATCGCGAAGGCCGTGGCGATGCTCAAAGCGAGCGCGGCGACGAGCAGGACGCGCATACTACTGCTGTCGCGCACCAAGTACATGACAGCGAAGTAGACCATGTAGTAGGCGAGGTACCGGAGCTCGGTGGTGGCGAGGCTGAAGGTCGTGGTGCCGCGTAGGAGGCCGACCGCGATCGAGGCCACGGCGACGAGCATGAACAGCCCGATCGCCGCTCCCACCGGTGTCAACCTAACCTCGAATCGGTAGTCGAGCAGGCGACGGACAGCGATGGTGGCTAGCAGGCCGAGCAGGGCCAGGTCGAGAACGTTCAGGCTCACGCCTCCCGCCCCGAAGTACGGGACGACGCCAACGTCGAACACCGTCGCGTAACCCACTAGCATCAGCACAAGGGACAACTCGGGGCGCGCGACGAGCGCGTAAGTGGCCGCGACGGCCCCGACGACCACGAGCGTCAACCAAGGGGACATCACGTCGGTTCCCAGCCCGATGGCAGCGCCAGCGGTTGCCGCAATGCCCAACTCGAAGGCCCACCTACCGCGCACCGGGAGGAACATGGCTACTTCTCGGTCGTGCCTTGCAGCGTCAACGAGCGTGCGGGTGGTCCCAGCACGTCACCGTCTCGGAAGGGATGGGGCAGGGTGAAGGGATCCACCAGCGCGAGGTTGTGGGCGCGCCATGCCGCGGCGTCGCGCGAACGCCTTGGGGCGCAGTTGGCTACGGCTCCGACCAGGGGGGCGGAGAGCAGCCTCCACCGCGCCACGGCCTCGGACACCGTGGACCGCGGTGAAGACCCGCAGCGCACCACCAGGAGGACGCCTTGGACGTGCGGCGCGATCAGGGCAGCGTCCATGACTCTCGGGAACGGCGGCGAGTCGATGACGACCAGGTCGTAGGCGTCGCGGAGCCGCTGCATCGAGTGTTCGAACGCCGGGCCGTGGAGCATGAGGTGTCCAGTCGTGCTCCTTGCGCCACTGGGAAGCAAGGATAGGTTCGGATGCGCCGAACGCCGGATCACGTCGTCGATGTGGGCCTTGCCTGCCAGGACGTCGCTGATGCCGTAGAGGCCGTGCAGGCTGAACATGCGTCCGATCGCGGGCGTGCGCAGGTTCATGTCTACCAGCAGGACCCTGATGCCGGACTCGGCAGCCGTCAGGGCGAGGTGCACGGCGATCGTCGAGGCGCCATCACCCGACTTGGACGAGGTCACGAGGAGGCCGACGCCCCGGCCATCATCGGCTTCGTAGGGCTCCGTGGAGCCAAGGAGCGCGGAGCGCTCCACGTGCAGTCTCAATCCGCGGAAGGCCTCGCGCGCCTGGGTCGAGAGGCGGTCGAGGGAGCGGTCTCTGGGCCAACGGCCGAAGCGCGGGATGCTGCCTAGCAGCGGTAATCCGGTCGCCTCAGTGACCGCAGAGAGGTCATGCAATCGTGTGTCGAACGCGTTAAGCAGAAGGGCCAAGCCGGCGCCGACGCACAAGCCTGCCACCGTGACTATGACCATCACGACCGGGAGACCGGGTCCGCTCGGTTCGATCGGCGGCGCGGCCCGCTCCAGGATCGAGATGGCGGTGCGCGGTTGCGCAGCCGTACCGGGAGGCAGCTCTACAGCGCTGGCCGCGAATGCCGGGAGCTCTCGCGCCACGAGTAGATCGGCGGCGCCGTTTACGACAGCGGCCGCAAGGTCTGGGTTCTGGGCTTCTGCCGCGATGTTGAGGATCTCCGTCGTCGGTACGACAGCCACCTCGAGCTTGGGGAGCGAGTCTTCGTCCAGCCCGGGGAACGCGCTCTGCAAGCCGACGACGAGCGCGTCGCGGACCGCCTCGCCGGAGAGCACGGCTACGTAGGTGTTGATGAGGCGGTCAGAGTACTGGAGGTTGAAGTCGGTCCAGGACGCGTCGCCGACCATGGTCGTGAAGACGCGCACGTTAGCCTCAGCCCTGTAGGTCGGTGGTGCCGATGCGAAGTTCAGATACCCGACGACGGCTGCCGCTCCGGCCGTGGCTAGGATCACCAACCAGCGACGGCCGAGGACCGCGATCAACTCAGCCACTTCCACGTCGGACTGCCTCTCCGTCTACGCCCTTGCCGGGCTCGGCGCGCTGCGCGTCGTCAGCTAGGAAGCTTGCGATCTGGCCGGTCACGTACTCGACCGCTTCGTCGCTCAAGGTCGGGTACATGGGTAGCGACAGCACTTCATCAGCATAGGTCTCGGCCACCGGGAAGGCTCCGCGTTCGTACCCTAGGGTCCGGTAGTAAGGCTGCAGGTGAATGGGGATCGGGTAGTGGATGCCTGACCCGATCCCTTGCGCACGTAGGTGGGCGGCCAGGCCATCGCGCGACGATGTCCGGATGCAGAACAGATGCCAGACGGGCTCGGCGCCGGTTATCGGGGAGAACATCTCTACGTCGAGTTCGGCGAGCCGTTGGCGGTAGGCTTCGGCAACGCGCCTTCGGGCATCATTGTTCACGTCGAGGTGGGGCAGTTTGACGCGTAGGACCGCGGCCTGCAGGTTGTCCAACCGATGGTTGTGCGGCGTGTACTCATGAACGTACTTCGAAGTCTGGCCGCAGTTGCGCAGGTATCGCACCCGTTCGGCCACCTGCGGGTCGTTCGTGACTACGATGCCTGCATCGCCGAAGGCACCAAGGTTCTTCGTCGGGTAGAAGCTGAAGGCAGCGGCATGTCCGTAGGATCCTATACGCCGCCTATGGAGCCGGGCCCCGTGAGCCTGGGCTGCGTCCTCGATGACAAGCAGGCCGTGCGCCTCGGCAATCGCGGTGAGGCGTACCATGTCCACTGGTAGTCCGTACAGGTGGACCGGGATGATGGCGCGTGTCCGGGGGGTGACGTGGGCACCGATGGCCGCGATATCGATGTTGTTCGTGACTGGGTCGATGTCCAAGAGCACCGGGCGGGCCCCTACCTGACTTACCGCCGCGGCCGTAGCGATGAAGGTGTTCGCCGGGACGAGCACCTCGTCGCCAGGACCGATGCCCATGGCTTCGAGTAGCAGTTTGATCGCGGACAATCCACTGTCTACGCCCACGGCATAGCGCGTCCCGCAGTATGCCGCGAACTCCTCTTCGAACCGCTCGACCTCGGACCCCAGAACGAAATCGGCGCGCGCCACGACCTGCCGTATGGCGGACTCGAGGTCGGGCATGAGGGCGAGATGCTCGGAGACAAGGTCGACGAAGGGTACGCGCATAGGTTCTCCAATGAGATGCGATGCCAGACGGTGCTGGGAAGCGCGTGACCCCGTCGGAAGGCGCTGATGGCTAGACGTACAGGACCGAAGATGTGAGCTCTATGGGTGTCCCGCCCTGCCCCAGGGATCGCTCAGCCGCTTCGAGGATCCGGACGACACGCGCCCCGTTGGCTGCGTCTGTCTGAGGCCGGGCGCCTGCCCGTATCGAATCCACGAAGTGACGGCATTGGATGCGAAGGGGCTCCTGTTGGGCGATGTAGGGCGTCACGACGTTCCCATGGCGGTAACTGTAGTGAAAGTCCTCGAAGGTGTCAGTGTAGGCTGGCACGTCCACGCCCTTGTCATAGACCCGGACGCTGTCGAACGGATCTACGTCGTCGAACACGGCCATGCGCCGACTGCCGACGATGGTGCACTGCCTGACCTTCTTGGGGCTGAGCCAGCTGACATGTATGTGGGCGCTAATCCCAATCGCGAACTCTAGGTTCATGTGGACGTCGTCGAAGACCCCGGGAGTGATGAAATCTCGGCCCTGAGCGGACACCCGTACCGGCTCCTCGGCGAGCAGGTGCAGGAGGATGGACAAGTCATGGGGAGCAAGGTCCCACATGACGTTGAGGTCCTTCTGGTAGAGGCCCAGGTTCACTCTTGTCATGTCGAAGTAGTAAAGACGGCCCAGCTCGCCATCCGCTATCAGCTGCTTCAGCAGCGTGACAGATGGGTTGTACTCGAACGTATGACCCACCATGAGCACTAGGTTCTTGGCGTCGGCCAAAGCACCCAGCGCTACCGCGTCTTCGGAGCGGAGCGCCAACGGCTTCTCGACGAGTGTGTGCCAACCCTGGTGCAGGCAGTAACTGGCGACGGACGCATGGGTCCGCGGAGGCGTTGCCACTACGACAGCGTCTAGATGGATGTCGGCGAGCTCGGCGTGGTCGGAGACGGTGATCACATCGCGGAACCGCTCACGGACGGCCGCGCGGCGCTCGGGCCGCCTGTCTGCCACGGCGACGAGTCGACAGTCCGGCAACCCGTCGAAGTTCCGCGCGAGGTTCGGTCCCCAGTAGCCGTAACCGATGATGCCGATCTTCAGTGGCTCCGCCATGCCGCCTTGGCTAACGTCCGCTTCGGGCTCGGTCGTCACGCTCCACCCTTAGCCATCACTGCCACGAAGGGCGTCTTCAGGAGGATCAGGAGGTCGACGAGTATGCTCTGCTTCGCGATGTACTGGAGGTCTAGCTTGACGGATTCGTCGAAGTCCACCTGGGACCGGGCGCTCACCTGCCACAGGCCCGTGAGCCCCTGGGGTGTATTCAGCCGTGCTAGGTGCCAGTCCTTGTACATCTCTACCTCGTACGGGAGCGCCGGGCGCGGACCGACGAGGCTCATGTCGCCCTTGAGGACGTTCCAGAGCTGCGGAAGCTCGTCGATGCTGAGCTTCCTGAGGACCCTACCGACCCGGGTGACGCGTGGGTCGTTCGTGAGCTTGTAGAGGCCGTCGCTCACGTACCGGCAGCGCTCGTCTCCCGTAGCGCCGATGAAGCCGCGCATGTATTCCTCGTGAGTGGATCTCGGTGCGTCCTTCAGCATGGTCCTGAACTTGTAGATCGTGAACTCCCGCGGGGTCCAAGTGACGGTGCCGTTCCGCACCACGCGGCGGCTGCCTATGCGTGTCTGACGGTAGATCACGGGACCTTTAGAGTCGAGTGCAATGAGCACAGAGACGACAAGGAGAACAGGAAGCGTAAGGAGTAGTAGAGTTCCCGCGCCGACGACGTCGATCACGCGCTTCGCCACGAAGTAGCCAGCTCGCCGCGCTGAGCGAGCGTCATGATTGAGGCTTGTAGAGAGCGGTACGTACATAAGAACCTCGATCGGCAGGATGTTCGACGAAGGTTGATCCCGCGACGTCACATGAGAACGGGAGGTCTCAGTTGGTGCCGCACGTCAGGCTAATCACCCTCTCACGACGCTCACAAGCTCCATTGGTAGGTGGCACGGCGCGAACCTGGGACCGCACCGAGTGTCCTACGACCTTTGTCGGGGGCGGCGCCTCGAGCGGAGCCCTTGCCCGGCTTCGCCTGTGGGACAGGATCAGTTCTCGGCGGTGTGATCACGAAGCTCGTCGACCATGCGCCGTCGACGTGGTCGTCGAACGCCTGGGCGAACGGGCGTCCAAACCCGACTAGGTTCGCGAAGTCCCCGAGCGCTCTGCGTAGGGGCAGCCCTCACCCTCGGCACGTTCCCAGTCGAGGGCGCGCAAGTTGCCGGGCCGGTCTGTGAGCACCTCGTCAGCGACCCTCTCTCGGAGGGGGAAGCGTAGACGTGGGTCCGGCGGAGCAGTTCGTCAGCGCAAAGCGTGTTCGCGAAGGTCGTGCGAATCCAGGCGGAAGGCTCGACCAGGTAGCGGGCGAGCCCGCGTGTGAGCTGAACCAGTTCGACCCGTACCGCTATGCGACGGACACAGAGCGCAGGCGGTCGACGCCGCTCCGCGTCTGACCTATCAAGAGAAGTCGATTGGCCTTCCTGATGCCGAAACCAACGGGCTCTCCCACGGAAGCCTCATGTACGCCGGCAGCAGGTGATGGAACTGGTCGCGGCCGTTGTCGCCCTCCCCGCCTTGCAGACGACCTCGAGGAACTCGATTCATGGTCTAGAAGCTGGAGTAGGCACTACAGTGACGCGACCTGGCTGTGGGCGACTAGCGAGTACGCGTGGCGACGCCCGGCGAGGACGCGCCCATGCTCGACCTCCCTCGCGCCTCCCGGGCGTCGCCTGCGCCAGGCCTCATGCAGCGGATAGAGCTCGGCCGATCGGATGGCTCAATCATGGACTCCGAGGGGCACCTGGTCCAACGCGTCCATTATGGCTGTACAGACCGTCTCATCGAACTTCCGTGCGAGGAACGCTCCAGATTCGACGATTCTGTCGTAGTCCTGAACGGTCAGGACTTGTGGATGCTTCGGGTGCGAAGTCCAATCGATGTAGCGAAAGTTCCTACTGTAGACGCGATCGCTCAACTCGGAGTTCATCAAGATGGTCTGGCAGACCATCTCTTCGGGGTGAAGAACCGTACTGAAGAAGCGCAGCGTACGCCTACCGAATGGCGACCTGCTGAACTCGAAGAGGTACTCGACGGCCTCGTACGTCAGGCTGACCCAGGACGACCCACCGTATGGCTCCATTCCGTTCGGCATCGAGCGGATGCCGCCCATCGTCCTGGCAGCCTGGCCGAGCCAGTCGTCTCGTCGGGAGAACGGCGGGAACCGAACCTCACGGCCGGCCAATCTCAGGTGATGGATTCTGAACCGCTCGAGACCACCCTGTCCCCATATCTCTGAAGGGATCCTCCGCACCTCCATAAGGGTGTTCCCCCTGTGCTTCCCGAGGGTCTCCTCGATCAGCCTGCGACCGCCCACAGGGTAGTCTTGCCCGGACAAGACGGTCAGGTAGTCGAGGCGCACGCCGTCTTGCACGGCCATCTCGATAGCTGCGAACAAGGCTTTCGCTAGGCCGAAGTGGCCCCAATGGACCCACTGTCTTTCGACGAGGCTGACGTTCGACCGCCTCGCCACGTCTCGGCTTATGCTCTCGTAGAAACCGGGATCTGCGTTCTTAGAGATATGTACGAAGAAGTGAGCTCCGGGACCGTCCAGGCGGTCGATCAGCCGAAGGACCTGGTTGGGTAGCTTGTGGGCCAAGATCATGTATGCCGACCGCAGATGCGCGACCGACGGGCGCGCTGTCGGGGTCGGTCCGGGTCCAGCGACTAATGCAAGGCTCATGTTCCCCCAATGCTATTGCCCTGGTCAGGTCGCGACCCCACATCCGTACCTTGCCCGTTCGAGTGCGTGGTTCCTCGCTTCTCGTGCTGTCGCCTTGCGGTAGGATTCCGTCGAGGGGCCCAGCCCCTCGGAGGCGATGAAGTCCGTTTCTTACGTGGGCGCCTGAAACGGACCGAGCCAGTGGCGCAACCGGCCGAGGAGCGCATGGGTCCGACCTTCCCTTCTCGGATGACGGATGTCCCCTTGATGTGCCGATAGCGTCGGCCTGAGGGGCTACCGGCCACTGGATTCGCACCATCGCTCTCCACGCGATTGGAGAAGCGAACGTGTACCCAGAACCGACGAAGCCAGGAACGTTGAGGCGTTACGGGCATCGCGGGACCAGGCTCTCACTCCTCTCCGTCTTCCTCACGATCCTGCTCGCAGCCTGTAGCAACCTCGTAGACGAGCCGAAGCCCACCTTCCCAGAGGGTGAGCCACCTACGACGAATCCGGGGGCTCCCTTCGAGCCGGGGGAACCGGGCCTCCCGGGCGACCCCGGTGAACCCGAGAGCCCAACCGACCCCTCCGATCCGGCTGCACCCGAACCACCTTCAAGCCCTGGCGACGACGATCCGACCGATCCGAGAGACCCGGACGAAGATCCAGGCCAGCCGAGCGACCCAGGCACGCCGGACCCAGGAGGTCCGGATGACCCCCACGATCCGGGCGGGCCGAGTGATTCCCCCTCTGGGGGGCCGGCCTTGGGTGCGTTGCTCTGGCAGGCCACTCATGAGTCGGGAGACCAGCGAGAGTGGTACGCGGACGGCGGCGGCGGCGAGTACAACAGCGGAACAGGGGACGCCTGGGTGAGCTCGAAGTACGCGCGCTCGGGCAAGTACTCGTTGCTCATGCGCATCGACACGTCTCGTGGGGGCGGCGGGACGCGGCAGTTCAGATGGAACGAACTCGACAACATCGACACGATCACGACGATATGGGCTTACTTGCCCCACCACATCAGCCTCGACCGCCTCAACGACTGGTTCAACTTCATCCAGTGGAAGACGGTCAAGTGGGCGGGGAAGCCGGGCGGGGACTACGAGTACAACGATCCCCTTTGGAGCCTCGACATCCACGAGCGCGGGGGACCAGGCTCGGGGGGACCGAACTTCCTCAAGCTCGTCAACTTCGATGACCCAAGGGGAGTGTCTGCCGAGGACGCCCCGAAGGGCATGGACCTCCCCGTCGGGGAGTGGTTCAAGATAACCACTCACTTCAGACGCGGAACAGGTACCAACGGGTTCATCCGCGTGTGGTTGAACGACGAGCTCATGTTCGACAAGCAGAACATCCAGACCATGCGTCCCGACCAGTCCTACACGGGTTGGTCCGTGAACGCATACGCCGACATCACCTATCCGCGGGTTACGGAGATATACGTCGACGACGTCACTATCCATCTGCCGCGCTAAACCGGTTCCGGCCAGGGACGTGATCACGGCATAGGCTCAACGCGCCGACGCGCTGGACGGCGACGTAGCAGAACAAGGGAGGCGGGTGCACGACTACACGTGCCCGCCTCCTTCCACTTCGCCACGACGCACGTTCCACCGGACTACTAGGCGCCAAGCAGCTCTAGGCACATCCGTCCTAGCGCGCCCCGGGGCCACCTCGTAACGTGAAGCCCCGATGAGAAGAGCCGTCGTCTCATGAAAGTCGTCCTGTTCTGCGGTGGCTACGGGCTGCGTCTCAGGGACCACGAGCCCCGCA
>Ga0079224_100012781_pt1 | contig 11649 bp, 9 predicted proteins | sample Stecom2015_FD_80414 | JGI IMG/M metagenome (GOLD analysis project Ga0079224, IMG submission 80414) | Agricultural soil microbial communities from Utah to study Nitrogen management - Steer compost 2015 | ecosystem: Environmental > Terrestrial > Soil > Agricultural land | place: USA: Utah...
CGTGCATCGCCTGGACGTCCATCTCCATGCGCTCGCGCCCTCCGCTCGACACGACGGCGCGCCCGTCCCGGTGCACCTGCGTCATGAGGCGCTCGGCCTTGTGCCGCGGATAGCCGAAATAGCTCTCGAACACGTACGTCACGTACGACATGAGGTTCACCGGGTCGTTCCAGACGATCGTCACCCAGGGATCGGCAACCCCCGACGCGAGGTCAGCGTCGGTGTCCTCCTCGACGGCCGTCCCGGCTGACCCCAGGGGTGTGAGCAGCGGCGGAGGGGAAGAAGTCACGCCCTCACTCTAGGCGGTCACCACCCGGGACCGGACACCCCTGGGCAGAATTTTCGCGAAGTTGTCGCCGGGCTGTGACCTCGGTCCCCAGGAGGTCACCAGGAGTCGTCGAGGCGGAGGTCGACCGTCGGGATGGCGGGGTCGCCGGCGGACAGCCTGCGGGCGCCGCGCGGCAGCTCGGCGCGCACCATGCCGTGGTTGATCGCCGCGTTCGCCACGCCGTACGGACCCACCCAGCGCGAGTCCACGGCGCCGTCCACCACCATCGGCGCGAGCAGCGGCCGCAGGTCGTCGCTCTGCGGCGTCCACTCCGCGACGGCCGTGTCGGGGCCGGTCACCATGACCTCCTCGACCGCGTGCCCGTCCCGGCCGTAGCGGCGCGCCGCGGCCTTGCGGCCGCCCCGCGAGGCCTTGTTCGCCGACGCCTTGGCGACCGGCTGCAGCACGCCCGACGAGTCGGCCCGCGCCACGAGCTTGTAGACCATGCCGCACGTCGGCGCGCCCGAGCCGGTCACCACCGAGGTGCCGACGCCGTACACGTCCACCGGGGCCGCGGCGAGCGACGCGATCGCGTACTCGTCCAGGTCGGAGGTCACGACGATCCTCGTGTCCCGGGCCCCGAGCTCGTCGAGCTGCCTGCGCACCTCGTGCGCGAGGACGCCGAGGTCGCCCGAGTCGAGACGCACGGCGCCCAGCCCGGTGCCCGCCACCTCGACGGCGGTCGCCACGCCCTGCTTGACGTCGTAGGTGTCCACCAGGAGCGTCGTGCCGGGCCCGAGGGCGGCGACCTGCGAGGCGAACGCGTCCCGCTCGGTGTCGTGCAGCAGCGTGAACGAGTGCGCCGCCGTGCCGATGGTGTCCAGCCCGTACCGCATGCCCGCCTCGAGGTTGGACGTGCCGGCGAACCCGCCGATGACCGCTGCGCGCGCCGCGGCGACGGAGGCCTGCTCGTTCGCCCGGCGCGACCCCATCTCCAGCACCGGCCGCTTGCCCGCTGCGCTCGTCATGCGCGACGCCGCCGAGGCCACGGCCGAGTCGTAGTTGAGGATCGACAGGATCAGCGTCTCCAGCAGCACCGACTCGGCGAACGTGCCCTCGACCTGCAGCACGGGCGAACCGGGGAAGAACACCTCACCCTCGGCGTACCCCTGGATGGTCCCGGTGAAGCGGTAGTCGGCCAGGTAGTCGAGCGTGCGCCGGTCCACGACGCCGTTCTCCTCGAGGTAGGCCAGCTCCGCGTCCTCGAAGACGAAGTGTGGCAGCGCTTCCAGGACACGACCTGTGCCCGCCAGCACGCCGTAGCGCCGCCCCGCGGGCAGGCGGCGGGTGAACACCTCGAACACGCAGTGCCGGTGCGCGGTCCCGTCCGCGAGCGCCGCCTGGAGCATCGTCAGCTCGTAGCGGTCCGTCAGGAGCGCGACAGAGGGGCGCACCGCCGGGAGGGGTGCAGCAGGGAGAGGCCGAGGCTCGTCGACACCGTTGTCGATCGCAGGCCACGAGTCTGTGAGCGGGGCGCCGCTGCCCCGAAGCTCGCCGGTCATGCCCTCACGGTAGGCCAGAGAGGCGGCCCGAGTCGTGCGAACAGGCCCGTGACGGCTTCTTGTCTCACCATGCGGATCGTGGCGCTCGCCACTGTCCCTCCCCCGTGCCCGCCCGCTCGCGCCCGGTCACTTCTGCCCGACGAACCAGCGACGCACCTGCGCCACCCGCGCCTCGAGCTGGTCGGCCGTCGCGAGGGGCACCTCCGGGCCACCGCACGTGCGGCGCAGCTGCGTGTGGATCACGCCGTGCGGCTGCCCGCTGCGCTTGGCCCACGCCGAGACCAGCTTGGAGAGCTCCTTGCGCAGCTCGGCGGCCCGCCGGTGCTCCTGCTCCGACCGCTCGGCCTCCGCCTCGCGCGCCGACGGGGCGCCACCGCGCGCCTTGAGGTGGTCGGCCTGGCGCTGACGCAGCAGCGTCGCCACCTGGTCGGGCTCCAGCAGGCCGGGCAGCCCGAGGAAGTCCAGCTCCTCGGCCGAGCCGACGTCGGCCCCCGCTCCGAACTCGCCGCCGTCGAACAGCACGCGGTCGAACGACGCCTGGGCGTCCAGCGCCTGGAACGAGCCCAGCAGCTCGCCCGACGCCTTCTCCTCCCGGTTCGCCTCGGCGACCAGGGCCGCCTCGGGGTCGTACTCGATGCCCTGCTCCTCGGCCGTGCGCGGCCGGTCCAGCGCGTGGTCGCGCTCCTGCTCCATCGAGTTCGCCAGGTTCAGCAGCGGCGCGACGCTCGGCAGGAAGATCGACGCCGTCTCACCGCGCTTGCGGGCGCGCACGAACCGGCCGATCGCCTGCGCGAAGAACAGCGGCGTCGAGGCGCTCGTCGCGTACACGCCGACGGCGAGGCGCGGCACGTCGACGCCCTCCGACACCATGCGCACCGCGACCATCCAGCGGTCGTCGTTCTGCGCGAACTCCTCGATCCGACCCGAGGCGCCCTCGTCGTCCGAGAGCACGACGGTGGGCCGCCTGCCCGTGATCTCGTGCAGGTGCGCCGCGTACGCGCGGGCGTTGTCCTGGTCGGTCGCGATGACCAGCCCGCCCGCGTCCGGCACGGTGCGGCGCACCTCGGTGAGGCGCTTGTCGGCCGCGGCGAGCACCGACGGGATCCACTGGCCCTCCGGGTCCGGCGCGGTGCGCCACGCCTGGCCGGTCATGTCCTTGGTCATGGCCTCGCCCAGGCGCGCGCTCACCTCGTCGCCCGCCTTGGTGCGCCAGCGCATGTCTCCGGCGTACGACAGAAAGAGCACGGGACGCACCACGTGGTCGCGCAGCGCCTCGCCGTACCCGTAGGTGTAGTCGGCCTTCGAGCGGCGGACGCCCTCGGCGTCGGCCTCGTACTGGACGAACGGGATGGCCGAGGTGTCGCTGCGGAACGGCGTCCCCGTGAGCGCGAGCCGTCGCTCGGCGCCCTCGAACGCCTCGCGGACGGCGTCGCCCCAGCTCAGGGCGTCGCCTCCGTGGTGCACCTCGTCGAGGATGACGAGCGTGCGCGCCGCCTCCGTGCGCGCCCTGTGCAGCGCGGGCTTGGCGGCCACCTGCGCGTACGTCAGCGCGACGCCGTCGTAGTGCGAGCCGTGCCTGCCCTGCGAGTTCTTGAACTTCGGGTCGATACGGATGCCCACGCGCGCCGCTGCGTCGGCCCACTGGGTCTTGAGGTGCTCCGTCGGTGCCACGACCGTGACGCGGCGGACCACCCCCGTCTCCAGAAGCTCGGTGGCGATGCGGAGGGCGAACGTCGTCTTGCCCGCACCCGGCGTCGCGACCGCGAGGAAGTCCTTCGGGCTGCGGTCGCGGTACAGCTCCAGCGCCTCGGCCTGCCAGGCGCGCAGGCTCGACGCCGTCCCCCAGGGGGCACGACGCGGAAAGGCAGGGCTGAGCGACGATGCGGCCGCAGACGACGGTGTGTGGGGCAGCTGCTGCGGCTGGCTCGTCACTGTCCGGAGTCGCCCTCGCCGCCGTCCTGCGGGTCGCGGAGACCGTCGTAGATCTCCTTGCACCGGGGGCAGACCGGGAACTTGCCCGGGTCCCTGCCCGGGACCCAGACCTTGCCGCACAGCGCGATCACGGGCTTGCCGCTCAGGGCGGACTCCATGATCTTCTCCTTGCGCACGTAGTGCGCGAAGCGCTCGTGGTCCCCGGGCTGGGCCTCCTCCCGGGTCTCCTCGCGCTCGAGGACGCTCGTACCACCCTGCGTACGGGGGTCGTCCTGCGGTGTGGAGAGTGGTTCGGTCATGCCGAGAAGTCTACGCGGGACCTCTGACGTCGCGGGCTGCCCCACCGGCCCCTGCGCGGAGATTTCCTTGCGGCCGTGTCGGTGGGCACCGCTATAACTGACGCATGTCACGTCCCCGCCTCGAGAGGAGCCCCGTCCTGCCCGACGACCTGACCGTCCCCGAGACGGCCGCCGCCCTGGCCGACCCGTCACCCGACCTGCCGGCGCCCGAGTGGCCCGACTTCGGCGACCACGACGAGTGCGCGCGTCGCGCCGTCGCGGCCGTCGCCGCGATGCTCGGCCGCCCCGTCCCCGAGCGACCGCGCGAGCCGCGCTCGTCCGGCGAGTGGCTCGGCCGCCGGTGGGAGGTCGACGAGAGCGCGCTGGTCAACGTGTCGCGCGACATGTCGCGCACCCTCCAGCGCCTGCACGGCTACGCCCTCCAGCGGTGGATCGACCGGCACCCGGACGCCGTCGAGGTGTTCGGCCCCGGCGGCGCCCCGCAGCGCGCGGCGCTCGACCTCGGCGACAGCACGTCGGTGAGCGTCCCCGCCGTCGCGACGGTGCTGTTCCCCGCGGGCTCGGCGTACGACACGCCGGTGGCGGTCGAGCTGGCCTACCGCTACGGCACGCCGACCGTCACGGCGTTCACGCCGCCGGGCGGCCTCGCGGTCGCCGAGCGGGTGCTGGCCGACCTGACCCGGACGCTCGAGGTGGACCACCCGTACCGCGGCGGGGTCCTGTCGGCCCGGTCGTCGACCGGCTCTGTCGAGCTGGTCCCCGTGACGCACACGCCGCAGGCCCGCCAGGACGTCGTGCTGCCCGCCGAGCTGTGGCACGAGGTCGACCTGTTCTGCTCGAGCGTGACCACGCGCAGGGACGCGCTCAAGGCGCTGGGGCACACCACCTCGCGCGGGCTGCTGCTGGCCGGGCGTCCCGGGGTGGGCAAGACGAAGCTGTCGCGCGTCATCGCGACCGAGCTGGCGGGCCCGCTCACGGTCGTCCTCGTCACGGCAGAGGTGCTGCGCACGTGGATGACCGAGCTGTACGACGAGATCAGGGGCCTGGGCCCGTGCCTCGTGGTGCTCGAGGAGATCGACTCGGTCGCCGCCAAGGGCTCGCGCGGCGACACGTCGTTCGCCGAGTTCCTGGACGCGCTCGACGGCACGCGCAGCTCCGACGACGTGCTCACGCTCGCCACGACGAACGACCCCGACGCGCTCGACCCCGCGGTCAAGCGCCCGGGCCGGTTCGACACGATCGTCGAGGTGCCGCCGCCGGACCTCGCGGGCCGCAGCGAGATCCTGCGGCTCTTCCTGCCGCCGGGTGCGCCCGTGGACGTCGGGCTCGTCGCCTCGTTCCTCGACGGCGCGACGGGGGCCGACCTGCGGGAGGTGGCCCGGCGCGCGATCCTCGAGCACGGCCCCGACGAGCTGACGACGGAGCGGGTCGCCGACGTCGCGACGTCGGGCCGCTGGAAGCCCGCGCCCGTGGCGGGCAACTACCTCTGAGCGCCCGCCACGGGCACCGACCGCGTCACGCGTGCCACACCACCGGCCGCGCCTACAGGCCCTGCCACCCGGGCTTGTCGGCGTAGGTCTGGCGGTAGTAGTCGGCGAGCTGCAGGCGCGAGGCCGCCGCGTCGTCGACCAGCACGGTCGCGTGCGGGTGGAGCTGCATGATCGTGGCGGGCCACATCGCCGAGACGGGCCCCTCCACGAGCTGGTGCACGGCCTCCGCCTTGGCCCGGCCGGTGGCCAGGAGCACGAGGTGGCGGGCCTCCATGATGGTCGCCAGCCCCTGGGTGAGGCAGTGCCGCGGCACGTCCTCGACGGACCCGCCGAAGAACCGCGCGTTGTCCTCGCGGGTCTGCCGGGTGAGCGTCTTGATGCGCGTGCGCGAGGCGAGCGACGAGCCCGGCTCGTTGAACGCGATGTGCCCGTCCGTGCCGATGCCGAGGATCTGCAGGTCCACGCCACCGGCCGCGGCGATCGCCTCCTCGTAGGCCGCGCACGCGGCCGGGAGGTCGTCGGCGAGCCCGTCAGGGCCCTGCACGGCGTCGGGCGGGAGGTCGACGCGCGAGGCGATCTCCTTCTCGATGACGTTGCGGTACCGCTCGGGGTGGCCGGCCGGCAGGCCGACGTACTCGTCGAGCATGAACGCGCGCGCCCGCGCGAACGACAGGCCCTCCTCGTGCCGCCGCGCGAGCTCGTCGTAGACGGCGAGCGGCGACGAGCCGGTGGCCAGCCCGAGCACCGCGTCGGGCTTCGTCCGCAGCAGGTCCTCGACGGCCCCGGCGGCCAGCCGCGCGAGCTCGTCGGCGGGTGCGATGACGACCTCCATCAGCTCCTCCTCCCCAGCACCGCAGCGCCCACCGCGGCGACAGGAACGTGTGTCGGTGCCAGCCTGACGCGCTCGGCGAGCCGCAGCGAGCCGAGGAACGCGGAGACCTTGGCCTGCTCGCGCAGCGCGTCCTGCACGGCGTCGAGCAGCTCGGTGCCGAGCTGGGCCACGCCGCCGCCGAGCACCACGTGCCGCACGTCGGTCGTGAGCACGAGCAGCCGCACGGCCGAGGCGACGGCGTCGGCGAACCGGTCGCGCACCGCGACCGCTTCCTGGTCACCCGCCCGCGCCGCCTCGAACAGCTCGACGGGCGCAGGCTTGCCGTGCCGCGCCGGCCACGCCGCCTCGAGCGCCTTGCCCGAGGCGAACCGCTCGAGGCAGCCCCGCTGCCCGCACGGGCAGTCGGGTCCGAGCGGGTCGACCGGGATGTGGCCGATCTCCCCCGCCGCGCCGCTCGCGCCCCGGCGCAGCTCGCCGTCGAGCACGAGGCCCGAGGCGAGCCCGGTGCCGAGGGCCAGGAACGCGAGGTCCTCGTGCGCTCCCGAACCGCCGTCACCGTCCGGTCCGTCCGGCCCCGTCCGCTCGAGCACGTGCGCCGCGCCGACGGCGGCCACGTTGAGGTCGTTCTCGACCACCACGGGCACCCCGCCGAGCCGGTCGGACAGCAGGTCCGCGAGCGGCAGCTCGTCGTCGTGCACGCCGAGGTTGACGGCGTGCCGCACGGTGCCGGAGTGGTGGTCGACGATGCCAGGAATGCCGAGGCCCACCCCGGCCAGGCCCGGCACAGAGACCCCGCCCGACGCCACGACGTCGCGCACCGCCTCGGCCGCACCCGTCACCAGCCCCTCGGCGCCGTGCACCGTGGGCCGACGCACCGTCGCCACCACCTCACCCGCTGGATCCAGGAGCGCACCGAGGATCTTGGTGCCTCCGATGTCGAGCCCGACCGTGTACGAACCCATCCCGTCCTTGCCCATCAGCCCTTCCCCGCGCCGGACACCAGACCACCGGTCATCCGGCCCTGCACGATCAGGAAGAAGATCACCGCGGGGATCGCGATCAGCACCGACCCCGCCATGACGGCGCCCCAGTTGGTCGCCTGCGTCGCCTGGAGGAACGTGCGCAGCCACAGGGGCAGCGTCATCGCCTCGGGGCGCTGCATGACCACCAGCGCCGTGACGAACTCGTTCCACGCCTGGAGGAAGGCGAACACGCCCGTCGCCACCAGGCCAGGGGCGAGCAGCGGGAACGTCACCCGCCAGAACGCGCCGGCCCGGGAACACCCGTCGATCATCGCCGCCTCCTCCAGCTCCTTGGGTACACCGTTGACGAAACCGCGCAGCGTCCAGATCGTGAACGGCAGCACGCCCGCCGCGTACACGAGCGTCAGGCCGATGATCGTGTTGAGCAGCTGCCAGCCGTCGATGATCCGGAACACCGAGATGATCATCGCCTCTCCGGGGATCATCTGGACCACGAGGATCAGCACGATGAACGTCCGGCGGCCCTTGAACTGGAAGCGGGTCAGCGCCAGCGCGGCCACGAACCCGACCAGCAGCGCGATCACCAGTGTGAGGAACGTGACACCGATCGAGTTGAGCACGGCGGGCGGGAACGGCGCCCGCGCCTCCCCGAACATCGCCGACCGGTAGTTGTTCAGCGTGAACACGTCCGGCGTCGGGAAGAACGCGAGGTCGCGGCCGCGGACCTTGTTGTTGGGCAGGAACGACGTGTTGACCATCCAGTACACCGGGAAGGCCGAGAACACGAAGACGGCGACGGCCAGCGCGCCGAACCCTGTGTCGGCGAGACGCCTGCGGACCTTGATCACAGCTCCTCCTCCCGCAGCGTGCGCCGCACGTAGGGGTACGCGATGGCCAGCATGACGGCCACGAAGATGACGCCGACGGCGCTCGCCAGGCCGTAGTGCCCCTGCGCCATGCCGGTCTGGTAGATGTACACGCCGATCGTGTTGGTGAGCTCGCGGTCGCCGCCGATGTCCTGCAGCACGAACACCTGGGTGAACAGCTTGAGGTCCCAGATCATCGACAGGACGACGAGCACGGTGATGATGCTGCGCACGTACGGCACCTGGATGAGCCGGAAGCGCTGGAAGGCGCTCGCGCCGTCGAGCTGCGCGGCCTCCATCACCTCCTCGGGGATCTGCGTGAGCCCCGCGTAGAGCGTGAAGGCGACGAACGGCACGGCGCCCCACACCACGATGAACGACAGGATGAGGAAGAACGAGAGCGGGTTGAGCAGCCAGGAGTGCCCGAACCAGTCGTCACCGGTGATCCGGGTCAGCAGGTTGTTGACCACGCCGTACTGGGTGTCGAACACCCAGCCCCACACCGTGGTGGCCGACAGCGCGGGCATGGCCCAGGCGAGCAGCAGGCCCACCGACACGAGCAGCCGCAGCGCCTTGCCCACGCGCATCATGAGCAGCGCGACGAGCATGCCGAGCACGAGCGTCGTCACGACGAGGAAGACCATGAGCAGGAAGCTGCGCCCGAGCACGACCCAGAAGCCCTCGACGTCGGTGAGCACCTCCGCGTAGTTGTCCAGGCCGACCCACGCGGCGGGCTGACCCATGAGCTGGGCGCGCTCGTACTCCTGGAACGACATGACCACGAGGCGCAGCACCGGGTAACCGGTGAGGACGCCCAGCAGGATCATCGTCGCCGAGAGCAACAGCCACGGCAGGTACGGCGGCCGGCGCCTGTGCCGGATCTCTTGGCGCGGTGGCGCCGGTGAATCCACGAGTGTGGTGCTCATGTCCTGTCTCCTCGGGGCAGTGGAGTCCCGCCCCGCCCAGGAGTGGAGGTCACCGGGCGGGACGGGAGGAGGGGGTGCCGACGCGGGTCAGCTGTTGAGGATCTCCTCGATGTCCGCGTCGAGCTTCTCGGCGACGGCCTTGACGTCCTCGCCCGAGGCGATCTTGGAGAACGCGGTCTGCAGGATCATCTGCGACTCGACGTCGGCCCACTTCGGGGACGCCGGCGTGAGCTTGGCGTTGGCCGCGGCCTCGGCGGCGGCGGCGCCGATCGAGGTGCTCTGGTCGACACCCTCGAAGAGCGAGGTCTTGGCCGGGAACAGGCCGTTCTCCGCCAGGATGGTCTGGTACTCGTCGCTGAGCAGGATCTCCAGCGCGCTCATCGCGAGGTCGGGGCGCGCCGACTTCTGCGCGACCGCGATGTTCGAGCCGCCCGCGAACACCTGCGCGGCGCCGCCGTCCTTGCCCGGCAGGGCGAAGGCCTCGAGGTCCGAGCCGTAGGTCGAGGCGCACCCGGGCACGCCGTCCGGCGTCTCGGGCTCCTCGGGCGCGTTGATGGACCACTGGATCCAGCTCGGCGCCGACAGGAACGCGACCTGACCCTCGCAGAACGGCACCTGCAGGTCGGTCTCGTTGGTGTCGGCCGGGGCGTTGTTGCCCTCCGTCATGATCGTCTGGATCTGCTCCAGGCCCTTCAGGCCGCCCTCGGAGGAGAACCCGGCCTCCCACGTGCCGTCCTCGGCCTGCTCGGCGACGAAGCCGCCGTTCTCCCAGATGAAGGGCAGGGCGTTGTACCAGTCCTGGCCGGGCCAGTAGACGCCGGACAGGTCCTTGGTGCGCAGGTCGACGGCGGTCTCGACGTACTCGTCGAGGGTCGTCGGCACGGGCGTGTCGCCCAGCACCTGGTCGGAGTAGAACACGACGCGCGAGCCCGAGTAGTACGGCAGGGCGTAGTGCTTGCCCTCCCAGTCACCGGCCTCGACGAAGCCCGGCAGCAGGTCGTCACCGCCCAGCGTCTCGAACTCCTCCGCGGTGATCTCGCGGAAGTAGCCGGACGACGTGAACGCAGCGGCCTGCGTGTTGCCGATCTCGACGACGTCGGGGGCGTCCGAGCCGGACAGCGCCGTCGTGTACTTGTCGACGAGGCCGTCCCAGGCCTGCTCCTCGATCGTCAGCGTGCTCCCCGGGTTCTCCTCCTCGAAGGTCTCCTTGAGGTAGTCCCGGGCGTCCTGCGGCGTGTCGGAGCCGACGAGCCAGACCCGGACCTCGCCGGGGCCGGTCTCCTCGGGGCTGCTCGCCGCGCCGCCCGCGTTACCGCACGCGCTGAGCGCGAGCGTCAGGGTGATCGCCGACGCCGCGGCGCCGACCAGACGGTTTCTGTTCACGAGTGTCTTCCTCCCGGGATACGACGGTGTGTCGCGGTGGTGCATGGTGAGTGAGGTCGCCTGCCGCCGACACGTGCGCACGGATGCTCACGAGACCCCCAGCTGGGCGGAAAGCACGAGGACGGCGGCGCCCGCCAGCACGACGTCCTCGCCGAGTGCGGCCATCCGCAGCTGCAGGCCCGAGGTGATGGCCGGCATGGTCCGCTGTCGGATGGTGTCCAGCGCGGCCTCGCTCAGGGGCCCGTCGAGCAGGTCACGCGGACCGCTCAGGAGCACCTGGTCGAGGTTGAGCGCGCTGACGACCGGGGCGAGGGTCACGCCCAGCACCCGGCCGGCCGACGCCAGCGCGGCGTCGGAAGCTTTCTTGTCCCCGCCCTCGACCGCGCGCCGCAGCGCCGGCACGGACAGGACCGTCTCGAGGCAGCCGCGGCGTCCGCACGCGCACTGCTCGCCGTCGTCGACCACGGTGACGTGCCCGATCTCGCCCGCGGCGTCGCCCTGGCCGTGCACCCGCACGCCGTCGACGACGACGCCCGCGCCGACACCGGCGCCCACGGTGACCACGAGCATGCCGGAGCTGGCCCCGCCGTAGGTGAACTCGCCGAGCGCCGCCGTGTTGGCGTCGTTGGCGACGTGCACGGGCAGGCCGAGGCGCTCGCCGAGGACCTCGGCGAGCGGCACGTCGTACCAGCCGCGGTTGGGGGCCTCGACGACGCGTCCGTCGAGGTCGATGATGCCGGGCGAGCCGACGCCGACGCCGATCACCGGATGGGTGGCTGCGGCCACGAGCCGCCGGACGAACCGGGTGAGCAGGTCGACGAGCTCGTCACCCGTGCGCCCGTCGATGTCGAGCTGCCTGCGCACCACGATCTCGCCCGTGAGGCTCAGCACCGCGCCGCGCATGCGGCCGTGCTCGGTGAGGTCGACGGCGACGATCTGGTAGGCGTCCGCGCGCAGGCCCACGAGGATCGCGGGCTTGCCGACCCGCTGGCCGGGCCGGGTGCCGAGCTCCTCGACGAGGCCCTCCGCGATGAGCACGGAGACCAGGTCGGAGATGGTGACGCGGGTGAGCGAGGTGGCTCGTGCGAGGTCGGCCCGGGAGGTGGGC
>Ga0079224_100012782_pt1 | contig 11649 bp, 8 predicted proteins | sample Stecom2015_FD_80414 | JGI IMG/M metagenome (GOLD analysis project Ga0079224, IMG submission 80414) | Agricultural soil microbial communities from Utah to study Nitrogen management - Steer compost 2015 | ecosystem: Environmental > Terrestrial > Soil > Agricultural land | place: USA: Utah...
CTGTCGGTCGGGATCGCCCTTGGTGTCGCCGGCATGCACGTGGCAAGCCGCTTTGGAACGGAGCCGCCTGCGCAAAGGGACCGTAACGCCACGATGCCGGCCGCGGCAGCGCTCGAGGCCCCCGACTCCAGGGCAGAGGACGCGCTCGCCGCGCTCGAGCGGGCACTCGACGCCGGTGTCGCGGGACCTGCCCTCGACGCGATCGTCAGCGCGGCGACGAGCAGAGACGTCGCAGCGGTCGCGCGGCTGCTCAGCGAGTCGCGGAACGCGCCACAGTCCGACCGAATAGCGGCGAGCGTATTGCGTGCGCTCGGTGCGGGCTCCGAGGGGCTCGACTTCGTCGTGGATGTCTTGACGGGCTCCGCAAACGACGCCGAGCGTCGCATCCGCATCATCGCCGCGCTGGCCGAGACCGATCCTCACGCCGCCGCGGCGCTCGCGGCCTCACTTGCCGATCCCGCCGAGCGGACCCGCGCCGAGACCCGCGTCATCGCGGCCTGGACCGAGACGGATCCGCTCGCCGCGATCGCGCACATCGATGCCACCGCGGATCCGCTCCGGCGCAACGAGCTGCTGCGCACATCGTTCCTGGTCTGGTCGCTAACGGACCCTCGCGGCGCGTTGCGCGAGTACGCGCGGCTCGAATCCGCCGGCATGACGATGACCGTCATCACGCTCGGCATCATGGAGCTGCTCGCCCGGCAAGACCCCGAGGGCTTCCTGAGCCTGCCGGTGCAGCCGAACTCGGTGCTTTCCAACGGGCAGCGCACGGCGCTCGCGACCCTTGCCGAGCGCAACCCCGATGCGGCCCTCGACTACGCGGCGCGTCTCGACGGCATGAATCCGCAGACGCGCCTCGCCGCCGTCGCAGAAGGGTGGGCGCGCAGGGACGCCTCCGCCGCGCTCGCATGGGCACGCCGTCAGGGCGCCGCGGCGACGAGCCTCGAAGCAACGATCTATGCCGTGATCGCCCAGACCGAGCCCATGCGCGCGATCGACCTGGTGCTCTCGATGGACGCGAGCGCGGACGCACGCGCCGAAGCGATGCGAACGGTCATGGCGCGCGCGATGGCGGCGAATCCGGCTTCGAGCGCGCGCATCGCCGAGGCCGCGCTCGCATTCGACGATCCCGCCCTCCGGCAGCACGCCGTGCAAGGCGTAATGACGAGTTGGCGGTCCCTGGCGCCGAAGGCGGCTATAGACTGGCTCGTCGCGAATGCCGACCGCGTGCCGGAAGCCGCATTTCGGCAGATACTGACCTCGTTCAGCGCCCTGGGAGGGCTGCAGGCAGGCCTCGACGCGGCCACCGCAGCGTCGTATGCGACACGGATTCCGGCATCGGTCAGGGCCGACTGGATCGCCGCCGTAGGCGTGGCCTATGCGCGCGAGAATCCGCTCGCAAGCATCGAGTGGATCGAAAGCCTGCGCGGCGAGCCCGGCTACACGGCAGGCGTGACGAGCGTTGCGCTCGGCGTCGCCGAGACCGATCCGCGTGCGGCGATCGGCCTCGTCGAGGGCGCCGGACTCGACGGCAATGCGGCCGCAACGACGTTGCGGCAGATCGCTCAACTCTGGGCGCGACAGGCACCGCAGGCGGCCATGACCTGGGCGCGCGGGCTATCCGACGCCCAAGCACGCGCGTCGTCCGAGGAGGCGATCGTTCGAGTCTGGGCCTCGGAGCGGCCGGACGAGGCGCGCGCGTTCGTGCTCGGGATGCCCGCCGGGCCCGATCGCGATGCCGCACTGCGCGCCCTCGTCGGCGCGGGCGTTCACGATGCGGCCGTGCTGCGCGCCTTCGCTTCCGACAACACACGCGACATGGCGCTGATGTCGCTCATCGGGCCGATCGGCGACAGCGACGCGGCGCGCGAGCTGATCGACCACATCGCCTCCCCTTCGATGCGCGCGGCCGCGGAGCAGAATCTCGAAAGGGCGTCGCGCGTGCCTCGGGTCGTGATCTCCGGCGGCCGAGTGATCTCGCTGCCGGCCGAACCTCCGTCTCGGTGACTTGGGGTCGTGCGCGGCCGCGAGCTTCGCGTCGTCCGAGCGGTCTCCGCCGCTCGCCGCATCGCACCGTGCGGACCGCTGCGGGCGGCGCTACCATTGGCTGCTCCGACGAGTTCGACGGAGGAGTCCGCGGCGGTCGAGCCGCCACAGGGATCCGATGAGCGTAGACACACCTCGCAAAGTCACGACCCGCCGCCTTCAGGAAATGAAGGAGAAGGGCGAACCGATCGCATGCCTCACGGCATACGACTATCTGACCGCAACGATCCTCGACGCGGCCGGCATCGACCTCATTCTCGTCGGCGACTCGGCGGGAAACGTCTTCGCCGGCTATGACACGACGATTCCGATGACGATGGAGCAGATGCTCTATCACGCGCAGGTCGTCGCACGGGGCGTCGAGCGCGCGTTCGTCGTCGCCGACCTGCCGTTCATGTCGTATCAGGTCAGCGAGGAAGAGGCGTTGCGCAACGCGGGGCGCTTCGTCAAGGAGGCGCTCGCCGAAGCCGTCAAGCTCGAGGGCGGCGAGCACGTCTGCCGGACGATCCGCCGCATCGTCGATGCCGGCATCCCGGTCATGGGCCACTTGGGCCTCACGCCGCAGTCGATTCACAAGTTCGGCACGTACAAGGCGCGGGGTGCCACGACCGAGGAGGCCGAGCGCATCATGTCGGACGCGAAGGCGCTTCAAGACGCCGGCGTCTTCGCGATCGTTCTCGAGAAGATTCCCGCCGACCTCGCGCGGCGCGTGACCGAGTCGTTGTCGATCCCGACGATCGGCATCGGCGCGGGGTCGCACTGCGACGGTCAGGTGCTCGTCACGCCCGACATGCTCGGCATCTTCACGAAGTTCAAGCCGCGCTTCGTGCGTCGCTACGCCGACCTCGGCACGCAAATGGCGGACGCGTTCACGCGCTATCGGGACGACGTGAAGCAGCGGAAGTTTCCGAGCGAAGAAGAAAGCTATTGATCGAAGCGCGGACGACGGCGCACGGGGCACCGCCGTCCGGCACCGGCATCACGACGTGGACGCTGCCGGCCTACCGTCGCCGACTATTCGGGCTCGAACTCGATCTGACGATCGTCCGGCAGCGTGATCGCCCTGATGAACCCGAGCGGACTGCCGTTCCGTGCCGGGAAGTATCGAATCGTGACCCTGTCGCCGGCCTTCACGGTATTCGGCCCGTCGCGGCCGAAACCGAGGTTCGCGAGCGCGTTCGCGGAGCCGGTCGTCATGATCCACTCCGTTTTCGTGCCGTCTTCGTTCTCGACCTCGAGATGCATCGCGCCGTGAGGGTTCGTGAACGCGACCCTCGTCAGCACGCCGGTCACCTCCCCTTCTTTTCGGATGTCATACGTCGCGGACAGGGAGTGATGCGCGAGCACCGACTCGCCCGCCATCAGCCACCCGCACAGCACGACGCACCCGAATATCCGCTTGCTCATTCGTGCCTCCCCCAAACCGAGCCCGGCTGGCGCACCGGACGAAACTGTCGTTCGGCCCGAGCGTACCATCGCCGTGGGTAGCGCTCAATTTGCGCCCGGCGCCAGTAAGTTACGCTGCCGTGCAATGAAGCTGAAGAAAGCTGAAGCCCCGCATCCGCCGCATAACCGCGACCGTCCCCTGCCCGCGATCGATCGAGGCGTCGCGTCACGGGCGCCGGCGACCATTCCGAAGGGCGCGGCATGTCGTCGGCACGACGAGCGCCGCATCGTTCGAGCAACGAGGGCGAATGCCCGCAAAGCGAGCATGCCCTCGTGGCTATGCCTGGCGAGCAGACCGATCTACTCCCACATCGCGCGCATCGCCGCTGCGACGTCGATGCGCACCGCCGTCCGCGTCTCGTTCACCGGCAAGGTATCCGCGGCCTGCTCGGGCCACGCCTTCCGCTCGAAGCAGTCGAGCACCGCGTCGGTCATGAAGCGGCTCCGCGCGCCGTACACGTGCGCATCGCCGGTCCGGCTCTGCTGCGTCACGTAATACTTGAGCGGCGCAATCAAATGCAGGCTCTGCTTCGCGCGCGTCATCGCGACGTAAAGGAGCCGCCGCTCCTCCTCGATCAGATCTCGGCGTCCGGTGGCGTGCTCGTTCGGGAAATTGCCGTCGGTGACGTGGAGCACGTAGACCGCGTCCCACTCCTGGCCCTTCGCCGAGTGGACCGTCGACAGGATCAAGTAATCCTCGTCGCGCAGCGGGTCGCCCGCGAGATCGCTCGTCGCCTGCGGCGGATCGAGCGTGAGCTCCGTGACGAAACGCTCGCGGCTCGCGTACTGCGCCGAAAGACGGTCGAGCTGCTCGATATCGGCGGCCCGCACGTCCGGCGCGTCGTACAGCCGCTCGAGCTGCGGCTCGTACCACCTGCGGACGAGCGCGATCTGCCCCGCCCACTCGCGCGCGGACGCGAGCGTCGCGAGGAGCTCGGTCAGAGCGGACCAGTCGTGCGACGCGACGGCCGGCATCCTGTACTCGCGAAGCACCGACCACGAGTAGCCGCTCGCCTCGAAGACCTTGAGGCAGCGGTCGGCCGTTGCAGGGCCGACGCCGGGCAGGAGCTGCAGCGTGCGGAATCCGGCGAGTCGGTTGCGCGGGTTGTCGGCCCAGCGCAGCACCGCGAGCACGTCCTTCACGTGCGCCGCCTCGAGAAACTTGAGACCGCCGTACTTCACGTACGGAATGTTGCGCCGCACGAGCTCGAGCTCGAGCGCATCGCTGTGATGCGACGTGCGCATCAGCACGGCCTGCCTGCGCAACGGCAGGCCTTGCTCGCGGGCGGCGAGGATCTGCCCGACGACGTAGAGCGCCTGCGCGCGATCGTCCTCGACCGAGACGTAAACGGGCTTCTGGTTCGACGGGCGCTCGCAGCGCAAGGCCTTCCGATATTGCCGCTCCGCATCCCGCATCAGCGCGTTCGCCGCGTCGAGGATCGGCTGGACCGAGCGATAGTTCGTCTCGAGCTTCACGATCTCCGCGGGAGGCGTGAAGCGCCGCGGAAACTCGAGAATGTTCTCGACGGTCGCCGCGCGGAACGAGTAGATCGCCTGCGCGTCGTCGCCGACGACGCAGACACCGGCGCCGTCCGGCTTCATTGCGTGCACGATCTCGGCCTGCAGGACGTTCGTATCCTGGTACTCGTCGATCAGCACGTGGTCGAACCGGTCGCCGAGCTCGCGCGCGATCCTCGGCTCGTCGACGAGGAGCTTCCAGTAGAGCAGCAAATCGTCGTAGTCGAGCACATGCTGGCTCTGCTTGACCTCGATGTAACGGCGGAAGAGGCGCGTCAGGTCGTCGGCCCACTCGCTGCACCACGGGAAGAGCTCCTCGAGCGTCCGTGCGAGCGGCTGACCCGCGTTCACGCGATGCGAGTAGATCGCGAGACAAGTGTCCTTGCGGGGGAAACGCTTTCCCTTCGCCGCGAAGCCGAGCTCCTGGCGGACGAGATCCAGAAGATCCGCTGCGTCGCCGCGGTCGAGCACGGAGAACGACGGGTCGAGGCCCAGAGCCTCCGCGTACTCGCGGAGCAGTCGATTGCCGATCGAGTGATAGGTGCCGGCCCAGAGCCCCCGCGTCGCCTCGGGAACGTCGGCCGCTCGGCTCGCCGTGCGGAACGCCTCGCGGACGATGTGCTCCGCGCGCCGCAGCATCTCGTGCGCGGCGCGCCTCGTGAACGTGAGAAGCAGAATGCGCTCCGGCGAAACGCCGGAGAGCAACAGATACGCAACGCGGTGCGCGAGCGTGTTCGTCTTGCCGGTTCCCGCGCCCGCTATCACGAGCAGCGGGCCCGCCGCGACACCGCGCTCACCGGGCTCGCCGTACGTCGCTGCGCGGAGCTGCGCGGCGTTCAGCGACGCGCCGAACGCGCGCCGTGCCTGGTCGTCGCTCTTCGCGGATTCGGTCGGGGTGGTCAGCGCGTTCATCGCGCGAATGATGACCGAAAACTGTATGGAGTTACAGACCGCGGCAAGCTACGCTGAAGCGCCCGGCCGACGACGGTCGGCCGGGCGCGGATCGGATCCGGCCTCGCGATCGGCCTAGCGTTGCTTCAGCAACGGCTCGAGCTGCTCCTCGAGACGCGCCTCGTGCGTCTGCATCTGCTCGAGCGTCGGCAGGCTCTTCGAAGCCGGATCCGCGTCGAGGATCGCGGCGTTTACCGCATCCATGCCGGTATGCGCGGGCCACTCGGGGAGACCTTCGCCGTTCGGGTTCCCGGAGCGGGCGAAGTTGACCCAGTACGACGCGATCATGTCCGCGACGCGCTGATCATCGGCCGACGCGGCCGCAAGCGCCGGATCGCTGCTGTCGGGGAAGAGCGGCAGCTCGCCGAGGTTGTCGAAAACGTACTTCACCTCGGCCGCGTGCACCGGCAGGTAGGGCTCGCTGCCCTCGGGCGCCGGCGACGTCTGTGTGAACCAATAGACGTACGCGTTCCGGCCGGCCGCGCGCTGATACTCCGCGATGCGCCACGCCGTCCAGAAGATGCGGTCCGAGCCGTCGGACGCGCCTCCCGGGCCTCGTCGTCCGCCGAACGAGAGCTCGGCCGCGTTCGCCCCCATCAGCACGTCGACCTTGTGCTGACGGCCCTCGGCGAAGACGATCGCCGGATCCTCGGGGATCACGTAGTTGTCGACGATCATCGTCTGCGTGCGCGGAAACTTCTCGACGACCTCCTCTGTCGAGAGCGCGCGCATCGCCTCGAGCGTCTCGAGGCCCGCGGCCTGCGCGTTCCGCAAGCCCTGCTGCTCCTGCGCCTCGAGCGTCGCGTTCGGCGCGTTCGGCGAGACCGCGCCACCCATGATGCTCTGCGCGATCGCTCGATGGAAAAGCCCTTCGGCCAACGGTGACGTCATCAGCGACGTGATCGCCATCGCGCCGGCCGACTGCCCGAAGATCGTCACGTTGCTCGGGTCGCCGCCGAATGCTGCGATGTTCCGCTGCACCCATTGGAGCGACGCGACCATGTCGAGGATGCCGTAATTGCCGGAGCTCTTGTATTCGGCCTCTTCCGTCAACGCCGGGTGCGCGAGGAAGCCGAAGGGGCCGAGCCGGTAATTCATCGTGACGACGACGGCGCCGCGTTCCGCGAGCGCGGTGCCGTCGTAGAGCGGCGCCGAGCCCGCGCCGTCCGTGAACGCGCCGCCATAGAAGTACACCATCACCGGCAACCGGTCGTCCGGGGATTCGGCCGGCGTCCAGACGTTCAGATACAGGCAGTCCTCGCTGAGCGGCGGCGAGCCGTCCATGTTCGCGATGTTGACGTAGCGCGGCTCGGTCCTCGGCTGCACGCAGACGTTGCCGAACTGGCTCGCATCGCGCACGCCGTCCCACGGCTCGACGGGCTGCGGCGCGCGCCAGCGGTTCTCGCCGACCGGCGGAGCCGCGAACGGAATTCCGCGAAAGACGCGTACGCCGGATGCCGTCGTCTCGCCGCCCGAGATGAGGCCGGCATCGAGCCGAACGGGATCCTCGATTGCGGCGTGACCCGCCGTCGCCAACACCGCAAGGCCGGCGAGCCACCCGGCTCGCGGACGCAATTCGAATCGCTTCATTATTGTTCCTCCAGGCGGCTCGCCCACGGTCGAATGCCGCGGACCGATAGTACTTTCAAGCGCGCCGGCACAACAACAGAGCAATCTCAAGAAGCGTGCGCTTCGGCGTCCGGGCGGCGCGTCGCTTCTCCGCGCCGCATCCGACGCGAGGTTCGACGAAAGCTGTAACCTTCAGGCGTAGGCCGCGTCCTGATCAGTGTCGGCGGCTCGATCGGAACGGCATGGTGCCCGGATTGAAGATCAGCGAAAGCGCGACGGCCGAATCCGATCGGGAACCCGAGGACGGCGGCGTATCGAGCTTTCGGTTCAAGCTCGCGGTCCTGCGATACGGCGGCATCGTCTACCGTGTCGCGCAGCTGCTGCTCGGCGATCGCCACGAGGCCGAAGACGTGAGTCAGGAGACGTTCTTGCGGTATTGGCAGCACGGCAAAGGCGTCGAGCGTCCGAAGGAATGGCTGCTCGCCGTGACCCGCAACGCATGTCTCGATCGCTTGCGCCGCGCGCGCCCGCTCGTTTCGACGGACGCTTCGACGGACGAGACGCTCGGGCCGAGCGAGGACCGCGATCCGCTCTGGCACGCAGAGCAGGCCGAGCTCGGCGGCCGGCTCCGCGAGCACATCGCGCGCCTCCCGGAGCCGCAGCGCAGTCTCGTGATCCTGTTCGACGTGAACGGCGTCGACGGTGCCTCGTGCGCCCGCATCCTCGGGCTCAGCACGAATCAGGTGAAGGTCTATCTGCATCGAGCGCGCCGCCGGCTACGGCGCGCTCTGGAGGAGTCGTCGTGACGGACCTCGACTCGCGCTGGGCATGGAGCAAAGTCGAGGCGATGGCGGACGGATCGCTGTCGCGTGACGAAAAGCGCCGCATGCGTGCAGTGCTCGAACGCGAACCCGAGCTCTCGGCGGCCGTCGCGCGGGCCCGCACGCTCCGGCGTGCGCTGCGCCGTCTCGGGAAAGCGCCCGTGCCGCGATCGCTTCATGCGCGGTTGCTGAAAATCCCGGCTCAGTCGGGCGACAGGAGCCGAGCGAAGACCGAGGTCTGGTCGTGGACGTCCGCGACGGCCGCGGCGAGCGCGATGGTGGCGGCACTGGTCCTGCTGACGCAGCCCGAGCCCGCCGACGATCCGCGCGCCGCGGCGCTGCGCGATTTCGAGCTCGCGATGACTTATCTGCACAGGAGCTACGAGATCGCCGGCGGGCATCTGAAGCGAACACTGGAACGGGAGCTCAAAGAAGCGTTCCGCGTGAACACTGGAAGCGGCGCGAACGACGCCGACACGGAAAACGGAGGTTGATGCAATGCGATCCATCAGCAAAGTAACCCTAGCCGTCGTAGCGAGCGGCTTCTTGTCGTCGGCGCTCGCGCAGCAGCAACAGAGCCCATTCCGCTTCGACTCGATTCCCGGCGTGTCCGCGGAACCGCACGTGCAGATCGATCTCGGTCCCGCGCTGCTCGGCTTCGCCGCGGAGGCCGCTCGCCAGAGCGATCCGAGCGCCGCCGACATGATCGCCGGGCTCCGCGGCATCAGCGTGCGCGTGTACGACGAGCTTTCCGATACGGCGGCCGTGCAATCTTTCGTCGATCGCACGTCGCAGTCGCTCGAGCAGAGCGGCTGGGAGCGCGTCGTCTTCGTGCAGGACGGCGACGAGAAAGTGCGTGTGCATGCACTCGTCGACGATCAGCAGGTGTCCGGCATGACGGTCATGGTTCTAAGCTCGAGCGAGGCCGTCTTCATCAATATCGACGGGCAGATCGATCCCGCGCAGCTCGGCCGCGTCGCCGCGGGAATGGGCTTCGGCGACGTGCTCGGCGCGATCATGGGAGCTGCCCAGGCGGCGCCGACGCCCGCGCCGCAGTCGCAGGTTCCGGCGAACGAGCCTCCATCGCCGGCTCCGGCGAGCGAGTGATGCGGAATCCTTCGACGTGCCAACGCGGGGCTCGCTCGGCGTGCTCGTTCCCTCGCCGGGCAGCCCCGCGTCACCGTGGTGCGTCAGGACGTGCATGCTCTCGCGGGCTCGATCCGCGCGTGCTCACCGCGTGCGGCTCATTGGATTCGCTCGGGAGCTCTGCTCGCCGAGCTGCTCCGCGAGCCCGATGAGAATGCCTTCGGCGCCCCGGATGTAGCAGAGACGGTAGATGCCCTCGTAGTCGACGACCTCATCGACCACCGTCGCACCATGCCTCGCTAGCCGCGACAGCGTGTCGTCGAGATCGTCCACCGCGAACATCACGCGCAGGTACCCGAGCGAGTTCACCGGATCCGTGCGATGGTCGGCCGCGATGGCGGGAGCGTCGAAGCGCGACAGCTCGAGACGGCCGTGACCGTCGGGTGTGCGCATCATCGCGACTTCGACGCGCTGACCGCGTACTCCCGTCACGCGGCCCGCCCAGTCCCCTTCGATGCGCGTGCGGCCCTCGAGGATGAGGCCGAGCTCGGCGAAAAACGCGATGGCCGCATCGAGGTCTTCCACCACGATGCCGACGTTATCCATCCGCTTGATCGTCACGACGACTCCTTCCCTGCGTCTGCGCAGAGCGCGGGTGCTGAGATCGAACGTGCGGCCGCACCTTCGAAACGTCGTCGTAAGACGTACCCCTGACGCCGTCAGTCGATATTCACGAAGGATCCGGATGGCGTGGAGCCGCACATGCCGCTGGCCTCGCCGATCCACAGGCTGCCGCCGCGCCAGCACTCGATGCGCCCGCGCGCACTCGGCTCGCTCCGCGGGACGTTCACGGTCGAGAAACCGGCGCTCTCGACGAGCGAGCTACGGTGCGCCGGGAGGACGCACGGCGTTCGCGCGGTCGACGATGTACGCGCGGATCGCCTCGGCCTCTTCGGCATCGAGGGCGTCCGCGAACGACGCCATGCCGTTCGCCGCACGCGCACCGCCGAGCACGATCGCCGAGAAGAGCTCCGGGCTCGACAGCGCCGGCGAATACGCGAGGTCCGGGAACAGGCCGCGGCGAAACATTCCGCCTGCGTTGCCCGGGTCCTCGTGGCAGATCCAGCACGTCGACTGATAGAGCTGCTCGCCGCGCGCGATCTCGTCGGCCGACGCGGTCGACGGCGGCGGATTCAGCGGCGGCGGCGAGAACTCGACCGGCGGCGGAAGCTTGGCCGTGCCGCCGCGCTTGAAGACCAAGAGCCGCGCATTGCTCGGTGCGTAGTAGTTGCCCGCCGCGCGGCCCGAGACGACCGCGATGTGCTGCTCGCCGTCGAGCTCGAAGCTGATCGGACCGGCGACGACGCCCGTGTGGACGCTCTCCGACGACCAGAGCTCCGTGCCGTCATGCGCCGAGCGCGCGACGAGCCCGTTGCCGGTGCCGTGGAACACGAGCCCGCCGGCCGTCGCGAGCATCCCGGCCGCGCCGCCCTGCACGCGCCACGCTTCCCGCTGCGACACCGGATCCCACGCGAGCACGTAGTCGCCCCTCGGCAGCCGAGCGAGCTCCGCGAGCGCCTCGGGCGAGCGGGCCGCGAGATCGATGCCAAGGTTCGAGACGCGCGCATTCGGATTGAAGTTGCGGGCAGGCGCATAGATCAGCGCATTGTCGCTCGCCGAGAAATACGCATAGCCCGTCTGCGGGCTGAACGCCATCGGGTGCCAGTTGTGCGCGCCCGCCGACGAAGGCTGGACGGCAACCGGTTGACCGGTTCGGTCGTAGCGCGCGGCCGGATTCTCGATCGGACGGCCGGTCTCGGGATCGATTCCGGTCGCCCAGTTCACCGCCGCGAAGTTGTTCGCCGAGATCAGCTCGCCCGTCTTCGCATCGAGCACGTAGAAGAAGCCGTTCTTCGGCGCCTGCATCACGACGCGCCGCTCGACGCCGTCGATCGTGAGATCGGCGACGATGATCGGCTGGGTCGCCGTGTAATCCCACGTCTCGCCGGGCGTCGTCTGGTAGTGCCAGACGTACGAGCCGTCGTCCGGATCGAGCGCGACGATCGACGACAGGAACAGATTGTCGCCACCGCCGGGGCTCCTGAGCGCCTGATTCCACGGCGAGCCGTTGCCGGTGCCGATATAGAGCAGATCGAGCTCGGGGTCATAGGCCATCGAGTCCCAGACGGTGCCGCCGCCGCCGAGCCGCCAC
>Ga0079224_100012783_pt1 | contig 11648 bp, 13 predicted proteins | sample Stecom2015_FD_80414 | JGI IMG/M metagenome (GOLD analysis project Ga0079224, IMG submission 80414) | Agricultural soil microbial communities from Utah to study Nitrogen management - Steer compost 2015 | ecosystem: Environmental > Terrestrial > Soil > Agricultural land | place: USA: Utah...
CATCCGCACGCTCCCCTTTACGGCTCCCGGCGGTCGGAGTATTCATCCGGCCGCAAAAAGGGCGCCAGAGCCAAAGCGAGGCACTCTTCGAAAAAGCGCTGCCTGTCGATCAACCCCCGGGTCAAATACCCGACCGCCCCTTCCTTCGCGTTGACGTCCGCCCGGCCCACGCGCTCCACCATCAAATCGCCCAAGACCTTTCCCGAGCGGATCGCCTCCGCCAAGGGCGCCGGCAAGAGGAGCTTGGCCGAGGGAGCCGCTCCCATACGACCGTCCCTGGCCAGCACCACCGCCCAGTTGAAAAGGTAGCATTCACCGTCGACAAACTCGACACCGCCTTCAAGCCCTACCCCAAAGGCATCCTCGGATGAAAGCGCTTTTTTCGCCCGGTGGATGGCGCCCAGCTTCACTTGCTCGCCGACGGGCATCTCCCCGATTTCGGGCGGCATCCAAACGGCGACCGGCCGCACCTTTACGTTGCTGACGATCCGTCCAAACACCTTTTCCACCGCGCCGACCTTCGCGGGGTTCGTCGAACCCACCGCCACCGTCAACCCTGGAGGGAAAAGATCGCCCCTCACTCAGCATCCGCCTCCAACCAGTCGCCCGGCAAGCCCGAGCTTTAGAGGAGAATTGACACTTCGTCCCGGTCCATCCGCTCGATGCAGCGGGAGAGCTTGGCCACAAGCGCTTCGTCTTGGCGGGCCGCTTGGCGCACTTGCCGCAAGACGTCGATGGCCCGGCGAAACGCGAAGACGATGTCGCCTTCGTCGACGCCACTTGCGGCCACCACGTCGCTAAACGGCGCTCCCTGGCTCCAAAGCGAGGCCGCCTCGGCCAGCTGGTCGTAGAAGTCCGTCTGGGAGTAACCCAGGTACAACCGTTCCATCCTCGAAATCAAGTCGACCGCCCGCATCACGACGCCCACGTCAAATGCGTGGTGCCGGCGGCGCTCTTCCCCTTTGCGAGGCTCGTAATCCATCGAGGCCGCCAAAGCGTTGATCTCATCCTCGCTCCAGTCGTGAAAGACGCCGCGAAAGAAGAGCTCGGTCACCAGGAGCTCGCTGCCGTTGATCTCCGCTGCAAAGATCCCCCGGGCGGTAAGCTCGCCGTCGCGCACGTAATCGAGGGCCTCGAGCAGCGCCAGCTTCTCTTCAAACTCCCTGATAAACGCGTCGTCGCTGGGCAGCTCGTCCAAAGCGCGCTCCACCCGTTCGATGCGCGTCCGGATCCGGCGATATTCTCTTGCCATGGGCTGGAAACGGGCCCGCACCGCATCAGTGCATCCGGCTCCCTCGAGCTTCTTGAGCGCCCGCCGGTGGGCGCCAATCTCTCGCCGGAGCTCCTTGACCCCTTTGCGGTCGCCCGCATCTTTCCTCCGCCTCAACCGTTCCGTGAGGCGGGCGAGGGCTTTTTCCCTCTCCAGGGCTTCCAGCGCAAGCTCAGCTTCGCGCAGGCTCAGCTCGCCGAGAAGGGCGCTTCGCGCCTCTTCGAGCCGGGAAAGCTCTGCACGGTACCGCCTTTTCGCCTGCTCCAGCTGGAAGCTCGCAAAATTGCGGCGCAGGATCGACTCGATCTGGGGCCGGTCGTAACTTCTTACCAAATTAAGGATTGTGTTGTACGACAGCGTAAACCGGCTTTCGATGGGCTCCACCTGGTCCTCGCGCATCGAGGGGAATTCCCGCGGGTTGAAAAAGTTGAAGTCGACCGCGGTAAAGACGTACCCCTTTTCATCGATGCCCCGGCGCCCCGCTCGGCCCGCCATCTGGAAGTACTCCCGGTTGGTCAGGGCGCGAAACTGCCTGCCATCCCACTTGGTGACAGAGTCGAAGCAGACGGTGCGGCAGGGGAAGTTGAGCCCCACCGCAAAGGTCTCGGTGCAGTAGAGAAGCCGGATCAACCGGCGCTCAAAAAGCTCCTCCACCACGTCCTTGACGATCGGCAAGAGCCCCGCGTGGTGGTAAGCGATCCCCTTTTTGAGGAGCGGCTCGATCTCTCTCAGGCTTCGCTCGCCGGCCCCGTCGTACCGCTCGATAGCCCGGGCGATCACCTCGTCCACATCTCGCTGTTCCTGGACCGAGAGCCATTGGCTCTCCTGGGCGGCCTCCCGAGCGTTGATCTCGCACTTTCTCCGTGAGAAGGTGAAAAAGAGGCAGGGCAAAAGGTCCGGAGAGATGTGGCGCACCAGCTCCAAATGGTGCGTGGGCTCAAAATCGGCCGCGACGGTACCCGACTGGGTGATGCCAAAGCGCGCCGCGTACCTGCGGTACCGCTTTTCCAGCTGTTTAAACGTGCACTCACCCAACGAGTGTTCATACAGGTGGTGCTCCAAGGGCACAGCCCGGACGTTGTGGGTGATGACCCGCACCGGACGGCCGTGGATATCACTGATCCAGCGGGCGAGCTCATCGATGTTGGGAATCGTGGCGGAAAGTCCCAAAAACCGCATCTCAGGCGGCATAAAAATCAGGCTCTCTTCCCAGACGCTCCCCCGGACCGGATCGTCGATGTAGTGAATTTCGTCAAAGATGACGTGGCTCGTGCCTGCCAGGCGGTCCCGGTCGGTGTGCAAGAGGTTGCGAAAGATCTCCGTCATCATGATGAGAACGGGCGCCTGTGGATTGATGACCACGTCGCCGGTCAAGATTCCGACGTTTTCCTCGCCCAGGTGCGCCTTAAACTCCTTAAATTTCTGGTTGCTCAGCGCTTTGATCGGCGCCGTGTACACCACCTGGCGGCCCGCCTTGAAAGCCATCTCGGTGAGGTAATCGGCGATGAGGGTCTTGCCCGTGCCTGTCGGCGCGGACACCAAGACCGAGTCTCCCGCCTCCAAGGCCGCAATGGCGTCTCGTTGAAAATCGTCGAGCGTATATCCCCGGTAGGTGATCAACTCCTGGCGCAACACGACGGACACTCCTTTGGACGCAGGCCTTTTCCCGACCTACTCCTGCGCGTTGTGGGCGATCCGGGCGCAGGCTGCCGCGACGATGGCCGCCAAGAGGTCGTCGAGGAAGGTGTTTACCTGCTGGGCCTCGTCGAGTTCCACCAGGATCTTGGGGCGCTCCACGCCGAGATAGCCAAAATTGGACAGGCTGATCGAACCGTAGATATTGATGATGGAAAAGGCGAGCACCTCATCAATCGCAAAAAGGCGGTCGTTTTCCCTGACAATCTCTCCCAAGGGCTCTTTAAGCGTGCCCTCTTCGGCCATGATGTCGAGGGTGATCCCGGTGATCACGGCGTGCTGGACTTCCCTCTTGGCCAAGACCTGCCTCACGCTCTCCCTGCACCTGTCAAGGGTGAGGGAAGGATCATACGGCTTTTGCAGCTCCAACACCAGCTGGGCCAGCGCGTCGAGGTCGACGCCTCGCTGCTCCAGCATCTCAACGGCAATGTTTCTCACGATGGCTCCATCCCCTCGGGGACGTCCCGCAAGCGGGCCGCTTTGGGCGTCCAGCGGTCTTGGTCGCGCCGGCGGTACTTTTCCATCACCGCCCGAAAGGCTTCGCCCAAATCGATCCCCAGGGAGTTCGCAAAAGCGCAAAGGATGAAGAGGATATCGCCCATCTCCAAAGCCAAGTCGCTTTCAGCCTCGCCCGGCTTCTTGGGCTTTTCGCCGAAGCGATGGTTCACTTCCCGGGCCAGTTCACCCACCTCTTCGGTGAGACGGGCGAGCATGGAGAGGGGCTTCCAGTACCCTTCTTGAAATTGGGAGATCCACTGGTCGACCTCCCGCTGCATCGTCTTGATGTCCATCGCGCTCACAAGCCTTTACCTGTTAGACTACTCACCCAACGCGGCCCCTGATATACTGGGGGCGAGGTGTCACCATGTCCCAAGGCCACCGACTCAAAGACGAACTGAAAACCTACGCCCGTTCGATCGGCGTCCACCATCTCGCGGTGGGGGAGGCTACGCCCTTTGATCGCGAGGCCGAGCTTCTTGAGGCCATGCACGCTCAAGGGACGTATCCGGCCTTTACCGACACCGACGTCAAGCGGCGAACCCAGCCTAGGCGTTGGCTCCCCGATGCCAAGAGCATCATCGCCATCGCCGTCTCGTACCTGACTGACGACGATCACCACCCGCCCCGCAAGGGCGTCCTGCGGGGCATCGTCTCCCGCTATGCCTGGGGCCGGGATTACCATCCGATCCTCCGCGAAAAGCTTGAGGCCATAGCCGCCTTCCTCGCCCGGCGCGTCGATCATCCCGTTCGCTTCGTCCCTTACGTGGATACCGGTCCGCCCATTGACAGGGCCGTGGCGGTCCGCTCGGGGATTGGCTGGTACGGGAAAAACGCTTGTGTCTACACGCCCCGGTACGGCTCGTACATCTTTTTGGCGCAAGTGGTCACCAACGTCGAGTTAGAGCCCGACCCTCCGATCAGCCGCTCGTGCGGCCCCTGCGACCGGTGCATCCGGGCATGCCCCACCGGCGCCATCGAAAGGCCCTTTTGGGTCAACCCCGCGAAATGCCTTTCCTACATCACCCAGATGCCGGGCATGATCCCCAAAGAGTACCGCAAGGCCATGGGCCGCCGACTGTGGGGATGCGACGTCTGCCAGATCGTCTGCCCGTGGAACTGGGAGGCCGAAGCGGCCGGCGATGACGCCTTCCGGCCCAGCCCCGAGCTCACCGCCCGCCCTGCGCTGATCCCTCTCCTCACCATGACCAACTCGCAGTTTCGCCGGTGGTTTGGCCCAACCGCTATGAGCTGGCGAGGGAAAAAGATTATCCAACGCAACGCGTGCATCTGCCTTGGCAACATCGGCGACCCCGAGGCCGTCCCCGCTCTGGAGGACCGCCTCTTGCACGACGCGAAACCCGAAGTCCGGGCCAGCGCCGCATGGGCCCTCGGCCAAATCGGAGGCGACCGCTCCTTGCGCGCCCTTGAGCGGGCCCGCAAGACTGAAAGCCACCCCATGGTGCTGGACGAGATCGACGACGCGATGGCAGAAGCAGCCCGAGAGAGCACGCCCTCCCCTCGACTATAGACCCGAAAAGGGCTCGAGGACAAAGACGACCGCAAAGCGGCCCAGGAAGTCATACTCTTCCACTGCTTCGCGGATGCGCTGGGCATCAGCAGCACCGATGATGACGTCGGTGCGGGGAAGCCCCCGCGTCCCCTGGGCGTCGATGATCAGCGGCAGTCTAAAAGGATAGACGTCGCTCACTTTGAGCCGGGGATGAGACGTCGCCTCCCTCAAGTCGGTGCTGTACGCCACGATGCCCTGGCTGTAAAGCTGTGATTCTCCCGCTCCGATGCCGGCAAAGATCAACTGCCCATTTTCGTCCCAGATGCGGGGGCTCATCCCCCGCTCAAGGTCGGTCCCTTTCGCGTTGATGACGAGCCCGGTGTAGATGGGACGACCCGACGAGAGGCGCTCTTCCCATTCCCGCGCGAGGCGCTCTTCGAGTGTGTCGGCCTCATACAGCCCCACGTCATCCCATACCAGCGCCCCCGAACCCGACAACACCACCTGCCTCCATCCCGGCCGGGAGGGAGCGTCAAAGCGAAACTCGATCTTGACCCAACCGTCCTCGGGCTCGACGCCCCGAAACACCCGGGGATGCCCACCCTCCCAACGGACGCCTACCACGGCCACCGAACCGGGGGAAAGCGCCTTCACCCACGCCGTCACCGTGTAGCGGACACCGGGCTCGAGGGTGGGCCCTACCGTCTGCACCAGTTCCGCCGACGGATCGATCTCGGGGTACATCACCACGGCGCCGTCGCCGAAGCGGCCGCCACTTTCGTCGTAACGGGTCCCCTCTCCCTTAAGGATCCAGTAGTCGACGCCCACAAACGACGAGTTGCGGAGAAAATTAAGGGCGGGCGCACCCGAGAGCACCGCCGTCACGCCGGTGGCCCGAGCGCCTGAGGCCGCCAGGGCAAGGAGCAAAGCCGCCCAAAGGATAAGAGCCACATGAAATCTCCGGTCTATTCTTTGGAACACACCAACCGGACCTCCTCACCCGTCTGCGCCGACCGGTAGATGGCCCGGACCAGTTCGACGGCTCGCATCCCTTCCCGGCCGTCGACCAGCGGGGATCTTCCTTCCCGCACGGCCTGGACAAAATCCTCCAGTTGCCTTTGGTGGTTGTCAAAGGAGATCGCCATGGGGTCGCTGGCCGCGCCAGAAAGCTCCTTGGGCCCGTATTTCTCGACCATCTCGGCGTTCAGCTCGCTTTTGCCGCCGTCGTACCACTCGGCGACGGCGTCGTCCACCAGCACGACGCCCCCTTTGTCCCCATGGACCTCAATTCGCTTGGGGTACCCGGGGAAAACCGAGGTGGTCGCTTGGATCACTCCCATGGCGCCTGATGAAAACCGGAGCACGGCGACCAGAGTATCCTCCACTTCAATGCCCGTGTGCGCCAGGCAATCGGAGTAGGCGTAGACACGCTCGACGGGGCCCATAAGCCACAGGAGAAGATCGACAGCATGGATGGCCTGGTTCATCAGGGCGCCGCCGCCGTCTAGCTCCCAAGTGCCGCGCCAAGCGCCACTGTCGTAATACGACTGCGGCCGGTACCATTTCACGTACGCGTCGCCCATGACGATCCGTCCAAACCGGCCTTCCACCAACGCTCGCCGAGCCGCCTGGTTGGCGGGCGCAAAGCGGCTTTGAAAGATGACTCCTACCTGGACGCCCTTGGCCTCGGCAGCCTCGACGATGCGAAGGCACCGCTCCTCCGTCACCTCCAGGGGCTTTTCGACCACGACGTGCTTGCCCGCCTCGATCGCGGCCAAGGCCGGTTCCATGTGATAACCCGACGGGGTGCACACGATGACACCGTCGACATCCTCGCGCGAAACCAGCGACTCCAAGCGCTCCTCCCACTCAACCCCGTACCTTTCGGCGACGGCCTGAGCCCGTTGAGGCGTCCGGCTCCACACCGCCACAAGGCGGGCATCCTTCATCTTGCGGATGCTCTCGATATGGGCCTGGGAGATATTGCCACATCCGGCAACGGCAAAGCGAAAGGGTGCGCTCGACATCCCTGTGACCTCCTTGCCGACCGTACTCTCGCGTCAGACTTCGACCTCTGCCAAGGCTTGCGCTAGCGACTGGAGAAGCTCATCCCGGCTCTTCTTTCCCACCCACCGATGGATCTCCTTTCCTCCAGCAAACAGGATGAGCGTAGGGATGCTGGTGACTTCGCACTGTTGAGCGGTGGCGAGATTCTCATCGGTGTTGACCCGAAGCCGACGCAAACGCCCTTGGTACTCGGAGACGGCGTCCGCGACCACGGGAGCAAACTTAAGGCACGGCCCGCACCAAGGCGCCCAAAACTCCAGCAGCACCGGATAAGGGGCTTTCAGCACGCGCTCCTCAAACTCGTCTTCTTTGAGCTCAAAAAGAGTTATCGCCAAGCCCTCCTCCCCAAGGACGAAGCACCTTCGGCAAACCTCAGGCCGCTACTCTAATTCCAAAAGCTGCCGCAAAACCCTTGCTCATCACTGTGCAAGGTCGAAAGGAAAAGGGCGACCCGAAAGGTCGCCCCCAAATCCGTCGCTATTGCTGAAAAGACGGATCTCAGACGGCTTGAACGGCGGTGATGCCGGGGACCTTCCGCTTGATGATCCGCTCGATCCCCGCCTGCAAAGTAACCAGGGACATCGGGCAGCCGCCGCACGCGCCGACCATGCGGACCTGCGCCACACCGTCTTCGGTGACGTCCACCAGCTCCACATCGCCGCCGTCCATCTGGATCGCCGGCCGGATCTCGTCCAGAGCTTCCTGAACCTTGGCCATCAACTCCACCGTGCTCTCCATCCACAGGCACCTCCATTCTCCACGCTACGGCGCCGCTTCCTGCGTCTTCTTTGACGGGCTCAAGCGTTTCCCAGCGCATTCACTTCATCTCTAAGTGTACCGGTGAAACCCTCGGGGCGTCAACCGCCGATCTGCACCATGTTCCTCCGACCCCGCCAGGCGCCAAGAGCCTCGTGGTGTTCCGGCTTCAGCTGGGAAGCGTCGCGGAGAAGCTGCAGCAGCTCCTCATCGCTGATGCCCGCCCGCAGCGGACCTAAAATGTCGGTCTCAATCTCCGTCAGCAAGCAGGGCCGCACCTTGCCGTCGGCAGTCAAACGCAAACGGTTACAACCCGCGCAAAAGTGCTCCGTCATCGGTGTGATAAATCCGATGATTCCTTTGGCGCCTGGCAGGCGGAAGTTTCGCGCAGCGGAGATTCCGGACCACTCCAGTTCCTCCAAGGCGCCGAAGCTTTGGATCAACCGCTGCTTGACTTCGCCAGCGGGAACAAACCGTTGCTGATAGAGGTGCTCGTCGCCCCCAATCGGCATGTATTCGATAAACCGCACATGCCAAGGCCTGCTCAAAGTGAGAGCGGCTAGCTGAGCGACTTGATCGTCGTTGAACCCCCGGGTCACCACCACGTTGAGCTTGATGGGAGAAAGTCCGGCCTCCTGGGCGGCGGCGATCCCATCCAAAACATCCTGCAGTCTTCCGCCCCCCGTCATCAAGGAGAAGATGTCGGGATCCAGAGTGTCGAGGCTGACGTTGACGCGGTGAAGCCCATTGCGTGCTAAAGCTTCCGCGTGCTTCTTGAGAAGGAGGCCGTTGGTCGAAAGCGCAAGGTCCCTAATCCCCGGAACCTGCGCGACCTCCCCAATAAACTCGACCACGCCTGAACGGACCAGAGGCTCTCCGCCGGTGATGCGCACCTTGTACAGGCCGGCGCCGGCCAACACCCTTACGACCCGTAGCATCTCGTCAAAATCGAGAAATTGATCGCGCCGCTCCTCAAAGCTGAGGTCTGAGGGGCGGCAGTAGACGCATCGGAGATTGCACCGCGTGGTGACCGAGATGCGAAGATACCCTATCGTCCGCCCGTAAGACGACGCGATTTGACTCAAAATCGCTGCCCCTTCCCCATTGTTTGCCCGCGACGGCGCCGGTCGCCCCCAATGGCCTTGAGCCTATAGGTCGTGCCGCCACCACTCGACCTCGCCCAAAAAGCGGTCGAGCGCTGCGTCACGCTGCTCCTCCTTTTCCCGCACGCCTTCGTTGACGGCAGCGATCTCTTCTTCGTCCAGGTACTCTTCCATGATGCTGTTGGCTACATCGATGACGTCGCGGCTGGCTGCCGTGGCACCTACGTCGGTGAAGATCTCGATGAGGACGGAGACCAGTCTCGAGCGGTCAGCTTTGACCAGCGCCCGTAGCGCCGCAGCTTGGACGGACGACGAGCGATCCTCGATGGCAAGGCGCCGCACCGGAGCCGCCAAGCTCGAAGGATCCTGCAAAAACGGGACCAGCTTGACCGCCACCTCGCGCACCGACGGGCTTTCGTCCCGCATGAGCTGCCCCAACGTCGCCTGGAGCGCGTCTTGTTTCGCCGACTGGATCAACTGGACCACCGATTGGGCCGTGGGGTGATCAGGAACCAGACGCAAACTGCCCTCGGCTTCAAACAAAAGCACCGTCGCCGCGGCTTTGGGCCGCGTCTTGGGGTCGATCAGCACAAGGCTGACGATATCGCTTGTGGCAGAGAGCAGCATGCGGTCTTGAGCGATGGTGAGCGCGACGCTGCGCACGCGGCTGCTCTTATCTCTCAGCCACTTGATCACCAGTTCTTCGGAGCAATTCTTGGCGCCCTCCAAGAGAGCGTCCAAGCTCTTTTTCTCCAGCCGATCCAGCTTTTCGCCCACTGGCCGGCGATAAAAGCGCGCCAGCGCCTGCAAGTGCCGGTCGTCGCCTGACTTGCCGATGAGATAAATTGCCAGGCACTGTAGCAAGTACTCCTGCGAGTCAAGCGCCTGCTCGAGGGGCTCCAAGAGCTCCTCGGGCGGAGCTGACAAGACGATGCGGATCAGCTCACCAGCCAGCCACCCTTCTTCGGTCAGGGCGATGACGCGAAACAGCGCCGGCAAAGTCTCCCGGGTCGCGACCCGCGCCAGGATGGCTTTGGCATGCTCGCGATCGGTGTAAAACATATGCCTGATGTGCCGCTCCAGGTCGCTGGCCTCTTGGTCCGTCCGGACGCGCGAAAAGACCAGGCGGTAAAAATGCTCCTGAAGCGCGGGATCATCTTGCGCCGCCACTGCCTTGAGGAAGTACCGGCTCTTTCGGGGCGTCGCCGCCAGCTGCTCCAGCTCGGCCATAATCATGCGGCTCGTTCCATCTCCATCCGCCGAGCGGAGGCTGTTAAACAAATTCTCCACCTTGAGGCGGAAAGTTTCGTTATCCATACGCATGGACGACAACCTCGCTCTTCTCCTATCAGTATTTCGTCGATACGATCGATACTTCTGAAAGCGGTCACTTATTTTGGAGGCGCAAGGGTACAAGTAGGCACGTAGGCGCCCCCCTTTAGGTGAGGCGCCTTGAGCGTGCCTCGTGTCTCAAGCGAGAGGACATGGATCGGACAGTTAACGCAACCTCATTATATCAGACTTCTCCCAGCGGGGAAAGGGCGGCTCACGGAATTTGGTAGTCCCGATAGATGATGTCGAGGGTGAAACCAAAGGGTGTTGCCCGGGCTTTCTGCCTTGCCAAAAGTTGGTATCCCAAATCGCGTGTGTACTCTTGGCTGACATGGAGCTTGCCCCAGGGGTAGGCCGCCTCGGCTTTTTCGATCACCCACCGCTGGGGGTCGATCCAAAAAGTAGCCTCCCGAGCCCCGCTCCCTTGGTCCTTTAGGCGGGGGCCTTGGAGAACGTAAAGGCCGTCGTCTTGCACCTCGATCAGCCGCAGGTCAAACAAGTAAGGGCTCCGGCCCAGCTCCACGAGTTCGACGGCGAAGGAATCCGGCAAAAACGAGGGAGCGCCCTTGGTCTTCGACGAGACGCGGCCGTCGGGCTCCAGGCGTACCTCCGCTTCAAAGCGCCATGTGGAGAAGAAAGCCCTCAAGACGATTTCCTGGCGAAACCCGATGCCGGGGGGAAGCTCCGTCGCCCGGGTGACCTGCTCTAGGATCTCCGCGACGTCCAGTTCGGCCGGCGCCCGTGCTCGGCCTGGCTCCCCCAGCGCCCAAGGGGCGTGGGCGCCGACTATGAGCAGCACGATCACTGCGCTGAAAACAACAGGTCGCGGCAACTTGAGGGAGACCACGGGGGAGCGCCCCCTTTCCACCAACGTTGAGAAGACTCTGTTTCCGTGCGGGCCAAGAAAGGTATTGACAAATCTGGTGGTATCAGGCCAACTTCGGCGGCGCCCGGGCCGGATCCTTCCCTGGCGGTCTCCTTTCACCGCCAAGGCTCGTGTGTTATGCTTAAATTGCTGGGCAACGAGGGGTGATCGAGTTGCGCGAAGAGATCGTCACACTTACCTTGGAGGACCCGCGAAGCGCCTCGACCTGCATCGTGTGCGACAAGCCTTTAGGCCTAGGGGCTCAAGCCGTCTTTTGCCCCCGCTGCAAGACCCCTCATCACCTCGGCTGCTGGGTCGAAAAAGGCGGCTGCGGCAGGCAAGGTTGCCGGCAAGTCGCCCATCCCGACCTCCTGCCAAAAAAGATCGAAGAGCCAATTCGTCCCTCTAAGACCCCTGCTTGGGTCATCTGGGCCGTCGTGCTGGGTTTGGTCTTCGTCGCCGGAGGACTCACGTGGAGCGCCAAAAACGCTTCGGAGCTGAGGGCGTCCACGATGACCGTCATGGTCCCCTCCCTCGACGACGAAGGGC
>Ga0079224_100012784_pt1 | contig 11648 bp, 10 predicted proteins | sample Stecom2015_FD_80414 | JGI IMG/M metagenome (GOLD analysis project Ga0079224, IMG submission 80414) | Agricultural soil microbial communities from Utah to study Nitrogen management - Steer compost 2015 | ecosystem: Environmental > Terrestrial > Soil > Agricultural land | place: USA: Utah...
CAGGATCACCACCGCGTCCGGCAGGCTCCGCACGCCGCGATCGTACGTCCGGCCAGTGAAACCTGGTGGCGGCTTGCCGAATCCCCCGACTGTCGTACCCCGACCGGGTAGGAGGCGTCCGGTACCTTCTCCGGAATGGGAGACATCCATGAGCTGGCGGACCGGTACGTGGACGAGCTGGCCGCCCTACACCCGACCGCGGCCACCTTCATCGGGGTTACTGGCCATGACCACGAGCTGACTGACCTCAGCCCGGATGGGTTCGCCGCCATCGCCGACCACCATCGACGCACGCTGGCGGAGCTGACCGCGCTCGCCCCGGCGGACGAGTCGGAACGAGTGGCCAAAGAGGCCATGATCGAACGGCTGACGCTGGAGCTGGAGCGGTACGAAGCGGGCGAGACCACCAGTGAGCTGAACGTGCTCACCAGCGGCCTGCACGACACCCGCATGGTCTTCGACCTGATGCCGCTGGAGGGGGAGGAGGCTGCGGCCAACCTGTCCGCCCGGATGGCGGCATTTCCCGAGGTCATGCGGCGGTACCAGCGCACGCTGCTGGAGGCGGCCCGAGCCGGTCACGTCACCTCCCGTCGGCAGGTGGCCGCGGTGGCCGAGCACTGCGACCTGTGGGCCGACCCGCAGGCGGACAACGTCTGGCCGGAGCTCGCCCGCCGCGTGATCGAAGCCAACCCGGATCTGCCGGCCTCACTGGCGCGCGACCTCAACGAACGCGCGGTCGCCGCCCGGGAGGCGACCGTGGAATTCGGACGGTTCCTCCGGGAGGAACTGGCTCCGCTGGCGCGGGAGAAGGACGCGGTCGGGCTGGAGCGCTACCAACTCGCCTCCCGGTACTTCCTCGGCGCCACCATCGACCTGGTCGAGACCTACGCGTGGGCGTTCGGGGAGCTGCACCGGCTGGAGACCGAGATGCGGGAGGTCGCCGCCCAGATCGCTGGCAGCGGCGCCACCGTGGACCAGGCGGTGGAGGTATTGGACGCTGACCCGGCCCGCACCATCAAGGGCAAGGAGGCGTTCCGGGACTGGATGCAGGAGTTGGCGGAGCGGGCCATCCGCGAACTGCACGGACGGCACTTCGACATCCCGGAGCCGGTGCAGCGGATCGAGTGCTGCATCGCCCCCACCAGTGACGGGGCCATCTACTACACCGGTCCGAGCGAGGACTTCCGCCGGCCGGGGCGGATGTGGTGGGCGGTACCGCAGGGGATCGACTCCTTCTCCACCTGGCGCGAGGTGACCACCGTCTTCCACGAAGGTGTGCCCGGCCACCACCTGCAGATCGCCCAGACCGTCTACCGGACCGATCTGCTCAACCGGTGGCAGCGCCTGATCGCCGGCTGCTCCGGACACGCCGAAGGCTGGGCGTTGTACGCGGAGCGGCTGATGGACGCGTTGGGTTACCTGGAGGATCCGGGTGACCGGCTGGGCATGCTGGACGGCCAGGCGTTCCGGGCCGCCCGGGTGATCGTCGACATCGGGATGCACCTGGAGCTGGAGATCCCGCGGGACAACCCGTTCGGGTTCCACCCCGGTGAGCGCTGGACCCCGGAGCTGGGGTGGGAGTTCATGCGGGCGCACTGCCGGATCCCGGACGAGCACCTCCGGTTCGAACTCAACCGCTACCTCGGCTGGCCGGGGCAGGCCCCCTCGTACAAGGTCGGGGAGCGGATCTGGTTGCAGGCCCGCGAGGAGGCGGCCGCCCGCAAGGGGCCGGACTTCGACCTGAAGGCGTTCCACCGGGACGCCCTCAACCTGGGCGGGCTCGGCCTCGACCCGTTGCGGGCCGCCCTCGCCCGGCTGTAACCACACCCACCCCCGGGTGGGTGGACCTGACCGGTAGCGGGATCTTGCCCCAGGGGAACCGCACCTCCCGGGGCAAGATCCCCCGCTACCGCCAGCTTGAGGCAGGCGACTAGTGCCAGTAGTCGCGGTGCACCGCCAGGCCCTCTTCGGAGAGCACCGGCCCCACCACCGTGATCGGATAGTTGGCCCGGGCGAACAGGAACCGGCTCGGGGCGTCCACCGCCGGGGCGGTCTGCTCACCCCGCAGCTCAGCGAGCTGGGCAGCGCTCACCGAGAACACCAGCCGCCCGAGGCCGGCGAGGACGAACGCCCCCGAACACATGGCGCAGTTCTCGGTGCTGGTGTAGAGGGTGGCCCAGCGACGCTCCTCCGGTGAGAGCAACCGCGCCGCCTCCACCGCCAGCTTCAGCTCCGGGTGGGCGCTGATGTCCTGATCCTGGAGGGCGGTGTTGAACCGCTCGGCCACGATCCTGCCCTCGCCGTCGACCAGCACCGACCCGAACGGCCGCTGGCCGGCCCGCCGCGCCTCCCAGGCCAACTCGATCGCCCGCCGGAGAAACCGCTGCTCCTGCGCGGTCAGTTCCGCGCCGTCCTGCTCCGACATCCACGCCCCTTCCCTCGCCCGGCCCCGCTGGGCCGTCGCTTCACCCGCCCGGCCGCTGCTCAGCTCACGCGTAGGAGTGGAGGCTGTTGCTGAAGAACAGGTTCACCCCGATCAGGTTCATCAGCATCGCCGCGAACCCGGCGATCGCCAACCAGATCACGATCCGCCGCCGGACACTCGGCGTGGCCCGGGCGTGCAGGTAGGCGGCGTAGATCACCCAGGCGATGAACGCCCACACCTCCTTGGGGTCCCAGCCCCAGTACCGCCCCCAGGACGCCTCCGCCCAGATCGCGCCGGAGATGATGGCGAACGTCCAGATCGGGAACGCGAACGCGTGCAGTTTGAAGGTCAGCCGCTCCAGCCCCTCGGCGGCCGGCACCCGGGCCCCCAGCGGGTACGGGAACCGGCTCTTCCCCTCCTCGTGGCCGGCCCGCACCAGGTACATCGCGGCGGTGACGAACCCGGTCAGGAACGCCCCGAACGCCACCACCGCCGAGCCGACGTGGATGAAGAACCAGTACGAGTCCAGCGGGGCGCTCAGCGGCCCGACCGGGGTGTAGGCGACCAACCGGACCAGCCCCAGCACGATCGCGATCACCATCGCCACGTACAGGCCGAGGTGCCGGAGGGTGGGCCGGCTGACCAGCACCACCAGCCAGGCCGCGACCGCGATGAACGTGCCGGTGAGCGCGTACTCGTACATGTTGCCCAGCGGAATCCGCTCGGCCGCGATCCCGCGGGTGACCATGGTCACCAGGTGGACGGTGGCGGCCAGGAACACCAGGCTGGCCGCGATCGCCCCCAAGGGGCCGCCGCGGGCCCACGCCCACCAGTCCCGGGCCGGCCGCGCCGGCTCCGGGCTCGCCGACGTGGCGGTCTCTCCCACCGCGCCGCCACCGGCGGCGACCCCGGCCAGCGCCGCCTGCCGAGTCGGGCGGCGACCAAACGAATACTCGGCCGCGTGGGCGATCATGGCCGCCAGGTACAGCAGCACGGTGACCGTCAGCAGCGCATCGGAGAGTGCGGCCATCAGGTGCTCCTTCCCGCAACGGCCGGATCCGGTGCCGGCGCGTCCACGATGGTCAACGGCAGGTCCGCCACCAGCTGGCGGAACTCCTCAGCGAACCCGGGATGACCCGACCGAGGCAGCCCACCGGCCTCGACAATACTACGATCGGTAGTAGACGATTCTGCTGGTGTCACCCGGAACCACACCCGCCGGCGCCGACCCAACAACGCCGGCACCACCCCGGCGACCAGCAGGAACGCCCCCACCGCCGCCACCGGCTGCCCCGGGTCGTACCGCACCGACACGGTGATCCACCGCTGGGTGCCGAGGAACTCCACCGTGGTGCCATCATCCAACGTCATGGTCTCGCCCGGGGCCAGGAACTCCGGCTCCCCCACCTGCACCAGTTCCCCGCGGGCGATCTGGTTGGCGTCCAGCGACCACACCGACCGCGGCTCCCCCGAGTCCATCCCCAGATTGCCCCGGTAGGCGAGCAGCATCAGCAGCGGGTCCTGCTCGGCCGGGTGCTGAGAACCGAACAGCATCGGCGCGGCGCTGGCGGTCGGCTGATACCGCCCCTCGAACGCCACCTGCAACGACGGGTCCCGCTCCCCGTCCGGGGACACGTTCGCGTCCGGGAACACCGCCACCCCTTCCGAGGTGCCGAGCGAATCCACCGGTAGGAACGGCGCCACCACGGTCTGGGTCTGGCCGTACCGGTCGGTGTAGCGCAGCACCGGGGCGTACCCGCTGCCCAGCAGGTAGACGTTGGCGCCGTCCAACCGCAACGGCGAGTTGACCGTGAACTCCACCGGCCGCCACTGCCCGTCCCCGTGGTGCACCCGGGCCTGGGCCAGGAACGCCAACGGCTCCCCGCGCTCGGAGTACTCGGCGTGGAACTCATCCAGTTGCAGACAGAACGGCGGCAGGCCGGTACCGTCCACCCGGTTACCCAGCCCGAACTCGTCGTACTGGGAGAGGGTGTTGCAGAACTGCCCGTCCTCGCCGGCCACCACCAGCCGGTTGCCATGCCAACCGTACGCCGCTCCGAGCGCCACCCCGACCAGGATCACCACCATGGCCGCGTGCATCAGCAGGTTCCCGGTCTCCTTCAGGTATCCCTTCTCGGCGCTGACCGTCACCGTCCCGTCCTCGTGCCGGCGCACGATCGACCGCCACCGCCGCGCCCGCAGCGCGCGGTGCAGCCGGTCCGCCGCCTCCGCCGGGGAGCCGGCGGCGGTCAGGCCGGCGGCGTGGGCCGGCAGCCGAGACAGTCGCCGGGGCGCGGGCACCGGGGCACGCCGCAGCGCCTGCACATGGTCCCGGATCCGGGGCACGATGCAGCCCACCAGCGAGGTGAACAGCAGCAGGTAGATAGCGGAGAACCAGGGCGAGCCGAACACGTTGAAGGCGCCCAGCCGGTCCAGCGTCGGCGCCAGGTCGGGATACCGCTCGTAGAACCGGGCGACGCTCTCCACACTGACCGAGCGCTGCGGCAGCGCTGACCCGGGAACCGACGCCAACGCCAGCAGGAACAGCAGCACCAGCGCGGTCCGCATGCTGGTCAACTGCCGCCAGGTGTTACGCAGCCAGGCCACCGGCCGGGGGACGGTCACACACTCACCTCCGTGGCCTCCACCAAGGTCAGCAGCCAGGTGGTGAACTCACCCCAGGCGCCGGTGAGTAGCGCCACCCCCACCGCGGCCAGCAGCCCGGCCCCGATCCGGGTCACCCACCGCGGGTGTCGCCGCACCACCGCCACCACTTCGGTCACCCACCGGAAGCCCAGCCCGAACGCCACGAACGGCAGCCCCAACCCGAGGGTGTACGCCGCGGCCAACACCGCCGCCCGCCCCGGCTGCCCACCGACCCCACCCAGCGCCAGCACCGCCCCGATGGTCGGGCCGATGCAGGGGGTCCAGGACAGGGCGAACACCGCCCCGAACACCGGGGCGCTGGCCACCCCGGCGGCCGGTAGCCGTTGGAGCCGCAGCTCCCGGGTCAGGCCCGGGAGCAGCCCGAGCAGGGCCGCGGCGAACGCCAGCAGCAGCACCCCGCCGCCGATCTCCAACGTCCGCTGGTGCTCCCGCAGCAGCTGCCCGGCCGAGCCGGCGATCACCCCCATGGCGATGAACACCGCCCCGAACCCGGCCACGAACAGCAAGCTGCCGGCCAGCACCCGCCCGCGGGCCCGACCGGCGGGATCCGCACCGGTCAGGCCGGTGACGTAGGCCAGGTAGCCGGGCGCCAGCGGCAGCACGCACGGGGACAGGAAACTGACCAAGCCGGCCACCACCGCCACCCCGATGCCGAGCAGCAACGGGCCGGAGGTGACGATGCCGGCAAAGGTCTCACCCATCCGGAGGCGCCTCCTCCGCGGCCACCTGTTTGACCAGGTGCGCCAGCTCCACCTTGCCGACCACCCGGTAGAAGGCGGCGGCGACGTTGCCGTCCCGGTCGATCACCAGGGTGGCGGGGGGCCCGAGCGGTGCGGGGGGCTCGTGGAAGCCCAACCCGTTCGCGAACCCCGGATCGTAGATGCTCGGATAGCTCATCCGTCCCCTGGTGAATTGGATCGCCCGGTCGCGGTCGCGGTCGCGGATGTTGATCCCGACGAAGCTGACGCCCAGTTCCCGGGTCTCCTGGTAGACCTGCTCCAGATCCTGCGTCTCCGCCCGGCACGGCCCGCACCAGGACCCCCAGACATTGACCACGACCACATTTCCACGGAGCTCCGCCACGTCCAGGTCGCCATCGCCCTCCAGCAGTGGCCCGGCGATCGGTGGCGCGGCCGGGCGGGCCCCGACCGGCCACTCCCGCAGGGTGGCGGTGTTGACCGTCCCGCCCCCGCCGGACCAGGTCATCACCCCGATCACCAGCGCGGCCACGGCCACCACCACGGCTCCGGCAGTCACCCACCCCCAGGTCCGCCGCCGCATGTCAGGCTCCCTTGGACGTCCCGCCGTCCGGTGACAGCGCCAACAAGTGTGCGGCCGGCTCCGCGTACTCCACCCGGGTCACCCGGCCGTCCTCCAGATGGAAGCTCGTGACGCTGGCCAACGCGCATTGGCGTCGGCGCGGGTCATGCCACAGCCGCCGGCCCTGGACGTACTGCCGCAGGGTCCAGATCGGGAGCTGGTGGGAGACGCACACCGCCTCGTGCCCGGCGGCCGCTTCGGCCGCGGCGTGCAGCGCGGCGCTCATCCGCTGCGCAATCTCCCGGTACGGCTCCCCCCAGGAGGGGCGGAACGGGTTCCGCAGCAGCCACCAGCTGCGGGGGTTACGCAGCGCCCCGTCGCCGGGGGCGAACCGGGTGCCTTCGAACCGGTTGTCCCCCTCGATCAACCGCTCGTCGATCTCGATCGGCAACCCGAACGTCGCCGCCAACGGCTCCGCGGTCTCCTGGGCCCGCTCCAGCGGACTGGACACCAGCCGGGTCACGTCCCGACCGGCGAACCACTCCGCCACCGCGGCGGCCATCCGCCGCCCCAGCGGGGAGAGTCGGTAGCCGGGCAGGCGGCCGTACAGGATCCCGCGCGGGTTGTCGACCTCGCCGTGCCGGAGCAGGTGAACGATGGTCGTGGTCACTGGGCACCCCCCGCGGCCGCCGCCCGCGCCGCTGCCGGCAACGCCGCCGCGATGATGTTCATCGCCTCATCGTCCAGCGCGGTGGAGACGAACCACGCCTCGTACGCGCTGGGGGGAAGATAGACCCCCTGGTCGAGCATGGCGTGGAAGAAGGCCGCGAACGCGCCGGTGTCCTGCTGGCTGGCGGTGGCGTAGTCCCGGACGTCCGCGTCGGTGAAGAAGATCGAGAACAGGTTGCCGGCGGTGGACAGCCGGTGCGGCACCCCCGCCTCGGTCAGCGCCTGGCTGGCCAGCTGACCCACGGTGGTGGCGGCGGCATCCAGGCGGCGGTACGCCTCGGCGTCGGCCAGGCGCAGCGACGCCAGCCCGGCGGCGCACGCCAGCGGGTTACCGGAGAGGGTGCCGGCCTGGTAGACCGGCCCGTTCGGGGCGAGCTGGTCCATCAACTCGGCCCGGCCCCCGAAGGCCGCCGCCGGCAGGCCGCCGCCCATCACCTTGCCGAAGGTCCACAGGTCGGCGTCGACCGGGTCGAGCCCGTGCCAGCCACTGGCCGAGACCCGGAACCCGGTCATCACCTCGTCGATGATCAACAGGGCACCGTAGGCGTGGGCGATCCGGGCCAGCTCGGCGTTGAACCCGTCCCGGGGGGCGATCACCCCCATGTTGCCGGCGGCCGCCTCCACGATCACCGCGGCGATCTGGTCACCGTGCTCGGCGAAAGCGGTCTCGACCGCGGCCAGGTCGTTGTAAGGCAGCACCAGGGTGTCCGCGGCCGCCGCCCCGGTCACCCCCGGGGAGCTGGGCAGGCCGAGCGTGGCCACCCCGCTGCCGGCGGCGACGAGCAGCGCGTCCACGTGCCCGTGGTAGCAGCCGGCGAACTTCACGATCCGGGTCCGGCCGGTGGCGGCCCGGGCCAGCCGGATCGCCGACATGGTGGCCTCGGTGCCGGAGTTGACCAGGCGGACCCGCTCCACCGGGGTACGGGCCACGATCTCCGCGGCCAGCTCCACCTCGGCGGGGGTCGGGGCACCGAAACTGGTGCCGGCCGCCGCCGCCTGCTGGACCGCCTCCACCACGGCGGGGTGGGCGTGGCCGTGAATCAGCGGCCCCCAGGAACAGACCAGGTCCACATATCGATTGCCGTCAGCGTCGAACAGGTACGGCCCCTGTCCGCGGACCATGAACCGGGGAGTGCCCCCCACCCCCCGGAAAGCGCGGACCGGCGAATTCACCCCGCCCGGGATGACGGTGCGGGCGCGGTCGAACAACTCGGTGGAGGCGGGGACCTCCACCCTCGGTGAGGTCGTCACAATATCTTTCATTCTGGCAGCGGTCGCCGCCGGGAGCGGCACCGGGTGTCGGTTGCGGGTAGGCTGGCGGACGTGGAACGCCCGGAGCTGACGATCTCAGTACACCGTACGCCGAGCGAGGCGGTGGTCAGCCTCGCCGGGGAGATCGACATGCTGACCGCCACCCGGCTGTCGAACACGGTCAACGACATCCTCAGCGACCCCCCACCCCGGATCGTGCTCGACCTGGCCGGCGTCACCTTCTGCGACTCTCAGGGGCTAGGCACCCTGGTGGTACTCAGCCGTAAGGCCAGCACCGCCCAGAGCGTGCTGGTGCTCACCAACGTGGGTGACTTCCTGCTGCGGGTGCTGGACATCACCGGCCTCCGCTCCGCCCTGATGATCCGCAACGAGTCCGCCAGCCGCTGACCCTCATTCCTCGCGGAGCTGCTCCAGCAGGGCGATGGCCCGCCCCACGTCTCGGACTCCACCCTCACCTCGCAGCGCCGCCAGCGCGGCATCCACCTTCTCCTGGATGGCCGCCTGCCGCTGCTCGTGCTGCCGCACCAGCGCGATCTGCTGCTGGAGCTGCCGATTCTTCTCCCACAGATCCAGGAACACGGTCACCTTCGCCCGCACCACCCACGGGTCCAGGGGCTTGGTGAGGTAGTCGACCGCCCCGGCGGCGTACCCCCGCAGCGCCAGCTGGGCGTCCCGGTCGGCCGCGGTGAGGAAGATGATCGGGATGTGCCGGGTCCGCTCCCGCGATTTGATGTGGTTCGCGGTCTCGAACCCGTCCATGTCCGGCATCTGCGCATCCAGCATGATCACCGCGAAGTCGTCGACCAGCAGCTGCTTGAGCGCATCCTCCCCGCTGGTGACCGCGACCGTCTCCACCGGCAACCCCTGCAGCAGGGCGGACAGGGCGGTCAGGTTCTCCCGCCGGTCGTCCACCAGCAGCGCCTTGGGCACCCCACTGCCACTTACCGGCGGCAACCCACCCGGTGTGATCGGAACGGTCATCCTTCGGCCTCCGTCGCCGTGCCACTGATCCAGCGCGCCATCAGATCCAACAGTTCATCCAGGTCCACCGGCTTGGTGATGTAGTCGCTACCACCGGCCACCAGCGCCGACTCCCGGTCCCCGGGCATCGCCTTGGCGGTCAGGAACACGATCGGAAGCTCCGCGAACTGGTGGTTCCGGCGGATCTCCCGCGTGGTCTCGTAGCCGTCCTTCTCCGGCATCATCGCGTCCATCAACACGATGTCGACCTCGGGGTGCTCGGTCAGCTGCCGGATCCCGTCCTCACCGTTGTCGGCGTACAGCACCGTCATCCCGTGCAGCTCCAGCGCGCTGGTCAGCGCGAAGACGTTCCGGACGTCATCGTCGATGATCAGCACCGTGGTGCCGGCCAGCTGGTTCGCCGCCGGGGTGTTCCGCCGCTCGTTGCGGTGGTCGTTACGCAGCATCGGTGGGGCGACGTTCACCGTCTGCTCCGTCTGCACCGCCGTGGGCGCGCCGGTGACCTCCGGCACCAGGACGTCCGGCAGGTAGAGGGTGAAGGACGAGCCCCGACCGGGTTCGGAGGCGACGGTGATGATGCCACCGATCAGGCCCGCCAAGTCCCGGCTGATGGACAGCCCCAGCCCGGTGCCGCCGAACCGCCGGCTGGTGGTGCCGTCGGCCTGCTGGAACGCCTCGAACACCAGCGACAGCTTGTCCTCCGGGATGCCGATCCCCGTGTCGGTGACCGTGAACGCGATCACCTGCTGGGCGGCGGCGAGCGCGGGCGCGTCGAAGGCCAGATCGGGGGAGGCCGGCGCGATCCGGAGCATCACCTGCCCGGTATCGGTGAACTTCACCGCGTTGGACAGCAGGTTCCGCAGGATCTGCTGCAGCCGCTGGCCGTCGGTGACCATCACTTTGCCGACCAGCTCCGGGGCCACCTCCACCGAGAACTTCAGGCCCTTCTCGGCCGCCTGCGGAGCGAACCCCTGCTCCACGTACGCCCGGATGTCGTCGTACGCCACTTCCCCGGGCTTGACCTCGGTCCGGCCCGCCTCGATCTTCGACAGGTCCAGGATGTCGTCGATCAGCGCCAGGAGATCCGAGCCCGCGCTGTAGATGGTGTTGGCGAACTCGATCTGTTTGGCGGTGAGGTTCTTCTCCGGGTTCTCCGCCAACAGCCGGGCCAGCAGCAGCAACGAGTTCAGCGGGGTCCGCAGCTCGTGGCTCATGTTGGCCAGGAACTCCGACTTGTACGCCGAGGCCCGAGCCAACTGCTGCGCCTTCTCTTCCAACCCGATCCGGGCGAGCTCGATCTCCCGGTTCTTGGTCTCGATGTTGCCCTTCTGCTCCTGCAGCAGCGCCGCCTTCTCCTCCAACTCGGCGTTGGTGCGCTGCAGCTCCGCGGACTGCTCCTGTAGTTCGTGGGCCAGCCGCTGGGACTGGGCCAGCAGCTCCTCGGTGCGCCGGTTGGCCTGGATGGTGTTCAGCGCCACCCCGATCTGCGCCATCAGCCGCTCCAGGAACCGGATGTGCAGGTCCGAGAACCGGTTCACCGAGGCGAACTCGATCACGCCGAGCAGTTCGCCCTCGAACAACACCGGCAGCACCACCAGGTCGGCCGGGGCGGACTCGGATAGCCCGGAGCGGACGGTCAGGTTGCTGCCCCCGTCACCGGCCACCCGGATGGTCTTACGGGTGACCGCGGCCTGCCCGACCAGCCCCTCCCCCGGACCAAAGGTGATCTCCTGGTCCCGCCCCACATAGCCGTACGAGGCGGTCAACCGCAGCCGGGTGGAGGCGTCCTCCGTGTCGGTGAGGAAGAACGCCCCCACCTGCGCCTCGACCAGCGGGGTGACCTCATCCATGATCATGCGGGTGACTTCGCCCAGGTCCCGCTGCCCCTGCAGCAGCCCACCGATCCGGGCCAGGTTGGAGTCCAGCCACGCCTGCTCCGCGTTCTTCGACGTGGTCTCCCGCAGGGTGACGATCATCTTGTTGATGTTGTCCTTCAGGGAGGCCACCTCACCCTGCGCCTCCACGGTGATCGCCTGGGTCAGGTCACCGCGAGTCACCGCGGTGGAGACTTCGGAGATCGCGCGCAGCTGGTTGGTGAGGGTGGAGGCGAGCTGGTTCACGTTCTCCGTCAGGTCCCGCCAGGTGCCGGAGACCCCCTGGACCCGGGCCTGCCCACCCAGCTTGCCCTCGATCCCGACTTCGCGGGCAACCCGGGTCACCTCCGAGGCGAACGACGACAGCTGATCCACCATCGTGTTCACCGTGTTCTTCAACTCCAGGATCTCACCCTGAGCATCCACAGTGATCTTCTGCG
>Ga0079224_100012785_pt1 | contig 11647 bp, 12 predicted proteins | sample Stecom2015_FD_80414 | JGI IMG/M metagenome (GOLD analysis project Ga0079224, IMG submission 80414) | Agricultural soil microbial communities from Utah to study Nitrogen management - Steer compost 2015 | ecosystem: Environmental > Terrestrial > Soil > Agricultural land | place: USA: Utah...
AACCGATTGAACTCAGTGATTCTACCACAGCACGAAGGTTCGTTATGCGTTTATCAAAAATAATGCGCACTTCTTTTTTCAGAAACTGTATGTCTGCGCGGATAACACCTTGGTGAATGCGGTGTAAATTTTCTAACAAGTACACACAAGAACTGCAGTGAATCTGAGGGATGTAAAAAGTAAGATAAACCTGGTTCTCATCGCTGTAATCAATAAGTTTTTGCTGCATTTCGGACTGGTCCAAAAAGGCAAATTTGTTTTGCCTTATGCTTTCCTTACGATTAATGCCTGCATGCTCGTTCAACTGGTAATAGGTACACAAACCATTTTTATGGAGCAGTTGATAGACGAGCATACAGCCCTGACAACAAAAATACTTTTCTTCAAAATGTAATTGATGATCCGGGCAGTTCTCCCCGCAGTGATAGCAGGCGGTAGTTTCGAAAGAAGTAGAATGGCTAGTACCCGTAATTTGATTACTCATGATTCCATAGTAGTATTTGAGGTAGCCGTATGTTCAAACAGGTGGTTTTGAACTAAGTTTACCCAATCTTGTAATAAGCTAGACAGAAGGTGTAGGTCGTTGGCAATAATTTGCTCCGGTACAGAACGATTGTTTTTAGCTACATAAAAGTTTAAAGTAATACCGATTCTCCAGGAATGAGACAGCATCACTTTTTGCGCTTGTTCCAATTGTTGCATTGTTTTTGGACTAATAGCGGGGCTTAAACCGTTTTTCAACTGATTTCGAATATGTGGAAATAAGGCTAAGGTTTCTAAGCGGAGTAATTGACGACATTGGTCAGACAGTTGCAAAAAAAGAAAAGGAAGTAAACGTTTGTTGTCTTCTTCTTCAAAAATCCCCGGATACTGGTCAAAATTCTTTTGCAATTCATCCAGAAGTTGTTGTACATCGGCATATAAACGGTCTGCAATGAAATCGCAAAATTCCGTTAGGGAAAAAGTAGAAAAATTAATTAACGGATACCGACGCATATGTCTTGTAGTTTGCCTACAAAGATAGTCAGCCTCTAAAGCCCCTCAAATGACTTGCATCAGTTCTAAAACTGATTTTTATCATAATCCCATTATAATTTTTCTAATCTTGCAGATTGGCAGTTCGGGATAACTTGGTGTAGTCGAGCACCTTTATTTTTTTACCTTCCAGTTCTATAATCCCATCTTTTTTGAATTCGGATAATAGTCGGATGGTAGATTCAGTAGCTGTTCCAACGATATTCGCAATCTCATCTCTGGATAGCCGAACGTTCAATGTGCAGTTATCGGCTTCCATGCCATAAGTTTCTTTAATAAAAAGTAAGGCTTCGGCCAGGCGCTCCCGTACCGGTTTCTGTGCCAGATGAGCTACTTGTGTTTCTGCAGTACGTAATTGGCTACTGAGTAGATTCAGCATGCCCATAGATAAATTGGCATCTTTCTTTAAAATGTCAAAAATCAAATCCCGGGGAATAAAACATACTGAACAGTCCTCCAAAGCTACGGCAGAAGCGTGATAGCGATTGCCACTAAGTAGAGCCTTGTATCCAATTAAATCACCGGGTTTAGCTAAGCGAATAATCACTTCTCTACCATCCTGACCTCGGTGCGATACTTTTATTTTGCCCGTATTGATACAATATAAGCCGAATGGGTGAGCCCCTTCATTGAAGATGACCTGTCCCTTTTTGTACCCTGAACAAATTCTGGACAAGTTAATTTCTTCTAAATGATTCGGATGGGCAGAGCAAAATACTGATGAGTGGCGCTGCGCACAACTCATACAATGAACATCTCTTACAGCTTCTTGTGGCATACCTTTCTTATTTACAACATAAAAGAATATAAGCGGACATCTTTATCCTAAATAAGTTCATGATTCTTAGGATGAAAAGTATATTGTACCTTGCCGAAGGTACTACATTACCGGTGATTTTCCAAAGGCATTTTTTTGCTTACATAAACTAAATTTCTTTAGTATAAATTGCATGATTAGTATCATCTTATGGTAGATGTTTTATTCGCGAATACCTCTATAATGAAATTTTATTCGATAAGTCAGACACATCCCTGTTTTCAACAGACATTAGATCTCCGTCAACGGGTTTTAAGGCAACCCTTAGGCCTTAATTTGTTTCAGGAAAACCTGAGTGCTGAGCAAGATCAGCTGATTTTTATTGCAGAGGAACAGTCATTGGTGCTGGGCTGTTTGCTCTTGCAGCCTTTGGGTCAAGGAGTATTTAAGTTGAGGCAAATGGCTGTGCATCCCGAATGGCAGGGAAAAGGCATTGGAAAGCAATTAATGCAAACTGCAGAAGTTTTTGCAGGTGAGGCAGGGGCACAAAAAATTATTCTTCATGCCCGGGCAACAGCCCTGAATTTTTACGAAAAATTAGGTTACCAAAAGAAAGGAAAACCTTTTGTTGAAGTAGGTATTACGCATTGGCTCATGGAAAAAGTAAGGCATTAACAGCCCAAATTTTGAGCTTCAATAACTGCAATGGCCTGTTGCAATCGCTGCTCCTTATTGCCGCTGATAACTGCAAAAGGCACTCCTGATTGTTGTACTAAATCCAAATATACCTGAAAAAAATAGTGACGCATTTCTGGTTCCGGATGCTCTCTTAAGCGGTCTTCCTGCCAAGGGAAATCAATATCGGTGAGTAAATAAAGGTCATATTTCCGAACAGCTATTGTCTGAAGAATTGCTGTGGAACAACGCTGGTATTTATGTTCACTCCATACCTTGATAACGTTCAAATCTGTATCACAGATTAGGTGATTTTTCACATGTCTGCTTGCCAGTTCTTCTGCAGCAATTTGCCCTTTTGCTATGCTTAATAAATCGGCCTCCTCATAATCCCGGTCCAAATTATCTAAATATGCACGGGCAAATTCAGGAACCATTCTTGTCCCATAATGGCTGGCTAAAGCTGAACTCAGGGTGCTTTTACCGGTTGACTCCGGTCCAATAATAACAATTTTTTTCAGGCTTGTTTTCAATATAAAAATGATAATAAACTCTTAGTACTGTAAAAATCCTTAATTTGCTTTATCAAAATTATGTAAACTCACAGTATGACTTGTTTCAGCGTTTTTGTCCGGAGGTTTGTTTTATTTATGGCTTTCGGATTCCTTGCCTTTCAGCTCAAGGCTCAACAAAATGACCCTACCGACAGGTATTTTGAAATCTCTAAAAATCTCGAAATATACGCGAATATTTTTAAGGAACTCAACCAGTATTATGTAGATCCTATTGAACCCGGTAAAATGGTGAAGACTGGTGTAGATGCAATGTTGAATCACCTGGATCCTTACACTAACTTTATTACGGAAGCTGATGTAGAAGATTATGAATTGCAAACCACCGGAAAATACAGTGGGGTAGGTATCGGAACGAGCTTTTTAAACGGCAATCTGATAGTCACCGATATAATTGAAGATGGGCCGATGTCGAAAGCCGGCGTGCAAATCGGTGATATCATCGTTTCCATTGAAGGGCAAAAAATTACCGAGAAAAATTCAGGTTCTGCCGGAATGATGATGCGCGGCACGCCGGGCACCAGTATCCGGATAATCACCCGTCATCCTATTAGTGGCAAAGAAACCCAACGCAATATAACCCGGGAAGAAATCAGAATTTCAAGTGTGCCTTTTGCCGGCTTGCAAGGAGCTAATAACGATATTGCCTTTGTTATTCTGAGTCAATTTACACCTTCCTGTAGCCGTGATCTTAAGCTGGCCTTGGATAGTCTTCAAAAAGTACAACCCCATCTAAAAGCAGTAGTGTTAGATTTAAGAGGCAATCCCGGCGGCTTGCTGGAAGAGGCGGTGAATGTATGTAACCTGTTTTTAGACCGTGGTCAGCTAGTAGTGAGCACCCGGGGCAAAAACAAAGAATGGGATAAAGAATTTAATACTATGGGTACACCTTGGAATAAGGAAATTCCCGTTGTTGTCTTAATCAATTCCAGCTCTGCGTCCGCTTCCGAAATTGTAGCAGGAACTCTTCAGGATCTGGATCGAGGTGTGGTTATCGGCACTCGTTCTTTTGGAAAAGGCTTAGTGCAGACCGTGCGACCATTAGGCTACAATACTCAGCTGAAGGTAACCACTGCTAAATACTATACACCCAGCGGTCGTTGTATTCAGGCTTTGGACTATACCCATCGAAATGAAGATGGTAGCGTAGCCGCAGTTCCTGACTCGCTGCGTAAGGAATTTAAGACTAAAGGCGGAAGGGTAGTTACCGATGGAGGAGGAATAGTGCCGGATATTATTGTTGAAAGAGAGACCTTAAGCCCGCTGGCCCTTACATTAGTGGGCAAAGGCTATATTTTTGATTTTGTGACGGAGTACTATTACAGCCATCCCTCAATCGCTCCGGCCTCAGCCTTTATGGTGGACGAGGCTACCTTTCAATCCTTCAAAAAGTGGCTGGGTAATAAAGATTATAGCTATCAATCCGACAGCGAATTATTGTTGGCAGAACTTAAAGCTACTGCCGAAAAAGAAAAGTACCTGGATGAATTGAAAACTGAATTAGATGCGCTGTCCGCGAAATTGTCGCATAATAAGCAGCAAGACCTGGAGCAAAATAAGGTTGAAGTAATCAATTTATTGCAGTCAGAAATTGTAAATCGCTACTATCACCAGCGGGGGCGTATCCTCAATAGGTTGAAGAATGAAGATAAGGACTTGAAGACAGCCTTGTCTTTAATCAACAATACCAAAGCCTACCAATCGGAATTGCAGCCTTAGCCCCTCGGGTTTTGATGGAAAAATAAAGATGCTATGCGGTTTAAATAACCAGCATAGCATCTCCGTAACTGAAGAAGTTGTATTTTTCTTTAATGGCTTCTTTATAAGCTTCCATAGCTAAATCATAGCCGGCAAATGCACTCACCATAATCAGCAAACTGGTTTTAGGCAGGTGAAAGTTGGTGACCAATGCATTGGCAATAGAAAAATTGAAAGGTGGATGAATAAATAAATTCGTCCAGCCTGTAGCGGGCTTAAGCAAGCCACGTGCAGTAATACTGCTTTCCAGAGCACGTAAGGTAGTGGTACCCACTGCACAAATACGTCGTTTGCTGGTCAAGCCTTTGTTAACGATTTCACAGGCATATTCATCCACATTGTAGTATTCGGCATCCATTTTATGTTTGCTTAAATCCTCTACTTCAATAGGACGGAAAGTACCTAAACCTGTATGAAGGGTGACTTCAGCAAAATTTAAGCCTTTAATCTCCATACGTTTAATGAGTTCGCGGCTAAAATGCAATCCTGCAGTAGGGGCAGCCACGGCTCCTTCATATTTTGCATAAACTGTTTGGTAACGTTCTTTATCGTCTTCGTCAGGTTTTCTTTTGATGTATTTAGGCAAAGGGGTTTCACCCATGCTGTCCAATACTGCTTTGAATTCCTGTTCGTTGCCGTCAAAAAGAAAGCGGATGGTACGTCCTCTGGAAGTAGTGTTGTCAATCACTTCGGCTACCAGTTCATCATTGTCGCCAAAATAGAGTTTATTGCCCACCCGGATTTTACGAGCCGGATCTACAATAACATCCCACAAACGATTGGGTTTGCTGAGTTCGCGAAGCAAAAAGACTTCAATCTTAGCACCTGTTTTTTCCTTCCTTCCGTAAAGACGGGCAGGAAAAACTTTGGTGTTATTCACAATCATCACATCTTGGTCGTCAAAATAGTTGATGATGTCTTTAAAAATTTTGTGTTCTATTTTTCCGGTGTCGCGATGAACTACCATAAGGCGACTTTCGTCACGTTGCTTGGCTGGATGTTGCGCGATAAGGCTAATAGGGAGATCAAACTTGAATTGGGATAATTTCATATCTTACAGGATATGGGGGCTAATATAAGTGAAAAGATATTGCAAAAAGCGTGCAAAGATAGTAATTTTATTATGAATTTCCTATAGGACCTTAAAGGCCTTAAATTAGTGCATGTTTGCAGGGCAGAAAGTCAATGTGGGACAAATATTCTTTCACCGATGAAAAATTATTTAGGCATTTTACTATTTTCGATTACTTTTGTGAACTTATACGAAATTTGCTTTTTCCATGGAAAATCAGGATACCACTTTGTTAGACAATGATCTGGATGTAAAAACCTCAAAACCAAGTACATCTCGCTTTTTGTTTTTGTTGGGCTTTTTTGGCTTTTTCATTTTTGCCTGGGTGGGTTGTTACAGTTTGTCTACTCATTCTTATAAAGCTGCCGATGTACCGGTAAATGAAAGCTCCTTAATTACCGGCCCTAAATACAAATAATAAGGGTTGATGGCCTTTATCTGTCCCAGGGATACTGCGGTTGTTATCCTCAGCTATAAAAGCAAAGCTTGGCATGAGCAGTTTCTTCCTGCCATTGTAGCTGAGGCTGATGCAGGGTACAAAGTATATTTGGTGGACCATGCCTCTCCGGATGGAACTGCTGATTATGTTAAAGAAAACTTTCCGGATGTTCAGCTTATCCGATTAAAAGAAAACCACGGCTTCGCTTGGGGCTATGATCAGGCTTTACGGCAAATTAAAGCTAAATACTATATCTTACTCAGTTCCGATTTTGAAGTGACTACCCATTGGTTTGCTCCATTACACACTGCGATGGAGCAAAACCCTGACTGGGCGGCTTGCCAACCTAAAATCAGGTATTATCGCGATCGCCCTTATTTTGAATATGCCGGTGCCGCCGGTGGGTTTATGGATAAATGGGGGTATATGTTTTGTCGGGGTAGGATTTTTAATACACTCGAAAAAGACCTGGGTCAGTATGATGATGCCACCACCTTATTTTGGGCTTCGGGAGGATGCTTGATGGTACGCTCCGAAGTGTATCTTAAAGTAGGAGGATTAGATGCTGATTTTTTTGCCCATATGGAAGAAATTGATCTTTGCTGGAGGATGAAAAATGCCGGATTCTCTATAGGATATGTACCCCAAAGTACCGTTTTCCATGTTGGCGGAGCGGTCATAAGCTACGGTAGCCCTCAAAAGACTTATTATAATTTTCGCAATAATCTTATCCTGCTGATAAAGAATGAAAAATCAAGTAAATTATGGTGGTTAATCCCGCTTCGCTTGTTGCTGGATGGTATTGCCGGCATTCAATTTTTGTTAGCAGGAAAGGTCAGGAACCTCTGGGCCATTTGTCGGGCACATAATCATTTTATCCGTGGATTAGGTATTTGGATAAAAAAGCGAAAACTCATTCAGCCATTAGTTACCGAAAGAAACGAAACCGGTATCTATCCTAAAAGTATAATTATTCAATATTACTTAAAAAGGAAGAAGAAGTTCTCTGATTTGGACTTCCGGCCCTAAGCCTAGAGCAAGCGCTCCTATCCGCCTATCATTTTTATTTACTACAGTAGAGCAGAAAGAAAAAATCGATTTCTGTAACTTTGCACTTTTAGCTTATATTTTAATTATTTTGTCATGAGTCGTCACGGAAAGGTGCTGGTAGCCATGAGTGGAGGTATTGATAGCACAGTTACTGCCTTAATGCTGAACCAGCAAGGCTACGAGGTAATCGGTATTACGATGAAGACCTGGGATTATGCCGCTTCCGGTGGTAGTAAAAAAGAAACCGGCTGCTGTAATATCGATTCTTTTAACGACGCTCGTCAGGCTGCTGTGCAGCATGGCTTTCCGCATTATATACTCGATATCCGAGAGGAGTTTGGTGGTGCCGTAATTGAAAATTTTGTAGATGAATACCTTGCCGGGCGTACACCCAACCCTTGTGTGCTGTGCAATACCCATATAAAATGGTCGGCCTTATTAAAGAGGGCTAATGCATTAGGTTGTGATTTTATTGCTACCGGCCATTATGCAAAGGTGCGGGAAGAAGGCCAACGCTTTGTGCTGTCCAAGGCCAAAGATGCCAGTAAAGATCAAAGTTATGTGCTTTGGGGACTTGGGCAGGATTGCCTGGAAAGGAGCCTTTATCCGCTTGGTGATTATTTGAAAACAGAAGTACGTCAGATAGCCCTGGACTTAGGGTACCCGGAATTATCAAAAAAGGCAGAGAGTTACGAAATTTGTTTTGTGCCGGACAATGATTATCGGGGATTTTTGAAAAGATCGGTGAGCGGGCTGGAAGAACGGGTTGACGGAGGTAATTTTGTTTTGGCAGATGGCAGCATAGTAGGTAAACACAAAGGTTATCCCTTTTATACTATTGGTCAGCGCAAAGGATTAGACATTGCCTTAGGACGTCCGGTATTTGTCACTAAGATTATTCCGGAAACCAATACTGTGGTATTGGGCGATGCCCATGAGTTAGATCAAAACCTGATGCGTGTAGCGGGTTTGAACATGGTAAAATATGAGGCCCTACCCGAAGGTTTGGAAGCCATAACCAAAATTCGCTATAAAGATCCGGGAACCCTGAGTCACTTGCACAACAGCGGTACAGGTGCCGTTAATGTTCATTTTTACGAGCCGGTAAAAGGCATTGCACCGGGGCAGTCGGCTGTGTTTTACGAGGGCGACGATGTGGTGGCCGGTGGAATCATTCGTATGGGCGAAAGAACAGAATTCTAAGCCGTACTCTTCGGGCCAAGAAGGGAAAATAAGAACACGCTTGTTTTTTTATCAGGAAATACTACAAAATGTTTTCAAATGGTAAAATAATTTTTATCTTACGTCCGTTTTAATACCCCTCCATACAAGAGAAGGAAGAACCTCATGATGATTAGTACTATGCGCAATACTCTACTAAAAAGTTTCTTAGGCCTTTCGGCGGCTGCTCTGTTTTTTGTTTCTTGTACAAAAGAAACTACCGACTTGTCTGACATGAATAAAGGGCATGATTTTGCTCCTTTCGAAATTGGAAAGTATATCGTTTATGATGTCGATTCCCTTTACTGGGATGACTTGTTGCGCGCTCAGATTCCCCGTCGTTGCCAGTTGCGTTACGATGTAGCAGATACTTTCAGAGATGGTGCAGGTCGTTTGTCTTATGTGATTAATGTACAAATCCGGGAAAATGAATCTGTTCCTTATCGTCCTAACGATGTTATTAAAGTAACCCCTACGGCCAATAACCTGATTTGGAGCCAGAAGAATATTGATTACATCAAGTTGGTGTTCCCGGTTAGCAACGGAGAATCCTGGAATGGTAATGCCCTGATTCCCCTAGGCGATCAGGATTATGAGGAGTTTGACAATGAAAATTGGAAGTACACCTATGCCGACTTTGACCAGGACTATAAACCGGGAGCAAAGTTATATGAGCACACGGTAACCGTAAATCAAATTGACGACCGGTTAAACGACCCGGATGTAGATTCCACGGCTTATGCCTACCGGAATTATGCTCAGGAAATTTATGCTTACGGTGTGGGAATGGTGTTTCGGGAGCGTATTTATTGGGTGTTTCAGCCACAACCCGGTGGCAGCGGTTACCGCAAAGGATATAGTGTTATTATGCGGGCTGTAGAGAATAATTAAGTGCAGCACAAATCGAGGATACTGAACGCCGGCTTCGAAACAGAAGCGGGCGTTTTTTTAATTCGGTCAAATCCATTTTCTATCTGAATATCCGCATCCGTCAAATCATAAAACAAACCCCTGGGTATAAAATCATTGAAAAAAGTAGGCACCTGTTCCAAAAGTTGTTGGTAATTGCCGGTAACATTTTGTTGCGTCCACTCATTAAACTCAACTACATCAGTCACCTTATTACCCTACTTTTAAAAGGCAAAGGTATGCCCCACATCATCCGGTCAGCAAAAAGGCATACAACAGACACAATTTAATTACAGCTACTCTGTCACTGCAAAATGATAATTTAAATAATAGCTTGGATCATCTGGAGTTGGCTGCTCCAATGAAGTTTGGAAAAAAAACCAATGCGGATCAATATTATTAAATTGACATGCCGCAAACGTTTTACCAATCGAAGAGTTTAAGAAATTACCTCCCATATGAAATGAGAATAAACCTTTTCTTTTAAGTATAAATTTATACTTAAAAGAAAAGGTTTCATTTTGTAATGATGTAATAAAACCCATAAACTTCCCGGATTAGAAGTGTTTTCTTTAATATCACCGATCGATTTAATCAAATCATACTGTATGCCCTCTATAGCATTTACAGCTAGTTGCGCATTACTATTTGTTATTGGAAAAGTATCAAAATAGTATAGTGAAGCATCTAAATAAACATTGCCATCATTCAATTTTACACCGTTTGATAGTGTCGATGAAATCGATGAATATAACGTAACAGTATCTCCTACTTTCAAATAAGCGGTATCTGGCGATACCTTAAACCCGAACAATACTGGTGGCAGGTCAGGATTAGTACCTTCTCGTGCTACTGGCTCACAAGAGTAGATTAATATGGTAAAAAGCATTAAATACGAAATATTTTTCATGATTTATATTCTTTAATCTATATTTTAATGATCAAATAATAATGCATTATTAGCATTTGGATGCTCCTCTTCCCAACTATCCCTGAATTTTTGAATTGTATTCATATTGGTATTTAAAAGAGAATAGATATTATTAATGCCAAAACCTGAAATTTGATCAAAATCAGCTGGAGGGTCAGTTGCATTATCCGTCAAATCATAAAACAAACCCCTGGGTATAAAATCATTGAAAAAAGTAGGCACCTGTTCCAAAAGTTGTTGGTAATTACCCCTAACATTTTGCAGCGTCCACTCATTAAACTCAACTACATCAGTCAAATTATTACCATACTTTAAAAAAGCAAAGGTATGCCCCACATAATCCGCCCAGCCCTCACTAAGCGCAAAAAAGTTGCCGGGGCTGGTGTTGATATCTTCACCATAACTACCATCGGATACGGAATAATAAATATTATCTCCCCAAAATGCATCGCTCGTTTTGAAATAATGAAGTGTATGCCCGTATTCATGGTATAGGGTCTGCCGTAGTTCATTGCAGGGATAAGGATTGTTTTGAGCCTGTACCACCACCAGGTCAGGCAGGTCATTGAGCTCATTTGGCGGGCTGGAGCCCATATCCATCTGGCCAAACATCCAGGCTACCCCTGTGGAGTTAAAGCCCATATGCGCTAGCATAGGGGCGCTTGCCGCATTCCCATTGGGACTTCTGTTAGATCGATAATACGCCAGTATTGTCAGGTGCTGGCTTTGGCTTTGGCTGCTTCTCATCCCCAAGTCCACGGTATATTGGTTGGCTTCTTGAATGCCATTCCAGATCACATCACATAGTCCATAAAGGGAATTAAAGGCATGATCAATATTCTTCTCTCCCGCCTGACCCGACCAAAACATACGCACATCCTGTGCGTGAAAGGGTGCATTCAATATACTGCCCACTGTATTCCATCCATTGGTGACATACGCCATCTTCACTTTTATTTTATCACTATTATAGTTCACTATAATTTGAAACGGCCCCGGAGGATACCAACCTATATCGAAATTACCCATGTCGTTTGTGCTATACCAATGTACAAAATTTCCGAAAACCGTAAAATGCACAAATCATATTTTTACATTCCTCACGCCTTCCATCACATTATTGCAATCTCTTACAGAAACTCTTCCGTTAGGTATGCCGGGACTAGCGTTGCTGACTACAGTACCGCCACCCTATCATTCGTCCGTCACCTTGTCGCCATTATTCCAT
>Ga0079224_100012786_pt1 | contig 11647 bp, 9 predicted proteins | sample Stecom2015_FD_80414 | JGI IMG/M metagenome (GOLD analysis project Ga0079224, IMG submission 80414) | Agricultural soil microbial communities from Utah to study Nitrogen management - Steer compost 2015 | ecosystem: Environmental > Terrestrial > Soil > Agricultural land | place: USA: Utah...
AATGCTACAGCAGCATCATTGGCTCCGTTTACAGTAACGGCTGGAGCAGCTTCTGCCTTAGGTGGTGCAATCCGTATGGGGGTTGGAGCGGTAGTTGCTGCGGCTATTGGAGTTTTACAAGGAGAATCTCCATTAACGATGTTTACGGTTATAGCAGTGCTTTCAGCCTTAGTGATGCTCATGTTGCTATTGGCTCCCCAAGTGAAAAAGAAATAATGTATGTAATAAAAAAAAACGGGCTTGATTTATTCAAGCCCGTTTTTGTTTCATTTGATACTACTATTTTTTATCGAATTTTGTTGTGAATGATAAATCCACTTCCGACCAAACTTTCGTTACTCCGTTTTCAGTGTGATTTGCTTTACAGTTTTCATTCAACACAGCAATTGCTTTGTCAGAATTCCATTTGGCAATATCCATTGTTGCTTTGAAAGAGAAGTAAATATCATCTGTGATTTCGTATTTACCTTTCACAACATCTGTAATTCCGTTCATTGTAACTTCTAAATCAGCAGAACCGTCTTCTCCTAATTTCAGTATACGACCAGTCAATTCAGTTGTTGACATTGTTCCGAAGAAAAACTCTATAATTTTAGCATTGCGCGATTCATCTTGTGTTTCGATTGAACTTACTGGAATTGTGAAGCCAAATGATTCAGCCAATGTCTTAGCATCTGATGCGTCAGATACAGAAGTGACATCAATTTTAGTGAATGTTCCTTTTACCGGAGCCTTGCTCTCAAATTTAAAGGCAGTCCATTCCATGACTGAGTTTGCGTGATTGTAACTGTAAGCATGTGCTTCTTCTGTTGCCGCTTCGCTTTTACCTTTACAACTGCTAAATAATGCAACAGCTGCTAATAATAGGATTGGTTTAAAAATATGTTTCATGTCATGCATTTTTTTCGAAATTACTAAATCAAATCTACAATTTGTGAAATTCAATTGTTAATTTTACAGAATATAGAAAGGATATGGATCACCACGTAGAGTTGAAATTTCAAAAATTGAAAGGGTTGTTAGAAGAACAATTTGGAGAGGGTATGGACGTATCTTCAATTTTGTTCTTGATTGGGGTAAACGAGTTGGGAATTGGTTACGAAAAATTTTCAAAAAACCAGAAGACTGATTTGATGCATATCGCTATTTGCACTTTGTTAGAGCCTTACGGATATTATGAATTTATCGGTAGAGATGAAGATAATTGGCCACATTTTAAGCTCTTGCAAAATTTACCACCATTGGATAATCGTCAACAACAACATCTTTTGAAAGAAGGAATGATTGAATATTTTATCCAAAACGAATATTACACAGAACAACAACTGGAAGTCGATTAAAATGAAGCATGAAATCATTGTAACAAGTGATGGATCCAAGACGATTTATTTGCCTGAATTGGACGAGACCTATCATTCTTCTCATGGTTCTTTGCAAGAAGCAATGCATGTTTTTATTCAAAATGGACTTTCAATCATTGATTCAAACAAGGTTTCTGTTTTTGAAATGGGATTTGGTACTGGCCTAAATGCCTTGTTGACAGCTATTGAAACGAATAAAGTTTCAGGAAAACAGGTTTATTACGAAGGAATAGAGGCCTATCCAGTAGCCTTTGATATTGCGATGGAAATGGATTATTGCAAACTTGTAGGTGAGCAATATCAATCGGTTTTTAAGTTTTTGCACGAAACAAGCTGGAAGGAGGTTCACTGTTTTTCTGAACAATTCTCTTTCCAAAAGATACACGAAAAAATCGAAGATTATCAACCGAAACGTGAGCAATTTGATATTGTGTATTATGATGCATTCGGACCTCGAGCTCAAGAAGCAATGTGGACACCCGAAATTCTTCAAAAAATGTATGACATGCTCAGAGTTGGTGGGTTCTTGGTGACCTATTGTGCTAAAGGACAAGTCAAAAGAGACTTAAAAGCGCTTGGGTTTGAAATTGAAGCATTACCCGGACCTCCAGGGAAACGTGAAATGACACGTGCTTGGAAACGTTAAATTGATTTATCTTTCAGTACAATCCGTGCTGTACTTCGAGCATATTGCTGCAAAATAATTTCTTTTCCAGATGTTACACGCTCAATAGTCGCTTGGTCGTAGTGACGAATTGTAACTAATTCCAAATTCTCATTGTAGCGAATTTCGTAGTCTTTTTGAAATTCTTTCAGGACTATAGCCATTTCTATTTTTTCAGCATCAACTAAGATGGAGAAACTCAATGCTGAATTTTGCATCAGATTAATTTTCGCTCCAATCTGCGATAAGCGGTTGAAAATATCTCCTAAATGCGATTCTACAATAAATGAGAAGTCACGTGTTGTAAAAGAAATAAGTGTTTGTTTGTGTTTGAAGATAAAGGAAGGAATTAGGTGGTCAAACTCTTTTGAAGATTGAATCATCGTTCCCTCAGCTTCAGGATTGATAAACGATTTTACAAATAGTGGAATATTCTTGTTCTGTAGTGGTTTTAATGTTTTAGGGTGAATAACACTTGCTCCGTAGTATGACAATTCAATGGCTTCTTGGAATGATATTTTATCTAATTTAACTGTATTGTCGAAGTATTTTGGATCTGCATTCAACATTCCTGGAACATCTTTCCAGATTGTTACAGAAGCTGCATTCAAGCAGTATGCAAAAATTCCAGCTGTAAAATCCGACCCTTCTCGTCCTAACGTTGTTGTGAACAATTCAGGTGTATGCCCTAAAAAACCTTGCGTAATTGCAATTGTATGTTTTTCAAATGTCGGAACGACCATTTTCTGGATTAATTCTTCTGTGCGTTTCCAATTGATATCTGCATCACGATACATGTTGTTTGTACGAATCAATCTTCTAGCGTCAAGCCAAGTAGTGTTGAACCCGCTGTGACTCAAGAATGATTCGACAATTAAAGTTGAAATAACTTCTCCTATGGAAACAATTTGATCATATTCATAGTTGAAATTTTCAGGAACTTCATCGCGATATCTAGAACGAAGCATGTTGATTTGTTCATTCAATTTCTGATAAACAGCATGATTTGCGTCAGAAAAAAGATCGTTGCAAATTGCTAAATGATATTGTTCAATTTCAGAAATTTGTTTTTCAAATGCAGTTTTATCTCTGTCCCAAAGTGCTTTCACAACCAATTCCAATGCATTTGTTGTTTTTCCCATTGCAGAAATGACAACAAGTAATTTTTCATGTTGAAATAAATTCAGAATGTGCGCTACATTCCTCACAGCATCTCCATTTTTTACAGATGCTCCTCCAAATTTGAATACTTTCATGCTGGTTGGTTTTTGAATGAGGTTAATTCAATTTTTCAGTCAAGATGCGCATTTCAATGACAGGAGAAATTTTCTCATATAAGATATTGTAAACCGCTTCAACAATTGGCATTTCCACTTCAAACTTTTTCTTCATTTCAATGACACTTTTTACGGCGTAATAGCCTTCAGCAATCATATCCATCTCCAATTGAGCAGATTTTACAGAATATCCTTTTCCAATCATGAAACCGAATGTTCTGTTGCGAGAGAATTTTGAATAAGCAGTTACAAGTAAGTCACCTAAATATGCGCTCGATTTTACATCGCGGTGAATTGGACTTACAACATCAATGAAATCTTCTATTTCTTGAATTGCACAACTAATCAATACAGCTTGGAAATTATCTCCATATCCAAGTCCTGCACAGATACCAGATGCAATTGAATAAACATTTTTTAAAACGGCAGATAACTCCGTTCCAAATAAGTCATCTGATGTCGTTGTCTTGATATAGCGACAAGAAAGCAATTCAGCCATTTCGTCTGCAATTTTCTCTTCTTGACAAGCAATTGTCAGGTAAGATAGACGTTCAAGGGCAACTTCCTCAGCGTGACAAGGTCCACAGATGATACCAATTTTACTGTAAGGTGTACCAAATGATTTGTGAATGAATCGAGCTGGAATAGCGTTGTATTCGGGAACAATTCCTTTTACAGCAGAGAAAACAATTTTATTGTGAAACAATTCTGCAGGGAAATCCTCAAATGTATTTACCAAGAAAGCAGATGGTGTAGCGATGATGATGATATCTGAATTCTTAATAGTTTCAACCAAATCTGTGCTAACTTGAATCTTGTTGAGGTCAAATTCAACAGATTGCAAATACTTCGGATTGTGTCTATACTTCAGAATGTGGTTAACAGCATTTTCGTTTCTCATCCACCAATTAACAGTCGATAGATTATTACATAAAATCTTAACGATTGCCGTGGCCCAACTACCTCCACCAATTACAGCTATTTTTCTTTCTGACATCATTTCTCTAATTGGCAAAAATAGATAATATTTTGAATTAATAAAATTTCAACGGTAAGTGGAATTTCTTGATTGATAAGGAAGTCCCTAACTACTAATTTAATATTTTTTTTGCTAAAAATAGAAAAAACTGATAATCAAATTGTTGATTGTTTTTAGGTGGATTTGAATGCATTGTTTTAACTTACTTTTAACATTTTGAATTTGTTCGTTGGTTTAGATTGAAGTACTTTTGTTGACATTTTTGTCAAACAATTTTGTCAAAAGTCGTTTTAACTTAAAATATAGCTATGTCAGTGATTGAATGCAAAACTGAAGCTCAGATAAAGCAGTATGCAAAAGAGTTGTTTTTTGTTAAGGGAAACTTCAATGCTTCAACACAAGAAATTGCCGACTATGCTGGGGTTAATCGAACATTAGTGAACTACTATTTTCGTTCAAAAACAAATTTGTTTGAGATCGTTTATTGTGAGACAATTAGTGAGATGCGCTCTGAATTTGCAGCAATCTATATTGCTAAAATGGATTTTCGTGCCAAGATTGAGCGAATCATCGATTACTTGTTTGAATTTCGTCAAACATATCCATTTTTAGAAGTTTTCAATATTCAAGAAACGCCAAAATTGAGTAATCAAATGGATTCAATCTTGAATCCTAAATATGTGCAAGAACTTACTGTTTTTGTAAAAGAAATTGAAGAAGAGATGGAAAAAGGGGGAATTCCGAAATATGACCCGATGAATTTTTTAGTGAATGTCTTTTCTCTTGTTTCGTATCCAATTATCATGCGTCCGGTTTTCGAGAAGGTTCTCGGGTTAACTACCGCAGATTATAGCGCATTGCTTGAGAAAAGAAAGAAAGAAATAATAGCGATACTTTTTAACAATAGGTTTTAATCATGAATAGAAAAATGCGTAATTTAATAACACTTTCAGTTCTAGCTGGTTTATTCGTTGCTTGTGGGAATAAGCAAGATGCTCCCCAAGAACGTCCACCTCAACCTTACAAAGTGCTTAAAGTAGCAAAGCAGAGTACTACTTTGATTGCAGAATATCCTGCTAAATTGGAAGGGATTATGGATATTGATATTCGACCAAAAATCGATGGATATATTGAGCAAATCTATGTAGATGAAGGGCAAGAGGTGACAAAAGGACAATTGTTATTCAAAATTAGCAACCCACAATATGCGCAAGATTTACAAAGTTTGGCAGCAACAGTAGCAGCTGCTGAGTCTGCAGTTGCAACGGCTGAATTGCAAGTTCAAAAGACTCGTCCTTTGGTTGAAAAAGGAATCATCAGTACCTTCGAATTGAAAAATGTTGAGTTAGCATTGCAAGCAAGAAAAGCGGATTTGCAACGTGCTAAGGCGCAATATTCAAATGCAGTTACGAATGTTGGATATACAACAATTAAGAGTCCTGTTAATGGTGTTGTAGGGTCATTGCCGTATCGTGTTGGTAGCTATGTGAATAGTGCTACAGCTCAACCATTGACTCGTGTTTCGGATATCAGTACAATCTATGCTTACTTTTCTGTAAACGAAAAACAGCAGTTGGATTTAGTTATGAATACGGAAGGTAAAAATTTCCAAGAAAAAATTGCTAAAATGCCACCTGTCAAATTGGTGATGAGCAACGGGTTGTTGTTTGAAAAGGAGGGTAAAATCGAAACTTTCAGTGGGCAAGCGAATATCCAAACAGGGTCATTCAATGTTAGAGCAAGTTTTGCAAATGCTAACAAAATTCTTCGCTCAGGTGGAAGTGCTACAGTTCAAATTCCAACGGATTTGTCTGATGTAATCATCATTCCTCAGAAGGCTACGATGGAGCTACAAGATAAACGTTTGGCTTATATCGTTGATAAAGATAATAAGGTGAAAGCAGTTCCTGTTGTTGTGCGTGCCGTTCCTGGTGGTCAATTCTTTGTTGTAGATGAAGGGTTGAATGTGAATGATTTAGTATTGATAGAAGGGGTTGGGATTATTGCAGAAGGAACTGCTATTGTTCCATCTGAAGTGAAATTCGAAACCTTGTTGGAAGAGAAAAAATGATCATTCAATTAATGAATTGAAATAAAAGAAAAGTATGTTTCACAAATTTATAGATAGACCAGTTTTATCAACTGTAATATCAGTTATTATTGTCATCTTAGGATTACTCGGCTTGATTACCTTGCCGGTGTCACAATATCCTGAAACTGCTCCCCCAACTGTATCGGTTAGTGCTAGTTACCAAGGGGCAAGTGCAGAGGTTGTCATGAACTCTGTCGTTATTCCGCTTGAAGAGCAAATCAATGGGGTAGAGGATATGACCTATATTACTTCTACTTCTTCTAACGATGGTTCTGCTTCAATTAGTATTTACTTTAAATTGGGGACTAACCCTGACTTGGCTGCGGTAAACGTTCAAAATAGGGTGGCAAGAGCTACGCCTTTGTTGCCTGCAGAGGTTACGCGTTCTGGAGTGACAACAGCAAAACGTCAGAGTGACAATATTTTGATTTTCTCTCTCTATAGTGAATCAAAAAATTATGATCAAACGTTCTTGCAAAACTATGCTAATATCAACATTTTGCCGAAAATAAAGCGTGTGAATGGTGTAGGTGAAGCGATGGTTTTTGGTCAAAAAGATTATGCTTTGCGTATCTGGTTGAGACCAGATGTGATGGCAGCTTATGGGTTGATCCCGAATGATATTACAAATTTATTAGCCGAACAAAATATTGAAGCAGCTCCGGGACAATTTGGAGAGAGTGGTGGTCAAACATTCCAATATACATTGAAGTATAAAGGTCGTTTGCAAAACATCGAAGAGTTTGAAAATATTGTTGTTAAATCCACTCCAGAAGGAGAAGTGTTGACATTAGGTCAAATTGCTCGAATTGAATTAGGAGCTCAAAACTACGGTGGAAGTTCAAGAACTGACGGTCACGAATCTGTGGGGGTAGCAATTGCTCAAACTTCTGGTTCGAATGCGCAAGAGGTAATCGACGGATGTTTAAAAGTATTGGAAGAGTCAGCTAAAAACTTTCCAGATGGAGTGAAGTTTACAACTTTAGTTAATGCCAACGATTTCTTGGATGAATCCATTTCAAAAGTAATCAGCACACTGATTGAAGCTTTTATCTTGGTATTTATAGTAGTGTTTGTTTTCTTACAAGATTGGCGTTCAACATTGATTCCAGCAATCTCTGTTCCAGTAGCAATTATTGGTACATTCTTCTTCTTGAGTTTGTTTGGTTTTACAATCAACATGTTGACGTTGTTTGCCTTGGTATTGGCTGTTGGTATTGTTGTGGATGATGCAATTGTGGTCGTGGAAGCGGTTCATGCGAAGATGGAAGGAGGAGAAAAGGATCCTCGTAAGGCAACTCACTTAGCGATGAATGACATCAGCGGCGCTATTATCTCAATTACGTTAGTGATGTCAGCGGTATTTATCCCAGTATCATTTATTAGCGGTTCTGCTGGGGTGTTCTACAAACAATTTGGTATCACATTGGCAGTTTCAATCATATTGTCAGCAATCAACGCGTTGACTTTGTCTCCAGCTCTATGTGCTATTCTATTGAGACCGCACGATGATCATGAAGGTGAGAAGAAAAATTTGTTGAAGCGTTTTTATGGAGCTTTCAATACAGCTTTTGATGTTACAACAAAAAAATACAAAAAGTCAGTCGAATTCGTCGCAAGAAATAAATGGATTGCTTTCGTTGGAATAGCAATGTTTGCGGGACTATTCATTTTCTTGATGAATACTGCGCCGAAAGCATTCGTCCCAAATGAAGACACAGGTGGTATCATGTCGGATATTTCCTTGCCAGCCGGTACTTCAGTTGAGAGAACAGAAGAAGTGTTGGCAGAGATTGAAAATGCTGTGAAAGATATGCCAGAAGTGAGAAAAATTTTGCGTATTTCTGGGAGAAGTTTGATTAGTGGTTCTGGTACGAACTATGGTATGATTATCGTGAACTTACAGCCTTGGGCAGAGCGTAAAGGAGAAGGTCAAGATATCACGTCTGTAGTACAAAAATTGTTCATGAGAACTGCTGCAATTAAAGATGCACGTATCATCTTCTTTGCTCGTCCAACAATCATGGGATTCGGTTTTGGTAGTGGTTTTGAATTGCAGTTGCAAGACCAAATGGGAGGTACAATTGAAAATTTGAATAAAGTGAAAGATCAATTCTTGGGTGAGTTGAATAGTCGACCGGAAATTCAGTACGCAACAACATCATTCAACCCGAATTATCCACAGTACCGAATCGATTTGAACGTTCCTGCGATTAAAAGTGCTGGATTGACAGTTTCAGATATCTTGGGAACTCTTCAAGGATATTATGGAGGAGTTTATGCTTCTAACTTTAATAAGTTTGGTAAACAATACCGTGTGATGTATCAAGCTGAAGCTGAGTTTAGAGCGAATCCCGAAACCTTGAACAAAATCATGGTGCGTAATAATCAAGGTCAGATGGCTCCAATTACGCAATTTATTGAGCTTGAAAAAGTGTTTGGACCTCAAAGTATTAACCGATTCAACTTGTTTACTTCTGTAAATGTGCAAGGAGCTCCAGCTCCAGGATATTCTACTGGAGATGCAATTCGTGTAGTTGAAGAAGTTGCGAAACAGACTTTGCCTGTTGGTTATGGTTTTGAATATTCAGGGATGACACGAGAGGAAATCAATGCGGGCGGTCAAACGGTGTACATTTTCGCTTTGTGTTTGATTTTCGTTTACTTCTTGTTGTCGGCACAATATGAAAGTTACATGTTGCCTTTTGCTGTATTGTTGTCGTTGCCTATCGGTTTGGCTGGAACATTCATCTTTGCATGGTTGTTTGATGTAAGTAACAATATTTACTTGCAGATTACCCTGATTATGTTGATTGGACTATTAGCGAAGAATGCCATTTTGATAGTCGAATTTGCAGCTGAGGCACGAAGAAAAGGAGCTTCTATCAAAGATGCAGCAATTCAAGGGGCTGTTGTGCGTTTGCGACCAATCTTGATGACATCTTTTGCATTCATCTTAGGATTGTTACCATTGATGTTGGCTAGAGGAGCTGGTGCGGTTGGAAATAAAGCAATTGGTACAGGAGCAATCGGAGGGATGTTAATCGGTACCGTTTTCGGTGTTTTGATTATCCCTGCTTTGTTTGTTGTGTTCCAAACATTACAAGAAAAAGTTACAACTAAAAAAGTAGTCGTTGAATCAGATCAACAGTAAAATAAAATGAGCAAAAGAATAGTAGCTTACGTATCGTTCAGTATTTTGTTGGTTGCCATGACCGGATGTGGATTGGTAACGAAAAAATACAAATCCCAAGAGTTAAGCGAGGGACAGCAAAAAGAGTTGTATCGTGATTACAATGTAGCGGATTCAACTACAATAGCGGATGTTTCTTGGCAAGAGTTTTTCCAAGATGAGCAATTGAAAGCATTGATCCAAGATGCATTGACAAATAACTACGATTTGCAAAATGCTATCTTGCAAATAGGAAATGCTGAGAATGTCTTGAAACAAACAAAATTGGCTTATTTGCCTAGTTTGGATTTTTCACCAAGTGTGACGTATAACAAGACTTCAAAAGGATCATTGAATTTACCTGCAAACATCAATATCAATTTGCAGACTACAACTGTTTCTCTAGGATTTTCTACGAATTGGGAAATAGAGGTTTGGGGGAAATTGACCTCTTCAAAACGCGCTGCTCAAGCGGCATGGTTTAGATCACAAGCGGCTGCAAATGCTGTTAAAACCTCGTTGATTGCAACTGTTGCAGATATGTACTATACCTTGCTTTCATTGGATAAGCAATTAGAAATTACAGAGCAAACAATTGCAATTCGTGAAAAAACAGTCGAGGCAATGAAAGCATTGATGGAATCAGGAAGTGTGACTGGTGCAGATGTTGTTCAAGCTGAATCCAATTTATATGCAGCAAAAGTTTCCATTCCAGATTTGAAAAGATCAATTCGTGAGCTGGAAAATCAATTATGCGTATTGACGGCCAGACCGTTGCAACCAATTGCGCGAGGGCAATTTGAAAATCAACAGTTTAATATGGAGTTGAAAGCTGGTGTACCTGCTCAATTACTGGCGAATCGTCCAGATGTAATTGCTGCTGAACAAGAATTCCGTCAGGCTTTTGAGTTAACAAATGTTGCTAAAGCGTCATTTTATCCAACGCTTCGGTTGACTGCTGGTTCGGCAGGGATAAGTGCTTTGACAACGCGTACGTTGTTAGATCCTGCAAGTATTTTTGTAAACTTGGTTGGAGGTTTGACTCAGCCGATTTTTCAAAGAGGTCAGTTGAAAGCAAATCACCGCAATGCAAAATTGAATCAACAACAAGCGTGGAATACATTTGAAAAGACACTGTTGGTTGCTGGACAAGAGGTGACAGATGCATTGTATGCAAATCAAATGGCAAAAGAAAAACAAGAGCTTCGTCAAAAACAAGTTGAGTCGCTTTCAAAGGCAGTTGAATTCAGAATGGCCTTGTTGGAATATTCAAGTAACACAAACTATACAGATGTTTTGACATCAGAACAAAGTTTGATTGCTGCTCAATTGTCAGAAGTGAATGATAAATTACAAGAATATAAGTCGATTATCGCACTATATAGAGCACTTGGAGGTGGTTGGAAATAATATTCATCCTAAGTTTTAGTTTGCAAAATCCCGGATTTATTCGGGATTTTTTGTATTAATTCGTCTCGCTTTACTAAAGATTTTGATTCGGATAATTTTATCTGTTATGTTTTAGTCACTTTACAAGTTTTATACTCTTTTATTTGTTATTTTTGCCACGCATATTTGAAATTTCATCTTCCACCGTATGGGAAATAAAGTGAAGCAATATTTAAATTTTACCAAGTTTAGGTTATCTTTTTCAGTTGTACTTTCTGCATTAGCGGGTTACTTATTTAATGGTGGAACGGATTGGCTTGAAATTGTCTTGTTAGTTTGTGGTGGTACATTGGTTACAGCTGCCTCTAATGGGTCCAATCAAATTTGGGAGCGCGATTTAGATAAATTAATGAATCGCACAAAACAGCGTCCACTTCCAACTGGTGCAATGTCACTACGAGAAGCTTATAGTGTAGTAATCGTTTCACTTGTTGCTGGAACGGCAATGTTGTGGTATATTAATCTATATTCGGCATTACTTGGATTGGCAGCTTATGTGTCATATGTATTCATGTACACACCGATGAAACGTGTGTCCCCGTGGGCTGTTTTCGTTGGTGCATTTCCAGGTGCTATTCCGCCAATGTTGGGAGCAATTGCTGCAAGTGGAGTATTTTCATTAGTTCCGGGAGTGTTATTCTTCATCCAATGCA
>Ga0079224_100012787_pt1 | contig 11647 bp, 10 predicted proteins | sample Stecom2015_FD_80414 | JGI IMG/M metagenome (GOLD analysis project Ga0079224, IMG submission 80414) | Agricultural soil microbial communities from Utah to study Nitrogen management - Steer compost 2015 | ecosystem: Environmental > Terrestrial > Soil > Agricultural land | place: USA: Utah...
ATACCCTTCTTGTTCTTGACATAATTTTGCTAATTTAAGATTAATAATCATATCTTAAATCCTCCAAAAAAGTTGTACGGTTTTTGGGGAGCAGCATAAAAATTAGAAATGAAATTGCACATGGTGGATTTCATTATCAAGGTTACGAATATATAAAACTTAATGGTAAAGAAGTTCTTTCTCAAGATCTTTATTGGGAGATGAAAGTGATTGTTTCTCAACTGATCATCTTGGGAATTAATAAAATATTGAAAAATAAGGAGGTAAGAAATCTTAGTTTCAAAATTGATGATTTGTATGATAAGATTTATTCGTAGTTGTAGAATTGAAGTTCCTACAAACAAATACTACAAAATTTAGATAACAAGATATATTTTGTGTAAATTCTTTTAATATAGAATTCTATTTTTCTTAATTTTAAACCAGCTAATAACTATAAAATTATAAAAAATGCCTGGTTATAACATTGAAGGTAAGAGAATTATCTTGTCAGATGATAAATACAAAGACACTTACTGGACAGAGCTTTCTGAACTTTTAAAAGATAAATTCTTTAAAACAGAAGTTGAGATTACTGATCCTAAAACAGTAGGTGAAATTTTAAAATTCAGCTTTACATTTTTCTGTAAAAAACTGGAAGAGAAAATCCAAAGTGAAAATAGATTCTCATTTTATTTGTTTTGTCATAATCTACATGAAGATTCAATTGATCTTCATCAGAAACAAATTGAAGGGTATCAGCTGAGTATAAATGAAGAAAAGTTTGCCGGATCTCGACGAATCTTAAAAATCATACTTGAACAATCTACAAAATATGACCTTAGGGGAACTCATAATTTTTTTATGGAGATGAGAGAACATACGTTAGATTATTGTGCGTTTCTCGAAGAATTAATATATATTGGTGAATGGGCATTCATTTCCAGTGAATTTTTAGCAAGAGCTCAATTGTTCCCACAGGCAATAGCAGTAAGCTATGATGAGCAGGTTAGGGAAATTGCTTTTTTGACATATCAGCCGTACCCATTATTTTTCTCTTACATTTTTAGTGATTTAAACAATCATAATTCGGAAGTTGCTCTGTCTGACTGTATTAATGATTTTAAAGCTTTAATTGAAGATAAGTACTCTATAAAATATGACGACTTATGCTATTTTATTGCTGAGATTTTACAAAAACCTGAAAACCGTTTAGGGGTTACACTTTTCCCTGAAATTGTTAAAAAAATTAAGGCTAATACTAGTGGTGATCATACGTTTGTTGATAGTTTCTATGAAGGTTTGACCATTACAAAGCATAATGCTTTAAGTATTGAGGAGTACTTTTATAAAAATCAAGATATATATAGACATATGTACCGACCTATTCTGGAATATAATATTGAAGGCAAAAAATATCATATAATTGGGGCTAACAAATGGATGGAAAGCCTGTCACAGCTATCAACAAATTGTTTTCCATTCGGAATTTTCCCTCCTGAATGGAAAGTTAACAATGATTTAAAGAAATTTATTGAAAAGGTTAATAATACTCACGATAAAGTGCTTCAAGATCCCATATCGCATATAATTGAGTCAAAAAAATTTCCATTTGAAATTGATATTAAGAGCTTTCAGACTGTTAAGAATCAATTTGTCAATATCGATAATACGATTGGTGATATTGATATTTTTTTTCTTGATTTAAAAAATAAGAAAATATATGTGTCAGAATGTAAGCATAATCGATCAAGGTTTGATTATAACAACTGGAGAAGGGATTACAGTAATTTCAAAGAGAAGTATGAAAAACAATTACAAAGAAAAGTAGACTGGGCAATAAAAAATGTAGATGTTATTCAAAACCATTTTAAACTGCGGAAAAATGATCCTATTGATATTGACCTAAGTGATTTTGAAATTGTCGGTATTTTTATAATCAATGCGCCAACTATTTATATGTACAACAGTCCATTCAAATGTTATACAATTTATGATTTTGGTCGATTACTTAATAATGAAAATCCTTATCCTGATTTTGTTATTACATCAGAAGACACTGGAAAAGTCTATACCATTCAACATCCGTATTTTGAAAATATTGAGAAACAGATTTAGCAATAGATACCTAAAATAGATTTTAATTTGAAACTTGCAGTTATGATGAAGGCGCACCAGACTTGGGGATTCTGGACGATGCACCACCGTTTGAGAAACCTGGGATTTGGGTGGAATCGTAAACGGGTTTACAGGATTTACAAGTCGATGGAACTGAATTTAAGAAGCAAACGAAAAAAAGCTTCCTGCAAGGGTAAAAGAACCATTGCTTCGTCCGATTTATCCCAATGTAACCTCGAGCATGAATTTTATGCACGACACGCTGAAATACGGTAAAAGTGCACCTCGGTCATTTGAGAAAAGTTTGTAAATACAGAAAGCGTGTTTCTCGTGAGGCTCTGATAGGCTATGGTTCAATCCTTCACTCGGCCTCTTCTGCCGCCCTACTTTTTTTGTTGTGTATAAACTGATCGAAAAAGTTCCACTGTGTTGTTTCGCTGTCACATATCCCTCTGCCAGTTGCTTAAATAATGATTTTTTGGTTTCTTTTCCGGTCTCAGCATTAGTCTCAGATTTTAGCATGCTGCTTAGAGTATAAGATTTTTCTTCATCTTCCGACCACTTGACCTGAAAATAATCTGTGTGACCATTTTTGAAAACGATAATATCATCAATGTGATTCCCTTTTTTATAATTCTCGAGTATCACTTCTCTTATGTCAGACTGATAAAAAAGACAATCAATAATTTGAAGTGCTGCGACATTATTTTGGTAATAAAATCCTGCCTGTGAAGCCGATCCTTCCATATGTTTAAGTTTTAACGAGTTAGTTTTTATCATCTCCTAACATAGAGATAATTAAGAAATAGTAAACAGATTTTCGAAAGAAAATAAAATACAGCGTTCTCAAAAAACATTACCGATTTAATTGATTAAAATCATTTCAATTCCTGTCAATGAGAAACAGATACTTAATTTCTGCTAAAGACGGATTAAACTCGCTTTGCAATCTATTATCCACAGCAATTACAAGATCAGGAATATTAGCTAACCTTTTTAAAAAATTCGGATATTCAGCAACCGATATCACCCAATTAGAATCAAATAGATGATAATCAAAATTTTTAGGATTCAAAAGCCACTTTTCAAAAGAATTTAAGCCTGTTAATTTGTCAAAAAACGCCAACTCAACGTCAATTTCAAGTTTGGATATGAGAAGAATAAAATTCAGAAAAGACAAATTGATTGTTTCTAAGGACTCTAGCTTAAAATCTCTATAGCGTATTCTATTATTCACATAAATAAGATGCTTCTCAAAATAGTCTCTTTCATCAAATTTAATCACTCCGGCATGCAGCAATAATATATAGAATTCGTCATCAAAGTGCATGTTTAGAAAATCTGTGAATGCACCGTATAAAATTTTCTTACATGGATCATCTGCGATCTGAGTCAGATTAATAGCTTTTCTGAAATTCTTGAAAGTTCCATCCTCTCGCTGACAATTTAAAAGCAGCCTATTACTCAGATTTACGTTGGAGTATTTATATTGCGGCTTATGCTTTAGAAAGGCTTTCGGGATGTTTCTTATTAAACCTTCGTACTTGTGATTATGCATTTTATCTCTCCTGATCGCAATATTTAAGATAGACTCAAGATCTTTTTCCTCAAATAAATCTCCACGCTTGATCATAAAATTTTCGAGTTCTTTTATATTGTAATGAGCCAGATTTTCCTCTATATCCAAGAAACCTATCAAAGTTTGGATTAGTGGTGCAAATTGTTCTTTCTTCAGATCTATTCTTGAAAGAACTGTGAAAATATTTGTAAAAATAGTATTGTATTGTTGTCCAAAATCCCAGTTTTCCAGTTGAATCGCTACGATTTCATTTTCAGCAAAATCATTAAAAAAACCATTTTTTATATAACTGCTCAAAAGATTGTTCAGTTTTACTAGCAGCTTATCTATGCTTTTCTGATCAACTTCTATCATATCCTGTTTAGAAAGTATTTCCTGTAGTTTAGCAGAAGGGATATGTAATATACTTTCTGTCAGGATAAAATCATTGAAATATTGAAGTCCATAACCCGCAGTATTATAGCTGATCATTAAAGCCTGCAGAGTGAGCGCAGTGATTTTCTTATATTTTTCAAATTTTACATAAAAAATGGAATTGCCGTAGTGATGCCTGAAGCATTTCTCATAATTCAAAAGCAGATTGTACGCATAGTCTGGACCTGTCTGCGAGCCTCCGGCATCGATCAGTTTCTTTAATGCAATAACTTGCTCGAGAAGCTTATCTACAGTATCCAGACTTTTATAAATAAGTTCGTCGTTTTTCACTTTCTTTAAATAGTCCAGTACATCTCTCTCGATATAAAATTCCAACTCATTATATAGTAACTTATCAATATCGATTACCCTTATATTGCTTCGGATTTCCTCCGTATCTTCTAATGATGACATTTGAATCATGTGATATAGAAAAGTTGTATTCAGCGCAGCCAGAAAATAAGTCACTCCTTTTTCAGTACTTATTTTTGTCAAATTCCTTATTTCATTTAAAGTAAAATAGGATGTTCTGTAATTATTGGATGATATCAAAAAATTTCCAAAGGCATATTTCATATTAAGATAATCCAAGTTTCCATCAGCCTGCTTTAGTTTTCTGATAAGTTTGTCAAAATCAAAATTTCTGTAATTACAGATCATGCAGTCACAGAAAGTATCATCAGAGCTTAAATCAATATCCGCCATTACAATATTATCAGGCTCACAGCTGAAAATGTGAGTCTTTGGAAGCTTGAGTACACCTTTTTTCGGTGCTAATTCTAATTCATAGTCACGAACTGCGTGAATTTCAGTAATCATACATTTGTTGAGAAATTTGAACGACCATCTCATTTTTTCCATAGCTTCATCGACACTCTCCATCCCTAATTCTTCCTGTAAATCGTGGGATAAAACAATTTCTTTTTTATGAACTGAAATTCCTCTCAATAAATTATAGATCTCCGGATTAATCGTAAAAAGCTTATAATCATGATAATGCCATACATATTCATCCAAAATATTAAAAGGCTTTATAGAAGCAAGATAATCCGGACTCACAAAACCAAACTCTTCAAACCTTTTAAGTGAATAGTAAATTTTATCAATAATATGAAGGTTCTCACTTTCAGTTTTTGATTGATCCTTAGAAAGTTCGAACAGCGTATCTGTATTGGATCTCTCAGTAAGATCATATTTCATAAATCTATCGTTATGAAATAGAAATAAAAGTTCCTTTAGTTTATTTTCATTGTTTAAATCTTTTAACAGGTAAACCTGATATTTCGAACTATCATGTGATCTGTAGAACCTGATCTCATTAATATTGGTAACAACAACCCATTTACAGTCCCCCCCAGTCTTATGTGCGTAGCTAAATCCCTGCTCTACTGCGGAAATGTTCTTTTCACGTTTTTGCTTATCGTCAAGATTTGTATTGGCATCCTTTAATTCTATTACAACTCTGACCTGATCCTTTTTTTTATCATCATAAAAATATCCTAGAACTGCATCGGGCTTAGTGGCATCAGTGATTGATTTTTTCTCTTCACGGAACATCCAGGTATGGGCATTTCCATAGTTAAAGTTTAAGATATCACCAAAAAAAGCGGTGAGAAATCTGGATTTCACCTCTTCTTCTTTTAAGCTTTTAAACTTTCCTGACTTCTCTTCTTTAATTAGAGATTCAACTAGATGTTTGATTCGTCGTATGTTGGGAACAGCAGATAATTTAAAATCATATAAAAATTTACTTAGAAAAAACTCGGAAAAAATAGGTTTATTCATCATGGATTACTTGTAATAGCAAAAGTACATATTGAACTTGTTTAATGTTTCCTAATCAAAATACAACAAAAGACTATAAGATGTAAACACTTCCAATGTTTCTCTTTGGTTTCGTATCGGATCAATAGTGCTTTAAATCCATCTATCCACGCGTTCATCCGCTCTATCACAAACCTTCTTTTGTATAGTTGTTTATCCAGGATTTCTTCCCTGTCCGAGATATTTCCGTTCCTTCTGTTGAAATCAATGTTGGCAAAAAGTTCGTTCCTTTGACAATAATTTCTCAAATTCTCTGTGTCAAAACCGGCATCGGCATTGAGGAAAAAGATGATCCGTTCTGATATTGGACTTCTTTATATCATCCAACATCTTGTCCAACTGATTCTCCACGTCGTAAACATCGTGGTGATTACCTGGGATTACGTCCGAGCAACTCAGCGGAATTCCGTTGTTGTCGCAGAAGAAGAGCATATTACTGGTTGTTCCTTTTCTGCGAAATTGGTAGCCAACTCCTTCTCCGCCACGCTTGGCCAGAGATTGGGAGCCGTCTAACTGGATGCTGCTCAAATCAAGGTGCCTTTTATGTTTTTCAAAAATAGTTACCTTAACATTATCCCAAATATCTTCCTTGCTCCATCTTGCAAAATGTTGGTAGACGCTGTTCCAGCTGTAATGCACGTCAAAAAACTGTTTTAAGGGGAGTTCTCTCCATTGACAACCGGTTTTCAATCGGTACAGTATCGCTTCCACAACTTGCTCCACCTTAACTTTTGCATTGTTTTTTTTTAATCCCAAGGACAGATTGGCGGAAATCTCTTTTATTATTTCGGATAAATCATTATTTTTACTCCTTCGACTGGTATTCTTTTGCATAGAGAATTTGTAGTTATTTTCCTCTTATACACTGAATACAAGTCGTTTATGCAAATATATTCTCTTTTTTTACTACTTATTTACTTTAAACAAGTTCATAGTAAAACTTAATGTATGAACACCAATAAGTTAATATCTACCACAGCATTCGTTCTCCAGCATAAGACCAAACCTCCAACTGAACTCGCCAAGATATGCGTTGGATACGCGACCTTGCTTGCGAGCAATCTTGACATCTGCATGCTTGTTCCCGTTCTCAGAGATGAAATTTTTGAATACCCGGTACGGCGCGACTACTCAAATTACAAAAACTACATTATCGATCTTCACACCTATCAGAGACTCGAACAAGAGGTTTTGTTTTCCGGATTCGATGCAGATATAATGGCAGCCTATGATATCGTGCATTTTAATAGAGAAGGTGAAGAATTGTTTTGGTTTAAGTCGGGAAAATTTTACGGTAAAGAAGGTCGGATCTACACAGTTGAGGACCTTCTTTTTGTTCCTGATATCGAACTGACAGAAGCTGCATTAAGGAAAATATCCCTTTGCGCTCTTATGCAGGATTGTTGACATTGTGTTCCCCATGCTCACTGGAAATAAAAAGGCACTCCACTGGAGTGCCTTACATTACGTACATTATCTAATAGAAAAGTGTTATTAAAGGTAATTACCTTTTTTCAAATTACCAAATTTGAAATACTTTATATTAAATAGCAGTTTACTAGCAGCTTTGCTCCTTATTTTACATCATAATTTTCTGACAATTATTTAGGGGTACCATTTCTTAACCAATACCTCATACTTCTCGTATTTCGCTAGCTGATACTGAAGCGGAAGACTAAAGCTCGGGAATAAGTAAATAATAAACTCATCTCAAAGGTACTTTTTAAGTTCGCGCGAGTGGATGCCAGCACTAGTTACTCACTGCAATTGTAATGACTGGCAAAAAATAAAGTGTTAAAAAAAATCCGCTCTAGTCCGATGGTTTCGGATCCGGAACGGAGTAAAAAAAGTTTAATTTGGATTATTTCAATAGTGGAATTATTGTTCTTTCTAACATTGCCTTACTATTTTTCCAATCATCATTGTAGTCTTTCCAATTTGAAATATATTTTATATCTCCTTTTTTGCTGTCAAGTATGAACTTGGAAAGTCATCTATCATCTCAAGATTGCTAGGAGTAATATCTTCGACAAATTTTCTATTTCTAGTTTTTAAAGATTCTCCATAAGTTGCAGACTTCAAGACCAGCATATCGACCTCAGGATAATTCTGCTTTAAATAACTGATTGTCGCCGCCAATCGCTTGCCACCTTCACTGCCAGGTAGAATTAGATAGAGTTTAGCATTATGAGTTTTTTCCAGATATATTGCATCAGGAAGGTGAAGCCTGCAAGGCTTACACCACGACGCGAAAGTTAAAAAGACAGTATGTTCAGTTGTGGAATTTTTGGTAAGACATAAAATATCATTTCTATCTACAGCAAATTCTGAAATTCCTCTAGAATATAACATGGGACACATACTAGCTTGTGCGAAGAGATTTACGCCAAACAATAAAATAGAAGATATTTCATACACAGTTAGTGGGATACTACCGATGGATGATGCTACTAAATTTAAGGAGGACACTTTGCGCGATAGTGTCTTAGAAAAGCGTCTTTGGAAGCTTCTAAAGCTTAAACGACAAACCCTCCGAATTTGGAGGGTTTGTCGTTTATTTTGTGTTCTTTAATTCGTTATTAATGAATGCTTCCAATTTTGCTTTATCGGGTAGCTGTAGTTGGTATTTACTCACAAAAATATCAAGGTCACTGTCAGCAATCGCGTATTCTACCAAGGTTTTATTTTGGCTGGTGACCAGCAATATCCCAACTGGAGGATTGTCATTGCTCTCCTGAATATTTTTCTTGTAATAGTTAAGATAGGACTTTAATTGTCCGATATGTTCATGTTTAGCAATTTCAGTTTTTAGCTCCACTAAGATATGGCACTTCAAAATACGATGATAAAAAACCAAATCAACAAAGTAATATTCATCACCCATTAACAATCGTTTTTGTCGTGCTTCAAAGCAAAATCCGTTTCCAAGTTCAATAATAAATTGTTGCAAATGCTCAATTAGGGCTTGTTCTAACTCGCTCTCTTCAATTAGATGAGGTTGCTTGATATTGAGAAATTCGAAAAAATAATGAGATTTTATTAAATCCGTTGTTTGCTGCGGTTTTACCTTTTTCATTACCTCCTCAAATGCTCCCTTGTGATTATCGGATAATCCAACCCTTTCGTAAGTGAGTGTGTTGATCTGTCGTTTGAGTTCTTTTACACTGGGCTGTGTTTTTAAAATTAGCAACTCGTAAAAATGCCTTTTCATCACATCATCTATTTTGATGAGTTCAGTAAAATGGGTATAAGAAACAGATTGAAAAATACTAGAAAAGTGAGTTAGATCGTCATTTTTATTATTTTTTTGTAATTTTTGGGTTGTCGACCCAAGAATTGGTTTTTGGATATTGGAAAGAGTGAAATCTTCAAATAAATCGGAAGGAACCAGTTTTTTGAATTCTTGGGTTACCAACCCAAGAATCTGTGGATAGGTGTGGTAAAACTGTCGGCAGCGAGACAGTTCTGGAGCTGACAGTCCTTTGATGCTGATATTTTTTTCTAAGTTCTCAAGTAGTTTAATTCCATATTCAGCACGGTCACTTCCGTTTTGCTCAAACTCTACAATGTAAAATCCAGTAAGCCAATTTCTGAGTGTAATATTTATGTTTACAGCTTTTACGGCATTTTGCTGTAAAAACTCGTTAGTCCGCTGTATGCGAAAAGTTAATTTTTTAAAATTCATTTTTCACCTCTTAATTGATTGTAAAGATAATAAAACCACGAATGTATTTTATTTAGTATGCTTGATTATGACTGTTAATCGCATAATGCATATAAGAGCGCGGTATTATTTCCTTTTGTAATCACTCTTCTCAAATTCAAAAGAGGTTTTGTACTCTTCATTCAATACAATATAAGTGTAAGCTCCCCATTTTTCAATACAGCTCAAAAGTAGAAATTTTACTTGATATTTTGCTGTTGTTGCTGTTGGATGTGGAAAAGCGGTCAGGAAAGGCGTTGGGCGTAGCTTGGGCTTGCTGTCCATTTTTCCACATCACAGGTGAGAGACCGCCCAGTGAATCATGCGGTCTTTCGTAATTGTAATCCTTTACCCATTCCTCGGTAACGCTTCTTACTTCTTGTAGGTTTTCAAAAATATAGGCATTTAGGATCTGATCCCTATAGGTCTTATTAAACGATCGATATAGGCGTTCTGTGTGGGCTTTCCCGGCTGGATATATGCAAAGTTGATCTCGTTTACCCTGCTCCAGACATCAGCGATATTCGCGATAAATTGTTCATATCTTTTTCTTATTTTTAAAGGATTTCACGAATATATTTCAGGCCCGTTATCCATACGTATCTTTTCAGGCTTTCCATAACGGTTCACCAGATGGTTCAATATCCAGATCACCCGCGAACTTTTCAAGCTGTAATCCGATTCAATATGAAGGATTTCCCTGTTGTAATCATCAATCACATTAAAACTGCGGAACTTCCTTCCGTTTGAGAGGACATCGCTCATAAAGTCGATGCTCCAGGTATGGGTAAAGGATGGTGGTACTTCCAATGGCGCTTTTACTCTGGCAGGTAGACGTTTCTTCACCTTTCTGCGCAACGGAAGTTTCATCTCTTTGTAGATACGGTGCAGTCGCTTATGATTGATTATCTTACCCCGGTTGCGCAGGCGGTAGTAATACTTCCAGAAACCTTCCCTGGGATGGCTCTGGGTGAGCTTTTCCAGCTCTATAATTACTGTAGAATCATCCTTCATGAACGGTAATGAAAACTGCTTCTGCTTAATTTAAATACCCGTAAAGCCTTGCCGGAATCCTTCGGACGGAGCTCTTGGGTTTCCATGACAATCTCCCGTTTCCGACAAGACTTTAAAGCTTTTTTTCAATAATATATTTAGCTACGTCAAGTTCCATTGCCAGATTGGCGTACATCCGCTTAAGCCGTGCGTTCTCCTCTTCCAGTTCTTTCACCCGCTTAAGCTCACTGGCATCCCTCCCATTGTATTTCTAGCGCCACTTATACAAAGTGGCTGGGCTGATGCCATTTTCCTTGCCAGTTCCTCGGCATTGCGGCCTCCGGCAAACTCTTTTAAAACACCTGCAATCTTCGCAGGACTGAATGTGCTCTTTTTCATGTCTTGATTACGATTTAAAGTCAATAATTTTTAAACTTTTAAACCGTACTGTTTCCGGGGGAGCTTACACATGCAGTACAAAACCCATGGGATTTTTTGTTGAAATATGGAAAAATCACGTTAGATATGTTCAGGATTTTGGCTCCACCGAATTATCATTTCCCACATTCCAACAAAATATTGACAACAGCAACAGCAGTATCACAAAGCACTCTACTTTTGAGTGTGCTTAAGAAGGGGAAGACTACAGAGTGTGCCTAAGAACGGGGAGATTACAATATAATTATTAGCTTATTATGATACATCATTACTAGCTTTTCATGTCGCATCATTATTAGCTTTACATGCTTTACTAATATTAGCTTATAATGTAGCATAGTTATTAGCTTTTTATGTTTTACAACGCTAAGCCTAGCTGTACACAGCTTTTACTGTTTATCGCTAAGCTTGGATTTTGTAATACTAAAACATATTCTAAGTAAATCTTCGCTAATATGTTTACAACGATTGTGAAGTAGCCAAGGCCTATTCCAGACATGCACAGTCAATTAATGACTCACTATTCCAATATAAATTGTTATTAATTTTTAAAGCCAATCGTAATAAATATAAACTAAAAAAAATTTTTTGATTTAAAT
>Ga0079224_100012788_pt1 | contig 11646 bp, 9 predicted proteins | sample Stecom2015_FD_80414 | JGI IMG/M metagenome (GOLD analysis project Ga0079224, IMG submission 80414) | Agricultural soil microbial communities from Utah to study Nitrogen management - Steer compost 2015 | ecosystem: Environmental > Terrestrial > Soil > Agricultural land | place: USA: Utah...
ACGACGGCAACGGCGGCACCGGAACCCAATTGGTGCAGGTGACGGTCGATGACGTGCAGTCGGCGCCGGCCACCGTGCCGCTTTCGCAGATCGTCGCCGGCACCGCGCCGGGGGTCACAGGCTTCGTGCTGGAGGGCATCGATTCCGGTGATCACAGCGGCTTCTCGGTCTCGTCCGCCGGCGACGTTAACGGCGACGACTTCGACGACCTGCTGATCGGCGCCTATTCCGCCGACCCGGGCGGCGCGGGTTACGACGAAGGCGAGACCTACCTTGTATTCGGCGGCGGGGACTTCGGCACCGGCTTCGACCTGGCCAGCCTCGACGGGACCAGCGGCTTCGTCCTCGCCGGCATTGACCTTTACGACCACAGCGGCCGGTCGGTCTCCGCCGCCGGCGATGTTAACGGCGACGGCTTCGCCGATCTCGTCATTGGCGCTCCATTCGCGGATCCTCCCGGCACCGGCGACGGGGGCGAGAGCTACGTGGTGTTCGGCGGCGAAGCAAATCTCGCCGCCCTCGACGGCGACAGCGACGGAACGATCGAACTCGCCGACCTCGACGGCATCAATGGCTCAGTACTGGAGGGCGTTGACGCAAGCGATTGGAGCGGCTGGTCGGTCTCCTCCGCCGGCGACGTCAATGGCGACGGTTTCGATGACCTGCTGGTCGGCGCTCCACACGCGGATCCCTCCGGCACCGGCGACGGGGGCGAGAGCTACGTGGTGTTCGGCGGCCAGCCGCTCGGCGCCAATCTCGATCTTGCAACACTCGACGGCTCCAACGGCTTCGTGCTTGAGGGTATCCACTCGTCGGATCGTAGCGGCGCTTCTGTATCCTCGGCCGGCGACGTGAACGGCGACGGAATCGACGACCTGCTCGTCGGCGCGTATCAGGCCGATCCTGGCGGCAGCAACGATGCGGGCGAGACCTACCTGGTCTTCGGCCGGGCATTCGGGCCGGGCTTCGACCTGGGCAGTCTCGACGGGACCAACGGCTACGTTCTGGAGGGAATCGACTCGCCAGATCGTAGTGGCTTCTCCGTCTCCTCCGCCGGCGACGTGAACGGCGACGGCTTCGCGGACCTCGTCGTCGGCGCCCGATCCGCCGAAGGCGGCCTCGTCAACACGGACCGTGGCGAAACCTATGTCGTGTTCGGCGGCCCCGGCAATCTTGAGGCGCTGGACGACGCAGATTCCGCGAGCCGCGACGGCGTCATCGATCTCGCCGGTCTCGACGGTACGAACGGCTTCGTGCTGAACGGTATCGCTAACGGCGACCAGAGCGGCTTCTCCGTCTCCTCCGCCGGCGACTTGAACGGCGACGGCTTCGACGACCTGCTGGTCGGCGCTCCTGAAGCCGATCCTACTTTCAGCAATGCCGGCGAGACCTATGTCGTCTTCGGCGGCCTGGCGTTCGGCGCGAGCCTCGACCTCGCCGCCCTCGACGGCACCGACGGCTTCGCCATCGAGGGCCGGTTCTTCAGCGAACAAAGCGGCCGCTCGGTCTCCGCCGCCGGCGACGTGAACGGCGACGGCTTCGCCGACCTGATCGTCGGCGCGCCGACTGGCGGCGCCGGCAACAGCTACGTCATCTACGGCGGCGAGTTCTCGTCCGCCGCCGTCATCACCGGCGGCGAAGGCGCGGACGCGCTCACCGGCGGCGCCGGCGCGCAGAGCCTGGTCGGCGGGCGGGGCGGCGACACGCTCTCTGGCGGTGGCGGCGCGGACGTGCTCTACGGCGGCAACGGGGCCGACCGGCTCGAAATCGCCGACGCCTCGTTCTTCCGCCTCGACGGCGGCGGCGGCCAGGACACGCTGGTCCTCGACGGCGACTTCGACCTCGACCTCACCGGCATCGCCAATCCGAAGGTCGCCGGGCTGGAAGCGGTCGACATCACGGGGAGCGGAGACAACGTGCTGACGCTGGACGCCTCCGACGCCTTCAGCTTCTCCGCCGTGCCCAACGCCGGCCACGCGGCAGGCTCGCACAATTCGCTGGTGATCTACGGTGATGGAGGCGATACGGTGGATTTCGCCGCCCACGGCATGATCGCCGGCACCTGGACGCAGGCCGGCACGATCGTGATCGACGCGGAGACATTCAACATCGTCGACTTCGCCGACGGCGGCGACCCGCTCGCCTCGGTCGCCGTCCACGAGGACGTGGCGCTCGTCGGGGTGATCTGAGGGTGGTCGACCGGATGCCGGTCAGGATGGTGCGGTCGAGAAGACTCGAACTTCCACGGGGTCTCCCCCACAGCGACCTCAACGCTGCGCGTCTACCAATTCCGCCACGACCGCACAAATGGACGCGATGTGCATGTAACGAATGAATGCTGCGGTGACAAGGGGGCTGGCCGGGAATGCGCCCCACGCGGCGCGATGCCGGCGCCGCGACGGCGGTTCCCCGTCAGCGGTTCCGCGCCGCCGCTTGCGCGTGCAGCAGCTTGTCGGTAATCGATACGCTGATCCGGTTGCCGGTCACGATCACCTCGCCCCTGGCGACCGGTACGTTGTTGGCGAGAACCTGGACCTGGTCGTCGGCATCGCAGTCGAGCTCGATGACCGCGCCGCGGCCCATGCGCAGGAGCTGGTGGATCGGCATGGTCGCCCGTCCCAGCACCACGGAGATTTCGACCGAGACATTGTTGACGCTGTTCACCGGATCGCCCTGCCCCGCCGCTTCATGTCGTAAGGTGCCGCCGCGTTCACGTTCACGCGGCGTCACGGTCCCACGATCAGGGTTACCCAATGGTTAACTCGCCCCGCGAAACAGCGCGTAACCGGAACCGGTTCTACGCGCCGGAGCCGGTGGAATGGCTGGTCGCCGGGGACACCGTCGCCTATGCGGATGCCGTTGCGGCGATGGAGGACCGCGCCGCGGCCATCGCCGCGGGCGGGGCGCGCGAACTCGTCTGGCTGGTCGAGCACCCGCCGCTCTACACCGCCGGCACCAGCGCCCGGGACGAGGACCTGCTGGCGGCGCGCTTTCCGGTCCATCGCACCGGCCGCGGCGGCCAGTACACCTATCACGGCCCCGGCCAGCGGGTCGCCTACCTGATGCTCGACCTTTCCCGTCGGCAGAAGGACGTTCGCGGCTTCGTGGCGGCACTGGAGGACTGGCTGATCGACACGCTGGCGGAGTTCAACGTGCGCGGCGAGCGGCGGTCGGACAGGGTTGGCGTATGGGTGCGCCGCCCGGAACTCGGAGACGGCCGCGAGGACAAGATTGCCGCCATCGGCATCCGGATCAGGCGCTGGGTCAGCCTTCACGGAATCGCTCTCAACGTCGAGCCCGACCTCGAGCATTTCTCCGGCATCGTGCCGTGCGGGATCACCGGTCACGGCGTGACGAGCCTGGTCGATCTCGGGCTGCCGGTCTCGATGGGCGACGTCGACGCGGCGCTAAGGCGCACCTTCGAGCGCACCTTCGGGCCGACCGTGACGCCGCCTCAAGCGGTCGGACGCGCCTCGAACCCGGTGCTGTCGTAACCGTCGAGTTCGACCCGTTCGATGTGCGTCACCCGCGCCCGTTCGGGGCCGCGGCGACACAGCTGGAGCATCTGCTCGACCGTGTCGCCATCGCCCGAGAACACGGCCTCGACGGTGCCGTCGCGCCGGTTCCTGACCCATCCCGACAGCCCGAGCTCGGTCGCCTGCTCCACCGTCCACGCGCGGAAGTACACGCCCTGCACCCGGCCGCCGATGATGGCCCTCACCGTCTTCTGCGCCTCCGCCGCCATGATCGCTGCTACTCGAACTCCATGATCACGTCGTCGACGGCGAGCGTGTCGCCCGGCTTGCAGTTGATCCTGGCGACCACACCGTCACGTTCGGCGCGCAGGATGTTTTCCATCTTCATCGCCTCAACCACGCACAGCGGTTCGCCCGTCTTCACTTCCTGGCCGACCTCGACGGCGATCGACACCATCAACCCCGGCATCGGGCAGAGCAGCACCCGCGAGGTGTCGGCCGCCGCCTGCGCCGGCATCAGGGCCGCGAGCCGTGCCTCCGTCTCGGTATAGACGTATGCGGCGGTCTCGATTCCGGCGTACGACAACCGGTAGCCGTTCAGGATCGGGCGTACCTGGACGAACACCGGCACCCCGTCCACCTCGCCTTCCCAGACGCGTTTGCCCGGCGTCCAGTTCCCCGCCACCGCGACGTCCGCCTCGATCTTGCCGTCCGCATCGAGATGGACGATCCGCAGCAGGCCGCGGCCGTCCTCGAGCACCTCGACCCGTTGGCTGGCGGTCCCGAAGTCGACCACGCGGCGTGACGCGAAGACCACCGGCCTGCCGTCCATCTGGCCGCTGATCCTACGCTTGCGGCGGTTTTCGACGTCGTCCATCGCCGCGGCAATCGAGGCCAGGATGCGGCCAGCGCGTCCCTCCGGCGGCATGCCGGAGAAGCCGTCCGGATACTCCTCGGCAAGGAACCCGGTGCTGATGTCGGCCGAGCGCCAGCGCGGATTGCGCATTACCGCGGCGAGGAAGGCGGTGTTGTTGCGGATGCCGTCGATGACGAACCGGTCGAGGGCGTGCGCCATGTGGTCGACCGCGCTATCGCGGTCGCGACCGTGGGTGCACAGCTTGGCGATCAGCGGATCGTAGTAGATCGAGATCTCGCCACCCTCGTACACGCCGCTGTCGATGCGCACCCGCGACCCGTCCGACGCCAGGCCTTCCGGCGGTGGCCGGTAGTGGACGAGGCGGCCGGTCGACGGAAGGAAGTTGCGCGACGGGTCTTCGGCGTAGATCCGCGCCTCGATCGCCCAGCCGTCAAACGTGACATCGGACTGCTCGATCGCCAGCGGCTCGCCGGCGGCGACCCGGATCATCTGCTCGACGATATCGATGCCGGTGACGAGTTCGGTTACCGGGTGCTCGACCTGCAACCGCGTGTTCATCTCGAGGAAATAGAAGTTCCCGGCCGCGTCGACGATGAACTCGACCGTGCCGGCGCTGTCGTAGCCGACCGCCTTCGCCAGTGCCACCGCCTGGCGCCCCATGGCGTCGCGCATCGCGGCATCCACGAACGCGCTCGGCGCCTCCTCGATCACCTTCTGGTTGCGCCGCTGGATCGAGCATTCGCGCTCGCCGAGATGGATGACGTTGCCATGGCGGTCGCCGAGCACCTGGATCTCGATGTGGCGCGGCCGCTCGATCAGCTTCTCGATGAACACCCGCTCGTCGCCGAAGCTCGAGCCGGCCTCCGACACCGCCCGGGCGAAGCCGTCGTCGAGTTCCTGGCCGTTGCGGGCGATCCGCATCCCCTTGCCGCCGCCGCCGGCCGACGCCTTGATCATCACCGGGTAGCCGATGTCTTCGGCGACGTCCGCCGCCTCGCGCACGTCGGCGATCGCGCGCGGGTGGCCCGGCACCGTGCTGACGCCGGCGGCCTCGGCGATCCGCTTCGATTCGATCTTGTCGCCCATCGCCTCAATGGCGGCGGCGTTGGGGCCAATGAACGCGATGCCGGCCTCGTCGAGGGCGCGCACGAAGCGGGCGTTCTCCGACAGGAACCCGTATCCCGGGTGCACGGCCTCGGCGCCGGTGCGCCTGCAGGCGTCCACCATGCGCTCGATCGAGAGATACGACTCGCCCGCCGGCGCCGGACCGATGTGGACCGCCTCGTCGGCCTCGCGCACGTGCAGTGCGCGGGCGTCGGCATCGGAATGGACGGCCACGGTGGCGATCCCCAGCCGTCTGGCTGTACGGATGATCCGGCAGGCAATCTCGCCACGGTTGGCAATCAGGATCTTGTTGAACATCGCCCCTTCGCTGCTGGTTCGAGACCCGCGGAGAGTACAGGATTCTCGCCCGCCCGCATTACATTCTCTGGCGGCTTCTGCCGCCGTGCGCGGGCGGCGATACTCCTGTAAGGTCCACGGCAGCCCCCTCGGTGGAGGACGTGACGATGGTCATCTACCAGACTTCCGGCAGACCGTCCGGTCTGATCAGCCTGGTCGCAGACTGGCTGATGGAACAGGCGCTCAAGGACGTCGACCTGGAGACGATCGTGATGGGATGCTGCGAACGGCTCTACGCGGCCGGCATCCCCATCTACCGGGGCTACTTCGCGTTCACCGTGCTGCACCCGCTCCACGCCGCCATGGGATTCACCTGGACCCGCGGCAAGGGGGTCAGCATCAGCGGCTACCCGCACGTCCCCGGCGGCGTGTCGGCCGCCTACCTGCGCAGCCCGCAGTACTACCTGATCGAACGCGGGCTCGAGTACCTGCGGCGGCGGATCGACAGCGGCCCGGCCGAGTTCCCGATCCTCGACGACCTGCGCGAGGAAGGCGCGACCGACTACCTCGCCTTCGTGGTCGGCTTCACGCCGGGCACCCGCGACGGCATGCTCGGCTCGTGGGCGACCGACCGCGAGGACGGCTTCACGGACGGCGAGATCGAGGCGCTGCTGAGGATCCAGGGCCGGCTCGCGGTCGCCTGCAAGATGGCGGTCCGCGCCCAGCTCGCCCGCAACGTCGCCGCCACCTACCTCGGCCGCGACGCCGGCAACCGGGTGCTCAACGGCCAGATCAGGCGCGGCGACGGCGACGCCATCCGCGCCGCCATCTGGTACAGCGACATGCGCGAGTCGACCCATTTGGCGAGCACGCTGCCGCGCCAGGACTACATCGAGACGCTGAACGCCTACTTCGGCGCCGCGGGCGCGGCGGTGCGCGGCAACGGCGGCGAGATCCTGAGTTTCATCGGCGATGCGGTGCTGGCGATCTTCCCCTGCGACGACACCGTCGAAAGCCAGCAGCAGTCCTGCCGCGGCGCCGTCGCCGCCACCCGCGACGCGGTAAGGCGGATCGCCGCGGTCAACGCCGAACGCCGCCCCGGCAACCGCGAGGCGATCGACTTCGGCATCGGGCTGCACATCGGCGAGGTGATGTTCGGCAACGTCGGCGCCATCGACCGGCTCGCGTTCTCGGTGTTCGGCTCCGCCGTCAACGAGGTGGTCCGCCTCGAGCGGCTGACCAAGGATCTCCGCGAGCCGGTGCTCGCGAGCGCCCGGTTCGTCCGGACGCTCGGAGACGACTGGCGACCGCTGGGGGAATTTCCGCTGCGCGGTACTACCGAACCGATGGCGATCTACGCACCATCCGGTCTCTGAACCGGCCGGACCTCAGGCGGCGCTCTGCAGCAGCGGCTGCAGCGCCGGGTGGATGTGCGGCGACTCGTCGCGGATGAAGCGGATCAGCGCCCGTTCGTTCTCATGCAGCACCCCGTCGCGGCCGATCCGCTCGGCAAGCCACAGCGCCTCGCTCTCGGTCACCCGCTCTGCCAGCCGCATCTCGGCCTCGCGCGCCGCGAGCCGCTTCTCCATCTCCGTCTCGGGGTCGTGCCGGTAGGCGTCGAGAATGCCCTTCAGGCCGCCCGACAGCATCCGCCCGAGGAAGCCCGGGACGTTCGGTTCGGTGCTGTCCAACCACGCCGCCCGCCGCAGCGCCTCCTCGCGGCTCGGGACCCGGTAGCCGGAGGCATGCATCAGGAAGTTGGCGATCGCCTTGACGAACAAATCCGACCACGACGGATGGTTCTCCGCCTCGATGGTCGCGTCGTTGATGTCGAACAGGATTTCCGCCTCGGCCTGGCTGATGGCGATGTTGCCGTGGCCGCCGTAGGCATAGAGGATGCGCCGCAGGAGGTCGACTTCCGCCTCGCCGATGACCCCTGGCTTGAGCGCCACTCCCGCCCGCGTCGGCCCGTCGCCTGACAGCACGCCTGCCTTGACCTGTTCGAGGGCGAACGCCACCAGCCGTGGCGGGCACGACTGCGCCTTCTCGAGCAGGCTGACCAGCAGTTCGAGCTCGCAGGCGGTGTCGACCCGTCCGTCATGGCTGATGCGCCCGATCAGCCATTCGGCATTGGCCTCCGATATGTGGCCCTCCGGCTGCGCCTGGTGGACGAGGTAGTCGGTCAGGGCCTCGACGAAGAACTCGGGCCACGCGCGGTCCCATTCCGTGCACGCCTCGTTGAGGCTGAACAGGAGCTCCGCCTCGCGGTCGCTGACGATTCCGTCGCCGAACACCGTCCGCCGCAGGGTCAGCACATCGTCAGCGCCGATCCTCCCCTGCTCCATGATCGGCCTGACCGGCTCCGGCCATGCGAACTGCCACATCCCCTCGCTCCCTCCGCGTACCGGCTCATGTGCGCGAGCCACGCGGGACGGTAGTCGCGAGGAGTTGCGATTTGCCTAATCGGCGGACCCTGCCGGGAGTCGGGCGTTGGATGTACCGGCCTGCCCGCTTGCGCAACCGCCTGCACCGCCATAGGAATGGCGGGATGGCGGTGCTGGAAAGCAGAATCGATCGGAATTCGGACGAGTTTCGCGCCAACGCCGAGGCGATGGCGCGGCTAGTGGCGGATCTTGCCGAACGGCGCGCGACGGCAGCCGCCGGCGGCAACGAACGCGCCCGCCAGCGCCACCTCGAGCGCGGCAAGCTCCTGCCCCGCGACCGGGTGATGCAGCTCATCGATCCGGGATCGCCGTTCCTCGAGCTGTCGCCGCTGGCCGCCCACGGCATGTATTCCGGCGACATCCATGCCGCCGGCATCATCACCGGCGTCGGCCGGGTCGAGGGCCGCGAGTGCGTCATCGTCTGCAACGATGCCACCATCAAGGGCGGCACCTACTTCCCGATGACCGTCAAGAAGCACATCCGGGCCCAGGAGATCGCGCGCGAGAACCGGCTGCCGTGCATCTACCTCGTTGATTCCGGCGGCGCCAACCTGCCCAACCACACCGACGTGTTCCCCGACCGCGAGCACTTCGGCCGGATCTTCTACAACCAGGCCACCCTGTCGGCCGCCGGCATCCCCCAGATCGCCTGCGTCATGGGGTCGTGCACCGCCGGCGGCGCCTACGTCCCGGCGATGTCGGACGAGACGGTGATCGTGCGCCGCCAGGGCACCATCTTCCTCGGCGGGCCGCCGCTGGTGAAGGCGGCAACCGGCGAGGTGGTGTCGGCCGAGGAACTCGGCGGCGCCGACGTGCACGCGCGCGAATCCGGCGTTGCCGACCACTACGCCCTCGACGACACCCATGCGCTGGCGATCGTCCGCGACATCGTCCGCGGCCTCAACACGAGGAAGACCGTGGACGTGCCCATGATGGAGCCGCGGGATCCGAAGTACGACCCAGCCGAACTCGACGGCATCGTCCCGCAATCGGTGTCCGTGCAGTACGACGTGCGCGAAGTCATCGCCCGGCTCGTCGACGGCTCGGACTTCGACGAATGGAAGAAGCTCTACGCGACGACGGTCGTCACCGGGTTCGCCCACATCATGGGCTACCGGATCGGCATCATCGCCAACAACGGCATCCTGTATTCGGAGTCCGCGCTCAAGGCGGCCCACTTCATCGAATTGTGCTGCCAGCGCCGGATTCCGCTCCTGTTCCTGCAGAACATCGCCGGTTTCATGGTCGGTCGCCGCTACGAGGCCGGCGGCATCGCCCGCGATGGCGCCAAGATGGTGACGGCGGTTTCCTGCGCCCAGGTGCCGAAATTCACCGTCATCATCGGCGGCTCGTTCGGCGCCGGCAACTACGGCATGTGCGGCCGCGCCTTCGGCCCGCGGTTCCTCTACATGTGGCCCAATGCGCGCATCTCGGTGATGGGCGGCCCGCAGGCCGCCTCCGTGCTCGCCACCGTCAAGCGCGACAACATCGAGGCCGAGGGCGGCACCTGGTCGGCAGAGGAGGAAGCCGCGTTCAAGCAGCCGATCCTGGACCAGTACGAGGCCGAGGGGCACCCCTACTTCGCCACCGCCCGGCTGTGGGACGATGGCGTGATCACCCCGCGCGAAACGCGGATGGTGCTCGCGCTCAGCCTCTCCGCCGCGCTCAATGCGCCGATCCCCGAGACTCGGTTCGGCGTGTTCAGGATGTAGGCCGGCCCGGCCCGGTCAGCCGGCCGTCTCGCGGCGGTGCGCCTCGACCATGGCCGCAAGGCTCGGGAACCGGAAATCGATGCGCGGCTGGCGCGGCGGCGGGCTGGTGGCGCCGAAGCCCTCCCTGTCGTGCCGCCGGTCGATCCAGCAGGTGGCGAGCCCGGCGTCCTCCGCCGGCACGTGGTCATGGCGGAGGCTCTGCGCCACGTGCAGCACCTCGCCCCGGTCGATCCCCTGTTCGGCGAGGCGTTCGATCATGTAGGCGAAGTTGCGCGGATCGGGCTTGTAGGATCCGATGTCCTCGGCCGTGTAGACCGCGTCGAAATCGACGCCGAGTCGCTTGCCGGAGAGCGCGAAGCTTGCCCTGTCGACGTTTGACAGGACGACCAGCCTGTAATGCTGCTTCAGGTAGCCGAGCGCCTCGGGGCTGTCGTCAAAGGCCGGCCAGTCGCCGACCGAGCGGCCGAACCGCGCCGCAACCTCTTCGGAAACCGGCACTCCGAATTCGGCGCCGATCCGCCGCAGCGAGGCGGCCAGCACGTCGCGGTAGTTCATCGCCGGCGTCGCCGCCTGCTGTGCCGCCTCATGGCGGCCGAAGGTTTCGAGGAGGCGGTCGCGCGAGAGCGACAGCCCGGTCGCCTCGCGCCACGGCTGCAGCGCCTGCCAGATGCCGGTCTCCCAGTCAATCAGGGTGCCGTAGCAGTCGAAGGTGAGCGTGGTGAAGCCGGCAAGCGCCATCGGTCTGCGGCTCACGCCGCCTTCCACTTGATCGAACAGCCCATCGACGGGATCTGCTCGCGCGGGCCCTGCCCGGTCTCGGCGACCTGCTTCATCGCCTCGTACAGTTCGCGCCGCGCGCCCGGAACCAGGGTGGTGCGCGATTCATCGAGGCGGCCGCGGTACTGCAGTTCGCGGTTCGCGTTGAAGCCGAAGAAGTCGGGCGTGCACACGGCGCCGTAGGCACGGGCGACGTCCTGGCTCTCGTCATGCAGGTACGGGAACGGGAACCCGTGCTCCTCGGCGAAGCGCTTCATGTTGTCGAACGAGTCCTCCGGATAGGCGGTCGCATCGTTGGAGCAGATGGCAACCGATCCGATGCCGAGTTCCGCCAGCGCCTTGGCCTCCTCGACGATCCGGCCGATCACCGCCTTCACGTACGGACAGTGATTGCAGATGAACATGACGAGGGTCCCGTTCGGCCCCTCGATGTCGGAATACCGGTAGGTCCTGCCGTCGGTCGCGGGAAGCTGGAAATCCGGCGCCTTCCAGCCGAAGTCGCAGACGGGGGGAATTGCAGCCATGCATTGCCTCCATGAATGGCGCGCGAAGGTAGCGCACTTGCGATGCCATCGCCAACCCGCATGGCGCGGCGACGGTTGCGTACCCCACGTCTGGGCGCGGTCCCGTGTCTGCGGCGCACCGTTTCACGCTGCACCGCGCACGGGAAGACACACTGGGGAGAACGCGACGCCGGGCCGAAAAGCGTGTGTCACCCCGGATGCTGCGCAGCGGCGGGCGGCAGCCCGGTGATGCGCTGCTGATCCGGGGCCGTGCGCCGTGTGCCGCACCTCCCCGCCGCAGGTACCATCCCCGTCACGGCGCAGGCCGGAATCCAGTCCGGCGTCGGCGGCATGCGGAAAGGCTGCCCTGGCCCCCGGCCTTCGCCGGGGTGACCATGGAGGGCGCGTCGGGTGCAATCCCGCGTCTGCGGTGCACCATTGAACGCCCCACCGAGC
>Ga0079224_100012791_pt1 | contig 11646 bp, 12 predicted proteins | sample Stecom2015_FD_80414 | JGI IMG/M metagenome (GOLD analysis project Ga0079224, IMG submission 80414) | Agricultural soil microbial communities from Utah to study Nitrogen management - Steer compost 2015 | ecosystem: Environmental > Terrestrial > Soil > Agricultural land | place: USA: Utah...
ACGAGGGTGAGGTCCGGGCTCCGCTCGGGGCCCTCGATGACCACCTCGTTGGACGGCGCCTCCACCGGGGGCCCGGCAGGCGGGATCCCGGTCACCGAGGCAACGTTGGCGATGCCGCCGGCGCCCCGACGGGCAGGTCCCCGGTCCAGGTGAGCGTCTCCTCGGCGGGGTCGAACACCAGGGTCCCGGCGCTGGCCACCTGGTCGCCCACCCACGCGGCGTGGGCCAGGACCTCGTCGAGGTGGTCCACGGCCCGCAGGCTCGCGAGGTCGTCGTCACCGGTGTTGGTGAGCACCACCTGGTAGGTGACGACCGCCCCCGGTGCCGGGGTGCCCTCGGAGATCACGGTCTTGTCGGCCTCCCAGCACTGGGGCGGGAACACCTGGCTGCCGTTGCCGTTGAGCTGGAAGCCGCTGCCGGCGAACCCCGACCAGGTGGTCTCGAAGGCACTCACCCCCTCGAAGAGGGTCTGGAACGACGCCCGGGGGTCGAAGTCCCCGGTGCCGGCGCCGATGAAGGCGACCGAGCCGGCGGACTCGGTGACGGTGACCCACGAGTCGACGGGCAGCGTGTAGCCGCTCAGGTCAGCGGCGTCGAAGACCGCCACCTCGGTCACGTCGAGGTCGCTCGTCACGAACGCGGCGTGCAGCGGGAACAGGGTCTCGGTGCCCGACTCGACGAACTCGAGCCGGATACGGGTCTCGCCACCGGTGGGCAGGGAGCACCGGATGTCGTCGAACGCCGCGTCGTTACCGATCCCGCTGCCGGTCGCGTTGGTCATCTCGATGCCGACCTGGCTCCCGGTGAAGAGGATGCCGGTGTCGCTCGTGAACGTGCCGATGTCGCCGTCGGCCTCGCAGGGGTCGATCGGCTCGACGGTGGCGAACTGCACCGGCTGGGCCACACCGGGGTCGCCGGCCGTGTAGGCGGAGACAGCCACGTTGTCTGCGGCCGGCTCGGTGCCGTTGAGCTGCCCGAGCCGCTCGGCCAGGCTCCGGATCTGGGGGTCGGCCCGGTAGCGGCCGCCGTCGGCCCGCACGTACTCGTCGAGCATCATCGGCGGCGCGGCCGAGTCGAAGGTCTCGTGGTACAGCACGACCGGCTCGTGAGCCTCGCCTGGGTGTCCAGGGTGGGCCGCAGCCGGGGTCGTCGTCGCCACGACGACCAGGGACGACATGACGCAGGCCAGGGCCAGCGCGGACGCCTACGGGCGCCGGGCGCGGGCCACCCGCCAGCGCGCGAAGCGAGTCGAGTGCGTTTCCGCCGGTTTCCTTTCGCCGCGTGACCACGCTCAGTGGTCAATGCACCACGGAAGGTACGGAACGGCCCATAGCGGAACAACCGGACGGCGGCCGGGCCCGCCCCGGGGGTCAGGAGACCCGGACAGGCATCAGGAGGTAGAGGAACTCCGGGTGGTCGGGCACGCGCAGCACGGCCGGCTTGAGGGCGTCGATCGTCTCGATCGACACCTCGTCGCCCGGGGCCACCTCCACGCCCTGGAGCAGGTAGTCCGGGTTGAACGCCACCGTGAGCGGCTCGCCCTCGTGCTTGGCGTCGAGGGCCTCGTGGGCCTGGCCGACGTCTTGGGTGACGGCCACCAGCTCGAGCCCGTCGGCCGACATCACGAGCCGCACCGGCGTGGCCTCCCGGGCGAGCAGCTTCACGCGGCGCAGCGCCTCGAGGAGCACCTCGCGGCCCACGGTGAGCCGGTTCGGCTGGGCCTGCGGGATCAGCCGCTCGTAGGGCGGGAACTCGCCCTCGATGAGCACGGTGGTGAGCCGCGTGCCGCCGACGGTGAACGAGGCGTCGCGCTCGCCCAGCCGCACGGTGAGCGAGTCGTCGCTGCCCAGGAGGCGCGACAGCTCCTGCAGCGCCCGGGACGGGACGAGCACCTGCTGGCCCTCGGCGAGCACCGAGGTGCCGGGCAGGTCCCGCACGGCGAGGCGGTACGAGTCGGTGGCGACGAGGCGCAGGCCCCCGTCGTGGGCGGCCAGCAGCACGCCGGTGAGGATCGGTCGGGCGTCGTCGCTCGACGCGGCCCGCACCACCTGGGCCAGGGCGGTGGACAGCTCGGCGGCGGCGAGGTTGACGGGCTCGCCGGCGGGCTCCTGCAGCTGCGGGAACTCCTCGGCGGGCAGCACCCGGAGGCTGAAGTCGGACCGGCCGGCGGAGATACGGGCCTGCTCGGCGTCCACCTCCACCTCCACGCTGCCCACCGGCAGGGCGCGGACGATGTCCGACGCGAGCCGGCCCGGCAGCACCGTCACGCCGTCCTGGTCCCCGGCCACCTCGATCTCGACCGCGATCGTCAGCTCGAGGTCGGTGCCGGTCAGGCGCAGGCGGGTCCCGGACAGCTCCACCCGCACGCCCGAGAGCACGGGGAGCGAGGTGCCGCGGCCGGCCGCGGCTCGTCCGGCGCTGCCGAGCGCCTCGACGAGGAGGTCACGCTCACATCGGAACTTCACGCTGGCTCGCTTTCTACCGTCGTGTGGTGCAGATCAACGCAGGAGTGGTGGTAGGGCCTGTGGATTGGGGATGACCGGGCATCAGCCCAGGTCAGCGAGGGTGCGGTCGTCCCACCGATGTCCCCAGGTTCGCACAGGGCCGAGGTGTGGACGGGGACGGTTCGGGGAAGGAGCCCGCGTTGCCCACAGCGCGCCCCGAGCCCACCACGGCCGGTCCACAGGCGATGCCCACGATCTTCCCCAGGGGGTGTGACGGGGCGGCCGCCGCTCATGCGCCGGCCCGGATCGCCTGCACGAGCTCGGTGACCTGGTCGTAGACCGAGCGCTGGTGCTGCATCTGGGTGCCGATCTTGTCGACGGCGTGGATGACCGTGGTGTGGTCTCGGCCGCCGAACTCGCGGGCGATGGCCGGGTAGCTCAGGTCGGTGAGCTCCCGGAACACGTACATCGCCACCTGCCGGGCGGTGACGAGCGGGCGCTGGCGCTTCTTCCCGATGATCTCCTCCACCGGGATCCCGAACATCTTGGAGGTGGCCTCGAGGATCACCTGGGGGGTGATGGGTCGGGGCTGGCGGGTGGCGAGCAGGTCCGAGAGGATCTCGGCCGCCTTGTCCACCGTGAGCTGCTCGGCGGTGAGGTTGGCGAAGGCCGCCACCCGGATGAGCGCCCCCTCGAGCACCCGGATGTTGTCCGTGATGTTCGTGGCGATGTACTCGAGCACCTCGGGCGGGATCGAGGTGGCCTCCCGCTCCGCCTTGTTGCGCAGGATGGCTAGGCGGGTCTCGAGGTCCGGCGGCTGCACGTCGACCATCAGGCCCATCTTGAAGCGGCTCTTCAGGCGCTCCTCGAGGGTGCCGATGGCGTCCGGCGGGCGGTCCGAGGACAGCACGATCTGCCGGTTCGACTGATGCAGGTGGTTGAAGGTGTGGAAGAACTCCTCCTGCGTCTCGGTCTTGCCCTCGATGAACTGGATGTCGTCGACGAGCAGGACGTCCACGTCGCGGTAGCGGCGCTTGAACGCGTCGTTCGTGCGGGTGCGCACGGCGTCGATGAACTCGTTCAGGAACGTCTCGCTCGTGACGTACCGCACCCGGTAGGTGGGGTAGTTCTCCCGCACGTAGTGCCCGATGGCCTGCAGCAGGTGGGTCTTGCCGAGCCCGGCGTCGCCGTAGACGAACAGCGGGTTGTACTTGCGGGCCGGCGTCTCCGCCACGGCCAAGGCCGCGGCGTGCGCGAAGCGGTTCGACGGCCCGATCACGAACGTCTCGAAGCTGTACCGGGGGTTGATCTCCTCGGTCGACGGGGTCGTCCCCGGCCCGGGGCCCTCACCGGCGGGCTCGTCCCCGGCCGGCGCGGCGCTCGGCGGCGCCACCGTCCAGGCCGGTTCGGGCTCGGCCGCCGCGATCTCGAGCGACAGCTCGACGTGCCCGGCCCCGACCTCCTCGAGGGCGTCGCGCACGAGCGACAGGTACCGGCCCTCGATGCGCTCCTTGGCCAGGAACGACGGCACGGCGAGCGTGAGCGTGGTGCCGTCGTAGTCGACGGCCCGAGCGGCATCGAACGACGTGAGCCACACCGGTTCGGAGACCTGGGCCCGGAGGATCCCGGCGCACTCGTCCCACAGCCGCTGCGCCTCGTTCACCCGAGCTCGTGCCTCCTGGTCGGGGGACGTCCACAGCGACGTCCACACTCTGTGGAAAACGGTCTGGGGGCGTGCGGGGCCTCCCCGAAGGGTGGCACGCACGATGCCCTCGAAACCTGTGTCGCCTCGGAGGCCCGCGACGGGGAAGCGCCGTCTCGGGCCGCCGCAGCGGGTCTCGGCACCGTAGCACCGGCCTCCGGCCTGTGGGCAAGGGCCCCCGGGGCGATCTGCGTCGTCCCAGGTCAGCGGGGGTGAGAGATCCGCGGCTCGCTGGCGCGGGTGTGGTATCAGCGCACCGGTGCCGGCGCAGTTGCCCCTCGGCGGGCGCGCCCTCTAGCGTTGCCCGAGCACTGCGCGCGTGCTGGCTCGCCGGCGCGCCTGCAGGGCACACGATCGATCGCCGCCGGCCATCGGGCCCCCACCTCGGCCCCCGCCGGTCATCCCCAGGTCAGCGAGGACGCAGTGAAGCGCACCTATCAGCCCAACAACCTCCGTCGCGCCAGGCGCCACGGCTTCCGGCACCGGATGTCCGACAAGGCCGGCCGGGCGGTGCTCCGGGCCCGCCGCCTCAAGGGTCGCAAGCGCCTCTCCGCCTGAGCCGGGCGGACGTCGCCATGGCATGCCCTCGCTCCGACGGATGCCCGGTGACCCCCGTCGCCGGAGGCCGGCCTGCCGCGTCCGACGCGCCGTCGGACCTGTGATCGTGTGCCCAGCCACCGCCGGTTGCTCCGGGTCACCGACCGCGCCAGCTTCGACGCCCTCCGGAGGGGTCGACGAGGCCGGGCGGGGACGGTGACGGTCACCTTCGTCCCTGCGGCGCCGGGCCCTCCCGGCGTGCGCGCCGCGTTCCAGGTGGGCCGAGCCACCGGCCCGGCCGTCGTGCGCAACCGCATCCGCCGACGGCTGCGAGCCGCCCTGCGCGTGCTGCTCGCCGCCGGCCGGCTCCCCGAGGGCACCTACCTCGTGGGCGCCCGCCGCGAGGCCGCCGACCAGCCCTGGCCCAGCCTCCTCGAGGACCTCGGCGCCGCCGTCGACCGGGCCACCGAGCCCCGTGGCGGTGATCCCCGGTGACCGCCGTGGCCGCCGAGGGCACCGTGGCGGCCCGCCCCCGGGGCCTCGTCGCCCGAGGCCTCCACGCCCTCGTGCGCGCCTACCGGGCGGTGGCCGCCGGGCGACCCTCCCCCTGCCGGTTCGACCCCAGCTGCTCCACCTACGCCCTGGAGGCGCTCGAGCGCCACGGCGCGGCCCGGGGCAGCTGGCTCACCCTCCGGCGCCTGGCCCGCTGCCACCCCTGGGGCGGCATGGGCTGGGATCCCGTCCCTGACCGAAAGGCGAACTGATGTTCGACGGCCTCTTCGAGGTCATCGCCAAGGTGCTCAGCACCTTCTACGACCTGACCGGCGACTACGCGCTCTCCATCGCGCTGCTCACGCTCGTGGTCATGGTGCTCACCACGCCCTTCACCCTGAAGGGCACCCGCAGCATGATCCAGATGCAGCGCCTCCAGCCGGAGATGCGCCGCCTCCAGCTCAAGTACAAGGACGACCGCCAGAAGCTCAACGAGGAGCTGATGGCGTTCTACCGCGAGCACCAGCTCAACCCGCTGGGCGGCTGCCTGCCGCTGCTCCTCCAGGCCCCGATCTTCATGCTGCTGTTCCAGCTGATCCGGGGCCTGACCCGCACCGCCGAGGGCGGCGGCTTCGATCCCGACCACCTCGACTCGGGCACGAAGCTCTTCCAGGACCTCGCCGGCCAGGACGAGATGCTCTCCTTCGGCGTCGACCTGGCCCAGAGCGCCAGCCGGGCGCTCAGCGAGGGCTTCGTCAACGGCGTGCCCCACGTGGTCATGGTGGCGATCGTCGCCGTCAGCTCGTACTTCCAGCAGAAGCAGATCCAGGGCCGGAACCCGAACGCCGAGATCCCGCCCCAGCAGAAGATGCTGATGCGGATCATGCCGGCGATGTTCGTGTTCTTCGCTTTCGTGTCGCCGGCGGCGCTCGTCGTGTACTTCGTGGTGTCGAACCTCTACCGGATCGGCATGCAGGCCTACATCACCCGAACCCTCTACCAGGGCGAGGACTCCCCCGGCGCCCTGGCCGCCAAGGCGGCCAAGGAGGCCAAGGCCCTCGCCGCCGAGGGTGGTGCCCCCGAGGTCCTGCCGAAGCTGCGCAAGCGGGCCGTGGAGGCCACGGCCACCGACACCACCGAGCCGAAGCCCAAGGCGAAGGCCAAGACGTCGACGGGCTCCGGCAAGGCCGGTGGCGGCTCGGGCGGCGACAAGCGCCCGGCCCCCACATCGCGCACCGGGGCCCAGAACCGGTCCAAGAAGAAGAAGAAGCGGCGCTGATGGAGTGGGTGGAGACGACCGGCAAGACGGTCGACGAAGCGAAGGACCTGGCCCTCGACCAGCTCGGCGTCGACGAGCACGACGCCGAGTTCGAGATCCTCGAGGAGCCCCGCACCGGCCTGTTCGGGCGGCTGAAGGGCGAGGCCCGGGTGCGAGCCCGGGTGCGACCCACCCAGCCCCGCCCCAAGGTGGACCGCCGGGACCGCAAGGGCCGCGCCGGCCGGGGTCGGGGCAACGGCGGCGGCCGAGACCGCCGCCGCAACGGCGAGCGCGCCGGCAACGGCCGGTCGAAGGAGCCGGCGGCCCCGGCCAGCCCCGCCCCGCCTGCCGCGGAGGCGTCGGCGGCCGAGGCGGCGAGCCCCGCCGCCACCGCGGTGGACGATGCCCCCACCACCCCCCCGCCGCCCCGCCGCCGTCGCTCGCGCGGCGGCCGCGGCACGACCCGACCCCAGGACCAGGAGCCCACCGAGATGACCGAGACCGAGCAGCTTGCCCAGGGAGAGGTGGTGCGCGAGCTCCTGCTCGACCTCCTCGACGCCTTCGAGCTCGAGGGCGAGGTGACCACCGCCCGCGGGGAGGACGGCGCCGTCGAGCTGTCCGTCACCGGCCAGGACCTGGGCCTCCTCATCGGCCCCAAGGGCCAGACCCTCCAGGCCATCCAGGAGCTGGCCCGCACCGTCGCCCAGCGCCACCACCCCGGCGACCACGGGGCCCGCATCCGCATCGACGTCGCCGGCTACCGCCAGCGCCGGCGCGAGGCGCTCGAGCGCTTCGTGCGCCAGGTGGCCGAGGACGTGAAGGCCACCGGGGTCCAGAAGGCCCTCGAGCCGATGAGCCCGCCCGACCGCAAGGTCGTCCACGACACCGTCAACACGATCGACGGCGTCCACACGATCTCCGAGGGCGAGAACGACCGCCGCCGGGTCGTCATCATCCCCGACTGATCGCCGGCCCGGATCGACGAGCAGGGCCCCCGCCACGGCGGGGGCCCTGCCGCGTCCGGGCGGTGCCGCGGGGCTAGCGTCGGGCTCCGTGCACGACCCGGCCCTCCTCGAGCAGCTCCAGCGGTCGCAGTCCCTCGGCTTCCTCGGCCCCGGCGACGTCACGGCCCACCTCGAGCACACCCAGGCCTTCCTCGCCGCCCTCGACGGTGTGACCGGCACGGTCGTCGACCTCGGCTCCGGCGGCGGGGTGCCCGGCCTCGTCGTCGGCCGGGCCCGCCCCGACCTGCACCTCGTCCTCCTCGACGCCATGGCCAAGCGGTGCCGCTTCCTCGAGGCCGCCGTGGCCGCACTGGAGCTCGACGCCGAGGTGGTCGAGGGGCGCGCCGAGGACCTGGCCCGAGGTCCGCTGCGGGGCACGGCGACCGCGGTCCTCGCCCGCAGCTTCGGTCCCCCGGCCGCCACCGCCGAGTGCAGCGCTCCCCTGCTCCAGGTCGGCGGCCGCCTCATCGTCAGCGAGCCCCCCGCGACCTCGGACCGCTGGCCGTCCGAGCCCCTGCGCGAGCTGGGGCTCGTCCCGGCGGCGCGGCTCACCGTGGGCCAGGCCACCGTCCAGGTCCTCGACCAGGTTGCGCCCTGTCCCGACCGCTTCCCCCGCCGCGTCGGCCTCCCCACCAAGCGCCCCCTCTTCACCGCTCCCCCGGCGTGAGCCCGCCCCACCCACCCCCACGTTTCACGTGAAACGAGATCTGTGTGCGTTTACGTGCGGCTGCGGCATCGAAACGCACACAGATTCGGGCGCCGTCCCGCGGTCCGTGCGGTTTTCGGGCTCCTCCTCGTGCGATGGCCGGGTTGTTGGCCCGAGAACGCATACGCCTCGTGGCCCGGGATCGTCGTGGCGCGGGGCCCGTGCGGGGCGACGACACCGAGGCCCCGCCGCCCGGCAAGGTGGGAGGACGCCCTCGGCGGGCGCGCCGCGAGGCGTGCACGGCCTGTTTCACGTGGAACCTCGCCAGGTCGATCGACGGGGCGAGCGGGCACCTCGCCCGCCGTGGGGCTCGGGACGCCGGCGACCGCCGTGGTCCTGATGAGGAGGTCCCGCGCGGCGTGGTTGGGAGGCCCCGGCTCGCCACGGGGTCAGCCCGCGGCACGTGAGGCGGGCGCAGCGTCCGATGGGCGGTCACGAGACGCTGGACCGGGCTCCGCCGCCGTCCTCGGCTCGAGCGACACGACGGCTACGACCGCCCTGCTGCCCACATTCCTGATCCCGGCCCGCCGGGTCGGCGCCAAGGTCGGTGCCCTCGAGCGGGAGACGGCCGCCGACGACGACCTCGCCGATGACCAGGCGCGTGGGCAGCCCTCGTGTCGGCACCTCCACCGGCCCCCGGGGCGGCGCCGCCCGCCTCGGCGAGCCGTGCAGCTCGAGGCGCTCGACGGAGCCGACCGCACGCTCGCCTTTTCCCCGGTCGTCCCCGAGCCGTGGCTCGGACCGGGCCAGGAGCGCCCGGTGGAGCACGCCCTGGTTGCCCGGCAGCGGGTCGGCGGTGAGGTGCTGCGCGTACCCGTTGGGTGGGGCACGGGGCTTGGGGTGGTGAGGCGGAGACCGTAGGGTCGAAGGATGGACCAGGTGTCGGCCGAGGCCCGGGAGAAGGAGGTCTACCTCCGGTACCTCGGGCAGCTCCACGCTGCGATCGAGTGGAAGCTCGAGGGGCTGGGGGAGTACGACCTGCGACGGCTGCTGACCCCCAGCGGCACGAACCTCCTCGGGATCGTCAAGCACGTGGCCTCGGTGGAGCTCGGGTACTGCGGGGAGGTGTTCGGGCGCCGCCACGGCGAGCGCCTCCCCTGGTTCGAGCCCGGCGCCGAGGACAACGACGACCTGTGGGCCACCGAGGAGGAGTCGTCAGCGGCGATCCTCGAGCTCTTCCGCCGGGCCCGCGCCCACGTGACCGAGACGATCCGCGCCCTGCCCCTCGACGCCCCCGGGCGGGTCCCCCACTGGACCGACCGTGACGTCACGCTGCGGCAGATCATCACCCACGTCCTCGTGGAGGTGGCCCGCCACGCCGGCCACGTCGACCTCACTCGGGAGCTGATCGACGGCCACGCCGGACTGCGGCCCGACCTCAGCAACCTCCCCGAGCGAGACCGGGCATGGTGGGAGCGCTACCGAGCCCGGGTCGAGCAGGCTGCCGAGCACTTCCGGGAGGGCTAGGCCTCCCGCGTTTCACGTGAAACGCGGTGTCCTTGCACCTCAACCCTCAACCAGGCAGGATGGCCCGGTGACCGACGACGACGTGGCGGCAAGGAGCCGAGCCATCTTCGAGCGGCTCCGGGCCGGGGAAGCGTCCGGCGAACGGTCGGCCACCGAGGGACCCGGCGGCGCACCAGACGCCGACGAGCGCGCCCCCGATGCCCCCGCCGACCGAGCCGAGCACGAGGCCCCGACCGGTCCCGCAGCCCAGGACGCCGAGCAGCACCCCCGCGCGGACGAGCCGCCCGGCCCCGCCGAGGAGGACGCGGCGCCAGGTGCGCCGGTGGTCGACGCGCCCGCCGCGGCGACCGAGGAGGGGCAGGCCCGGCCGCTGCCGGGGGCGGCGGACATCCCCGACCTGGACGAGCTGGCCCCCCAACCCGAGGCGCCGGACGCCGCCGAGGCCCCCGACGAGGTGCCGGCCGTGGAGGAGCGCAGCCCCTTCGCGCGGCCGCTGCCCCGGGTCATGGCCGTGGCCAACCAGAAGGGCGGCGTCGGCAAGACCACCACGTCGGTGAACCTCGGGGCGTGCCTGGCCGACCTCGGCTACCGCGTCCTCGTCGTCGACCTCGACCCGCAGGGCAACGCCAGCACCGGGCTCGGCATCAACATCCGGGACCTCCAAGGGTCGATGTACGACGTCATCCTCCACGACCTCCCGATCGAGGACTGCGTGGAGGCCACCTCGGTGCGCAACCTCTTCTGCGCCCCGTCCTCGCTCGATCTGGCCGGCGCCGAGATCGAGCTCGTGCCCGCCTTCAGCCGGGAGCTGCGCCTCAAGCGGGCGCTCGACGAGGTGGCCGACGACTACGACTTCATCCTGATCGACTGCCCGCCGTCGCTCGGCCTCCTCACGGTCAACGGCCTCGCCGCCGCGAGCGAGGTGGTCGTGCCGATCCAGTGCGAGTACTACGCGCTGGAGGGGCTCGGGCAGCTGCTGCGCAACGTCAACCTCGTGCAGCGCAACCTGAACCCGCGCCTCGAGGTGAGCGCCATCGTGCTCGTCATGTACGACGCACGGACGAAGCTGGCCGACCAGGTCGTCAGCGAGGTGCGGGAGCACTTCGGCGAGAAGGTCTGCCGCAACGTGATCCCCCGGACGGTGCGCCTCTCCGAGGCGCCGTCGTTCGGGCAGCCGATCATCGCGTTCGATCCGACCTCGCGGGGCGCGATCGCTTACCGCGAGCTGGCCAAGGAGGTGAGCGGTGGGACGCCGCAGCGGGCTGGGTAGGGGACTGGGTGCGCTGATCCCCACGGACATCACCGCCGAGGCGGGCTCGGCCCTGCGGGAGGTGCCGGTCGAGGCGATCGAGCCGAACCCGCACCAGCCCCGGGCCTACTTCGACGAGGAGGCGCTGGCCTCCCTCACAGCGTCGGTGGCCGAGCTGGGGGTCCTCCAGCCGATCCTCGTGCGGGAGCTCGGCGACGACCGCTTCGAGCTCATCGCCGGGGAGCGGCGGTGGCGAGCAGCCAAGCGAGCCGGGCTGCCGACGATCCCGGTGGTGGTCCGCTCGGTCGACGACGTGCTCTCGCTCGAGCAGGCGCTCGTGGAGAACCTTCACCGCCAGGACCTCAACGCGCTGGAGGAGGCGGCCGCCTACCAGCAGCTGATGGAGGACTTCAACCTCACCCAGGAGCAGGTGGCGCAGAAGGTGGGCAAGTCCCGCTCCGCGGTGGCCAACACCCTGCGCCTGTTCCAGCTGCCGCCCAGCATCCAGCGGCTCGTGGCCGAGAACCAGCTGTCGGCCGGCCACGCCCGGGCGCTGCTCGGCACCCCGGACCGCGCGTTCCAGGAGGACCTGGCCCGCAAGATCGTCGATCGGGGCCTGTCGGTGCGCGAGGCCGAGGAGGCGGTCCGGGCCCACCAGGAGGCGCTCACCGCCGCCGAATCTGACGGTGCGTCAGATCAGGTGGCCACGGCGGTGGCCCACCCCGCGGCCCGTCGCCTGCGCCCCCCGGGGCTGCTCGAGCTGGAGGAGCTGCTCGCGGACCACCTC
>Ga0079224_100012792_pt1 | contig 11646 bp, 10 predicted proteins | sample Stecom2015_FD_80414 | JGI IMG/M metagenome (GOLD analysis project Ga0079224, IMG submission 80414) | Agricultural soil microbial communities from Utah to study Nitrogen management - Steer compost 2015 | ecosystem: Environmental > Terrestrial > Soil > Agricultural land | place: USA: Utah...
CGCGGGGATAGACCCGGAATTGCCGCCGGCGAGATCGCACCCGGCCGGATTCCACCGCACCCGCGGATTACCCATACTTCGCCTGCCGTCGCCTCCGCAGAAGCTCCTTCGTCAAGAACAGGAGCGGGCGATGGCGGGGATGACTATGGAGGCGCCGAGGGGCGGGCTCACCAGCATGGCGTCGTCCCACGAATGCTTCGGCCGGGTGGTGCCGGCGCCGGTGACGAGTACGATTGTCAGCTCCTCTATGGATACGAGGAAGCAGGCGGTGAGGCGACGGAGCACATCCAACAAGCAATAACTTTTTGGAATAGAGTGCCACCAACTTAATATTGGACTGACTTGACTGGAATTCCCATAGTTCCGCCGTCGATCGAGCGGATCGGGCGCCATAAAGCCCGGATCGCTCCGCATCGCGCAAGCGCAAGAAGGGGAAATTTCATGTTGAACACGCGAATCTGGACGCCGCTGATCGCCGCCCTTGCGATGACATTCGTCGCCGATACTGCCGTAGCCGAAGAACGGTTCGATACGTCGGGCATCCAGGTCGACGAGGCGCTGGCGGCGCGCCTTCCCGAGAAGATCAAGAGCAGCGGCACGATCACCATCGGCTCCGATACCTCCTATGCTCCCTGGGAATTCCTGAGCGAGAAGGACGGCCAGACTCCCGAAGGCATCGACGTCGACATCGCCAATGCCATCGGACGGAAGCTCGGCGTGAAGATCGACTTCCAGACCTCCGCTTTCGACGCGATCCTGCCGGCCCTCGGCTCGAAATACGATATCGGGGTCTCGGCCTTCTCGATCACCAACGAGCGCATGAAGGCGGTGAATTTCGTCAGCTACACCAAGACGGGAAGCATGTGGGCGGTGAAGGCCGGCAACCCGACGAATTTCGACCCGTCCGACCTCTGCGGCCGCAAGATCGCGATCCAGTCCGGCAGCTACCACGAGCGCGCCGTCAAGGCGGAGAGCGACGCCTGCAAGTCCGCGGGCAAGCCCGAAGCCGAGCTGATTCCGTTCAAGTCCCAGCCCGAGGCGCTGACCCGCGTCGCGGCCGGCGGCGCGGATGCCACCGTGTCGGGTGAGGCCATCATCGGCTACGCGACCAAGCAGTCGGAAGGTGCCTTCGAAACCATGCGGGCGACGACCGGACCGCTCAGCAAGCGCGGCCCGAACGGCATCGCCGTCGCCAAGGCCGACATGGCGCTGACCGAGCTCATCGCCGACACGCTCAACGCGCTGATCGCCGACGGAACCTACAAGGCTCTGCTCGAGGCATGGGGCGTCGGCTCGGTCTTCATCGAGAAAGCCGAAATCAATCCGGAAGTGGGAATCTAGGGCAATGGCCTCCGGGCACAAGAACAACGAGGCCGGATCTTCTCCGGCCTCTTTCGAACCCGCCGCGGTCGTGCGCAACGTCGTCGTCCCGCGCAAGCATCCGGGGCGATGGCTGGCCGTGGCCATCCTCGCGATCGCCGCCGTGCAGGTCGCCGAAGCGATCGTCGTCAATCCCAACTTCCATTGGGACGTCTACCTGAAATACCTGTTCTGGCCGCAGGTGCTCCAGGGCGTCGGCTGGACGCTTCTTCTCACCGTCGTGGCCATGGCGGTCGCGATCGTCGTCGCCGGTGCGCTGGTCATCATGCGCGACAGCGAGAACCCGATCCTGCGCGGCATCGCCTATGCCTGGATCTGGTTCTTCCGCGGAACGCCGATCTACACGCAACTTCTCTTCTGGGGGCTCTTCTCCGTCCTGTTCCCGCGGCTCAGCATCTCCATTCCCTTCGGGCCGGAACTCGCCAGCGTCGACACGACCTACATCGTTACCCCCGCGCTCGCGGCCATTCTCGGACTGGGCTTCAACGAATCCGCCTATCTGACCGAGATCTTCCGCGCAGGCTTCAATTCGATCGACCGCGGCCAGACCGAGGCGGCGCAGGCGCTCGGAATGCGGCCTGCCAAGATATGGTGGCGCATCCTGATGCCGCAGGCCATGCGCGTCATCATCCCGCCGACCGGCAACGAGACCATCGGCATGCTGAAGATGACGTCGCTGGTCCTGGCCGTGCCCTTCACGCTCGACCTCACGTTTGCGACCAACGCGATTGCCAACCGGCTCTACCTGCCGATCCCGCTGCTGATGGTTGCGGGCACATGGTATCTCGCCATCACGAGCCTGCTGATGGTCGGCCAGTATTTCCTCGAACGCCATTTCGGCAAGGGCGTTTCAGTTCATTCGACCCGGGCGGAGTGATCCATGAGTACCGAGAACAGAACGGATCTTTGCGTCGAGATGCGCGACGTCCACAAGTTCTATGGCAGCGTCCAGGCGCTCAAGGGCGTCAATCTCAAGGTCCGGCGTGGGGAAGTGTGCGTGGCGATCGGCCCGTCCGGATCGGGCAAGTCGACGATGCTTCGCTGCATCAACCAGCTCGAGAGCATTTCCGCCGGCCGCGTCTTCCTGAAAGGCGAATTGCAGGGTTTCAGGGAGATCGACGGGCGCTTCCACCCGCTATCGCCGCGCGAGATCGCTGCGCAGAGACGGATGACCGGCATGGTCTTTCAGCGGTTTCACCTGTTCCCGCACATGACCGCGCTCGAAAACGTCATGGAAGGCCCACTTCACGTGAAAGGCTGGCCGAAGGAACGCGCCAGGGCGAAGGCGAGCGAACTCCTGCGCCGCGTCGGCCTCGACGGTCTCGGCAATCGCTATCCGGCCCAGCTCTCGGGCGGGCAGCAGCAGCGCGTGGCGATTGCCCGGGCGCTCGCCATGGAGCCAGAGGTGATGCTCTTCGACGAGCCGACCTCGGCGCTCGATCCGGAACTGGTCGGTGAGGTGCTCGACGTGATCAAGGATCTGGCGCAGAGCGGCATCACCATGGTCGTCGTCACCCACGAGATCGGCTTTGCCCGCGAGGTGGGCAATCACCTGGTCTTCATGGATCAGGGGCAGATCGTCGAGGAAGGCGATCCACGCGGGATGCTCGCCAATCCGCAGAACGCGCGCACGGCCGCGTTCCTGTCCAAGGTCTTGTGAGGGATGGCCTCCATGACTGCAGGCAACCGGATTTTTCGGCGCGGGGCCGCCGCCATCGAGTGTGGCGCCGTCGCCAACAGGAGTACCGCCGACAGGGCGTCAGATCGCCGCGCGGAGGTCGTGCACGAACTCCTCCAGGTGCCGGGAAGGAAGGCGGTTCGGCGGCCTGATCAGGAGCGTGCGGAAGTTGAGTACAGGCTCGAACGGCCTCAAGGTCAGGCCATGGCCGATATAGGGCTCGGCGGTCAGCGGATTGACCAGGCCGATGCCGACGCCGGCCGCAACCATGGCGCAGATCGTCGTCGAGTGCGGCGTCTCCATCACCGTTCGCACCTTCACCCCGGCCTTCTCGAAAGCCCGCTCGGCCTCGCCGCGCGTCGTGTCTTCCGGGGCCAGCGCAATGAAGGGGTAGTCACCGAGATCCTGAGGCCGGACGATCGGCAGTTCCTCCAGGGGGTGGCCTTCCGGCACGGCGAGATCGACGCGGAATTTGGCGAACTCCTCCACTTCCACCCCCGTGCGGTCGATCTCGTCGGCGACGATGCCGATATCGAACTGGCCGGAGGCGACGAGATCGCGGACGTTCGAGGACATGCGCGCCTGGAAGGTGACGGCGATCCGCGGATTGCGATCCATGAAGGCCTTCAGGGCCCGGGGAAGCACATTGGTCGAGAGCGCCGAAAGGCAGGCGATCTTCAACTCGCCCGAACCGTAGTCGCGGATGCGGGCCGCCGCGCCGCGCAGGTGGGACAGTCCGAGAAACGCGTGCTCGACCTCCTGGAAGAAAAGCTGGCCCTCGGGCGTCGGATGCAGCCTGCCCTTGATGCGGCGGAAGAGATCGAAGCCGAGCGAGCGCTCCAGTTCCTGGATCATCTTACTCACCGCGGGCTGGGAGACATGGAGAATCTCGGCTGCTCGCGCGGTCGTGCCATTGGTCATGACGACGCGAAAGACCTCGATCTGTTTGAGGTTCATGGCTGCTCCACTCCAGGCATGACGGACACGGACAGACCTACAGCATGACGGGCGTTCTTGAAACCGGACTTCATGGTTGCAAGGCCATTGAAAAGGCATAACCCAATGAATGATTTAACGAAATGTGTTCTCACTCCCGAGGCGCCGACCGAAGGGTTCACGCCGCTGGGTGTTGGCGTGCATCGCGCCTCGACCATTGTCTTCAGAAATGCCGCCGAATACGCCTCCCGCGGGGAACGCGGCCATCAGGGCTATTCCTACGGTCTCTACGGCACGCCGACCACGCGCACGCTCGAGGCGAAGCTGACGAGCCTCGAGGGCGGGGCCTGGACGTTCCTGGCGCCGTCCGGACAGGCGGCGAATGCGCTGGCGGTCCTGCCGTTCCTTTCGGCCGGCGACCATATCCTGATCGTCGATACGGCCTATCCGCCCATGCGGGACATGGCCGAACGGGACCTTCGGCGCCTCGGCATCGTCGTCGACTTCTTCGATCCGCTTTCGGTCGATGACATGCAGGCGAAGATGACCGACGCGACCCGGATGGTCTGGTGCGAGAGCCCCGGCTCCACCACCATGGAGATCCTCGACCTGCCGAGGATCGCCGCCATCGCCCATGAGCGCGGCGCGCTCGTCGGCATCGACAACACCTGGGCCACGCCGCTGAACTTCAAGCCGCTGCAGCACGGGGCGGACATCGTCACCGAAGCGCTGACCAAGTTCGTGTCCGGCCACTCGGACGTGCTGATGGGATCGATCACGATCAGGGACGAGGCTCTTATCGCCCCGATCCGGTCGCTGATCGGGCGGATGGGCATCGGCGTGTCGCCGGACGACGCCTCGCTGGTGCTGCGCGGCTTCGAGACCCTTGGTGTGCGGCTGCGCCATTCCGAAAGGGTGGGTCTCGATTTTGCGCGCCGGCTCGCCGCGCATCCGCTCGTCGAACGCGTCCTCCATCCCGCACTCGACACCTTCCCCGGCCACGCCATTTGGAAGCGCGACTTCACCGGGTCGAGCGGCGTTTTCAGCGTCCTGTTCAGGCACGACGTCTCCGCCCATGTCGCGGCGGCGCTCGACGCGCTCGAGGTCTTCGTGATCGGAGCTTCCTGGGGCGGCACCCGCAGCCTCGTGGCGCCGATGTCGATCGATGGCTTCCGCAGCGCGACGCGCTGGGACGGGCCTGAAACCATCCTGCGGCTGAGCGTCGGCCTCGAGGACGAGGGCGAGCTCTGGGCCGATATCGAGCGCTTCCTGGCCGAGATCGGGGCGCGGGCCGCAAGCGGGGTCGGAAAGGCGCGCGGGGACAGCGCGCATTCCGGCTGATGGCCGGGCGGGCGGATGTGGCGCGGGCGGCCTGTTCCGCCGGCTGACACCCGGAACCTGGTGGCGCAAGAGGACGAGTGAGGATTTATAGTGGCAGAATTGCAGACCGTGCTTGGCAACGTGGATGACAATGTCGAGACCGCGCTTGAAAAGCTTCTCGAGCTGATCTCGATCCCGTCGATTTCCAGTGAGCCGGCAGCGAAACCCGACATCGAACGCGCCGCGCACTGGTTGGAGCGTGAGCTTGCCTCGCTCGGCATGGAGGCGAAGGTCGATGCGACCAAGGGGCACCCCGTCGTTCTCGGCCACTCCCTCGACGCTCCGGGAAGTGATAGCCCGAGGCTGCTCTTCTACGGACACTACGACGTCCAGCCCATCGGCGATCCCGATCAGTGGAGGCATCCGCCTTTCGAACCGCGCGTGGTCGAGGAGGAGGGCGTTCGCCGCTTCTATGGACGTGGCGCGTCCGACAGCAAGAGCCAGCTCTGGACCTTCATCGAGGCGCTGCGCGCGTGGAAGGCCGTCAACGGCGCTTTCCCGGCGCAGATCGTCGTCATGCTCGAGGGAGAAGAGGAGTGCGGCTCGCCGAGCCTTGCCGATTTCATCGAGGCGTATCAGCGGGATCTCGCATGCGACGTCGCCTTCATCTGCGACAGCGAGATGTGGTCGCCGACGCAGCCGGCGATCACGACGCAGCTCAAGGGCCTCGTCCACGAGCGCGTGACGATCTTCGCGCCCAATCCCGATCTCCATTCCGGTCACTACGGCGCGGTCGCAGCCAATCCGATCCGCATCCTCAGCGGCATCCTCGCCGGGCTCCACGACGAGAAAGGGCGGGTGACGATCGACGGCTTCTATGACGACGTGCGCGAGATCGCGCAAAGCCTGCGCCAGCAATGGCGCCGCCTGTCGCAGGAGCCCGGGCTTTTCGACCAGGTCGATCTCACGGGCGGGATCATCGAGGAAGGATATACGCCGCTCGAAGCGATGTGGGGGCGTCCGGCTGTCGATATCAACGGCATCACCGGCGGCAATCAGGGCCCAGGCGAGCGTTCCGTCCTTCCCGGCAGCGCCACGGCCCGCCTCTCCTTCCGCCTTGTCGCCAACCAGGACCCGGAGAAAATCCGCGAGCGTTTCCGTGCGCATGTGCGTGCGCGGCTGCCCGAGGGATGCACGGTCGAATTCGACGGCTCGGGCGGCAGCCCCGCCGTGGTCCTGTCCCAGGACAGCGCCTTTCTGGGCGCGGCGGCACGAGGCCTCGAAGCCGAGTGGGGCCAGCCCGTCATCCTCCGGGGAACCGGCGGAGCGATCCCGCTCGTCCAGCAGCTGAGCGACGTGCTCGGCGCCGAATGCGTCGTCATCGGCTTCATCCTGCCGGGCGACGCGATCCACGCTCCAAACGAGAACTACGACGTCGAGCGCCTTCGCAAGGGGGCACGCAGCTGGATTCGCATTTTCGAGGCCATTCAGGCGATGAAATGAGCCTGCCTGCCGGGTCTCTTTAGTGACCATTGACTCTCAGCGACGAGCCCTCGTGACGGTCACTCGCGGCGAGGCACCTCGGAAGCGAGGGACGCTCCATCACGCTTCGTCGCGATACTCGGTGCTGTCCCGCACGAGGCGGAGAACCTCGTCGCGGGTCACGATCCCGCGCTCGACGGCGAGGTCGATGAAGGGTCGCCGTTCGGCAAGCGAAGCTCGAACGAGTTTCGAAACCTCGCCGTAGCCGAGCTTCGGGACGAAGGCAGTAGCGAGTGCCGAGGATCGCATCAGGTTGTCGAGCGATTGCTCGCGATCGGCTTCAAGTCCGGCGATGCACTTCTCGGCGAAAATGCGCGTGGAGCGTGACAGGAGATCGAGGGACTCGAACAGGCGCGAGGCGACGATCGGCTCGAAATGGTTGATCTCGAGCTGTCCGTGCAACGCGGCGAGCGAGATCGCCGTGTCGTTGCCGATGATCGCGAAGGCGGCCTGCTGCATCATCATCGGCAGGACCGGATTGACCTTGCCGGGCATGATCGATGAGCCGGGCTGGACGGCGGGCAGGCGCACTTCGTCGAGTCCGCTGTTGGGCCCTGAGGCTAAGAGGATCAGGTCGGAGGCGATCTTGGCGATCACTTCCGCGCAGATGCGGATCTCCGACGAGACGCGCGCGAAGGCGTCGGCGTTCTGCATCGCGTCGAACATGTCTTCCCCGGGACGCACCGGCGCGCCGACGATCGCCCGCAGATGCGCATAGACCGCCTTGCGGTAGCCGGGCGCCGAGCCGAGGCCGGTTCCGATCGCCGTCCCCCCGAGCGGCAGGATGAGCATGTCTTCCCTGACGGCCTCCACTTTGTGGACCTGCCGCCGGACGGCCGCCGCATAGCCGCCGAACGCCTGGCCGAGACGCATCGGCTGTCCTGCCTGCAGGCAGGTACGGCCGACGCGAAGGACGTCATCGAAAGCGTCGGCGCGCTCCGCGAGCGCATCCGCCAACCGGCGCAGGGCGGCGAGCACCGCCTCACACTTGTCGTGGATGGCGAGCTTGATTGCCGCTGGAACGACGTCGTTGGTCGACTGCCCGGTATTGACGTGGTCGTTCGGATGGACCCGCGCGTAGTCGCCCGGCTTGCCGCCGAGAAGCTGGAGCGCGCGGTTGGCGAGGACCTCGTTCATGTTCATGTTGATCGATGTCCCGCCCGAGCCCTCGAGCAGATCGACGATGAACTGGTCCCGGTGAAGGCCGCCTTCGACTTCCTTCGACGCGGCGATGATGGCGTCGGCAATGACGGCGGGCAGGACGCCGATGTCCCGGTTGGCCGCCGCGGCGGCGTGCTTGATGCGCGCGAGCGCCTTCAGGAGTTCGGGCGCGTCGCCGAGCTTCTGGGAGGAGATGTCGAAGTTCTCGTGGCCGCGAAGCGTCGAGACGCCGTAAAGCGCCGTCGCCGGGACTTCGCGCGCGCCAAGGCTGTCGGTTTCCGTGCGAGTGGCTGTCATGGTCGATCCAAATCTGCTGGCATGTCCGGACCATGACACGAGGCGCAAAATTTTGAACGCCTGATCAACATCTTAAGAGAAATCACTTTTCATCATCATTCTCATTCATGATCGCCGATCCTGCTTCCACGAGGGCGCCGGGGGCGCTATCGCTGCCGGTGTTTTTCGAGGGCGGCCATGCGCAAGAAGATCGCGTTCATCGGAATGGGCGGCACGATCGCCTCCATCGGCAGGGATGCGTTCGACCTTCTCGACTACAACGCAACCGGCGAGCGGATCGATGCGGACGCGCTCATCGAGAGAACCGGCCTGCAAGGGGTCATCGCCGACATTCTGCCGATCAATTTCCGCCTGATCGACAGCACCGCCGTCACCCCCGCCGACTGGTTCGACCTTGCCGAACTCTGTCATGATCTCGCGCGGGACCCGGATCTCGACGGTATCGTCATCGGCCATGGCACCGCGAGCCTCGAGGAGACGGCCTGGCTCCTGTCGCTTGTTCTCGATCCTGCCATTCCAGTCGTCCTGACCGGCTCGATGCGGCCGCTGACGGGCGTTTCCTCGGATGCTCCCGCGAACCTCGCTGCGGCGATCCGCGTGGCGGCGGCGCCGGCTACGGGGCCCGGCGTCATCGTGGTGATCAACGACGAAATCCACTCGCCGCGCACGGTCACCAAGGCGCATACGCTTCGCCTGAACGCGTTCCGGTCGCCATGGTCCGGGCCTCTGGGTTTCGTCGACGGCCCTTTCGTCCGGTTCGATCGCTCGCAACGAAACGGGAGCGCCGGAACCTTTCGCCACACCCTGCTCAGGACCCTGCCCCGCGTCGACATCGTCTACAGCTATGTCGGCGCCGACGGCTGCGCGATTCGGGCCTTCGTCGCGGCCGGCGCGAAGGGCGTCGTCTCGGCGGGCTTCGGACCGGGCATGGGAACGCCGGAGGAGACAGCCGCCTTGCATGAGGCCGTGCGGCAGGGCGTCGTGGTGGTCCAGACCGCGCGAACGGGCGCAGGGCAGGTGGTCGACAGCGCACATCACCAGCGGCTCGGCATCATTGCCGGCAACGATCTTTCGCCCCAGAAGGCGCGGATTCTGCTCGCTTTGTGCCTGGCCCGGGGCGACGACGCGGGGCGGATCGCGGAGGTCTTTCAGGCAGTCTGATCGGGCCGCGATGGCCGCCACACCATCTCCCGCGCAGCAGGAGCGAGCCACGGAACCGTGCGGACGATTTCGGGGAGCGTCTGCGTTTCGAGGATCGCCCGCGCGGCTTCCGCGATCCTGGATCCCAGCGTTTCGAGCTCGCCGCGCCGGGTGACCAGTGTCAATTCGCGCGAGAAGCCGGGGCTCGGCAAGGGGAGAACCGCAAGCGACGGCAGATGGACGGCGCCCTGCAACAGGCAGAGCGGCGTGGTGATGGCGACGCCGACGCCGCCCGCCACCATGGCGAGGAGCGCATCCGACGTGTCGAAGGACAGGGCATGGGGATGGTCGATCCGCAGCCGGCGCAGATGCCGCTCGATCTGGCTGCCCATGTGCGAATGCGCGCTGTAGCGGATGAGGCGGTGCTCGGAGAGCGTGTCCCTCAGGAGCGCGCCGCGCAGAGTGGCGCCGAGCGTGGCTGGGGCTGTGAGCACGAACGGCTCGCGGAAAAGGGTGTGGCGCTCAAGCTCGTCCAGCTCCAGCATCGGATCGGATGTGATCGCCACATCGATCCTGCGGCGCGTCAGCGCATCGGCATGCGAATGGGCGAGGCCCGAGAAGGCCGTCACTCCGACGGCGACGCTGTCCGCCAGCAGATCGCGGATCAAGGCCGGACCGACGGCTGAGGCGAAGGTGTCGACCATGCCGAGGCGAAGCTCCTGCCGCTCCGGGCGGAGCGCCGCCGCCTGCACCTCCTCGATGGTCCGCTCGGCGAGCGCGGTTATCTCCCGGATCCGCGTCGCCAGAACGCGGCCTGCCTCCGTGGGCACGAGCGGCCGGCGATCGCGGTGGACGAGCGGCGCCCCCACCTGCGCTTCGGCGCGTTTCACGGCCTGCGACACTGCCGACTGGGTCATCCCGAGCTGTGCCGCCGCCGCGCTCATGCTCGCCTCGCGGATCACGATGGCGGCGATCTCGAGGGCTTGCAGATCGGGGAGCGACATCGACGGCTTCATCAGGTTCGTGTTTCCAGTGAAGCCACTTCTAGTGCCTCGGGCCGGGAAACGAAATCCCAAAGGCATGGCGTGCTCGAGATCGCCGTCCTCGACGGAACGAGGCCTGGAAACGCGGTAACCCGTCTCGTGCGGTTCGGATCGCCAGGCCGCCTACTGCGAGGCGGCCACCAGCACCACGCGGCGGTTCTTCGCGCGGCCATCCTCGTCGTCGTTCGGCGCCGCCGAGGCAAGGGGGCCGACGCCGCGCGCCTCGATCCGGCTCCGGGCGATGCCGCGCGCGGCGAGCGCCTCCACCACCGCCGTGGCGCGACGGTTGGAGAGGTCGAGATTGTAGTCGAGCTGGCCTTGGCTGTCCGTGTGCCCGACGACGTAGTACTTCAGGTCGTTGCCCTCGAGATAGGTCACCATCTCGGCGAGCTGCGGCTCTGACTCGGCCTTGAGATCCGCCTTGTCGGTGTCGAAGTAGAGTCCATAGAGCGCCACGCTGCCGGTGCTCTGGATCTTCGACGCCATCTCGGTGCTGTTCACCGTGCGCATCAGGTTTTCCATCGGGCGTGGCTCGACCACCTCGACGAGCGCGGTGACGCGGTCATTGAGCGCGGCGGAGATGTCGCCGAAGGTGCCGCCCCGGTTGAGCGCGACATAGAGGCCGATGAGCGTCTCGTCCTTCTTCATCAGCCCAAAGCGGATGTCCTGCGCGCCATCGAAAACCGTATGGACCATGCGGGCGCGGTCGCCCGTCACGGTGGTGTTGCTGACCTGGGTGTCCTTGTTGTTCCAGTGATATTTCAGTTCCTTGAACGGCTCGCCGCATTCGTCGGCGCCGGCGCACTGGAACACGTCTTCGAAACCGTCGGCCGCAAGCTTGTCGTGGAAGTTGCGAAACACTTCGAGCGACGAGCGCTCCGGCGGGGTGATGTAGACGGTGCGGGTGACCTTGCCCTCTGCCTTCACGGTACTGGTGAAGTGCTTCCCGCCCTTGTAGTCCGCCTTTCCGGACGGCAGCACGATTTCGTCGAAGGCGGCGACGCTCTGCAACAGGATCTTCGAGTCGCCATAGCGCCCGGTCAGCGAATGGTCCTTCGCGCCGGGCTGATCCTCCTCGAACATTTTCTGATAGTCGGCGGCATGCGCGGTGACACCCACGGCCACCCCGGCGGCGAGAGCGAGGGAAAC
>Ga0079224_100012793_pt1 | contig 11646 bp, 9 predicted proteins | sample Stecom2015_FD_80414 | JGI IMG/M metagenome (GOLD analysis project Ga0079224, IMG submission 80414) | Agricultural soil microbial communities from Utah to study Nitrogen management - Steer compost 2015 | ecosystem: Environmental > Terrestrial > Soil > Agricultural land | place: USA: Utah...
GCGAAGCCAAAACCCGAGATCGGCGGGCGTCCTGGTCCGTTAAGATTCCGGCGATGGCCACCCACCCGACAGCTCACCCGAAAGTGCGGCCCCCACCTGGGGGCGTTCCGGAGTGAGCGTGACGGTGGCCGCCAGCGGCCACGCAGCGGCGAGCTTCATCTTCCGGTGGCGATATTCGCCCGCGGAACTACTCCGTCGAGCTCTACGGAAGCCCGTCGGACCCGCACCGAGCGCGCGCCGGCGTACACGCGTGCGGCGGCCAGTCGGAGCGGCGCCAGCAGTAGGCGTCTGGCGACAAGACGATGATGTCCCACGTGACAGGGGCTCCCACCTCGTCGAGCCGATTCTCCCCGCGCAACCGTACATGCGCGGAGACCGCATTCGCGCTCTCGACCTCGTAGACGGCCACGGGATCCGGCTCCAACAGGTGCGGCGTGACCCGCGCGTAACTGAGCGTCAGTTGCAGTCGGTCATCCGAAAAACTGATCGAGTGGGGATTCTCCTCGCAGGTCGTGCTCGGATCCGTCCAGGAGTGCGAGAGCGCAGCGACCAGCTCATCCGGCACGCGGGGTGTTCTCTCGGTGGCAACGTGACGTGTGGGCACGTCCCTTCGAGGCAGCTCAGCCGGAGGACCTGGAGCTGGCGGCTCGTCATCCCCGGTCGTCGCAACGCGCGCTGCGCAACCAGTCGAGAGGATGACCGAGACGAAAGTGCCCAGTGCGATGCGACAACGTCGGCTGAGCCTTTCCTGGGCCGAGGAGATCGACGATGTCGGAACATCACCGGCTTTCACTGTGCTGTGCATGGGGTGGCAATCATAGACTCGGGTGCCGGCGACATGCCGCTCCCCGGCGGCCACGGGCTCGTTCGTCGACCCGACACGGGGAGGCCGTGCCCCCCTCGACAGCGCTGAACGGCGTCGCGCGTTTCGGAGGGCTCTCGCGACGAGGGGCGCGCGGCCGCGCGGTGCTGGCCAGCGGGAGCGGACGGACGGCGTGCGCAGGGCCGAGAGGACCCGAACACACCACGACGACCCGAGCGACGACGAAGGTTTGCTCCGGGCTCGTCCGCACCGAGGGACGGCGCCGCCCGTTAGCACCGTCGGGGTCTCCGCGCTCGTGGTTCGACCACTTGGAGCAGAGCCGCCGACGCTCGCTGCGACCCGATGAACGCAGCGGGAGCCTTGGAGGAGCCCATCAGGCCTCCCGCAGAGGGTTCGGACCCGATGGGCGAGCGCTCGGGGCGGCGAGCGGCGTCGGCTTCCGGAGAAATTCACGAATCCTTGAATTGACAGGCCGAGCTCCTCCGTTAGAGCCTCCCTGTGGCGCGCTGCGCGGCATCGGTCGACCGGCTCGTCCCTCCTTCTCCCCGCTGCCCCAGCCTGCCCGACCCCGCTCCCGGTCCTCCACGGGCGGGTTCCTCCACGACGGGTCTCCCCACGACAGGGTTTCGCCCCATCGCGCGGGGCTCGCGGCTCCCACCCAGACGGACCCGAGGGCCCGCCCCGCCGAGCCCCGAGTCCGCGGGCAACGCCCGCAGACCGCCGCTCCCGAGACGAACGCCCCGATGGCTTTCCTGATCCTCACCACCCTCGCCCTCAGTCCCTTGGCCGCCTGGCTCGGACGGCGCTCCGCGCGCTGGGCGCAGCTGCTGGCCCTGTGGCCCCTCTTCCTCACGATCTGGTTCGCGCGGGGCTTCCACTCGGCGCTGACGAACGAACCGCTCACGGATCGGCTCTCGTGGATCCCCAGCATGGGGCTCGAGCTCTCGTTCCGTTTGGATGGCCTGAGCGGGCTGTTCGCGCTGCTCGTCACGGGGATCGGCACCTGCATCGTCGTCTACGGCGCGCACTACTTCGACGGCCATCCCTACAGCGGGCGCTTTCAGGCCACCCTCTTCGGGTTCATGACCGCCATGCTCGGGGTGGTCCTCACCGACAACGTCCTGGCGCTCTTCGTCTTCTGGGAGCTCACGGGGTTCACCTCGTTTCTGCTCATCGGCTTCTCTCACCGGAAATCCGAGTCGCGCCGCTCCGCGATCCAGGCCCTCATCGTCACCGGCAGCGGAGGACTGGCGCTGCTCGCCGCCGCCGCCTTGCTCGTCCAGGTCACGGGCAGCGAGTCCCTGTTCACTCACACGCAGAGCGGCGAGCTGCTCCGCGCCCATCCCTTCTACCTCCCCATCGTCCTGTGCCTGCTGCTCGCGGCCTTCACGAAGTCGGCGCAGTTCCCCTTCCACTTCTGGCTCCCGGGCGCGATGGCGGCCCCGACGCCCGTCAGCGCCTATCTGCACTCGGCCACCATGGTGAAGGCGGGGGTCTACCTGGTCGCGCGCATGAGCCCCGCCGTCGGCGGCACCCAGCTCTGGAACTGGACGATCGCCGCCGTGGGCGCCTTCACCATGCTCGGCGCCGCCTACCGCGCGGTGCAGGAGACGGACCTCAAGAAGATCCTCGCCTACTCCACCGTGAGCGCGCTGGGCACGATCTTCTTCCTGCTCGGGCTCGGCACGCCGGCGACGCTCACCGCCGCGGTCGGCTACATCGTCGCTCACGCTTGCTACAAGGGGACCCTCTTCCTCGTCACCGGGATCATCGATCACCAGACGGGGACCCGCGACGTCGCCCGGCTCGCGGGGCTCCGCCGCGTCCTGCCGGTGACCGCCGTGGCCGGCGGGCTCGCCGCGTTGTCGATGATGGGGTTGCCGCCCTTCTTCGGCTTCCTCGCCAAGGAGATCGCTTACGAGGCCGTGCTCGCGCAGCCGCTGATCCCCCAGGTCGCGCTCGGCGCCCTCGTCCTGGCGAGCGCGCTGCTCGGTCTCTGCGGGCTCCTCGTGGGCTACGCGCCCTTCGTGGGTGAGCTCCCCCAGGACCTCCGTGAGACCCGCCGCGCGTCCCCCGGCCTCTGGCTGGGTCCCCTGCTCCTGGGCACCCTGGGCACCCTGGGGCTGTTCGCGGGGGCGCTCTCCACGCCCCTCGAGTTCGCCGCCCGCAGCGTCGTCGGACGAGCCCTCCCCCTCGAGCTCGCCCTCTGGCACGGCGTGACCCCGCCGCTGTTGCTCAGCGTCGCCACCGTCGCCCTCACCCTGCTGCTGTACTGGCAGCGGCGCGGCATCCGGCGCTTCGCGCGCCCCCGCGGCCTGAACACCGCGCGGCTCTACGACGGGGCCGTCGGCGTCCTCGACTGGATCAGCCTGCGCATCTCCCGGCCGCTCCAGGACGCCTCCCTCAGCACCTACGTCCTCGTCTTCGTGGTCACCACGGGCGCCCTCATCGGCACCGGGCTGTCGCTGAGCATCCGGGTCCACCTCCCGTCCCTCGTGCCGCTCCGCACCTACGAGGTGTTGATCGTGCTCTTGGTGGTCGCCGCCGCGATCACCGCGGTGCGCGCGCGCACGACGATGACCGCCGTGCTGTCCCTGGGCACCGCTGGTTACGGCGTCGCCCTCACCTTCCTCCTCTATGGAGCGCCGGATCTGGCGATGACCCAGTTCTCGGTGGAGACGCTCACGGCCATCATCTTCGTGTTCGTCTTCTGGCAGTTCCCCAAGGTGGAGGAGACCACCTCACGGGTGGCGCGGATCCGAGACGGCGTCGTGTCGATGGCGTTCGGCTGGTACATCTTCGTCCTCACCCTGGTGACGGCCATCAACCCGACGAGCTCGGGTCTCAGCAGCTTCTACGCCGAGGCCGCGCCGACCCTCGCCCATGGCCGCAACATCGTGAACGTGATCCTGGTCGACTTCCGCGCCCTCGACACGCTGGGCGAGATCACGGTCCTGGTGACGGCGGCGGTCGGCGTCGCGGCGCTCCTCCACATCGCTAGCCAGGAGAAGCTCGCCCGATGAACTCCATCATCCTCCGCACCGCCGCGCGGGTGCTCATGCCCCTCCTGCTCATGTTCGCCGTGTTCCTGCTCCTGCGCGGGCACAACCTGCCCGGCGGTGGCTTCGTGGCCGGGCTCATCGTCGCGATCGCCTTCGTCCTGCGGATGCTCGCCGACGGGATCGAGGCGGCGCGCAAGGCCCTGCTCGTCGATCCCTGGAGTCTGCTCAGCGTCGGCCTCTTGGTGGCGCTCGCGAGCGGCCTCATCCCCGTCGCCTTCGGGTTGCCGTTCTTGACGGCGTGCTGGGCGGAGCTGGGTCCGCCCGAGTGGGGGCTGCTCGTCGGCACACCGCTCCTCTTCGACATCGGCGTCTGCCTGGTCGTCATCGGGGTCGTCCTCACCATGACCTTCCGCCTCGCCGAGGATTGAACCGTGGAACTCCTCTTCGCCCTCACAGCAGGCGTGCTCTACGCCTCCGGTCTCTACCTGATGCTGCGTCGCCGCCTGGCGCAGCTCATCATCGGGCTGGGGTTGCTCACCAACGGCACGAACATCCTCATCTTCACCTCGGGCGGTCTCACCCGCACCAACGCTCCGGTGCTGGCCGCCGACGCGCTCGAGACCACCGAGCCCTTCGCGGATCCGGTGCCGCAGGCCCTCATCCTGACCGCCATCGTCATCGGCTTCGGCGTGCTCGCGTTCTCACTCGTGCTCGCCCACCAGGTCCACCGCTCGAGCGGCACGGACGACGTAGGAGACCGCCAGTAGATGCTCCTCATCCTCCCCATCATCGTGCCGATGCTCACGGCCGCCCTGCTGCTGCTCGTCCGGCACAGGGGCGTCCAGCGCTGGATGGCCTTCCTGGGCTCGATGACCCACCTGGGTTGCGGCATCGCCCTGTTCCGCCTCGTCCAGTCGGAGGGCATCCAGGTCCTGCAGAGCGGCTCCTGGAAGGCGCCCTTCGGGATCGTCCTGGTCGCCGACACGCTGACCACCCTGCTGGTGATCGCCGTCGGCGTCGTCGGCGCGGCGACCACTGCCTTCGGCTTCGCGGGGGTGGATCCTCGCCGCGAGTCCGGGGGCTACCACTCCCTGTTCATGGTCCTGCTCATGGGGGTGTCGGGAGCGTTCCTCACGGGGGACCTCTTCAACCTCTACGTGTGGTTCGAGGTGATGCTCGTGGCGTCCTTCGTCCTCATGGCGCTCCACCGCACGAAGGAGCAGGTCCGGGCTGCGTTCACCTACGTCACCCTGAACCTCCTGGCCTCGGCCATCCTGCTCACGGCCCTCGGCTTGCTCTACGGACAGTCGGGGACGCTGAACATGGCCGACCTCTCCCGGCAGTGGAGCACCGCGGGGCCGCCCCCCTTGCACCTGCCGCTCGCCCTGCTCTTCCTCACGGCCTTCGGGATCAAGGCGGCGCTCTTCCCCTGGTTCTTCTGGCTGCCCGCCTCCTATCACACGCCGCCGGCCGCCATCAGCGCCATCTTCGCGGGGCTGCTCACCAAGGTGGGCGTGTACTCGATGATCCGCGTCTTCACGCTGCTCTTCCAGCGCGTGTCGCCCGGGATCTACACGCTCATCCTCGTGCTGTCCGCGGTGACCATGGTGGTCGGGGTGACCTGCGCGTTGACCCAGCGGGATTTCCGCCGGGTGCTCTCCTTCAACCTGGTCGGACACATCGGCTACACGACCCTGGGCTTGGGCCTGCTGAGCCCGGTCGCGCTGGCCGGCTCGTTGCTCTACGTCCTGCACCACATCGTCGCCATCACCAACCTCTACCTGGTGGGCGGCATCTTCCTCCGGGTCCGCAGGACCACCGATTTCGCCAGTCTGGGCTCCCTCTACCGAACCCACCCCTACGTGGCGTTGCTCTCGCTGGTCCCCATCTTCGCCCTCGCGGGGGTGCCGCCCCTGTCCGGCTTCATCGCCAAAATCGTCCTGGTGCAGGCCAGCTTCGCGCAAGGTGTCTACTGGGCCGGCGGGATCGCCCTGTTCGTCGGGCTCCTGAGCGTGCTCTCCATGGCGCGCCTCTGGGACGAGTCGTTCTGGAAGGACGCCCCGGACGGCGTCGACAAGGCGAGCCCGACGTGGAAGCAGCTCCTGCCCATCGGCGCCCTCACCCTGCTCTCCCTCGGCATTTCCGTGGGGGCGGAGCCGCTGCTCGACATGACCTCTCGCGTCGCTGGAGACTTGCTGGAGCCGAGCGCCTACGTGCGCGCCGTCCTGGACGGAGATGGATGATCCATGCTGCTGGGTAACCTCCTCCTCGCCATCGCCTGGGCCGCCCTCCAGGGTGAGTTCTCCCTGAAGAACCTCCTCATCGGCTACGGGCTCGGCTACCTGATCATCGCCGGGCTCACTCGCGGGGGCGTGCTGCCCCCGGGCTACCGCAACAAGGTCCACGCGGTGCTGTCGCTCGCCGCGTTCCTCTTTTGGGCCTTCATGATCGCGAATCTACGGATGGCCATCGACGTCATGCGCCCCGTCCGCCACATGAAGCCAGGGATCGTGCAGATCCCGCTCGACGCTGAGACGGACTACGAGCTGCTCCTCCTGAGCACGCTCATCAACCTCACGCCCGGCACGATCTCCCTCGACATCTCGAAGGACAACAAGATCCTCTACCTGCACGTCATGCACGTCGCCGACGCGGACGCCGTGCGCCGCGAGATCAAGCACAACTTCGAGCGCCGCGTCCTCGAGGTCCTGCGTTGAGCCCCCAGGAGCACCGCCCATGCTGAACGTCGTGATGAAAATCGTGCTGGTGCTGCTCGGCGTCGCGCTGCTCCTCAGCTTCTCCCGCCTCATCCGCGGCCCGAAGCTGCAGGATCGCATCGTCGCGGTCGACCTCATCGCTGTGCTCACCGTGGGCGTCATCGTCGCCGCCGCCGCGGGCACCGGGCAGCAGTTCCTGCTCGACGCCGCCAGCGTGATCGTCCTGGTCGGCTTCCTGGGTACGGTCGCCTACTCCTGGTACGTGGAGAAGGAGAGCCAGCAGTGATCCTCTCGGAGATCCTCACCGCCTTCTTTCTGCTCGTGGGCGCCATCTTGGCGCTGCTGGCTGCCGTCGGGATGGTGCGCTTGCCGGACACCTTCTTGCGGATGCAGGCCTCCGCGAAGGCGTCCACCCTCGGGCTGGCCTGTCTCCTCGTCGGCGCCGCCTTCCAGCTGACGGACGTCTCCTCCATCATCCGCCTGGGTGCGATCGCCGCCTTCGTCATGTTGACGGCGCCGCTCTCGGCCCACGTCGTGGCCCGCGCCACCCTCCGCCGCGGCACTCGGCTCTGGAGCGGCAGCGTGTTGAACGAGTACGAGTACGAGCCCGCGAGCGCCCCCGAACGCGCCTCCTCCCCCCACTCCGCGGGCTCCGAGTCCACGGACTCCGAGTCGTCCGCGCCGGGCTCGCTCCATCCTCCTCCCGCGCCTCGCCCCTCCTCCCCTCCCTCCGCCGCCCCGGATGCCCGGAAGGACGCGGGCTCCCCCCAAGAGCCCACGTCGAAGACCGATCCCGCTCCCCCCGCGCCGGAAGGCGGCCCCCCCAGCTCTCAACGCTCCGCGCTCGCCCCCGCTCTCGCCGAAGAGTCCCTGGAAGAAACGGCGACCTCGGATCCCCCGAGCGCCCCCGAGCGCCCCTGAGCGGCACGGCGACCGCGAGGGGCGCCATGGGCGGCCGAGGGGCATTGCGCGGTTTCCGCGGCGCGCGCCGCCCCTGCACACCGGACGTGTTCCCGTCCTCCCGGAGCTGTATGGCCTGAGAGGGCCCGTGGACGTCGAAGCGCAGTGTGGCTCTCTCGCTGGCGCTGCCACCCTCTCCCTCGAGTCGGTCGATGCGCTCGCCCGCCGCGCTCGCCGCGCTTCGGGTCCTGCGCGTCGCCGCTCGTTTCCCTTCACACGAATCCCTCACCCTTCACTCGCCTGGGTCGCGGTTCCTCCGCACGGGCGAGTCGACCGCGTCCAGAGCGTCCACTTCTCACTCGACCTCGCCCCCGGGAGCCGCGAACCGGCCCACTGGCCGGCGCTCCCTGGGGCGGCACGGCGTCGTCGAAGCCGCGCGAGAGCCGCCGTGCTTTCGGCTTGACCACGATCCACCCGTCGATGAGGATGCACGGGCATCGGTCTCTTATGGCAGAGGGCAACCGCATCGGTCCCTATCGCATCTTCGAAGCGATAGGGCAGGGTGGCATGGGAGTGGTTTACCGCGCCCGCCACGTCGCATCGCACCGAGCGGTCGCCCTCAAGACGGTGCGCTCGGCCGACTACCTCAGCCTCAATGGATTGCGGCGGGAAATTCTCGCCCTGACCACCATTCGCCATCCGGGCATCGTGCGCATGGTCGATCACGGCACGCACGAGGGACTGCCCTGGTATGCGATGGACTTGCTGGAAGGCGAGACCCTGCGGCGCTTCGGCGAACGGATCTGGAGTCCGTTTCGCAGTCAGCCCACCCAGCGCCTCTACCACACTCATACACCGACGGAGGAGACGCCGGATGCCGTCGAGGCCAGCTCTGCCGTCGCTCTCGACGCGGCAAACGTCGAGCGACCGCCGGCGGCAGGCGGCGAGCTCGGCATGGTGCTCAGCATCATGCGGCGCGTCTGCGCCACCCTCGCGTTCTTGCACGGCGAGGGGTTCATCAATGGTGACCTGAAGCCGGAGAACACCCTGCTGGTCGATGGCGCACCCGTCCTCATCGACTTTGGTCTCGCGGCGCATCACCCCGGCGGTTCGGGCCGCGAATGGCTCGAAGCGCAACAGGCGATGTGGGGGACCCTCGACTACATGCCGCCCGAGCGCATTCGTGGGGAGTTGGTCGATGCCCGCAGTGACCTCTACTCCGTCGGGTGCATCCTTTACGAGCTCATCGTCGGTGAGCCCCCGTTCACCGGATCCCCTCCGTCTCGCATGCGGCAGCACCAGTTCCAGCCGCCGGTGCCCCCTTCGGAGCGGGTCGAAGGTGTCCCACCGGACCTCGACCGGACCATCCTGAAGCTCCTCTCGAAAGAGATGTCGGATCGGTTCGGGTACGCCGACGAAGTCGCGACCGTGCTCGGCGACATCGCGCAGGAAAATCGCCGGCTTACCAACTATCCGCCTGGGCGGGCGTACCTGTACCGCCCACGCTTCGTGGGCCGATCGAGCGAGCTGGCGCAGCTGGTCTCGCTCCGCGAGCGCGCCGCCACCGGGATGGGCGCTTTCGTCCTCATCGGTGGGGAGAGCGGCGTCGGAAAGACGCGCCTGGCGATGGAGTTGACGCGCATCCTCCCCAGCTCGCGCATGCGGGTCGTCACGAGCGCAGCCGCGCCCCTTGGCAACTCCGGCGCAGGCCGCGTCCCGCCCCTGCACGCGGTGCGATCCTTGTTGCGGGCGGTCGCCGATTACTGTCAGGAGGCCGGCGCAGACGCCACCGACCGGATCCTGGGTCCCCGTCGCTCGGTGCTCGCGCTCTACGAGCCCCTGCTCGCCCACGTCCCGGCTCACGACGCCCTCGAGCCCGTCGCGCCGCTCCCGGTGGAGCCGGCACGCCAACGCCTCTTCCGCTATCTGACGGAAACCCTCACCGCGTTCTCCCAAGAGAAGCCCCTCTTGTGGGTGCTCGACGACGTCGGCTGGGCCGATGAGCTGTCCCTGGCCTACCTGGCCAGCATGTCGCGCTCCGACGTCGAGAACAGCTGGCTCTTCATCGTCGGAACGTACCGCAGTGAGGAGGTGTCCGACCCTCTCTCGGCCCTGCTGGAGTTGCCTCACGTCAGCACCCTGGAACTCGAGCGCCTCGATGCCGCAGAGGTCCGCACGATGATCCGCGACATGTTGGCCCTGCCGAACCCCCTCGAGCGGTTCATCACGTTCGTCGAGCGGCAGACCGAGGGCAACCCGTTCTTCGTCGCCGAGTACCTCCGCGCGGCCGTCACCGATCGAATCCTCTACCGTGACCAGGACGCGTGGTGCATGCCCGACCAGCCTCCCGAGTCTGGCCGCACCATCGAGTCCCTGCCCTTGCCGCGCGCGCTGCGCGACCTGGTCGACCGACGCCTCCACATGCTCTCCCCCGCGGCGCTCCAGACGGGGCTCGCCGCCGCCGTCCTGGGCCGCGAACTGTCCATCGACGTGCTGCGAGAGGTCTCGAAGACGACCGAGGAGACCTTCGCTGCCGCCCTCGGGGAGCTCATCCGCTGCCAGGTGCTCGAGTCGCTGGGAGGCGGTGAGGTCCGCTTCGCCCACGACAAGCTGCGCGAAGTTGCCTACGGCCAAATTCCCTCCGACCAGCTGTGCGAGCTTCACTCCCTGGCCGCCGACGCGCTCGAGTCCCGCTGGAGCGACAACCCCGACTGGTGGGCAACGCTCGCGCACCACCACACCCACGCACAGCAAGTCGAGCAGGGGGCTCGCTATCTCAAGCTGGCCGCCGACCACGCGCGCGACACCCACGCCAACGCCGAGGCCATCGCGCTCTATCGCGCTGCCATCGAGCAAGCGCAGCGGGTCCTCCTGCGTCTCTCCGCCGACGCGGCGCAGTGGCAACGGACCATGGCCGAGCTGCACGAGGCCCTGGGAGACGTGCTGAGCCTCGCAGCGCGACGCGACGAAGCGCGCACCGCCTACGCCGAGGCCCTGACAGCCAATCCCCACTGCACGCCGGCTCAAGTCGCCCGTCTACACCGAAAGACCGGCAAGACGTGGGAAGCCCAACACCAACACGATGACGCGCTGGAGTGCTATGCGCAGGCGGAACGAGCGCTCGGCGGCGCGAGCGGGACGCCCGACACCCTCTCCCCCGAAGAACGAAACGAGTGGATCATGGTCCACATCGATGAACTCTGGGTATACTACTGGATCGGTAATACGCATCAAATGGAAGCGATCGTCCAGCGCCTGAGGCCCGTCGTCGACCGACATGGGTCCGCTCAGCACCGCGTGCGGTTCTATCAAAGTCAGCTGCAGCTCAACTTGCGGCGCGATCGGTACGTCACCACGGAAGAGACGCTCGCCTACGCCCATGCCGCCGTCGCGGTGTGCGAAGAATACGGTGTCATCGAGGGATTGCCGATGGCACGCTTCAACCTCGGGTTCGTGCTCCTTTGGCAAGACTCGTTCGAGGAGGCGATGGTCGAACTGCGCGCCGCCCTGGAGCTCGCGGAACGGGCGGGTGACATTGCACATTGCGCACGCTGCCTGAGCTACTTGACGCTAGCGGCGCGGCGCTTGGGGCGCGTCGAGGAGACCGCCAAATACGCGGAACAGAGCGCTCGCGCCGCCCATGCTGGCGACATGCGCGACTACGTAGCAGCGGCTCATGCTCACCGGTCGTGGGTGGCGCTGAAAACCGGGGTGATCGACGCCGCGCGTACTCACGCAGAAGCAGCAGTCTCCATCTGGAGCGACCTGGCGCTTGCCTTCCCGATGCAGTGGATCGCGACACTAACGTTGCTGTACCTGGACTTGAAAGAGGACGCCGTCGATCGTGCTTTGGAGCGCGTCGACACACTGCTCGCCCACACGCAGCAGCCACTCCCCGGCGATGCGATGGACGCGCTGGCGCGCGCCGCCCGGTTTCGTGATGCACGCGAACCATCTTCCGCCCGATCAGCGCTCGCGACAGCCCTGCGCCACCTCGAGAGCTCTGGATACCTGTGAACCAACCCGAAGGACCAAGCGATGGCCGACTATTATCTACACGTCGAACTTCTCGTAGAGGAGAAGAACGCCCAGGATTTCGAGAACGTCGTCAACGACCCTAGACTTCGCGAAATCTTCGCGCCATTCGGCTGGAAGTTGCGATATGGGCTGCGGGGGCGGAAGCCCCGCAGCCTGGAGCGAGGAC
>Ga0079224_100012794_pt1 | contig 11646 bp, 9 predicted proteins | sample Stecom2015_FD_80414 | JGI IMG/M metagenome (GOLD analysis project Ga0079224, IMG submission 80414) | Agricultural soil microbial communities from Utah to study Nitrogen management - Steer compost 2015 | ecosystem: Environmental > Terrestrial > Soil > Agricultural land | place: USA: Utah...
CATGAGCACGGCGCTCGTCGGGATGATCATGTTCGTGAACCCGTCGCCCATCTGGAACGCGAGCACGGACGTCTGCCGCGTCACCCCCACGAGGTCCGACAGCGGCGCCATCAGCGGCATCGTCAGCGCGGCCTGCCCGCTCCCGCTCGGGACGAAGAAGTTGATGGCGGTCTGGACCGCGAACATCACCTGCGCCGCCACTGTCGGCCCCGCCTCGCCGACGACGTTGGAGAGCCCGTAGAGGACGGTGTCGATGATCTGGCCGTCCTGCATCACGATGAGGATGCCGCGCGCGAGCGCGATGATGAGGGCGGTCACGGCGAGGTCGCGCGCCCCCTCCATGAACGCCTTCGCCGTCCCGTCGGCCCCCAGCCCCCCGACGGCGCCCATGACGACGCCGAGGGCGATGAACAGCGCGGCGATCTCGATGATGTACCACTGGTAAGCGAGGACGCCGAAGACGAGGGCGGCGATGCCGAGGAAGAACACGGCGAGCGTCGCCTTCTGGCGCCCCGTGAAGCCCTCGTCGGCCACGTCGAGGTGCATCCCCTCGGCGCGCTTGCGCTGGTCGAGGTCGTAGGTCGGGCTCCTCTCCGGGCTCCGGTGGACGCGGTGCGCGTGCCACATCACGAACGCGATGGTGAGGGCGGTGGTGACGAGCCACAGCCCGACGCGGAACCCGGCACCCGAGAAGAGCGGGACGCCCGCGATCCCCTGCGCCACGCCGACGGTGAACGGGTTGAGGAACGCCGCCGCGAACCCCGCCGCCGAGCCGAGGAACGGGATCGAGACGCCCGTGATCGAGTCGTACCCGAGCGCGAGGGCGAGGGGGACGAAGATGAGGATGAACGGGATCGTCTCCTCGGCCATCCCGAACACGGCGCCGCCCAGCGAGAACAGCGTCATGAAGAGCGGGATCAGCAGCACCTCGATCAGGCGCGACTGCCGCGAGGCGCGCACGAGCCGGCGCAGCGCGGCGTCCACCGCCCCCGTCTTCTGGAGCACCGCGAACGCCCCCCCGATGAGGAAGACGAACGCGATGATGGGCGCGGCGTCCTCGTCGATGAACCCGAGGATGGGCGCCTGGAACAGGATCGCCACCGAGTGCACGAGCCGCTCGCCTACGGAGCCGTACGGCAGCTCGACGGGGGCGTAGGAGCCCGGCACGACCACCTCGCGCGTGCCCGCGCCCTCCACCTCGATCTCCTGCTTCTCGAAGGCCCCCGGCGGGATCACCCACGTCAGCACCACCGCGAGTACGATGATCGAGAAGATGATGAGCGCCGTGTCGGGCGCCTTGAAGCGGGGGGCGGTCGAGGTCGTCGTCATGCGGTGCGGGTGGGGAGGATCGGGTGGCCGGAAGCTAGCGCCGGGCGGCCGAAGCGCGCGGCTCCCTGCCGACCCTCGTCCGAGGGTACAGACTTTTACCAGGGGCCTTGCGTTTTCTCCACAGCCGCCGCGGCCCGAACTTCGGACCTTACCGGCGGGTTAGTGCGCCTGCGCCGCCCCCGCTCCCCATGCCCCGCAGCTTCCTCCTCGCCGCCCTCCTCGTGCCGGCCGTCGCACCCGCGGCGCAGACGCCGGACTCCCTCGGCGCCCCGCCGGCGCGGGCGGACGGGCTGTTCGTGCGGGCGCTCACGGAGGCTTACCTCGACGACCACGAGCAGGCCGTGCGCCACCTCGAGCAGGTGCTGGCGATGCAGCCGGGCGAGGCCGCCGTGCTGGCCGCGCTGGCGGAGTCGCACGAGGCGCTGGGACAGCCGGCCCTGGCGCTGTCGTACGCCGAGCAGGCCGTGGCGGCGGCGCCGGGCGAGCCGGCCTACCTCGCCCTCCTCGCCCGCCTCCAGGCCGAGGGCGCCGCACCCGAGGCCGCCATCGCCACCTACGAGCGGCTCGTGACGGCGACGGACGACCCCGAGGCGCTCGCCGAGCTGGGGCGGCTCCAGGAGCGCGCCGGCCGCCCCGCCGACGCCCTCGCCACCTACGAGCGCCTCCTCCGCGTCGCCGGCGAGGACGCCGCCCTCCGCCTCCGCATGGAGGCCCTCCACCGCCGCCTCGGCGACGAGGCGCAGGCGCTGGCGATGCTGGAGGCCGCCGCCGAGGCGTTCCCCGACGAGCGCACCCTCCTCTACCGCCTCGGCCTCGCCTACCGCGACGCCGGCCGCCCCGCCGACGCCGTCGCCGCCTTCGAGCGCCTCGTCGCCGCCCACCCCGACGACGCCGAGGCCGTCCTCATGCTGGCCGACGCGCTCGAGGCCGCCGGCGACCCCGCGCGCGCGGCGGAGGTCCGCGCCGGCCGCCCCGCCGACTCGCCCGGGGAGCGGCTCCGCCGCGCCGCCCTCCTCTACGCGCAGGCCGAGACCGACCCCAACGCGGCCGAGGAGGCGCGCCAGCTCCTGGAGCCCTTCGCCGAGGACCCCGCGGCGCCCACGGAGGCGCTCCTCATGCTCGGCCCCCTCCTCTTCGAGACGCGCGCGTACGACCGCGCGGCCGACGTCCTCGAACGCGCCCTCGCCGCGGACCCCCGCCACCCCGACGCCTGGGCGCAGGCCGCCGCCGCCCGCCTCTACTGCGGCGACCCCGCGCGCGCGCTCGGCACGGCCGAGGAGGCGCTGATCCTGTTCCCCGGACAGATCCCCCTCCTCCGTGTGAAGGCCTACGCCCTCGGGAAGCTGGAGCGCCCGCGCGAGGCGCTCGCCGCCGCCGACGCCGCCCTCGCCATCCTCGGCGAGGAGGCGCCCGAGCGCGTGGAGGACCGCGCCCGCCTCCTCTCGCTCAAGGCTCTCATGTACACGGACCTCGGCGAGCCCGCCGCCGCCGACGCCGCCTTCGAGGAGGCCCTCGCCCTCGACCCCGACAACGCGCTCGTCCTCAACAACTACGCCTACACCCTCGCCGAGCGGGGCGAGCGCCTCGACGCGGCGCTGGCGATGGCCGAGCGCGCCGTCGCCACCGAGCCCGGCAGCGCCTACTTCCTCGACACCCTCGGCTGGGCGCTCTTCAAGCTCGGCCGCCTCGACGCCGCCGCCGAGGCCATCGAGCGCGCCATCGCCGCCGACGACCGGTTCCCGCTCCTCTACGAGCACCTCGGCGACGTCTACGCCGCCCGCGGCGACCACGCCGACGCCCGCGCCGCCTGGCAGCGCGCCCTGGAGCTCGACCCCGAGAACGAGGCCGTCCGCCGGAAGCTCGCGGGTCAGTAGCTCAGTGGCCGGCAGTCAGCGGTCAGACCGCTCCCCCAAGGTATGCGCCGCTTCCTCCCTGCCCTCTGCCTTCTGACCTCTGCGCTCTGGATGGCCGGCTGCTCGGGGCCGCTCGTCCGCAACGCCCCGGACGCCGACGCCCCGGCCGACTTCCCCAACCACACGGCCGCGCAGATCGTCCAGCAACTGGCGCAGGCGGCGGCGAGCGTAGCGGCCTTCCGGAGCGAGGCGCGCGTGGATTTCGAGACGCCCGGCGGGGGCCAGCGCGTCGGCGCCAGCCTCCGCGCCCGCGTGGCCGACTCGGTCTACGCCTCGCTGCGCGGCCCCCTCGGCATCCACGTCGGCCGCGGCCTCGTCACGGCCGACTCGTTCTTCGCGCACGACCAGCTCAACGGGCGGCTCTACCTCGGCCCCCTCGCCGCCGCCGACGCCTACGTGCCGGGGGCGGGCGAGCCCGGCGCCCTCGGCCACACCCTCCTCGGCCTCCTCGTCCCCGACCCCACCGTGCCCTGGGAGGTCCGCGCCGACACGGCCGTCTACGTCCTCACCGAGCCCGCGGTCGCCACAGGCCAGATCCGCCGGCGGTTCGTCGTCGACCCCGCGCTCTGGCGCGTGACGGCGCTGGAGGAGGTCGGCCCCGGCGGCGCCGTGCTCACGCGCCGGCTGTTCTCGGCGTTCGACGTGGTGGACGGGGTGGTGGTGCCGCGGCGGGTGGTCCTCGCCGCCCCGCTCGACACCCTCGCCGTCACCGTCGAGCACCGGCAGCTCACGCTCGACCCGGCCGGCCTCGAGATCACGTTCCGCCGCCCGACGGACGCCGAGGTGATCCGGCTGGAGTAGCGGGAGGAGCGTGAGAGCGCAGGCGCGGGGGAGCGCAGGAACGTGGGATTCAGCACCCTCCCCCGTACTCACACCCCTACGTTCTGACGCTCCTACGCTCCCCTCCGCGGCCCCTTATCTTCCCGGCGTTTCCGCTGATACTCCGGCCCTGTCGTCCCCCCACCATGCGGCCGTACTCGCTCGCCCTCGTTCTCCTCCTCGTCGCCGCGCCGGCAGCGGCGCAGGACCGCGCGGCCACCGAGCGCCGCCTGGAGTCGCTCCGCAACCAGATCCAGGGCGTCGAGGAGCAGGTGCAGCAGGCCCGGAGCGCGGAGGAGAGCGCGCTGGCCGCGCTCGAAGGGCTCCAGACCGAGATCCAGCTCCGCGAGCAGCTCGTCGACGGGTACCGCGCCCAGCTCGACTCCCTCCGCAGCGAGACCGGCGCCCTCCGCGGCTCGATCCAGCGGCTCGAAGGGGAGATCACCGCGGCGCGCGAGTCGTACCGCCGCTACGCCCGCCACGCGTACGTCCGCGGGCGCACGAGCGACCTCGCCCTCATCTTCTCGGCCGGCTCCATCCCCCAGATGATCGCGCGGGCGCGCTACCTCCGCCAGTTCGCCGAGCGGCGGCGGCGGCAGGTCGCCCGCATCGAGGCGAAGACCGTCGAGCTGCGCGGGCGCGAGCGCGAGCTGCAGTACGCCCTCCAGCAGACGCAGCGGCTCCTGACGACGAGCCAGTTCGAGCAGACGGAGCTGGCCGAGCGGCGGCACCAGCGCGAGGAGCTCGTCGCCGAGGTGCGCCGGCGGCGGAGCGCGCTCGAGCGCGAGCTCGCCCAGCGCCAGGCCGACGCCCAGGCGCTCGAAGGCCTCGTGCACGAGCTGGTGGCGGCCGAGCGGCGGCGCGAGGAGGAGGCCCGGCGCGCCGCCGAGGCCGAGGCCGCCCGCCGCCGCGAGGAGGCCGCCGCCCGCCGCGCCGCCGAGGTGGCGGCCGCCACCCGCCGGCCGGGCACCCGCCCCGCCCCCGGCGCCGCGGCCCCCCCGGCCTCAGCTCCGGCCACGGCACCCCCGGCCGCGCCGGCCCGCACCGAGCCCCTCCCCCCCGCCGCCGACCGCCCCGTCTCCCTCGCCGGCTCGTTCCGCTCCAACCGGGGCCGCCTCCCCTGGCCCGCCAGCGGCACCGTCACCGGCGCCTTCGGCACGCGCACCGACCCCGTCTACGGCACCCGCACCGAGTCGCCCGGCATCGACATCACGACGGCGCCCGGCGCCGGCGTCCACGCCGTGTTCGACGGGACCGTCGAGGCCATCAACGTGATGCCGACGTTCGGCACGTTCGTGATGATCTCGCACGGGGGCTACCACACGTTCTACGCGAACCTCTCCAGCGTGAGCGTGCGGCAGGGGCAGCGGGTGCGGGCCGGGCAGGTGATCGGCCGCGCCGGCACGGCCGAGCAGAGCCGCGGCCCCGGCCTCTTCTTCGCCATCTTCGAGGGCGAGCGGCAGGTGGACCCGACCCCCTGGCTCCGGGGCCGCTGACGCGGCGAGCAAGGGGGAAGGGCGAGCAAGGGGGAAGGGCGACTGGCCATTGGCTCGTTCCCCGTGGCCGGTGCCCCTTCCCCAGTGGCCCCCTACAGCGTCCCGCGCAGCTTCTCGGCCTTCACGATGCGGTCGATGGCGAGGGCGAAGGCGGCCTCGCGGAGCGTGCAGCTGAGCGCGCGCGCCTTCCCGACGACGTCGCGGTAGGCCTTCAGCATCACGCGCCCGAGCCGCTCGTTGACCTCCTCCTCCTCCCACGTGTACTGCTGGAAGTTCTGGCTCCACTCGAAGTAGGAGACCGTCACGCCGCCGGCGTTGGCGAGGATGTCGGGGACGACGAGGACGCCGCGCTCGTTGAGCCGCCGGTCGGCCTCGGGCGTGACGGGGAGGTTCGCCCCCTCGACGACGATCTTCGCCCTGACCGAGCCCACGTTCTCGTCGTGGATGGCGCTCTCGATGGCGGCGGGCACGAGGAGGTCGCAGTCGAGCCCCATGAAGTCCTCGTGGGCCACCCCCTCGACGCCGGGGGCGGTGTAGCCGGCGATGGTGCCGTCGCCGCCCTCGCGGTCCTTGTAGCGCTGGATGTCGACGACGTCGAGGCCGTCGGGGTGGAAGAGGCCGCCGGCGACGTCGGAGATGCCGACGATGGTGCAGCCGCGCTCGTGGAGCAGCAGTGCCGCGTTCATCCCGACGTTGCCGAACCCCTGCACGCAGACGCGGAGGCCCTTCGGCTCGAGGCCCATGTCCTGGGCCGCCTCGAGCGCCGTGATCATGACGCCGCGGCCGGTGGCCTGCGCGCGGCCCGCCGAGCCGCCCAGCTCGAGCGGCTTCCCCGTCACGACGGCCGGCGCGTGGCCGTGCTGGCGGCCGTACTGGTCCACGATCCACGCCATCACCTGCGCGTTCGTCCCGAGGTCGGGCGCCGGCACGTCGCGGTTGGGGCCGAGGATGAGGTGGATGCGCGAGACGTACCGCCGCGTGACGTGCTCGAGCTCCAGCGGCGTCAGCGTGCGGGGGTCGCAGTTGACGCCGCCCTTGCCCCCGCCGAAGGGGACGTTGACGAGGGCGGTCTTGTAGCTCATCGTCTCGGCCAGCGCGCGGACCTCGTCGAAGTCCACGAGCGGGGAGTAGCGGATGCCGCCCTTGAACGGCCCCCGCGCGCCGTTGTGCTGGACGCGGTACCCCGTGAACACGACGAGGCTGCCGTCGGCGCGGTGGAGCGGGACCTCCACGCGCATCTCGCGGAACGGCGTGCGGATGGCCGTGCGCCACTCGTCGGAGAGGCCGAGGAGGTCGGCGGCGCGGTCGAAGTTGGCCGTGGCGATCTCGTAGGCCGAGACCTTCGGCTGCTCGGCGACGTAGGCGGACGAGGTGGGCGGCGGGACGACGGACATCGGAGCGACGGGCTGGTGAACGAGAGGGGTACAGGTCTGAGCGTCGAAGGTCGAAGGTCGAAGGTCGAAAGTCGAAGGTCGAAGGTCGAAGGTCTTCAGACCTGTGACCTCCAGACCTGCGACCTCCAGACCTGTGACCTTCAGACCTCCACCCAGTACTCCTCCGGCATCTCCTCCGCGAGCGCGAGCGCGCCCTCGGCGCCGCCGTAGAGCGCGTCGTCCACGACGCGGACCCGCGTCGGGCCGGACTCGCTCAGCTGCGCCTCGACCATCGCGGCGAGGCCGCGGATCTGGCTCCCGCCGCCCGCGAGGTAGACGTTCTTCCGGACGACCTCCTGGAAGTCCGGCTCGTAGCGCGAGAGGAGGTCGAGGGCCGTCTCGACGATCCCCGGCACGAGGCTCTCGCACGCGTGGCGCATCGCGTCCGTGACGTCGTAGTCGCCGAGCTGGGCGACGTCGGCGCCCCGCGTGGTGATCCGCCCGTCGGGCTCGCCCACGAACGCGGTCCGCTCCTTGAGCTGGCGGAGCGCGGGCTCGCTGAAGCGGGCGTGGGGGTACTGCTCCTCGAGGAGGCGGCGGAGCTGGGCGTCGACGTGGTCGCCGGCGAGGGCGAGCGTGCGCTGGTCGTCCTCCCCCGGCATCGTCCCGTGCATCACGCAGAAGTCGGTGGTGCCCGCCCCGATGTCGATCACCATCGCGCCGTCGAGGGCGTCGAGGCCGTAGGCGACGGCGAACGGCTCGGAGACCACCATGAGGGCCTCGGCGTAGTGGCCTACGGCGTCGCGGATCGCGAGCTTGTTCGTGCGGAGGGCCTCGGCGGGCACACCGACGGCGGCGCGGATCGGCTGCCCCTCGGCGGGGCGGACGGCCTCGACGAGGTGGCGGACGAGCTCGCGGACGGCCTCCTGGTCGCGCGCGGTGCCGTCGCGGACGACGCCGTTCTCGAGCGGGCGCACGAGGTCGAGGGAGAGCCGGTGGCGGAGGGCCTCCTCGCCGTAGAGCACGGGCCGCCCGATCATCTTCCGCGCGACGAAGTCCTTCGGCCAGCCGACGTAGCTCTCGACCCAGGCGCGCTGGCCGTTCGAGGCCACGACGGCGCTGCGCGAGGTGCCGAGGTCGATCCCGACGTGGAGGGGCTCGCCGCCGCCCGCGCGCTTCGGCGCGCTGCTGGCGGCGTTGCGGGGGGCTTTCTTAGCGGAGGTCTTCTTCGTGGGCATCGGTGGAGGGGGGTGAGAGCCGGAGGTAGGCGGCGATGCCGCCTTCGAGCCCCGCCGCGATGGCTTCGCGGTAGGCGGGGGTGCGGAGGCGGGCCTCCTCGGCGGGGTTGCTCAGGGCGGTGATCTCGGTGAGAATGGCGGGGGCGTCCGTGTAGAGGAGGACGTTGAAGGGGGCCGCCTTCGCGCCCCAGTCGGGGGCCGGGCGGGGGCCGGCGGCGCGCTCCCGGAGGAGCGCGCGGTGAACCGCCTCGGCCAGCGCGCGCGACTCCTGGAGCTTCACGGCCGTGCCGGCCCGCCGGAGGGCGGCGTTGAACTCGGCCACGGAGAAGGTACTCCCGCCGTTCTCGGCGTGGGCGAGCGCCCGCGCCGGCTCCTCGGCGTCGACGCCGAAGAAGAACGTCTCCACCGGCGCGAGCGCCGTGTCGGGGAGGGCGTTGACGTGGATGGAGACGAAGAGGTCGGCGCCGTGCGCGTTCGCGAACGCCACCCGCTCCTCGAGGCTCACGGCGCCGTCGCCGTCGCGCGTGAGGAGGACGTCGAGGCCGCCCCGGCGCATGAGGCGGTCGCGGAGGCGGAGGGCCACGTCCAGCGCCACGTCCTTCTCCTCCAGCCGGCCGGGGCCGACGGCGCCGGGGTCGCGCCCCCCGTGGCCCGGGTCGATGACGATGGTTCGGACCTGGAGGTCGAGCACCTCGGCCACGCCCGCCCCCTCGGGGTTCACGGGCCGCCGCGCGGCGGGGCGCGCAGGCGCGGCGAGGTGCGCCGCCGGCGCCTCCGCCTCCACCGCCGCCGGCGCCTCCGCCGGCTCGAAGGCGAGGGCTACGACGCGGGAGGCCCCCCAGGCCCCCACGGCCAGGACGGCGACCAGGAGCCCCCCCAGGCCACCCCACCACGAACGCGCCCGGGAGGCCGTCCGCGGCGGGCCGGCCGTCCCCGACGTGAGGGCGCGGTTGTCCTCGTAGACCGCCCGCAGGATGGCCTCCTTGGGCTGTCGGCGCGGCGGGGCCGGGGGCATGGGGGACTTCGAACGTGCTGAGATCCTACCCCCTCATGATACGTCAGGGCGGCCCTGCCGGGCGCATCCGAGCCTCCGCTGCACCGCCGCCCGTATCGCGCCTACCCCTCCCCACCTTCCGCGCCGGGATCGCCCACCCCGCCCCGGCGTACCCGTCGCGCCCGATCGCTACTCCCCCTCCCGCCGTGCCGAGCCAGCCCCGCGTCATCGCCGCCTTCCTCACGGAAGAGGGCGTCCGCGAGCTCACGCCGTACCGCCTCCTCCGCCGCCGCCTCGTCAGCGAGACCGTCCTCCTCTGCAGGTCGGCGGGCGAGCACGGGGGGTTCCTCGCGCTCGAAGCGTACGAGGGGGCGTGCGACGGGATCACGGAGGCGTCGGAGACCGTGATGCTCTCGGTGCCGCACCGGTACGTGAGCTGCCTCCTGGAGGACCCCCCGGAGCGGGACCTCATCGGGTTCCAGACCGGGAACGCGAAGGAGGCGTGAGCGCCGCCTCACGCCCCCCCACCACGCGGGGTTGGCACGAGGGGATGGGCCTCCTACCTTTAGGGCAGCACGCCACCCCTCTGCACCCGGACCCATGCGGACGCTCGGACTCGCCATCATGCTCACCCTCGGCCCCTTCGCCGCCGCCCAGCCCCTCGGCGGCGACTACCACGGCACCATCAGCGGCACCCCCGCCACCCTCACGCTACAGCAGGACGGCGCGGCGCTGCGGGGGGCCATCGACGCGGGCGGCTACGGCTACACCCTCGTCGGCACCGCCGCCGGCGCCACCGCGAGCGGCACCCTCACCGACCCCCAGGCAGGGAGCGCGATGCCGTTCGAGCTCACGGCGGAGGGCGACGCCCTCACGCTGACCCTCGTCGCCACCGACCCCTACGGGCAGGCCCAGCGCGTCCCGCTCTCGTTCGTGCGCGCCGGCGCCGCCGGCCCCCCGCAGGGTAGCCTCCCGCAGCAGGCCCCGCAGGCCCAGACGCCGCCGGACCCCTCGGCGGAAGCGAATGTCCAGCGCGACCCCGCCCTCGTCGGGCGGTGGTCCTACTCCGACACCTACGTCAGCGGCGACTTCTCCGGCACCACCCGCCTCTCGCTCCAGGTCAACCCCGACGGCACCTACCTCTACGGCGACGGGAGCGTCTCCATCGGCGGGGCCAACGATTACGGCTCCTACAGCGGGAGCTCCGGCGGCGGCGCCGTGACGCGGGGCCGGTGGCGCACCGAAGGCGGGGTGGTCTACGTGCAGGAGGAGGGGTCGCCCGGGTGGGCGCCGTACGCGCGCTATTACGTGGAGGGGAACCAGATGATGTTCACCTTCGGCGACGGCTCGCGGCAGGTCTGGAGCCGGCAGTAGCCGCCGGGAGGACGCCACGCTCCCGCTCGCGGCGGTGAACCGGCCGCTCGTGGAGTACCCCTGCTCCGCGATCGAGGGGAGCGCACGTCCAGTGTCCAGTGGCCGGAGCAGATGCCGGGGCGGACGTGGGTGATCGCGCCCGACGCCGAGACGCTCCGGGCCCGGTGGCGGCGGGGCACGACGCGCCGCCCTCGTTCCACGGCGTGCCCTACGACCGTATGGTGGACGACCCCGAGACGGACGTGGACGAGGCGCACATGTTCGCCCCCCACTACGACCGCCACGTGTGGGTGTACCGGGAGAACCCGCGCGGGGTGTTCACCCCGTTCAACCCCGCCGTGTCGTGCGCCCACCACCGGGGGGCCACGACGCACGAGCACTGACCGACCTCACTGATCGGTCGGGACCCGCTCGGCGTGCTCCAGGAACCGGGAGGCGACGGCCTGGTCGAGGGCGGGCGCGTTCCCGAAGGCGCGGTTGTTCGCGATGACGTTGAGGACCGCGCCCGCGTCGACGGCCTTGCGCGCGAGGTCCGCCGCGTCCTCGACCATCGCCTCCGCCCCGGCCGCCAGCTCCGGCGCGGGCGCGTCGAAGGGGTGCGCGAGCGCGTACGCGTCCTCGTACGGCATCCGGAGCGGCGTGAGGAGCCGGAGCACGGCCTCCCCGTTGGCCGCCGTGAACCGCCCCCCCGCGAGCGCCCACTGCTCGGCGAGGGGGGGGAGCCACGTCCAGTGGCTGAACACGAACCCGAGCCCGCGCGCCTCCAGCCACGCGGCGTACGGCTCCGTGAGGAGGTGGGGCGAGCGGATCTCCAGGTGCGCCTGCACGCGGCGCCCCCCCACCGCCTCCGGCACGTCGGCGAAGAACGCGTCGAGCTCGCCGACGAACGCCTCCGGCGGCGGGCTCTCGCGCACCCGGGCGTACTCCTGCTCGAAGATCACCCCCGCGAGGCGGTCGCCGAGCACGTCGACGGCGGGGGCGAGGAACCGCTCGGTGAACCCCTTCGCGTCGAGGTACGTCGGGTTCGGGACGTACACCGGCCGGTTCCCCCGCCCCCGGCCCCCCTTCGGGCCCCTCCCCTTCGGGGCGAGGCTCTCGTCCGTCCGGGCC
>Ga0079224_100012795_pt1 | contig 11646 bp, 9 predicted proteins | sample Stecom2015_FD_80414 | JGI IMG/M metagenome (GOLD analysis project Ga0079224, IMG submission 80414) | Agricultural soil microbial communities from Utah to study Nitrogen management - Steer compost 2015 | ecosystem: Environmental > Terrestrial > Soil > Agricultural land | place: USA: Utah...
GGCATGGGCTTCTTGCTCGACTTCCACTACAGCGACGTGTGGGCCGACCCGGGCAATCAGATCATTCCGGAGGCGTGGCGCGGGGCCTCGACCATCACGGAGCTCGCCGAGCTCGTGAAGGCGTACACGAAGGACGTGATCGAGACGGCCGTCGCCGCGGGCGCGCGCCCCGACATGGTACAGGTCGGAAACGAAATCACGCCGGGCATGCTGATGCACGTGCCCGGTCCGAACACGGACTGCTGGGGCAACAACCCGGCGAGCGCCCCGGTGGGCGGCAGCGCGTCGAGCTGGAACAACCTCGCGACGCTGCTCACCGCGGGCATCGAGGGCGTCCGCGAGGTGGATCCCACGATCCGCATCATGCTGCACGTCGAGAACACGGACGAGCTCAATGGCGTCAAGTGGTGGGTCGACAATGCGCTCTCGCACGGCGTGGATTTCGACGTGCTCGGGCTGTCTTGCTACACGGAGTTCCAAGGGCCACCGTCCGTGTGGAAGAACACGTTCACGGAGCTCGCCAAGAGCTACCCAGACCTCGAGTTCGTGATCGCGGAGTACAACCCGGAACGCACGGAGGCGAACCGGCTCATGAAGGCTCTCCCGGACGGTCGAGGCCTCGGCACGTTCTTCTGGGAGCCGACCCGCAGCGGCGAGTGGGGTCCCTCGCTATTCACGTTTCAAGGCGGAACCGCCGTCGCGAACGCGAGCGACTTCGCCGAGTTCGACGCGCTCCTTCCCGAGCTCGGGTTGCAAACGCCGTAGACGTGCCCGACCGGGGCCCGGCGTGAGGCGCTTGCCACCGCCAGCCGGTGGTGGTTACGTGCGCGCGTGATCGTTGGCCGTGGGTTGCCTTGGTACGTCGGGATCCTGCTCCCGTTGCTCGCGGGTCCGAGTGGCGGGCTCGGCTGCACGAGCAGCTGCGGCAACGCGGTGGACGAGACACCAGTCCCGTTTCGAGGCGGGATGGCGGACGCGTGGTGCTACGAGACGGCTCCCTGGGACGGCACGTACCTCGAGTTCCCGCCGCAGCGACGCTACGACGTCTATCACGGCCTTGGGCGCGTGCCCCCCGTCGTCGTCACCAACGTGGGCTTCGAGGCCACGCCGCTGGTCGATGGCGGCAACGGCGACACCTCGGAATCAGCCGGGAACATCGTCTTGATCGAGGCCGTCAACGACGAGTTCGTGCGCGTGCGCAACGACACGTGCGAGACCTTCTACCTGCGCGTGGTCGCCTGTGCGCCCGGCGTAGCGCTCGAACCGGAGGACACCTCCGGCGATGGCGGCGCGGCCGGCGAGTGAGCCGCGCGCGCTCGGCCCCGAATCGCGGGCTGACGCCGACCCTTGTGGGCTATCCGGCCGCAATGGGCTCGGCCCGGATTCGGGCCGACGTCGGCTCCATTGGGTCACTTTCTGGCGGTGAGCTGTTCGTCCAGGGTGCGGATCGCGGCCAGGATCTGGGCTCGCTGGTCGCCGACGTCCTCCGTGGCGACGAGCTGCTTTTCGGCGATGCGCTTTCCTATCTCGCCGAGCGGCGCGCTGCCGTCTTCGGAGAGGAGCTTCGCGCCGGCCCTGAGGTGCTGCTGAGCGGTACCGAAGTTTCGTTCGTCGAGCGCGAGCAGAGCGAGATGGAGCTGACGACGCGCCTCGAGCCGCGCCATGTCACGACGGAGCCCGGCGGAGATCTTCCGCTCGTTCTCGGCCCGGGCCTCCGCGGCTTGGGTCTGCTGCTTCGCGCTGTCGATCTCGGACTGCGCCTGCACCCTGCCGAACACGTACGCGCCGAGCAACAAGGCGATCCCGACGCCCGCGCCGATCAACACGCGCTGCGAGCGGCTGGCGTGCCGAGGAGGCGTCGATTGGACGTCTTCGCCCGTGCGCACCTCGTCTTCCGTCGTCATGCCCCCCTTTGTCGCCGGGTTTTTGCCGCACCGCAAGGCACACGAGCGCCCCGCCCGGGTCGGCCCGGGCGGAGAGTCGTCGGCCCGAAATCTTAGGCTCGGCGCAGCGCCAGACTGCTCACGAGCTGCGCGCGCGCGAGCCGGCGGGCCGCCCTTCGGAAGCGACGCACGAGCACCTCGTCCCGCGCGAGCGCGCTGAAACCGGCGAGGTCGAGCGCGTTCGCACGAAGCCAGCGCTCGGTGTCCGCCTCCGTGAACAGGCCCTGGGCCGCGCGGATGCGCTCCGACTCTGCCTGGATCTCCTCCGGGGAGGGCTCCGCGCCGACGCGCTCCGCGAGCAGCAGCGAAAGCGCCCGCTCGAGGGCGCGCCGCTCGCAGCGCGCCGCGAGGGATGCAGGCCCGGGCTCGGCGCCCCGTGGCGCGAAATTCCCTTCGAAGACCTGCCAGAAGCTCGTCCGCTCGAAGCTCGGGACCTTCCGGAGCCTCGGCGGGCCATGCTGAGCGTCCCGCCGCATCCGCTCGAGTAGCGAGACGGCATCGGAGCGCTTCTGGTCGACCGGCCCGTGCTCCTGGAGCCAGGCTTGGAGCGAGCGCCGCTCGGGAGTGGCGATCGCGCTCGCCGCGATCACCGTGTCGAAGGTCCGCTCGGCGTAGAAGAGCGACTTGGCCGCGGTGATCAACGCGGCTTCGCTCGCGGAGTCGATCGCGCCGGCCGAAAGCGCCGCCCGCAGGGTCGCGCGAATGTTCACGAGCGCCTCGGACTGCGCGGCGTACCCGCGCTCCCGAGGACCGTGGACGACGGCGACCTCGTCGTCGTCCTCGAGCTCGCCGCTTTGGAACTGGTGGTAGACGACGCCGACGCCGATCATTCCGTAGACGTCGAGCTCCGCGGCCCGCAGGGCCCCCATGCTGGCAGCGCCGTACACCGGGATCCCTTGCGCGAGCGCCCAGAGGATCTCCTTGTGCCAGACCGAGAGGCGATGATCGAAGTATCCGTCGAGGAGGCCAATCGCTACCGGTCGCTGTCGAGCCGCGCGGTACACGTCCCCGCACTGCGCCGGCTCGGCGAACGAGAACTCCGGAAACTGCTCCCGCAGCTCGCCCGGCGGGAAGCTCGGCCCCGCAAACACGAGGAGCGTCATCCGGTCCTCCTCGCCGTCGGGGTCTCCAGCGCGCGGACACGACGGCCCGGAACGTAGCTCGGCGAATCCGGGAACCCCTCGAGCCCCGGAACGATCACGCGCGTCACCGCGATGGAGCAGTCCTCGGGCGCGAGCCGCACCGCGAGCACCTCCGGCATGCCCGCAGCGGCCAGACACTCCCGCGCGAGCCCAAGCACTTCCTCGGCGGAGGCACAGTCCACGGAGGGAACGTCGGCGAAGCGGTGCACCGCCAGGGACTCCTGAGCGAGGTGCGCGCGCTGGTGCTCGATGGACTCGACCGCGCGGATCGCCTCGACGTCCCCCGGCTGGAGATCGTCGCGCGACCCGGCGATGCGCGTCAGGCGGCTCTGCGCGGCCTCGGTGAGCGCACGCCGGAGCGCGACGGCGCGCTCGGGGTGGCACCCGTACCCGCGCGCCGTCCCGATACGTCGCAACGGATCGACCTCCCGCTCGCCGACCGAGCACAAGAAGGCGGCGATTCCGACGTCCGTCGTCATGTCCCACACGGCGACCCCGACACCGGCGCGCTCGAACTTCTGGATGAGGCTCCGACAGCACGGATCGTCCACGCTCCCGAGGGCAACGCGGCGCTCGGCCTGCCGCTCCGGACCGAGCTCGTAGAACAGCGCGAGGGCGTCGCGCTCGATGAGCTCACAGACACCGTGAGCGATGGCCTCCGCCTCCGTGCTCCCCGAGGCAAGGCCGTTCGAGCTCGCGAGAAAATAGCCGCTCCACTCCGGTGCAGGCGCCGTGAAGTCGAGGTGCACGAGCTCGAACGGCACCTCGACGAGCTCGCCCGAGGCGACGTTCCGCGCGGCGATCCAAGGGATTTTCACCGTGGCGTCGAACGGCCGTCGTGTGTGCGGTAGTGACTCGATGTCGACGACGCGCCGCGTGCGGCAGAGATCGCGCGCGCTCGAGAGCGTGAGGGGCACGTCGATGTGCTCCGCGAAGAACTGCTCGAGCGACTCCATCACTGCCGAAATCTTCGCCGCGTGCAGAGTGACGCCTTTGCCCTGGCTCACGCTGAGCGAGCGTGAAAGCGGGCGCACCGCGAGCGCCACGGGAATCCCGATTTGATCGAGCCCCGTGATGTTCGCGAGGCGCGTGATCCCCGCAATCTTCATGAGCGGCGAAAGCCGGACCAGCAGCTCTTCGAGGCGACTCACGAACCTTTCTCCGAGCACCGCTTCCGCATGCCCACGCACACGCATTCAATACCGCCGAACCGCGAGCACTCGACTAGTCATTTTTTCTCGCGTCGCGATGCGCGATTGACCACGTAACTCTCGAGGTGAATACTCCACCCTGCTGTTTCCCGCGCAATGAGCGCGAGCGACGAGAAGGGAGTCACGCTCATGCCGATCGAGACCACGCCGATCGAAACCCCGATCGATGACCCGATCGAAACCACGAAGAAGCGGCTGCAGCGCGTGCGGCGACGCCGGCGCGCGACCGAACAGCGCGTCCTCGACGGGAAGCACCCGGTCAAGCATCACGATCTGCTCGTCGTCCCGCCCCCGCCCGCACCGGGCGAAAAGCCCGTCGTCGACAGGCAGGAGCTGTTTCGAGTTCCCGTCGTCAAGATCGGCGGGCAGGTCAACCAGGGTGATTGCGATCCGCCGGGCGAGAAGGGAACGTACGTCGACCGTCCCGAGCGCCTCGATTTCTACGACTATGCCCAGCGCCGCACGATGGCCATCGCTCGCCCGAACGACTGGAGCGCGAGCGAGCATCGCACGGCAGTCCGCGGCCCTGCCTTCGGGACGCTGCCCGTGAAGCGTGAGCCGGCGGCGACCTCGTGTGCGGCGTGTTACCTCGTGAACGCCGAAGCCTTGAACTTCGTCAACGCCTGGACGGCGGAAGAGTGGAACGACTTCCTCCACGACGTCGATCTGCCGGCGGCAGCCGGCGCCGACGACGAAGAGTTCGACATCCTCCTCGCCGGACCCCAGGGCAAGGTCTTCTACCTCAGGGTACTCGTCGGGGACGAGACGCCTTGGCCAGCAGACACGCCGATCAGCATCCACCGAGACGGAACGGAGCTCGGCTCCATCGAGTGCCTCGACCTGAGGCACGAAATGGAAATCTGGAATCAGCTGCGCAACGGCTGCGTCGCGGGCAGCGCGCTCAGCCACGGCAAGAACAAAGTGATTCCTCTCGTGAACGTGACGAGCCTCACGCCTCGCTCCGAGCGCGCCGCACCCGAACCCCCTTCTTCCGGAGGCTGATATGTCCTGCTACGTAGGCACACACACCACACGCGGACCGCGTCGCGCGCATCGATTCAGAGGTCGGGTCAAAGCGGAGGTCGCCCGCTTCTTGAAATCGTCGGATGCCGCCGCTCACCCCGGAGCGGTGGAAGATGTGCAAGCGCGTCCGGTCGAAATCACCGGTACCTGGGATTTCAAGTGGCCCCTCGGTACGGAGCTCCGCATCGCGTTCCAAAAGCTGCCCGCTTCGATGGGGGTCTCTCCGGGGGATTTCAAGCAAGCGAAAAGGCTCGTGAAGGCTCTCGCGGGTCGCTGGCAGCTACCGGAATCCTCCGGCATCCGGCTCCGGTTTCTCGAGGACGATCTCGAGCCGCCGCTCGGCATCGAGCACTCGTTCACGGACCAGCACCGGAGCCCCTTCACTCCCGAGACGCCGGAGCGCATTCCCTACGACGTCCTGATTTCACTTCAGGATCTCCCCGTGCTTCGCGCCGATCCGTTCCGGGGTGCCGGTGCCGAGGTCGAAGAGGTGGTGTTTCCCGTCTCCGAGCTCGGGAGCTACGCGCGGCGAGCGGACTATGGTGCGCCCACCGCTTACCTCGGCCGGTTCGGCGCGTTCAAGAGGGGGCTCTCGCTGCTCGAATATCTCAACCACCCCGTGGGCGAGCACGTGGTGGTGCACGAGCTCGGGCACATGCTGGGGCTGCCCCATTTGCATCAGCATCCCGAGCTCGTCGATCCCGAAAAGCGCGTGCAGTTCTACAAACCCGAGCACGCCGTCATGGAGATCATGGAAAAGCAGCTCGGCGTCGAGGTGACGAAGACCGTCGTTCACGGTCATCTGATCGATGCCTGGCCGGGGAGCCCCGACTACTCGGACTGGGTCGAGCTGTCCGACGACGACATCGCCGCACACCGGCGGGACGGCACCCTCGAGTCGGTGATGACGATGCCGAACTACGCGTGCATGCTCCGGGACTCGGAGGCTCCCTGCCCCGATTCGGGCGAGCTTCCCGAGGACCGGATCGTTCGCACACCGGGCAGGCTCGACAAAGCGATGCTCCAGCGAATGTACGAGCGAGCGCGCCCGGATCGCTGACCGGGGCGCAGCGAAGGCTCGGCCCCGGGTTGCTCGAGCAACGTAGTGGGGTCAGGCAAACCCGAAGGCCTGCGCCGTGCTCACGACGGCGTCGATGGCCAACCATGCCTCTCGCTCCGAGAGCGACTCGACGGCGCGCATGGCCGCGCTCACCGCGTCGTCGAGCTCGCTCGGCAGCGCGGGAAAACTGACCGGAATCTCGGCGAGCAAGCGCGCCGCCTCCGGAAGGTCGTCGCGACCCGTCGCGAGATCGAGGAGGGGGAACGCAACGATGTTCCTGAGAGGAAACTTGTGCGGGTGCGCGCTCCAGGCCGCACGCGCGGCTTCGAGCAGCGCCCTGGCTTCTCGATCGTCCCCTTTCCGCCATGCGACCCAACCACGGCACGCCGTGGCGGCGGCGACGTAGGGCGCGAGGCGCGCCCCTTCCGCCGTCGCGAGGGCGACGCGTGCTGCAGCCTCCGTCGCGGCGACGTCGCCCGTGCGGAGGAGCGTCGTCGCGTGGTAGGTCCGAATCCTGGAGAGCAGGGTCACCTGACCCGTGGACTCTCCGAACGCCGCAGCCCGCTCGAAATGCGGCAGCGCCGCGCGGCAGCGCTCCTTCGAGCCGAGCATCAGGGCGAAGCCCAGAATGAAGTGTGCGAGCGCGAGGCGATGTGCCGGGAGCGATTGCGCCGAAAGGAGCCCCCTCTCGGCGAGACGCACGGCCTCCGGAACGAACGCGTACCGCTGCGTGAGCATGACCGCGCTCGCCGCCGTGAAGTAGTACACACAGCGCTGGTCGTCGGTGCCCCGTTGCTCCACCAGCGCTTCGAGGCTCTCGACGAGCGCGTCGAGCGCAGGTCCCGTCTTCCCCGCGAAGTAGAGCCGCTCGAACCGACCGAGACGGATCTGGATCAGCTCCACCCAGGCCTCTCCGTCCGCTTCTGGTGGGGTCCCGAGCTCACGCTCTGCGCGCTCGAGCGCGTCGCCCGCAGCGACGTAGTCGTGTTGCGTCCAGTACGAGGCGCCGAGCTTGCGGAGCACGCGCGCTCGGGCGAGTCGGGCGTGCTCGGGAAGCTCCGCGAAGGCGCGTTCGAGAGACTCGCGAGCCTCTGCGTGGCGGGCGAGCGCGACCAGCACGCCGGCGAGCGCCTCCCGCTGGGCGGGGAGCTCACGACGAGCCTCGCGCTCCGGAAGCAGCTCCGTCTGGCGCACCGCGAGGCGGTAGAGCTCCGCAGCCTGCTCGAGAGCGTGGCGCTTCGACGCTTCCGCGGCGGCCGGGACGAGGTGCGCGAGCGCCCGACGCGGCTCACCGGCACAAGCCCAGTGATAGCCGAGCGCTGCGTGCCGGTCTTCGATCCACGAGCTCCCTCCTTGCTCGAAATGCAGCGCGACGCGACGATGATACGCCTGCCGTTCCTCGGGCGAGAGGGCGCCCTCCTGGGCTTCCCGCAGCTTGTCGTGCGCGAAGCGATAGCGCCCGGGGCTCGTCACCGCGAGCACGTCGCGCGCGACGAGCTCTTCGAGCACCTCCGAGGGATCGAGATCGTCGATCGCGAGCATGCGGAACGCGTCGACGTCGAACTCGCTCCCGAGAACGGACGCGAACGGCAGCGCCGTGCGCGCCGCCCCGGAGAGCGTCGCCACCCGAAGCGCGAGCAACCCCTCGATCGAGCGCGGAATGTCGATCGCGGAGGCACGCCCGACGTCGAACGCGAACGCTCCCCCCGGACGCCGCTCGAGGATCCCTTTCGCGAGCGCCGCCCGCGTGTACTCGGCGACGAAGAAGGGATTGCCCTCGGAGTGTCGCTGCAGGAACTCGAACAGCTCCTCCGGGAGCGACCGCGCGGAGAGCAAGTCCTTCGCCATGCCCCGGATCTCCTCGGCTCCGAGCGCGCCGAGCTCGAGCTCGAGGGTCGCGGCGTCACCGAGCAGGTCCCGTGTGCGAGCCGCTTCGCTTCGGTGGTTGGCGAGGATCAGGACCCGACTGGTCGCGAGCGAGGCGGCATGCTCTCTCAAGAAGAGCAGGGAGAGCCCGTCCGCCCATTGCAGGTCGTCGAGCAGCAGCACGAGCCCCGCTCGCGGTGCCATGCGCTCGAGCAGCAGCGCAAAGCCGGCGAGGCCGCGCCGCCGCGCCTCTTCCGGCGAGATGTTTCCGTGAGGGTCCGCCGCGCTCGCCCCGGAGCGAAGCCGGGGAACGAGCACGTCCAACGCATCGAAGGCGGCCGTCACCTCCGGTCCGGCGAGGCGCGGATCCTGGCGACACCTCATATCGTGGAGCTCTTCGAGCACCGGACTCCAAAGCTCGAGCCCGGCGCCCGTCATCGCCGAGCCGTGGTCTTCGGAGGCGGAGAGGCGCCGCGCGCGGCACCAGATCACGAGCGCGCCCTTCCCGCTCGCGCGCCGGCCGACCTCGTTCAGGAGGCGAGTCTTCCCGATTCCGCTCGGCCCCGCGACGACGGCGAGCCCGCCACGCCCATCCTCGAGACCGGCGACGGCGGACTCGAGCTTGGCGAGCGCCGTGTCCCGCCCGTGGAGGCGTGGTCGATAGAGCGGAACCTCCGTGCGAACGGCGCGAAGGACCTTGGGCCGCTCGCGCATGTGGTCGCGAAGCGCGTGGCACACGTCCACCGCGCTCGCGATCCTTCGTGTCGGTTCCTTCTCGAGCAAACCGAGCACGAGCGCCTCGAGGCTGCTCGGCAGTCCGGTGACGAGCCGCGACGGCGGCACCGGCGCCGCGCTCACGTGCTGGCGAAGCAGATCGAGCGATCGATCCCCGGTGAACGGCGGCACGCCCGTGAAGAGCTCGTACGCGATGCACCCCAAGGCGTACAGGTCGGCGCGCGCGTCGATGGCCTCGTTCACGACGAGCTCCGGCGCCAAATAAGCCGGGGTCCCGAGCGCGGCCCGCACCCCCGAGGGGAGCTCCCGAAAGGACCGAGGCTCGAAGTCGGCGAGCGCCATCCCGAAGTCGATCAACACGGGATCCGTCTCGTCGCGGAACACGATATTCCGCGGGGTCACGTCCCCGTGGACGACCCCCTCTCCGTGGATCTGCGCGAGGGTCTCCGCGATCCGTAGCAGCACGTGCAGGACGCGCTCGAGCTGCCCGGCGGCGCAGGGCAGGCGCTCGGGCGCCGAGGTGCCCGCGATCCTCACCCCGGAAGCGGCTGCGTCGTCCGATGGATGGGCGCTGCCGGCGGACGCGCCCTGGCTCGTGAGGTCCTTCAGGGTCGTCGTGCGCGTGACGGTCTCGATCGCGGGCGCTGGCTCACGAAGCGATCCGCGGAGGCGCTCGGCCCAGAAGCGCAGCGAGTGTCCCGTCAGGAGCTCCATCGCGTACCAGGGAATCCCCTGCTCGACACCGTGATCTCGAATCCGAACGGTGCCGCGGATCCGCGAACGCCCGAGGCGCGACAAGATGCCGGCTTCACGTCGAAGCGCCTGGCAGTCTTCGGCCTTGCCGTGCTGCGCCGTCTTCAACGCGACGGACTCGCCCGTAGCCTCGTGAACGCAACGCAATACGATCCCGGTGCCGCCTCGCCCGAGCGGTTCTAGAACTCGATAGGGACCGATCGCCCGTGACATCTCGTTCCGTGCTGCGCCGCGGATCGCGTGCGAGCCCTCTCACCTCCGTTTGTCCGTCGCGCCGCGACGGCCAAGCCCGAGTGGGCCGCCCGGCCACTTGGCCAGACTTCCCCCTCGCAATGACAAACAAGCGCGGGGACGCGCCTTGGGTACCTTAATATGCGAGGCGGATGGCGAGGCTCGATCAAATCAACGGGGAGCGCTCGTGCTTGCTGGAGCCCGAGCACCTGGTGGGACGCGGCCTTCAGTGCGCGTTGCGTCTCGCGCGCACGCACGTTTCGTCTCAGCATGCATTGATCCGTTACAACGGCGAGGCCTGGGAGATCGTCGATCGGGGCAGCCACAACGGGACGCGACTGAACGGTGAATTGCTGGAAAGCGGCCGGGCATACCCGCTCGAGCCGGGTGCCAAGCTCGAGTTCGGCCACCCGAGCGAGCTGTGGACGCTCTCCGACGCCGCCCCTCCCGAGGTCATGGTGGTCGGGCTCGACTCGCGCGCGGAGCTGCTCGGCACCGACGGCATCATCGGCGTGCCCTCGAGCGACGAGCCGATTTGCACCGTGTACCGGGACTCCGACGGCCAGTGGAAGCTCGAGCGCCTCGAGCAGCCCGCGGCTCCCTTACGAAACGGAACCGTGTTCGAGGTCGCCGGCCGGTCGTTTCGCTTCTGCTGCCCGGAGCCCACGGGCCGCACCGTGACGGCGACGAAGGAGCTGCGCCCTCGAGAGAGCCCGATTCTGAATTTTTTCGTATCGAGCGACGAAGAGTACGTCACGGTGTCGCTCGAATATCGAGACCGCACGGTCGACCTCGGCTCGCGCGCCCACAACTATCTTTTACTCACGCTCGCACGGACGCGCCTCGCGGATCGCGAGAGCGGGATTGCCGAGGGTTCCTGCGGCTGGGTCTGCAAGGAGGACTTGGCCGGCAAGCTGGGCATGACGGCGCCCCAGGTGGACGGCGAAGTGTTCCGAATCCGCAAGCATTTCGCGCAGCGCGGGCTCGAGGAGGCGGCTTCGGTGATCGAGCGTCGACACAGAACTGGGCAACTTCGGCTGGGTCTGTCCCATCTTCGGATCACGCGAGCCTGAACGCGTTCTCGACCCGCGACGGGACGCCGCAACCGTCGCGTCAGCTCAGGCGCGTTTCACGGAGAAGCCGGGGGCCGCGCGCACCCAGCCGTCCGTCGCAGCGCGCCTTCGTTCCGATGCTGCTTGGTACTCCGACGAATGATACCAGCCGAGCGCGGCCGCTTCGCTCTCGAACTCGAGGATGACGAGGCGCTCGCGCGATCTCCCTTCCAGGTCCCGGGGCTCCGAGTCGAAGACCAGCACCTTCGCCGACGCCGGCAGCGTCGCGGCGGCACGACGGCCGTACTCCGCGAACTCGGCTGGATCGTGAACATCGAAGTTGAGAACGAGATAGTAGGACATCGTCCTTGGGGGGGCGCGTGCGAGCGACTGCGATCGACGCGACTTCGAGCCGCGAAGTATACGCGAGTGGAGAAAGATGGCGAATTCGGTCGCGCACGTGCGGGGGGACACCGAGCTCGCGATCCGCGATGCGGAGCCCGAGCTCACCCCGAGCTGGGCGCTCGCGACCGAAGGCGCCGCGAAGAGCCCCCGCTCGATCGCGCTCGCGGGTGTGTGGGACGCGCTCGTCGCCGGACGACAACACATCGCGCTCTCGTTCTCCACGGA
>Ga0079224_100012796_pt1 | contig 11645 bp, 9 predicted proteins | sample Stecom2015_FD_80414 | JGI IMG/M metagenome (GOLD analysis project Ga0079224, IMG submission 80414) | Agricultural soil microbial communities from Utah to study Nitrogen management - Steer compost 2015 | ecosystem: Environmental > Terrestrial > Soil > Agricultural land | place: USA: Utah...
CGGGCGAGCCCCTTGGGCGCCTTGGGATGTGACTCGATCCACGCCTGGGTGGCCTGGACGGACCGCTCGGACGCCGGCGGATGCAGGGAGAGGGTGAGCGTCTGCGCGACCTCGAGGGTCCGCGTCTCCCACCAGCCCGTCACCCGATCGAAGTACTCGCGGCTGAAGTCCGTGAGCGGATCGCCGGCGGGGATGAGGCGCCCGTCGTCGCTCTCCAGCCCGCGCGCGAATCCACGGGAGATGGCCCCGATCATCGCGTTCGGCAACGACCGGTCGTCGATGAGGTCCGAGAAGGCGCGGGTCTTCGCTCGCGACGTGGGCCGGGCAGCGCGCGCGGTCGCGGCGGCGCGCTGACCGGCCGCGGTCCCGTCCGTGCGCAGATGCGACGCGATCTGCTCGTCGCTCCACCGGTCCAGGGCGGCTAGCGCTCCGACGACCGTCCATCCCAGATCCGTGTCGACCTCGAGGCCGGCACCCTCGCCCAGCGACCCGTCCCGCAGCACCTGCTCCAGGTGGTCGGCATGCGCCTCCGTGCACGCGTGCTGGCAGAAGGCCTGGAACAGTTGCAGCTGCTGATCGGAGCCCGCGGGCACGCCGTCCGCGCCGTTCGCCAGGTCCCACAGCCGGTCGGCCACGCGCGCCCGCAGCGGACCGCGCCGCTCCGGCGGCACGTAGGTGGAGACCGCGGTCGCCAGCTGACGCAGCTGGACCAGCAGTCCCGACGAGTGCGTGAGCGCGGGCAGGTGCGTCAGCAGGAGGTCGACGTAGCGGGATGCCGCCAGCTCGCCATCGCGCACGGCGTCCCACAGCGACGAGAGCACGAGCAGCTGCGTGAGCGTGTCGTCGAACCCGTCCAGGTGCCGGGAGACGACTTCGCGGGTGCCCTCATCCAGCCGCACCTTCGCGTAGGTGAGGTCGCCGTCGTTGGGGACCACGACCTCGGCGGCGGAGGCCTCCGGCGGCACGGTCACCTGCACGTACTCACCGTCCAGGTCCGTCTCGAGGAGGGCGAGCCGCACGAGGCGGTCCGCCTCGTCCACGGCGTAGAGGCCTACGGCCAGGCGGTGGGGCCGCAGGCTGGGCACCGGCTGGCCGGGGATGACGTGGGGCTCCTGCGTGAGGGTGACGGAGGTGAGCGCACCGGAGGCATCGCGCTCCGGCACCGCACGGATGACGTTGACGCCGGACTCCTCGAGCCACAGCTGCGACCACGCGCGCAGGTCGCGCCCGGACACGGCCTCGAGCGGACGCAGTAGGTCATCGAGCTCCGTGTTCGACCATGCGTGGTCGCGGAAGTACGACTGCAGGCCCGCGAAGAACTCCTCGCGGCCCACGTAGGCGACCAGCGCGCGCAGGACGGAGGCGCCCTTCGCGTAGGTGATGCCGTCGAAGTTGACCTCGACGTCCTCGAGGTCCTCGATCTGCGCGACGATCGGGTGCGTGGACGGCAACTGATCCTGCCGGTACGCCCACGACTTCTCCAGTGTCGCGAAGGTGGTCCAGGTATCGGAGAAGCGGGTGGCCTCGGCGGCGGCGAGGGTGGACATGAACTCCGCGAACGACTCGTTCAGCCACAGGTCGTTCCACCAGCGCATCGTCACGAGATCGCCGAACCACATGTGCGCCAGCTCGTGGAGGACCGTGATGGCGCGCCGCTCGACCATCGCCTGAGTGGGGCGGGAGCGGAAGACGTAGTCCTCGAGGAAGGTGACGGCGCCGGCGTTCTCCATCGCGCCCGCGTTGAACTCCGGGACGAAGAGCTGGTCGTACTTCTCGAACGGGTAGGGGACGCCGAACTGGGACTCGAAGAACTCGAAGCCCGCGCGGGTGAGGTCGAAGAGGTCCTGAGCGTCCAGGTGCTCGGCCAGGGAGGCGCGGCAGAAGAGTCCCAGGGGGACCTTGGCGCCGTCCGAGCTGGTGAGCGTCGAGTGCACGGAGGAGTAGGGGCCGGCGATGATCGCGGTGATGTAGCTGGAGATGCGGGCGGTCGGGGCGAACTGCCACACGCTCAGGCCCGTGCCGGGGATCCCCAGCTGCGCGGCCACCGCGTGTCCCGGGGCCTCGACGGCCTGGGGCGCGGGGGAGTTGCTCACGACCGTCCAGTGCGCCGGAGCGAGCACCGTGAAGGCGAAGGTCGCCTTGAGGTCGGGCTGCTCGAAGACGGCGAACACGCGCCGGGCGTCGGGGACCTCGAACTGCGTGTAGAGGTAGGTCTCGTTGTCGACGGGGTCGACGAAGCGGTGCAGCCCCTCGCCCGTGTTCATGTAGGAGAACCGGCCGTCGACGGTCACGACGTTCTCCTGCGCCAGGTGCGGCAGGCGGATCCGGCCGGATTCGACGTGCGCGGAGGGGTCCAGCTCCTCGCCGTTGAGGACCAGGCGGTCGACGCTCTCGCAGATCGCGTCGAGGAAGGTCCCCTCACCGCTCGTGGAGGTGAACGACACCGTCGTGACGGACCGGAAGGTGGGGCCCTCGCCGTCCAGCACCAGTGTGATGTCGTACGAGTGCACGTCCAGTGCCGCGGCCCGCTCGCGGGCCTCCGCACGGGTGAGGTTGTGCTGGGTCATGTGACCTCCGGTCGATGGGCGCCTTCACTCGTCATTCTGTCACGGCACGGTCACGCGCGAGCGTAGGGTGAGAGGGACAGCTTGCACTGATCCATGGGAGGAAACTGTGGCTTCTGAGACTCTCGACTTCTGGTTCGATCCGATCTGCCCCTGGGCGTGGATGACCTCGCGCTGGGCGCTCGAGGTGGAGAAGGTCCGCGACGTCGAGGTGGTCTTTCACCAGATGAGCCTGTCCGTGCTGAACGAGGGCCGCGAGGAGCTGCCCGAGGACTACCGGCAGAAGATGGTCGAGGCGATCCGCCCGGCCCGCGTCATCACGGCTGCGCGCGTGGAGCACGGCGAGGGCGTCGTCCGCGACCTCTACACTGCGATCGGCACGCGCATCCACCCGGACGGCCAGGAGGACTGGATGCAGGCCGCCGCCGAAGCCCTGGACGAGGTCGGCCTGCCCGCCTCGCTGCTCGAGGCCGCGGACACCGACATCTACGACGAGCAGCTGCGCGCCTCGCACCACGAGGGGATCTCGAAGGTGGGCGAGGACGTGGGCACCCCGGTCGTCGCCGTGGGCGACGTCGCGTTCTTCGGCCCCGTCATCTCGCCCGCACCCAAGGGCGAGGAGGCCGGCCGTCTGTACGACGGCGTCGTGGCCGCCGCGAGCGTGCCCGGCTTCTTCGAGCTCAAGCGCACCCGCACCACCGGCCCGATCTTCGACTGACACTCACACACCACCGCGGAGGAACCACCATGCAGATCCACCTGGGCACTGACCACGCTGGCTTCGAGTTCAAGGAGGCGCTCAAGGCGCACCTGACCGGGGCCGGGCACGAGGTCATCGATCACGGGGCGCTCGAGTACGACGCGCTGGACGACTACCCGTCGTTCTGCATCGCTGCCGCCGAGGCCGTCGTCGCCGCCCGCTCGAACGGCACCGAGGCGCTGGGCGTCGTCATCGGCGGCTCCGGCAATGGCGAGCAGATCGCCGCGAACAAGGTGAAGGGCGCCCGTTGCGCGCTCGCCTGGAACGAGGAGATCGCGAAGCTCGCCCGCGAGCACAACGACGCGTGGGTCGTCTCCGTGGGTGCGCGCCAGCATCCGGAGGCCGAGGCCCTGGCGATCGTCGACGCGTTCCTAGCCACCCAGTACAGCGGGGACGAGCGCCACACCCGCCGCATCTCCCAGATCGCGGACTACGAGGCGCGCTGAGCTCTCACTGACACGCGTCGCAGGCTTCCTGCGGCTCAGGCCCCGATGCTCCGGCGTCGGGGCCTGCGTGCGTTTTGGGACCACAACCCCGTTGAGGTGTGCCTACAGGCCTGAAACCGGGCTGAAGCCGGGCCAGTACGGATACCTCAGCGGGTGTGGAGGGCACCCGCGTGGGGCCTGTCTGCCGATCAGTACCAGAAGATCGGCAGCCACTGCGGGTGGTGGGCGTGCACGATCGAGAGGAAGACGATGAGGTCGAAGAGCAGGTGCACGGTGATCGTGTACGGCAGCGACTTGGACTTCGTGAAGACGACCGCCTGGACGAGGGCGAACGGGATCGTGAGGAACGGGCCCCACGACCGGTAGCCCAGTTCCCAGAGGAAGCTCACGAAGATGATCGACGTGACGATGTTCGCCGCCCAGAACGGGAAGTGGCGGTGCAGCAGCGTGAAGACCATGCAGATGAAGAACAGCTCGTCCCAGATGCCGACGGCATTGACGCCCACGAGGAGCCGGCCGACCTCGCTGGGGGTCTCGACCGCCGGCCAGTTCTGATACGCGCCCGAGTGGATGAAGTAGCGGGGGAGGACCAACCAGGCGGTCACGAGGACGAAGCCCAGCCACGCCCATTCGAGGCGCGACCACGGCTGCCCGGTGCGGCGGGGGTAGCGGATCGCGTCGTCGCGCAGCAGGCGGCGGTGGACCACATACGGGATGACGACCGCGGAAGTGAGCACCGCGCCCATGAGGAAGAACCGCGGCCACGTGATATCCGCCTCGACAGAGATCGTATGGACGATCAGCAGACCCAGGGCGATGACGCCGAGGTCCCGTCCCAGTGGCCGTGATGCCAGCAGTCCCAGCCCCACGCCAGCGAGGAGCACGAGGTTGCCCCACGGGGACTGGAACCCGAACATGAGGACCGCGCCGGCCGCGGCGATGAGGGCGGCGAGGAACCCCGGGCTCAGGACACGGTGGGGGACGGGATGTCCCAGGACGGGGCCGGAGGGCGCGGGATCAGCCATGGTTCCAGTCTAGGGAGACGATGCCCGTGCGGGAGTGCCCATGAATGCCGAAAGCCGCTGTCACCAGCGGCTTTCGTTCGGAGGGGATGACGGGAATCGAACCCGCACCATCAGTTTGGAAGACTGAGGCTCTACCATTGAGCTACATCCCCGAACAGGGGTCTACTCTAGTGGACGCCGCGGCCGCGTGCAAAACGACAGCGGTGTGATCGGTGCCCGCCCGGGTGGGCTACGATGATCGAGGCCTCGGGCTGTAGCGCAGCTTGGTAGCGCATCTGCTTTGGGAGCAGAGGGTCGCAGGTTCAAATCCTGTCAGCCCGACCACTGTGAAGTCCCGCGTCATCGGTTCTCCGATGGTGCGGGACTTTCCGTTTCATGTCCGGTCTTCGCGGCTCACGCTGTCATCCCTGCTCCTACAGTGGGAGCCATGATCACTCCTCCGGGAGGCCCCTCACTCAGCGGGCCCGCGCGCCCGCGGCCAGCCCGCCGCGGTGTGGCTCCGCTGCGTGACTTCCTGACCATCCTGTGGCTCTGCATCGCCGGTGTCGTCGCGGTGCTTCAGCCCGTCATCACCGAGTCCACGTGGTTGCTGGTCCACCTGGCTCTGCTGGGCGCGCTGAGTCACGCGATGCTCGCGTGGAGCACGTTCTTCGCGCAGGCGCTCCTCAAGACGCCGGAGTCCGCGGACCCTCCCCGTCTGCAGACCGCACGCTTCCTCCTCCTGGCGATCGGAGCCGCGTGCGTCTTCGTCGGCGTCCCCGCCGGTGCATGGTGGCTGGTCCTCGTGGGCGCCGTCATCGTGGCGGCGGCAGTCGCCGTCCACAGTGCCGCGATGGCCCGCCGTCTGCGTGCTTCGCTGCCCGGACGCTTCACCGTCACGGTCCGCTACTACCTCGCCGCCTCGATCTGCCTGCCCGTGGGCGCCGCCTTCGGCGTCCTGCTGGCCCGATGGCCCGCAGCGGACCTGTTCGGCCGCCTCCTTCTGTCCCACACCGTCACGATGCTCCTGGGGTGGGTGGGGCTCACCGTCATGGGCACGCTCGTGACCTTCTGGCCCACGCTGCTGCGCACGCGCGTCCACCCGCTCGTGGCCCGCCGCACGCAGCAGGCGCTCCCGGTGCTCCTCGCGGGGATCGCGCTCGTCGATGCAGGCGCGCTCGCCGACCTCCGCTGGCTGGCCGTCACCGGCCTCACCGTCCACCTCGCCGCCACCGTGTGGTGGGGGAGCACCCTCCTGCGGCCCGTCCTCGCCGCCCCGCCGCGGCGGGCTCCGGGAGTCTTCGCGGCCTCGGCGCTGGTGTGGGGGCTGGTCCTGCTCGTGTCCCTCATCCTCCATGTCGCACGGGCGGACTCGTGGGGGCACCTGGTGGGCGGCTACCTGCCGCTCACGACCATCGCGGTCCTGGGCTTCGCCCTCCAGCTGCTGACCGGTGCGCTCTCACAGCTGGTCCCGACCGTGCTGGGCGGCGGCCCCGCCGTGCGCGCCGTCGTCGACCGCGAGTTCGACCGCCTGACGCTCGTGCGCTGGGTGCTGCTCAACGGCGGCCTCCTCGTCGCGCTCCTGCCGGTTCCGGGCGACGTGCGCCGCATCGCGCTGGCCATCGTCATGGTGACCGTCCTGACGCTGGTCCCGCTCCTGCTGCGCGGGATCGTCGCCGGCGTTCGGGCCAAGCGCGCAGCCCCGTGACAACCGTCTGAGCCCGACCGCACGCCGTCCCGTGTCATCGACCATCCGATGGCGTGAGACGCCGTCAATCCGTGAGGTACCGCTCATCCGTTGGGTACCGCGGGTCGCGACCATAGTCCTCCATGCGCTGTGCGAGTGCCGCATGGACCTGCGCGGGAGCATCGTCACCGATCAGGACGCGCAGACGCGGGTCGTCGTTGCAGATGCAGGTGTAGATCGCATCCGCGGCATCGGTCGGATCCGTGCCGCCGGGTGACTCGTCGGAGACCGGCCACGGGACGTCGGGGGTGCCGAAGAGCTGCGAGCGCAGCGAGTCGTAGGCAGGGCGGGGCTCTGCGAAGCGCATGCTTCCGGCCGCCCAGTCGGTGTCGAGCGCTCCGGGCTCGACGATCGTGACGCGGATGCCGAACTGCCGCATTTCAGCGGCCATCGCCTCACTGAACGCCTCCAGCCCCCATTTCGAGGAGTTGTAGAGGCCTAGCATCGGCATCGTGCCCACCGCGCCGACGGTGGAGATCTGAACGATGTGTCCCCAGCCCTGCGACCGCATGACGGGTATCGCGGCCTGGCTGAGCCAGAGCGGACCCAGGAGGTTCGTCTCGAGGATCGAGTGCGCGTCGTCCTCCGACACCTCCTCGGCAGCTCCGATGAGCCCGTATCCAGCATTGTTGACCAGCTCGTCCAGTGATCCGAGGGCTGACGCCGCGTCGTCGACGGCGCGCAGTGCGTCTGCCCTGTCTCGCACATCCAGCGTGAGCACGGTGAGGCGGTCGTGGTTGGGGAGGTCGTGGTCTCCACGCGTCGTGGCGACGACCCTGTGTCCTGCTGCCAGAGCGCGCATCGTGAGGGCGCGGCCCAGTCCGCGGCCGGCGCCGGTGATCATCCATGTCTGCGGTGACGTCATGGGGGCACTCTACGCAAAACTGGACGCTCCGTCTCGTTGTGCCGCATATGATGGCGGCATGGCCCGCGCGACGACACGACGAAAAGTGCATGACGCCGTCCTCTCGCTGGCGCGGGAGGGCCGCGTCGGATCATTGTCGATGGAGGGCGTCGCCACCCGGGCGGGGATCAGCAAGCAGACCCTGTACCGATCGTGGCCCACGACGGGCGACATCCTCTTCGACGCGCTGCTGGCCCGCAGTGAGGATGGCGACGGAGTCGTGGAGATTCCGGATACGGGGGATCTCGACGCAGACCTGCGGCTCCTGGGATCGGCGATGGTGGCAGAGCTGACCGATCCGGTCCTCGAGCCGCTGCTGCGCGCCGTCACCGCGGAGATCCAGTCCGATGAGGCCCTCGCCCGCCAGTACCGCGAGCGGCTCCTGGCCGTGCAGATGTCCGCGATCGCGCGTCGGCTCGCTGCAGGTGGGGTCGACGACGCGGACGCCATCGCTGAACTCTTCGTCGGGCCGATCCTGCACCGCTGGCTTCTGCGGTCCCGCCCGTTCGACGCGCAGTGGATCGCGGACCACATCGCGCGCACGCTGCGCGCCGCCGCGTGACATTCTTTTTCGCGAAAATGCTCTAAGTCGCCCCGAATGTGGTTAGGATCGGCTCAATCCAGGGCGCCCCGTGCCGATCCTTCCGCACCGCCGTGCCCCTCCTTCGATCCCCAGGAGGCCGACCGTGTCGGATCCGTCCGCCCAGACTCCGTCAGCCCAGGCCGTGCCAGTCCCGACAGTCCCACCCGCCCTCATCGAGCGTGCGGGCATCGAGGTCATCGACGAGTCCCAGCGCACTGCGAAGCCCCACCACCTCTTCTGGCCCTGGTTCGCCGCGAACGTGTCCGTCTTCGGCATGAGCTACGGCTCGTGGATCCTGGACTTCGGCATCTCCTTCGTCCAGGCCACGATCGTCGCGATCATCGGCATCATCGTGTCGTTCGGCCTCTGCGGCCTCATCGCGATCGCCGGCAAGCGCGGCAGCGTGCCCACGATGATCCTGTCCCGGGCCGCCTTCGGCGTGCACGGCCAGAAGCTGCCGGGCATCGTCTCGTGGCTCACCTCGATCGGCTGGGAGACGATGCTCGCGATCACCGCGGTCCTCGCCACCGCCACCGTGCTCTCCGCTCTCGACCTGGCGTCCGGCAGCGGCGTGCTCGTCGTTGCGGCCATCGCGATCGCGGCCCTCATCGTGGCCGCCTCCGTGCTGGGCTATCACACGATCATGAAGCTGCAGTCCGTCCTCACGTGGCTCACGGGCGCGATGACGATCGGCTTCATGATCCTCACGATCCCGCACATCGACATGGCGGCCGTCCTGTCCCAGCCGTCCGGCTCCGGCCAGCAGGTCACCGGCGCGCTCGTCATGGTCATGACCGGCTTCGGTCTGGGCTGGATCAACATCGCCGCCGACTGGTCCCGCTACCAGCGCCGCGACACCCCGGATACGACGATCGTCCTGTGGAACACGATCGGCGGATCCGCGGCACCGGTCATCCTCGTCATCTTCGGCCTGCTGCTGGCCGGCTCCGACGATGAGCTGCGCGCGGGGGTGGGCAACGACCCGATCGGCGCGCTCGCCTCCATCCTGCCGTTGTGGGCCCTGCTCCCGTTCCTCATCACGGCTGTGCTCACGCTGGTGTCCGGCGCGGTCCTGGGCATCTACTCGTCCGGACTCACCCTGCTGAGCCTGGGCATCAACATCCCGCGCCCGCTGGCCGCCGGGATCGACGGCATCATCCTGAGCGTCGCGACGATCTGGGTCGTCTTCTTCGCGCAGTCGTTCATCGGCCCGTTCCAGTCTTTCCTTATCACCCTGGGCGTGCCGCTGGCCTCGTGGGCCGGCATCCTCATCGCAGACGTCATCACCCGCCGCCAGCCGTACGACGAGGCCGCACTCTTCGATCCGGCCGGCCGCTACCGCTCGACGGACTGGATCTCCGTCTCCATCATGGTCGTCGCCTCGTTCGTGGGCTGGGGGTTGGTCGTCAACGGGTTCGCCGACGACGCCGCCTGGAACAACTGGCAGGGCTACCTGCTGGGCCCGCTGGGCGGCCGGGACGGCGCCTGGGCGTACGCGAACCTGGGCGTCATCGTCTCGCTCGCCCTGTCCTTCGTCGTCGCCCTCCTCCTGCGCCGCGGCCGCATCCGCCGCCAGGAAGGTGCCGCGGCATGAGTGAGTCGGTGCCCCAGGGCCCTGTCGCCGAGGCCCCCTGGCTGGTCGTGGTCGACCCGCAGGTGATCTTCGCGGACCCTTCCTCGCAGTGGGCATCGCCGGAGTTCGACGACGCGATGACTGTCATCGAACGGGCTGCCCCCGCCTTCGACGGGCGGGTCGTCGTGACGCGGTGGCTGCCCACCGCGCAGCGGGCGACGGGGGAGGGCTCGACCACCTCGTGGACCGACTACTTCGAGGCCTGGCCCTTCGCAGACCGACCCGCCGCGGATCCGCTCTACGACCTGGTGCCGCGCGCCCGCGCGCTCACGGACCGGCCCACCGTCGCCGAGCCCACCTTCGGTAAATGGGGAGACGGCCTGCGCGCCGTCGTGGGGGAGGCGCCGCGGATCGTCCTCACGGGCGTGTCGACCGACTGCTGCGTCGTCGCGACGGCCCTGGCGGCGGCGGACGCCGGCGCGCATGTAGAGGTGCTGACGGACGGCTGTGCGGGCTCGACGGCCGACGACGGCGCCGCGGCCCTGCGGATCATGGGATTGTTCGACCCCCAGATCCGACTGCGGACCTCAGCGGATCTGGCCTGACGGGCGCCCTCCCGTCCGACGGTCGGGGGCCGACCCGGACCGCCTGCGGGCTCCCGACCCGCGCATCGCCGCGGGAGCCGTGCCAACGACCTGCACCGATGTAGGCTCGAAGTCCGGACGGCAGTCCTGACACCACAACGGAACGGGGAGACTGCGAGCCATGGGACGACGACTTCACACGACCGCGACGGTCGGAGCGATCACTGCGCTCCTCGTCCTCTCCGGTTGCGGGGGAGACCCCCTGTCCGGCGGTGACGCCACCGACGGCGGCGACGGCGGACCGATCGTCGTCTCCAGTGCGAACTTCACGGAATCGGAGATCATCGGCAACCTCTACGCCCAGGCGCTCGAGGGTGCGGGGCTGGAGGTCGAGACCTCCTTCAACATCGGCTCCCGCGAGGCCTACGTCCCCGCCCTGGCCGACGGGTCGATCGACGTGATCCCCGACTACACCGGAAACCTGCTCCTCTTCCTGGACCCCGAGGCCGACGCCTCGTCCGAGGACGCGATCAGCTCCGCACTGCCGGACGCGCTGGGTGAGCAGGACCTCGTCGCCCTCACGGCCTCGGAGGCGGAGAACAAGGACTCGCTGGTCGTCACGCAGGAGACGGCCCGGGAGTGGGACCTCACGACGATCGCGGACCTCGCCGACCACAACGACGAGCTCACGATCGCGGGTCCCCCTGAGTTCGCGGAGCGGGCCGTGGGGCTGCCCGGGCTCGAGGAGTCGTTCGACATCGTCCCGACCACGTTCGAGCCGATCTCCGACGGCGGCGGTCCCGCGACCGTCGCCGCCCTGGTCGACGGCGACGTGAGAGCTGCGAACATCTTCAGCACGAGCCCCGCGATCAAGACCGACGATCTCGTCGTCCTCGAGGACGAGACCGGTCACTTCCCCGCCCAGAACGTCGTCCCCATCGCCCGGGACGGCCGTCTGTCCCCGGAGGCGCAGGACGCGCTGGACGCGGTGTCCGCAGAGCTCACGACCGAGGACCTCATCGACCTGAACCTGCGGGTGTCCGGCGATGAGAAGGCCGAGCCCGCCACGGCCGCCGCGGACTGGCTGGAGGAGCGCGGCCTGGCCGGCTCATGAGCGGAGCCGGCGCATGATCGAGTTCCAGGGGGTGTCCAAGACCTACGGGGACGGCACCCGAGCGGTCGACGGCATCGACCTCGAGATCGAGGCCGGTTCCCTCACCGTGTTCGTGGGCCCCAGCGGCTGCGGCAAGACGACCACCATGCGGATGATCAACCGGATGGTCGAGCCGACTTCCGGCCGCGTGCTGGTCGACGGGACGGATGTCCGCGATGTCGCGCCGGTGACGCTGCGCCGGTCGATGGGCTACGTCATCCAGGGCGCCGGCCTCTCCCCCCACCGGCCGGCGGGCGGCTACGCCGCGTCGACGCTGCGTCCGGCCGGCCTCCCGCGCGGCGAAGCCCGGGACGGAGCGCGCGGCGC
>Ga0079224_100012797_pt1 | contig 11644 bp, 11 predicted proteins | sample Stecom2015_FD_80414 | JGI IMG/M metagenome (GOLD analysis project Ga0079224, IMG submission 80414) | Agricultural soil microbial communities from Utah to study Nitrogen management - Steer compost 2015 | ecosystem: Environmental > Terrestrial > Soil > Agricultural land | place: USA: Utah...
GTTCAGGGTAGCGGCAGCCAGAGCGGCATTGGTGTGTTCAGCGATAACCAGGATAGTCATTTAGATTACCTTCGCCTCGTTCTTCAGTTTCTCGACCAGTTCAGCCACGGACTTGACCTTGATACCGGCGCTGCGGGCAGCCGGCGCTTCGACTTTCAGGGTCTTGACGGTGGAGGCGGTGGAAACGCCCAGCGCGTCCGGGGTAACGGTTTCCAGCGGCTTCTTCTTGGCCTTCATGATGTTCGGCAGCGATGCGTAGCGCGGCTCGTTCAGGCGCAGATCGGTGGTAACGATCGCCGGCAGATTCAGCGCCACGGTCTGCAGACCACCATCGATCTCACGGGTGACATTGACCTTGTCGCCAGCCACTTCGACCTTGGAGGCGAAGGTACCTTGGCCGAAGCCGGTCAGGGCGCCCAGCATCTGGCCGGTCTGGTTGTTGTCGCTGTCGATGGCCTGCTTGCCCATGATCACGAGCTGCGGCTGCTCCTTGTCGACCACGGCCTTGAGCAGCTTGGCCACGGCCAGGGAGTTCAGTTCGTCATTGGATTCGACGAGGATGGCGCGGTCAGCACCCAGGGCCAGAGCGGTACGCAGTTGTTCCTGAGCTGCGGCCGGGCCGATGGTGACGACGACGATTTCGCTCGCTACGCCCTTTTCCTTCAGGCGTACGGCTTCTTCCACGGCGATTTCGCAGAAGGGGTTCATGGACATCTTGACGTTGGCGAGGTCGACACCGCTGTTGTCCGCCTTGACGCGGACCTTGACGTTGTAGTCAACCACTCGTTTGACAGCTACAAGAACCTTCATGGATTCCTCGTTACTCTCCGGTGAATAAGAATGTCGCCCAGGCGAGCCTGGCCAGTGATGCAGAATCGGCCGCAACCAACCTTTCAGCTCAGACGGCGAGCGCAAAACCGCCCGTATCTTGACCCCGCGGCCTGGCCCGGTCAATACAGCGAACTGGCCGGTCATCCGCGATGTAGTACGATTCTAACAGGCCTACAGAAAATTCAAACAAACGTTTGTATTGGATCGCTCGGAGGGTGTAGATATAATGCCCACGCCGTGCTTAGGGAGTGAGCCGCGCCCTCCCCTATAAAACATCGAAGAGCCTTGACTAGGAGATAGCCTGTGGAACGCGAATTTATGGAGTTCGACGTCGTCATCGTCGGCGCCGGCCCGTCCGGACTGTCAGCCGCCTGCCGACTGAAGCAGAAAGCCGCTGAAGCGGGCCAGGAGATCAGCGTCTGCGTGGTCGAAAAAGGCTCCGAAGTTGGCGCTCACATTCTCTCCGGTGCCGTGTTCGAGCCACGCGCCCTGAACGAACTCTTCCCCGACTGGAAAGAGCTTGGCGCTCCGCTGAACACCCCGGTCAAGCGCGATGACATCTATCTGCTGCGCGACGCTGACAAGGCTACCCGAATTCCAGACTTCTTTGTGCCGAAAACCATGCACAACGAAGGCAATTACATCATTTCCCTGGGCAACCTGTGCCGCTGGCTGGCCCAGCAGGCGGAAAACCTGGGCGTGGAGATCTACCCGGGCTTCGCCGCTCAGGAAGCGCTGATCGACGAAAACGGCGTGGTGCGCGGCATCGTCACCGGCGACCTGGGCGTCGACCGCGAAGGCAACCCCAAGGAAGGCTACTACACCCCCGGCATGGAACTGCGTGCCAAGTACACCCTGTTCGCCGAAGGCTGCCGCGGCCACATCGGCAAGCAGCTGATAAAGAAATACAACCTCGACAGCGAAGCCGACGCTCAGCATTACGGCATCGGCATCAAGGAAATCTGGGATATCGATCCGGCCAAGCATGACCAGGGTCTGGTGGTACATACCGCCGGCTGGCCGATGGACATCATGGGCACCGAGAATACCGGTGGTTCCTTCCTCTATCACCTAGAAAACAACCAGGTCGTAGTGGGTCTGATCATCGACCTGTCCTACGCCAACCCGCACCTGTCGCCGTTCGACGAATTCCAGCGTTACAAGCATCACCCGGTGATCGCCCAGTACCTGGAAGGTGGAAAGCGCGTTGCCTATGGCGCTCGCGCCATCTGCAAGGGTGGCCTGAACTCGCTGCCGAAGATGGTCTTCCCGGGCGGCGCGCTGATCGGTTGCGACCTCGGCACTCTGAACTTCGCCAAGATCAAGGGCAGCCACACCGCGATGAAATCCGGCATGCTGGCTGCTGACGCAATTGCCGAAGCCCTGGCTGCCGGTCGTGAAGGCGGCGACGAGCTGACCAACTACGTAGATGGCTTCAAGGCCAGCTGGCTGTACGACGAACTGTTCCGCAGCCGCAACTTTGGCGCGGCCATCCACAAGTATGGCGCCATCGTTGGCGGGGGCATCAACTGGCTGGATCAGAACATCTTCGGCGGCAAGATCCCCTTCACCCTGCACGACAACAAGCCGGACTACGCCTGCCTGAAGCCGGCAGCCGAGTGCGCGAAGATCGCCTATCCGAAACCGGACGGCAAACTGAGCTTCGACAAGCTCTCCTCGGTGTTCCTCTCCAACACCAACCACGAGGAAGAGCAGCCCTGCCACCTGAAGCTCACCGACCCGAGCATCCCGCTGGCGAAGAACCTGCCGCTGTACGACGAACCGGCGCAGCGCTACTGCCCGGCTGGCGTGTACGAGGTCGTCACGCAGGAAGACGGCGAGAAGAAGTTTCAGATCAACGCGCAGAACTGCGTGCACTGCAAGACCTGTGACATCAAGGATCCGGCCCAGAACATCACCTGGGTTGCACCGGAAGGCACCGGTGGCCCGAATTACCCCAACATGTAATTCGCGCATGATGTGAAAAAGGCTCCCGAGGGAGCCTTTTTCGTTTCTGTAGAAGCCTGGGACTCAGTCTTCGTAGATCATCTTGCGACTCATGCCGCCATCGATGACAAACTCCTGTCCGGTGACGAAACCGGCTGCATCGGAAAGCAGCCAGGCGACCTGCGCTGCTACATCCTCCACCGTCCCGACGCGACCGACCGGATGCTGCGCATGATCGAACACCGACAGCGGCTCCAGGCGCTGCTGCGAAGGATCGCGGGCGTCGATCCATCCAGGGCTGACGCAATTGACGCGCACCTCCGGCCCCAGACTGATCGATAGCGCATGCGTGAGTGCGACCAACCCGCCCTTGCTCGCTGCGTAGGCCTCGCAATCGGCTTCGGACTGACTGGCCCGGGTCGAGGCTATGTTGACGATGGCTCCGCGATGCCCCCGCAGGTACGGCGCACAGTGCTTGGCCAGAAGCATGGCGCCGGTCAGATTCACCGCCAGCATGCAATTCCAGCGTTTGAGGTCGAGCGACTCCAGCGGCGGCGTGTAGGGATCGGAAATGGCAGCATTGCACACCAGCGCATCGAGGCGACCGAACTGGCCGAGCACCTCGGCGACGCCGACACTGACCTGATCCTCCTTGGACACATCCATGGCGACGAACCAGGCGTTGTCCCCCAGCGCACGCGCAACCCTGGAGCCGCGCTCGCGATCGACATCGGCCAGCACCACCTGCCAGCCTTCGGTGATCAGCCAGGCACTGATGCCCAGACCGATGCCGCGCGCGGCTCCGGTGACCAGTGCGACACGCCCGTTATTGGGAGTTCCTTCACTCCCCCACTCCAGCATCAGAGCGCGGCCAGACCGCGCGCCAGGTCTGCCTTCAGGTCTTCCAGGTCTTCCAGGCCCACGGCAACGCGAATCAGACTATCGCTGATGCCGGCATTGGCACGCTCCTGCGGTGTCAGGCGCCCATGGGAAGTGGTGGCCGGGTGAGCGATGGTGGTCTTGGTATCACCCAGGTTGGTGGTGATGGAGATGACGCGCGTGCCATCGATCACCTTCCACGCCGCTTCGCGACCGCCCTTGACCTCGAAGCTGACCACGGCGCCAAAGGCGCTCTGCTGCTTCTTCGCCAGTTCATGCTGCGGATGGCTGGGCAGACCGGCGTAGTACACGCGCTCGACCTGAGGCTGCTGTTCGAGCCACAGCGCCAGCTGCAGGGCGCTCTCGCTCTGCGCACGCATACGAATACGCAGGGTTTCCAGCCCCTTGAGGAACAGCCAGGCATTGAACGGGCTGAGGGTTGGTCCGGCGGTGCGCAGGAAGCCGACCACCTGGTCGATCTGCGCCTTGCGCCCGGCCACCACGCCGCCGAGCCCGCGACCCTGACCATCGATGTACTTGGTCGCCGAATGCATGACGATGTCGGCGCCGAGCTTTAGCGGCTGCTGCAGAGCCGGGGTGCAGAAGCAGTTGTCCACCGCCAGCAGGGCCCCGCGGGCATGGGCGATGTCGGCCAGGGCCGCGATATCCACCAGCTCGGCCAGCGGATTGGACGGTGACTCGACGAACAGCAATCTGGTGTTGGGCTTGAATGCAGCCTGCCAGGCATCCAGATCGGCGAGCGGCACGTAGTCCACCTCGATGCCGAAGCGCTTGAGGTACTTCTCGAACAGACTGATGGTGGAGCCGAACACGCTGCGCGATACCAGCACATGGTCACCGGCGCTGCACAGGCTCATGACGATGGAGAGTATCGCCGACATGCCGGAAGCCGTGGCTACCGCCTGCTCGGCCCCTTCCAGCGCAGCGATGCGCTCTTCGAAAGTACGCACGGTAGGGTTGGTGTAGCGCGAATAAACGTTGCCGGGTACTTCACCGGCAAATCGCGCAGCCGCATCGGCCGCGGTACGGAATACATAGCTGGAGGTCAGAAACAGCGCCTCGCCATGCTCCCCTTCCGGCGAGCGGTGCTGACCGGCGCGTACCGCCAGGGTGTCGAAGCCAACGCCATCAAGATCGCTGTCGAGGCGACCCGCATCCCATTCCAGTGTCATATCTCTACCTCACGAATAAGTAGCCCGGATGCAATCCGGGAACTTCAATGTGACATTCCCCCGGGCTGCATCCGGGCTACAGATCAAGGGCAGGTCTCCCTGCCCGGTGCATCAGTTGTTATGCAGATCGATGATCGCACTGACCGCCTGGGCCTTGGCCTTGCTGGCGTCGTTACGCGCCTGCTCGATACGGTTCAGGTAGGCCTCGTCGACATCTCCGGTGACGTACTTGCCATCGAAAACCGCGCAATCGAAGTTGTCGATCTTGATCTTCTTGCTGCCACTGACTGCTTCGATCAGGTCCGGCAGGTCCTGATAGACCAGCCAGTCGGCGCCGATCAGCTCGCACACCTGCTCGGTGGTACGGCCATGGGCAATCAGTTCGTGAGCGCTGGGCATATCGATGCCGTAGACGTTCGGGTAGCGCACCGCCGGTGCCGCCGAGCAGAAATACACGTTCTTCGCCCCGGCTTCGCGGGCCATCTGAATGATCTGCTTGCAGGTGGTGCCGCGCACGATGGAATCGTCCACCAGCATCACGTTCTTGCCGCGGAACTCCAGCTCGATGGCATTGAGCTTCTGCCGCACGGATTTCTTGCGCGCCGCCTGGCCGGGCATGATGAAGGTCCGGCCGATGTAGCGGTTCTTGACGAAGCCTTCGCGGAACTTCACGCCCAGGCGGTTGGCCAGCTCCAGCGCTGCGGTACGGCTGGTATCGGGAATGGGAATGACCACATCGATATCGTGATCCGGACGCTCGCGGAGAATCTTGTCAGCCAGCTTCTCGCCCATGCGCAGGCGCGCCTTGTATACCGAGATGCCGTCCATGATCGAGTCCGGACGGGCCAGGTAGACGTGCTCGAAGATGCACGGCGCGTACTTCGGATCGGCCGCGCACTGGCGGGTGAACAGCTGGCCGTCCTCGGTGATGTACACCGCTTCGCCCGGCGCCAGGTCGCGGATCAGGGTAAAGCCGAGCACATCCAGCGATACGCTTTCCGAGGCGATCATGTACTCCACGCCCTCGTCGGTGTGGCGCTGACCGAACACGATCGGGCGAATGCCGTTGGGGTCGCGGAAACCGACGATACCGTAGCCGGTAATCATTGCCACCACCGCGTAGCCACCCAGGCAACGCTCATGCACGTGGCTGACGGCGGCGAACACATCTTCCTCGGTCGGTTGCAGCTTGCCGCGCTGGGCCAGCTCGTGGGCGAACACGTTGAGCAGCACTTCCGAGTCGGAATTGGTGTTCACGTGGCGCAGATCGGACTCGTAGATTTCCTTGGCCAACTGTTCGACGTTGGTCAGGTTGCCGTTGTGCGCCAGGGTGATGCCGTACGGCGAGTTGACGTAGAACGGCTGCGCTTCGGCCGAGCTGGAGCTGCCGGCTGTCGGGTAGCGCACGTGGCCGATGCCCATGTGGCCAATCAAACGCTGCATGTGGCGCTGCTGAAACACATCGCGCACCAGGCCGTTGTCCTTGCGCAGGAACAGGCGACCGTCATGGCTGGTGACGATACCGGCAGCATCCTGGCCGCGGTGCTGGAGGACGGTCAGCCCGTCATACAGCGCCTGATTGACATTCGATTTACCGACGATACCGACGATGCCACACATGTGCCACGACCCCTGCTAGATAGTTCAGGCTAATTCAGCGAGCGGCGCAGCGGTGACTCCGCGCCGTTCACTCTTTTTAAAGCAGATCGGCTGGGTTAGCCGAACCACCGGAAAACCACTGTTCGGACCACCCCAGAATGAGGTTCTTCGACCAGTCGGCAACCATCAGAAAATGCGGCACCAGTTGCGACTGCTGCCACCACGTATCCTGCTCCACCGGCGCCAGACTGATCAGTCCGACCAGCAGCACGACCAGCAAGCCACCCCGCGCAGCGCCGAATACCATGCCGAGGAAACGGTCGGTACCGGACAGGCCTGTCACACGGATCAGCTCACCGATCAGGAAATTGACCAGAGCCCCTACCAGCAAGGTGGCAATAAAGAGAATGGCACAGGCCGCGATCACCCGGGCAGAAGGTGTTTCGATGAATTCGACAAGATGCTGGGCCAAGGCGCCACCGAACATCCAGGCGACCACACCTGCGATGATCCAGGTCAAAAGCGACAGCGCTTCCTTGACGAAGCCACGCTTGAGACTGATCAGACTAGAGATGGCGATGACGGCGATGATCGCCCAATCGACCCAGGTGAATACCACGGTGCGGCCTACCAGCGGAAAAGGCGGAACATTTTAGCAGAGCCCGGTGAATCGGGTAACCGGGCGTTGCATTTCAACGACGGGCTCAACCCGCCTCAGGCTGGAAACGCACAACAAAACCGCTGAGCTTGTGCTGGCGGTTGAGCTGGTCACGCAGACGCTCGGCCTCGGCACGCTCGATCAGTGGGCCGACGAACACGCGGTTCATGCCATCGAAGGTGCGGATGTAGGCGTTGTAGCCCTGACTGCGCAGGGTTTTCTGCAGGTTTTCGGCGCCACCGCGACTGGACAGACTGGCCAGCTGTACCGACCAACTGATCGGCAGGTTGTTGGCATCCAGGCGCCCTTCAGGCTTGGCGGGGGCTACGGTAACGGCCTGTTCGGTCTTGGCCGGCTCCGGCTTCGGCTGAACAGCCGGCACTGGAGCCGGCCCGGGCTGCTCCGGCACCTCGACGATCTGCGGCTGCACCTCTTCGACCGGCATCAACTCCTGCGGCAATTGCTCGGGCTCGACCACTTCGGCAGGCTCTACCACGATCTCGGCAGAGCTCGATGCCTGCGGCATCGCCGGCACGTCCACGACCACGCGGCGCATCTCGTCTTCGCGCGAGAGCAGCATCGGCAGAAATATCACCGCCAATGCCACCAGCACCAGAGCACCGACCATGCGCTGCTTGAGTCCCTTGTCCAGCATTGCCATCCCCAATCCCCTTATCAAGCCGGCCGGGCCAGCCAATCCAGGGCCTCGGCCACGCAGAAAAACGATCCGAACAACAGTATTTCGTCACCCTCGGCGGCCTGTTCACACTGCGCTTCAAGGGCAGCACGCACGTCCGTGTATTGCGCCACTGCAGCCCCCTGGGCTTGCAGGTACCCGGCCAGCTCGCCAGCAGAACGTGAACGCGGCGTATCCAGTGGTGCCACCGCCCAGCCGGAAACCAGACTCAGGAGCGGTGCGACAACCCCGGGCAAATCCTTATCGGCCAACAGCGCGAACACCGCCCAGCGTTTTCCGCGGGGCGGGCGACTTTCCAGGCGCTGCGCCAGATAATCGGCTGCATGGGGATTATGCCCAACATCGAGCAACAGTGTGAGTGGCTTGCCTCGCCAATCCAGCGCGCGCCGATCCAGACGTCCGGTTACCCGTGTAGTGAGCAAGGCCTGCTCGATCTGCTGCGGCTCCCAGGGCAGCGGCAGAAGCGCATAGGCCTGCAGCGCCAGCGCAGCGTTCTCCATCGGCAGATCGAGAAGAGGCAATTCCTCCAGGCGTAACACCTGGCCCTGCGCATCAAGGCCATACCAGGACCATGCCTGTGACTCGATGCTCAGATCATAATCACGCCCCCGCAGGTACAGCGGCGCATCGAGAGTCGCCACCTCGCGCAGCAACGGTAGTGGCGGATCCAGATCACCGCACAAGGCAGGTTTGCCGGCGCGCATGATTCCGGCTTTTTCGAAGGCCACCGACTCACGGGTATCTCCCAGCCAGTCAGCGTGATCGAGACCGATACTGGTGATCAGCGCCAGATCGGCGTCCACCAGATTGACTGCATCCAGGCGTCCGCCCAGGCCGACTTCGAGCACCACGGCATCCAGCCCGGCACGCTCGAACAGCCAGAAGGCGGCCAGCGTTCCCATCTCGAAGTAGGTCAGCGATACCTCGCCACGAGCGGCTTCGACCGCAGCAAAGGCCTGGCACAGTGCCTCGTCACTCGCCTCGTGTCCGTCCAGAAGCACACGTTCGTTGTAACGGAGCAGATGGGGCGAACTGTAGACACCTACGCGTTGCCCATTGGCACTGATCAGACTGGCGAGAAAGGCACAGGTGGAGCCCTTGCCGTTGGTGCCCGTGACGGTGATCACCAGCGGCGCAGGTTTGCCCAGGCCGAGCCTGCGCGCCACCTCGCGCGAGCGCTCCAGGCCCATGTCGATGGCCGAGGGATGCAGTTGCTCGAGGTAGGCGAGCCACTCGCCCAGGCTACGCTCGGTCATGCAGTGGCCGGCAGGGAGACCGGGGAAGGACGATTCATCAGCTGCGCCAGCAGGCGCGCCAGACGCGGGCGCAACTCGTTGCGCGGAATGATCATGTCGATAGCACCGTGCTCCAGCAGGAACTCGCTGCGCTGGAAGCCTTCCGGCAGCTTCTCGCGCACGGTCTGCTCGATCACGCGTGGGCCGGCGAAGCCGATCAGCGCCTTCGGCTCGGCCACGATCACGTCACCCAGCATGGCCAGGCTGGCAGAAACACCGCCGTACACCGGGTCGGTCAATACGGAGATGAACGGCAGGCCCTCTTCACGCAGACGCGCCAGCGCAGCGGAAGTCTTGGCCATCTGCATCAGCGAGATCAGTGCCTCCTGCATGCGCGCACCACCGGATGCGGAGAAGCACACCAGCGGGCAGCGTTTTTCCAGCGCGACATTGGCAGCCTGGACGAAACGCTCGCCGACGATGGCGCCCATGGAACCGCCCATGAAGGAAAACTCGAACGCACAAACGGCGATCGGCATGCCTTCGAGAGTTCCGCTCATGGAGATCAGCGCATCTTTCTCGCCGGTCTGCTTCTGCGCAGCGGCCAGACGATCCTTGTACTTCTTGCTGTCACGGAACTTCAGGCGGTCCACCGGCTCCAGATCAGCGCCGATCTCCTCGCGGCCCTCGGCGTCGAGGAAGATATCGAGACGCGCACGAGCGCCGATACGCATGTGGTGATTGCACTTGGGGCAGACGTCGAGGGTCTTTTCCAGCTCGGGGCGATAAAGCACGGCATCACAGGACGGACATTTGTGCCACAGGCCCTCGGGCACAGAGCTCTTTTTCACCTCGGAACGCATGATCGAGGGAATGAGTTTGTCTACCAACCAGTTGCTCATGCTGTCATTTCTCCATAACCGTTGGTTCGGATGAACGCCCCACTGCGGCGCCCATCTCCAGCAATTCTTTTATACCGTGCCCATACCCGTGGAAACGGGCCATGGCGGCTAACAGGCTAATTGACGGCCCTGCCTCAATCGCCGTCACATTGCGCGCCATGCACCGCCTGCACGAATACACGAATCTTGTTTGCATCCTTTATGCCCTTACTGGCTTCCACCCCGCCGCTGACATCGACAGCATAGGGCCTGACCTGGCGAATGGCGGCGGCAACGTTGCTCGCCTCCAGGCCACCGGCAAGGATGATCGGTTTGGCGATGTCCGACGGCACAAGTGACCAGTCGAAAGTCGCCCCGGTTCCACCGGGCACGCCTTCAACGAAAGTGTCGAGCAGAATGCCCCGAGCTCCAGAGTAGTTCGCTATGGTGGCAGCCAGGTCTTCATCGGGGCGTACACGCAGCGCCTTTATATAGGGACGACCATAACCTTCACAGTCGGCAGGCGATTCGTCGCCGTGAAACTGCAACAGATCCAGCGGCACTTGCCGCAGCAGAGCCTGCAACTGGTCACGCGGCATGTTCACGAACAGGCCGACGCTGGTCACGAACGGCGGCAACGCCTGCACGATCGCAGCAGCCTGCTCGGGACTCACCGCACGCGGGCTCTTGGCGTAGAACACCAGACCGATGGCATCAGCCCCGGCCGCAACGGCCGCCAGCGCATCTTCCACCCGGGTAATGCCGCAAATCTTGCTGCGCACGCGCATTCGCTTCACCTTCTGCCTGTCGAGCGCCGGATGGTAACAAAGGCTCAGGTCTGCCGCACATCTACCAGGCCTGAGAGGAAATGCGGGCCAAGGTAACGTGCCGGCAAGTCGAACTCTTCGGGGTATTCAACCTGAACCAGATAAAGCCCATAGGGGTGCGCGGTCACGCCACCACTGCGTCGCTCCGCACGCGCCAGCACCTCGCTGACCCACTCGACTGGCCGCTCTCCGGCGCCGATGGCCATCAGCACGCCGGCAATATTGCGCACCATGTGATGCAGGAAGGCGTTGGCCCGAATATCCAGCACGATGAAACAACCGTGCTCGATCACTTCCAGATGATGCACGGTCTTGATCGGCGATTTGGCCTGACACTGACTGGCGCGAAACGAACTGAAATCATGCGTGCCTACCAGGGCACGAGCAGCTTCACGCATGCGCCCCACATCCAGCGGCCGGTGATTCCAGGTCACCTCTTCGGCCATATGCGCCGGACGAATCGGATCACTGTAGATCACGTAGCGATAGCGCCGCGCCATCGCGCTGAAACGCGCGTGAAAATGCGCCGGCATCACCTTCGCCCAGGTCACACTTATGTCCTTGGGCAGGTTCATGTTGGCGCCCATGATCCAGGCGTGCAGCGGTCGCTCGACATCGGTATCGAAATGGACCACCTGCCCACTGGCGTGCACCGATGCATCGGTACGCCCGGCGCAATGAATATTGACCGGCGCGCCGCCCGCCACTTTTGACAGTGCATCCTCCAGACAACCCTGGATAGAAGCGACATTGCCAGCCTGACGCTGGAAGCCACGGTAGCGCGCGCCCTTGTATTCGAGACCAAGGGCGACTCTGGAAAAGCCAGCGGCCGCCATTTCGGCGGCCGCTACAGGTACTGCTTCAGACATGGAATCGATCAAACCAGCTTGGCAATCA